>Ga0209613_1000713_pt1 | contig 35409 bp, 14 predicted proteins | sample BioC13SIPDNA_2_FD_185747 | JGI IMG/M metagenome (GOLD analysis project Ga0209613, IMG submission 185747) | Anaerobic biogas reactor microbial communites from Washington, USA - Biogas_R2_A C13 SIP DNA (SPAdes) (version 2) | ecosystem: Engineered > Bioreactor > Anaerobic > Unclassified | place...
TTGGCGATCCATCGGCGTCATCAATCACTGTCACCTTTGGCACCATCAGCGGCAACATCTCCGTGCGCGAGGTGAATGCTGCAGGATGTATCACGAACCACCACCCCCTGGCTGTCACTGTCAGGCCCCTGCCCACTGCCATAATCAGCAACAGCGGCACTATATGTGTTGAAGACACCCATCCGATTAATATTTCGCTGACAGGCGCCGCACCGTGGAACGTGGTCTACGCCATCAACGGTGCTGACCAGCCTGCAATCAACATTGCAGCCAGTCCGTATACCCTGAATGCAAACACTCCCGGGAACTATACAGTCATCAGTGTCACCGATGCCAACAGCTGTACCAACACAGGGATCGGCAACGCCACGGTATCACACTTCCCGGTTCCCACGGCCACCATCAGCGGCACCACGGCCGTATGTGCCGGCCAGAGCGCTACGATAACCATCGCGCTCACCGGTGCAGCGCCGTACGACTTCACCTATACTGACGGTGTCACCCCGGTGACTGTCACAGATCATCCCGTCAATATCTATACATTCAGTGTCACTCCTGCGGCAGCGGTAACCTATACCCTTGTTTCGATGGAGGACAACAACGGTTGTAACGGCACTCTGTCAGGCTCGGCAACAGTAACCATCAACGCCCAGCCAATACTGGCCTTTGCTGTCACCGATCTGTTATGCAACGGAGACAACAGCGGGGCCATTGATCTTACTGTGACAGGGTCAGCCTCGAACAGTTTCGCATGGCTCGGTCCTGACGGCTTCACGGCAGGCACCGAGGATATCTCCGGGGTCAAGGCAGGACTGTACAATGTGACTGTCACCAGTGGTGATGGTTGTGTTGCCAGCGGTCAGGCCACGGTTTATCAGCCCGATGTGCTCACCCTCTCGTCCACCGGCAATATGGAGTTGCTCTGCAACGGTGATCCCACGGGCGCCGGCAGCTTCACCGCCGCCGGAGGAACGGCTCCCTACACCTTCACCACGCTGGTGAACACGTCAGGGGCCACGCTCACGCCTGCTGCCACCTCGGTAGCCGTCACCGATGCCGGTGGCGGTACCATCACCGTACAGGTCACCGATGCTCACAGCTGCACGGCAGAGGCTACCATCATTGTCACCGAGCCGCCGGCACTCAATCTGACGGCTACGGTTACCAATGTAAGCTGTTATGGTGGCAACAATGGCACCATCATTACATCCGTCACCGGCGGCACTGCACCTTATATATATGCATGGACCACCTCCGACGGCAGCGGCATCACCGCCGGCGCCCCGAACCAGGGCGGCCTGACAGCAGGCACCTATGACCTTACCGTCACTGACGCTCACGGATGCGTTATCCCCGGCTCATGGACCATCACGCAGCCGACAGACCTCATTGTCACGGTCACTGCCGATGACAACCTCATCGGAACATGTTCATCAGCCCAGCTGGAGGCTGCCGTTACCGGAGGCGTTGAACCTGCCGCAGGCTACAACTACAGCTGGTCGCCCGCGGCTGGCCTGAGTGCAGCCAATATCTCCAACCCGGTTGCAACACCGGCCTCGACCACCACCTATACCGTCACTGTCACTGACGCCAACGGATGTGTCAAGACCGGCTCGGTAACCATTGATGTTGCTCCGGTGCTCACGGCAGTGGCTTTTGCTGATGACAATCTCATCGGTGCATGCCCGTTATCGGAAACACAGTTGCATGTCACCGTTAACGGTGGCGAGGCTCCTTACAGCTTCAGCTGGATGCCTGTTGAGGGTCTGAGTGACGTGACCGTACAGGAGCCCATGGCGAAGCCTGTGGCTACCACCACCTATACTGTAACTGTGACTGATGCCAACGGCTGTATTGCCACTGCCGGTGTCACAGTTAACGTTGCTCCCGAGCTTGATGTGACAGCCACTGTTGATGACGATCTCATCGGTACGTGTCCTGGCTCTGTGGCTCATCTGAGCGCCACCGCCACCGGCGGCGAAGGAGCCTATACCTACCTGTGGGACAATGCAGGCACGCTTGATGATGCCACCAGTGCCACGCCTACGGCGAAGCCGGCGGTGACTACCGTTTACACTGTCACCGTCACTGACGCCAATGGATGTACTGACCAGGCATCCGTCACCGTTAACGTGGCGCCTGAGCTTGGCGTTACAGCCATTGCAGATGACCTGTTCATCGGCACCTGTCCGACCTCCGTCTCGCATCTTGATGCCACGGTCACCGGTGGAGAAGCCGATTATACTTACAAGTGGACACCACTCACCGGTCTTGACGACAGTAATATCAAGACGCCTACGGCGAAGCCGGCGGTGACCACCACCTATACTGTCACCGTCACTGACGCCAATGGTTGTACGGCCACATCAAGCATCCTCATCACCGTTCAGCCTGCACTCACGCTGACGCTGGCCGTTGATGACAGCTCCATTGGCACCTGCCCGTCTTCTGAGGCACATATCACCTCCACTGCCGGCGGCGGTGAGCCGGGTTACACCTACCTGTGGACCCCTGCTGACGGTCTGAGCAGTGATACTGATCCCAACCCGACGGCCAAGCCGGCGGCTACCACCACCTATACTCTTACGGTGACTGACCAGAACGGCTGTACCGTCTCGAGGGACATCACCATTACCGTTGTTCCGGAGCTTACTGTCACCGCCTCAGCAGCTGATCCGCTGATAGGCACCTGCCCGTCGTCCAACACCACTCTCAATGCTGTTGCTCTTGGCGGCGAGCCTGGTTACACCTACAGCTGGCTGCCCGTTGACGGACTTGACAATCCATCGATACAGACGCCTCTGGCCAAGCCGGCCACGACAACCACCTACACCGTTACTGTCACTGACAACAACGGTTGTACGGCCACGGCCGACGTGACCGTTACGGTAGCTCCCGAGCTTACTGCCATTGCCACTGTTGATGACGGTACCATAGGCACCTGTCCCACCTCGGTGGCTCATCTCGATGTCACCGCCTCCGGCGGTGAACCGGGGTACACTTATCTCTGGGCTCCCGTAGCAGGACTGAGTGATCCGAACAGCAAGACCCCGACGGCCAAGCCATCAGCAACTACCACCTATACTGTCACTGTCACTGACGCCAATGGCTGCCAGACTACTGCCAGCATAGAGGTAGTGGTTGCGCCGGTACTTAATGTTACCGTGGCAGCTGATGATTATAACATAGGCACATGCCCCACATCCGATGCGGAACTTACTGCAACGGCTTCAGGCGGAGAGCCGGGATATACCTATCTCTGGTCGCCTGCCACCGGGCTCAGCGCTACGGACGTCGCCAACCCGACGGCCAAGCCTGCAGTGACAACCACCTATACCGTTCTTGTCACTGACATCAACGGATGTACGGCCACCGCCTCGCTGACCATTACGGTAGCACCAGAGCTGATGGCCACGGCCACGGTGAGTGATCCGAACATAGGCACCTGTCCGACCTCGCAGACTACGCTGGATGTAATTGTCACCGGCGGCGAGCCCGGCTATACCTACAGCTGGCTTCCTGTTGACGGATTGAGTGATCCTGCTGTCAAGAGCCCGACGGCCAAGCCTGATGTTACAACAACCTATACCGTTACCGTGACTGACAATAATGGTTGCGAGACCACGGCACCTGTTACGGTGACTGTTCTTCCCGAGCTTCTTGTCACGGCCATGGCTGATGACCTGCTCATAGGCACATGCTCCACTTCGCGGTCCAACCTGAGCGCTACCGTCACCGGCGGCGAGGCAGGATATACTTACAGCTGGACGCCTGTCACGGGTCTCAATAACCCGAACGTTAGTGATCCGATAGCCAAACCGGCAACCACCACCACCTATACGGTGACTGTGACTGACGCCAACGGATGTCAGGCATCGGATGACATTGAGATTGTTGTTGCGCCCGAGCTGACCGTTTCAGCCATAGCTGACGATTATATCCTCAGCACCTGTCCCACCTCGGTGGCTCAGATAACAGCCACAGCCAACGGCGGTGAGGAGCTTGCAGCCGGAGGCTATACCTGGAGCTGGGCTCCGTCAGCCGGCCTGAGTGCAACCAATATTCCGAATCCGATCGCCAAACCGGCATCGACTACCACATATACGGTGACTGTAACTGACGCCAACGGATGTACCGCTACCAATATCATAACAATTGAAGTGCGTCCGCCGCTGGCAGCCATTGCCACGGCTACCGATTACCTTATCGGTGACTGTCCCGGGCAGTCGACCACCCTTGATGTGGCTGTCACCGGAGGAGAGGAGCTATACACCTACAGCTGGGCTCCGGCGGCATCACTTGATGATCCGAATATCAAGAGTCCTGTTGCTTCACCCGCGGTGAATACGACCTATACTGTCACCGTCACTGACGCAAACAACTGTACAGTGACTGCCACGGTAACAATCAATATTGCTCCTCCGCTTACGGCGACAGCAGCTGTTGATGATGATCCGATAGGCGCCTGCCCCACCTCTGTGGCTCATCTGAGCACCACGGTCAGCGGCGGCGAGGGCGGGTACACATACCTGTGGGACAATGCAGGCACCCTGGACGACGCCACTAAGGCCAACCCTGTGGCCAAGCCGGCTGTCTCCACGCTCTACACTGTCACCGTTACTGACGCCAATGGTTGTACCACCACGGCACAGGTTCAGGTCAACGTTGCTCCGGAACTTACCGTCACGGCATCTGCAGATGATGATATCATCGGCGCATGCCCGACGTCGGTTGCCAACCTGACAGCCACCGGTTCCGGCGGCGAGCTGCTGCTCTCGGGTGACTACACCTACAGCTGGTCGCCAGCTGCAGGACTCAACTACACCAATGTGCAGAGTCCCGTTGCCAAGCCGGCAGTCACAACCACGTACACTGTCACCATCACTGACAGGAATGGTTGTACGGCCAGTGATCAGATCACTATCACCGTTATGCCTCCGATAATGCTGGCAACCACCCCGGTTGTCTATGCGGGTGGGTACAATATCACCTGCAACGGAGCATCTGACGGCGCCATAGACCTGGATATCACCGGTGGCGAGGCTCCGTATGCCATTGCCTGGAGCGGTCCGGCAGGTTATACTGCAGACACTGAAGACATATCAGGACTGTTTGCCGGTACATACACGGTCATAGTCACTGACGCGAACAACTGCACCTCGACGACCACTGTCGTGCTTCTTGAACCGGCAGTGCTGACTCTTGGCAAGACTCCGGATGTTGTGCTTGCATGCTTCGGCGATGCCACTGCCACCGGTTCGTTCTCGGTGTCCGGAGGTACCTCTCCGTATGTACTGAGTGTCATCACCAACACTGCCGGCGCAACGGTGAACATCACCGGCACGTCGGCTTCCTTCACGGGAGGCGCTGCAGGCGAGGTTACGGTGCAGGTTGTTGATGCCAACAGCTGCAACGCACAGGCTACTATACTTATCACTCAGCCGCCTGAGCTGATGCCCGGATCTGTTGACGGCGATCAGGAGGTCTGTTACCAGGGTGACCCGGATCCTCTCAATGAGGTGACGGCACCTTCCGGCGGGCCGGCAACGATACTCTTCCAGTGGGAGCGCAGCCTTGACGGCGGCGGTACATGGAGTGACGTGTCCGGCGCCACCATGGCATCATACGATCCGCCCGCGGGCATACTACAGACAACACACTTCCGTCGCCGTGTCAACTCGGCAGCATGTGACCCGGCTTTCAGTAACCCCGTTGTTGTTACTGTCAACCCGCTGCCGGTGGCATCCATTGCCGGGACAGGCTTTGTCTGCCCGGGTGATGCAGCCACGGTTACTGTTGCAATCACAACCGGTGAGACGCCATTCACGGTGGTCCTCAGCGACGGTACAACAGTAAACAACTATACCAGCGGTGACCCGATAACTGTCAACCCGATGGTTACCACCACCTATACAATCACCTCGGTGACGGATAATAACGGGTGTACCGTTGCGGCGCCTCATGCTGATCTTACCGGATCGGCAACCATTGACGTCAAGACGGTTCCCGAGATTGTCGTTCAGCCTGTCAGCCTGACCGTCTGCGAGGTTGATGTGGCAACCTTTGTCACCGACGCCGGCGGCACCACCAACCCGCTCTACCAGTGGTTTGTTGACACCGGTACAGGTATGGCGCCCATCGCCGGCGAGCAGGCCCCGACGCTCAGCGTCACGGCAGCCAGCGCAATGAACGGCTACCAGTACCAGGCTGAGATCTCGGGCGATTGTCCCGTGCCGGTACTGTCGGATATAGTTACTCTCACCGTCAATGAGAAACCTGAGATCATCATCCAGCCTGCAGATGTTTCGCTCTGCGCCGGCGAGGATGCCATCTTCACCGTGGATGCAGGTGTCACCACAAGCCCGCTCTACCAGTGGTTTGTTGATACCGGCAGTGGCTGGACCCCGGCTACCGGGGCCCGCTACCAGGGTGCCAACACTGCCACCCTCACCGTGGTCAGCACGCTGGAGATGATGTCAGGATACCAGTATATGGTCAGGGTATCAGGAACATGTAATCCTTATGTCGAATCCAATCCTGTCACTCTTACCGTGACGCGCCAGGCGGAGATAGTACAGCATCCTGCCAGCCTCACTCTCTGTGAGGTCGAGACGGCCACCTTTACCGTTGATGCCGGCCTGACGACGAACCCGTCATACCAGTGGGAGCGCAGCCTTGACGGAGGCGCCACCTGGACGCCGCTGACAGGCGAGACAGCTTCGACATACACAATTGCCGCGGTGGCATCGGCTGACAACAACACCGCCTACAGGGCTGTAGTCAGCAGCACCTGCGGATCAAGCCTGACCTCGATGCCGGCGTTCCTGACAGTCAATGAGCTTCCCGAGATTGTTGACCAGCCTGATGATGTTGTCATCTGCGAGTACGGCATAGCCGACTTCATTGTCGACGCAGGCGTTACCACGGGTGCAACGTACAGGTGGCAGCGCAGCATTGACGGCGGCTCGACGTGGAGCAATCTCACCGAGACGGCCACCTACTTCGGCGTCTCAACGATGAACCTGAAGGTCAATGGCACAAACAGGACAATGAATGGCGACATGTTCCAGGTGATAGTATCCGGAACCTGCACGCCGCCGGTAACATCCAATGCCGTAACGCTGACGGTCAATACCGCACCGGAGATACTGACACAGCCTGTTGCCTCAACGATATGCGAGAACACCAATACCTCGTTCAGCGTGTCGGCACAGGGCACTGTCCTTACCTACCAGTGGTACGTTGACACGGGTGACGGTATGGGCTTCAGCGCAATCAGTGACGGCGGTGTCTATTCCGGCGCCACCACGAACCTGCTGACGCTTACTGCTGTGCCTCGCACCTATGACAACTACCGTTACCGTGTTGAGATTGAAGGAACATGCGCACCCAAAGCCGTCTCTCAGACTGTGCAGCTGGATGTCTCCATTGAGACTCTCATCACGCAGCAACCTGCTGACTCGGCTATCTGCGAGTTCATGACAGCAGCCTTCACGGCGCTGGCTGAAGGTGCAAATCTGACATACCAGTGGCAGGCGTTCAACGGCACCACATGGGACAACCTCAGCAACAGCGGCATTTATATGGGAGTACAGACCCCCACGCTGATGGTCTTCGGTCCGGCTCGCACCATGGACGGCACCCGTTACAGGGTTGTCATCGGCGGCGACTGCTCGGCTGACCTGGTCTCTGAAGAGGCTGTGCTCACCGTCTACACTGCACCGGAGCTCTCGGATCATCCCGATGAGTTCAGGGGATGCCCGGGCGGCAGCGCCACCTACAGCGTGGTGGCTGCTGGCACTGCACTGACCTATCAGTGGCAGGTGAACAGCGGCTCGGGCTTCGTCAATGTGACGGATGGTGCAACCTATTCAGGAACCGCCACACCAGACCTTACAATCAATAACCTTGATCTGTCGATGAACGGTTATCTTGTGCGGGTGATTGTGTCAGGTACCTGTCAGCCTCCTGTAACCAGTTCGTTTGCACCGCTCAGGGTTTACATGGAGCCTTCAATCATATCTGAGCCGGCTGACGCAGAGGTGTGTGACCAGGCCGGAGCGGTCTTCTTCTCGCAGGTGTTCAACACCGGTGCCGGAGAGACCACGGTATGGCAGGTCAATGAAGGCTCAGGATGGAATAACCTGAGTGATGGCGCCCTCTACCAGGGCACTCAGACGCCCCAGCTGGTGATCATGAGCACCACCACCGCGATGAACGGATGGCTCTACAGGCTTGAGATCACCGGTCCGTGCGGGCTCTACTATACCCGTGAGGCACTGCTGACGGTCAACGAGTGGCCCACGGCGCAGATCGAACCTGTTGATACACTGCTTGTATGTGGTGGCGTGCCCACACAGCTGCACGGTAATCCGGCAGGAGGATCGGGTGTTTACAGCGCCCACAGATGGTTCGGAGACATCGGCCCGCTGAGCCAGTACAATATAGAGAACCCGGTGTTCAATACCTCTATGGAGGGCTATTACAGGCTTGTTTACCAGGTGACCGACAGCAAGGGGTGTGTTGGCCTCGATACGCTGGTGGTACAGGTTGAGAAGCCGGTGGCCATGTTCACCATGGATGCTCCTTCGGGATGCCAGCCGCTGACGGTGAACTTCACCAACGGCTCCACGGGGTACACCTCTGTGCTATGGGATTTTGGAGACACAGAGACATCGACAGATGTCAACACATCACATACTTATCCCAACACAACCGCCTCGCTGGCTTACTACACCGTAAGGCTGGAGGTGACCTCGGCCAACGGATGCGTCTCATCGATGGAACAGAATATCACCGTTTACCCGGAGATACTCTCAGACTTCACCATCAGTGATGACACCATCTGTTCGGGTGAGAGCGTCATGTTCTCCACTCTGCCGGGAGCGTTCACCTATGACTGGACCTATGGTGACGGCAACATGGAGTCGGGATCGAATGTGATCAGTCATGTGTACTTCAATACCGGAACTGATCCGGTGACGTACAATGTTACATTGAGGACGCAGTCGTTCTTCGGATGTATCAGTGAGACGACCATGCCGCTGGTGGTTTATCCCACCCCGGTGCCGGCCTTCACTGCCATCCCGGCCTCGCAGGTTTATCCTGATGCCACCGTCAGCTTCACCAACAACACCAACCCGGGCAACTGGACCTGGCTATGGGACTTCGCTGACGGCAACAGCTCAACGGATGAGGCGCCGGTGCATACCTATGCTGCTCCGGGCGACTTCGGCGTAAGCCTGACAGTGAGCAACGGTGTCTGTACCGCGTCAGTTGTGAATACGGTGAGGGTACTGCCCACACCTCCGATAGCCGCGTTTGACTCCATACCTTCAGGCTGTCAGCCGTGGAGTGTTTCGGCCAACAACACCTCACTCTATGCCACCAGCTATTACTGGGACTTTGGTGACGGACATACGTCGAACGCCATGAATCCGGACTACACCTACGTGCAGGCAGGATCCTACCTGGTTACGCTTTATGTCACCGGTCCCGGCGGAACGGACACAAAGTCGCAGCTGGTGAATATCTATCCTTCGCCAAGGGCTTACTTTGATGTCTCGCCGCCGAAGGTATATGTCAATGACGAGGAGGTAAGGCTCTTCAACCTTACGGAGGGTGGTGACACCTTTATCTGGGAGTTTGGTGACGGCGACACTTCGCATCTGCGCGATCCGTACCACCGGTACACCACGGAGGGTATCTATGACATTACGTTGCACGCGTACTCGGCGAACGGGTGTTATGACACCTATACGATGGCGCCAGCAGTAACTGTTGAGCCTTTCGGCGACCTGGTGTTTGCATCGGTCTTCAAGCCCAATCAGGAGGGTCCGATAGAGATAGACGAGCTGCCCAACAGCGGTGAAGCGATGGATATGTTCTTCTTCCCGCCCATCAGGGAGACGGTGCTTGAGTATCATATGCAGATCTTCAACAGGTGGGGCACGCTGATATTTGAGACGTTTGACATCAACAAGCCGTGGAACGGATACTACAAGGGCAAGCTATGCCAGCAGGGAGTCTATGTATGGCTCGTGGATGGCAAGTATGCCAACGGGCGGCCGTTCAAGAAGGCAGGTGATATCACGTTGCTGCACTGATTCTGCCTGTGAGGCAGGGTATTGTGTAATGATGAGGTGGGAGGGTGTCTCAAAAGGGCACCCTCTCTTTTTTAAGATTACTGTTCATTTCTTTTGCTCCTCCAAAAGAAATGAACCAAAGAAAAGGAGGCCGGAAAAGACAACCACCCGCTGTTTGTCCGCCTGCTGCACAGGACCTTAATGGCGCCACCAAACAGGGTGCGGTTCGCACCTTTTCCGGTATGCCCTCGCGCACTATAAATGATTATGTTGATTACCTTTGAAAAGGGGCAGCCTCATACCTGCATGTATGGCAGGTATTGTGTCCGGATGACAGATCGGGGGTCTAACTGAATGGCTTGTCGGAGAAGGGGGAGGAGAACGGGCTGTCAGGCTGGCTGTCGCCCCCTCTTCTCCTGCCGGGAGGATGCGGAGGAGCGGCGGTCATCATGACCAGCGAGACAGAGTTGTCAAGCTCAATGCGTATAACTGCAGGCCTGACATATCTTCTCTTCTTCCCCCTCATTGATTCTGATTTATTGCGGCTCAAATATAATCTCTTTGATCTTTACCAGCTTAAACATTTTTCAACCGTCATTGTTTCGTTATCCACATTAACGGTCACCTTGACAGCACTACCTTTTCAAGGTATCTCTTATCTCCTGCGGTCACCTCAACAATAAGGAGGTTGCCGGTATCCCCGGGGTAGAATTCTTTAAGTTCCCCTGAGTTAAAACGCTCATATTCGGATACTAGTATAATTCTTCCGGTTATATCGAATATCCTGACCTTTCCCCTGATGCCATCCCAGTCGTTTCCCTGCGGAAGGATGCATACCCTGCCCTGGGCGGCATAGATCTTAAGCAGGCTTTCAGCATCTGTCTCAGGCATTTCTGCCGGGGCAGCGGCTACGCTCTTCTCTGCAGGGATAACGGTCAGGGCAAACCGGCCTGTGATTGTTCCCGGCGTTGCCGGGAAGGAGTATTCGGCGGTAACGTTGAGGTCGATCTTCTTTCCTGTCAGGTTATCGGTAAGAACGAACCTGGTGTTGCCTGTGTTCTGCAGCTGGCTGCGTGTTAGTTTAAATGTTCCCGCATCCGGTATCTCAAGGGTGAGGGGGATGATTATTCTCTGTGAAGGCCAGGGGATTGAGTTTATTGAGTACTCCTCGGGTCCCATGACCGAATAGATCTTCAGTTGTTCCTTCAGGTGGCTGAACGGCTTGCCTGCATCATACAGGCCGTCAAAGGCGAAGGTTGCTTCAGGCCTGAACCTGATGATCATCTCATCACTGGTTTTGTCAGAAGAGAGGGCCAGGCGCAGCAGCGGGATCTGTTCAGACGACTTGAACCTGGGGGCCTCACCGTGCTCACGGGCACTATTGGCGATGTTGATGTATGTGCCTGTTGCCCTTGTGCGTACAAAGAATCCCTGCAGGGGAGCTATATGGGCCGTGGCGCCGTTGGTGCCCACGCCGTCTACATATGAAGCCTCCTCGCCCGCTGCCGTTCTGACATAGTAGGCATGCCTTACCATCTCATGGTCATGCGAGTAGCTTACCAGGTCCCAGTTGATGCCGCATGTAAGAGAGTTGCCAATGAGGGAGTAACCGTAGATGGTTGTGTCGCCTCCCGAGCCGCTGAATGGGAGGTCTATCCTGCCCATGGAGGTGGTGAGCGACTTCAGGTTGCGGTAGGTCATGGTCACATCAGAGACCACGCTCACGTCGTACCCTTCTTTTGCCGTCAGCTGGCTGAAGGGGGTGGTGCCGTCGTAGCCGTCGTGCCATTGCCAGCCGTCACTGACATCGGAAACCACTTTGGACTCGTCATACCGTACCAGCATCTCCGGCTCGATATCGGTAAAGACCGTTTTCGAAACCGTTGCCGGCGGGGCGATGTAGTGCCACCAGTCGCCTGTCGGGCCCGAGGTGAGGAAGTGTTCCACGTTGACATTTCCCGCGGCGCCTGAGAAGCTGTTTGTAAGCATCGAGGCGTAGCCTGTGGCGTCAGAGCGCAGGTAAATTGTCCCGCTGTTGGTTATTGAGTTGAATGTAGCCTTCGCGCCGGGTTCAATGATCATATTGAGGCCGGTATTCAGTGTGAAGGAAGGTCCGGGTGCTGCGGTGGGATAAGTTGAGGTGCCTGCCGGGATGACTATGTTTGTACCTGCCGGCACGAGTCCCTTTTCCCAGTTAACCGGGTCACCCCAGCTGCTGTTGCCGCCTTGCCAGCGGCTGTATGTCACCTCGATGGCGCCGATATCCGGCGGTCCTATTCGCTCTGCGCCAATGAAATCAATAGGCGGCACCTGTACGGAAGGGTGGCTGCCTGTCCCTGCGTCGCGCAACGGTGACATAAAGGCAATTGAGAGATCTCCTGCTGCAGGATTAATGAAGTTGGGCCCGTCGGGCGCCGTGTTGCTGCTGCCGAGAGTAATGCATCCCGGAAGCGTTTCGCCTTCGATGGCACAGAATTCAAACACCGAGGATGATGTTCCAGACAGTCCTATGTGTGATGATCCACCCCAGATGACCGTGTTCAGGATAATTGCACCGGGTGAATTCTCAAGATAGATGGTGTTGCCGTCAGCTGCCATCGATGTGTTGGATGCAAAAGAGGTGTTGACTATCACCGGTGATGAAGAAATGGTGGCGATGGCGCCTCCGCCGTTAAGGGTTGAGAGCGAGTTATTGTTATAGATTATGCTGGAAGCGATCAGCGGCGCTGTTCCTGCTGCCACATAGACAGCCCCTCCCTGGTCAGTTGCAGTGTTACCGTACAGAACAGAGTTGGCTATTGTCAGTTCGGCCCCGTTCTCCACATAGACGGCTCCGCCCTTCTGTGCCGTGCAGTTCCTGATGGTACAGTTGAGCACGTTCACCTTTCCGGATACGACATGAAGGGCCCCGCCAAAATATCTTGACCTGGTACGCTGCCCGTTCTCCACGATGCAGCTTTGTAATGAGCTTGTTCCGGATGATGTGTGATAAATATTCCCCCAGGAATCGGTGCTTTCACCCGCAATATGGTCGCCGTCTGTGTCGGCTGTGATGAGTACGGGCATGCTGGAGGATCCCTGCGCAACAAGCCTGCCTGTCCCGCTGATCATTATGCAGGCATACCTGCTCTTGCATATGAGCGTTGTTCCCGGCATTAGCCTCAGCGTTCCGGCCGAGACACCCAGATTGCTGTCGAAGTATTTGGTGCCGCTGATGGTGAAGTCTCCGGCATTAATACCCCTGTAGGGATTGGTAAACGTGCCCGTCCCCGTTATCTGTGCCGATACAGACGGAGCTATGAGACACATTGCCAAAATCAACAGAAAGGTCCTTTTCATGACTGGCATTTAAATAGATATAACGCCCTGGATGTTCAAAGGTTTCAGAGTGCAACTATTTGAGCAGACGAAAGACGTTATTAATCACAAAAGTAAGAATAATGTGCATTATGTCAATAGCGACATTGTATTTATAAGATATTTTCTCTTTCAGGGTTTTGAGGCCTCTTCTTGTTATCTTTGTGAATATCACCGGTGAATGCCATCAAGGAATAATATCTTACGCAGGGCGTTGGGGCTGCTGGCAGAGAGCTCCAGCAGGGAGACGGTAATGACTGCTGTCATACTGATCATCAGGGCTTTTCTGCCTCTGGTGGCGGTGCTCCTGATAGGTCACTATGTTGACCTGGTGACCGGGGTGGCGGATGCGGGAGCGGGCGGGGGCGGGGGCATTGCCTCTGTCGCTGAGAGCATGGCTCCTGTGGCTGACGGCGGGGCTCTCGTGGCTGAAAACATGACACCTGTGGCTGAGAGCGGGGCTCCCGTGGCTGAAAACATGACACCTGTGGCTGAGAGCGGGAGCGGGAGCGACCTCTTTGGAGGCGGGGGTATTGGCGGCGTTCCCACCGGCGGCGTTCCCACTGGCGGCGTTCCCTCCGGCGGCGTTCCCACTGGCGGCGTTCCCTCCGGCGGTGTTCCCACCGGCGGCAGCCCTTTGCCGGTTGCTATCATATGGCTCACGATGGCAATTGTATTGGCACTGCTGGCCGATGATCTGCTGGCCGCCGCAGGCAGGTATCTGACAAAGAAGCACTCTTATCTCCTTGAAGGGCACATCTCCTCACTGATACATGCTCATGCCGGCAGGCTGGGATTGAGATTCTTTGAGGATCCGCTGTTCCACGACAGTCTGGAGAGGGCTGCCCGGGATATCTCTTGGAGGCCTGCTGCCCTGGTGTCAGACTTTATCCTCCTGCTCAGGGGGGTGATCTCTTTTCTGGCCATGGCCTATGTGCTGAGGAATTTCGGGCTCATCCCGCTGCTGATAGTTATCCTGGTGTTCATTCCTGTCATGCTTGTCAGGGTACGGAACTCGCGAAGGCTCTATAATACACGGAAAGCGGTCACTGCCGACTCGCGGCGAGCTTCCTATTTCAGCTGGCTCCTCACTGGCGAGAAACCGGCCAGGGAGGTGAAGCTCTTTGACCTGGGCGGATATTTCGACAGGCTCTTCCGTAAGCACCTCAGGGCATCGCGGGAGCCGGAGCTGAAGACTGAAAGAAAAAATATCCTTCCCGAGAGTTTCGCCTCACTGCTCAAGGTGGCAGCCTTTGCCGGGGTGATCATCTATGCCACTTCGAGGTATCTCAGCTCATCAATCACTGCCGGAGAGCTGGCGATGTACCTGGTGGCCTTCAGGCAGGCGATGGTATATCTGCGTGATGCTGTCAGCGGTTACTCGGGACTGGCGGAGAACAGCATTTTCCTCCGCGATCTTTTCACCTTCCTTGACCTTAAGCCGGATATGGCTGGTGAGCTGCAGGCACCCGGACCGGATTCGTTCAGCGAGATTGCCGTTGAGAAGCTCTCATTCACTTATCCCGGGGCCGTCCATCCGGCGCTGCAGGATATCACTCTGCGCATCAGGCGGGGGGAGAAGGTGGCCATCGTGGGGCCCAACGGCTCGGGCAAGACCACCCTCGTCAAGCTGCTGTGCAGGCTGTATGACCCGGATGAGGGACGTGTTATGGTCAACGGCAGCGATGCTGCCAGCCTTGACCCGGCCTCATACAGGAGGCTCTTTTCAGTTGTGTTCCAGAATTTCATGCTCTATTACCTGAGCGCGGGGGAAAATATAATGCTGGGGAGCAGGGATGGCGGCGCTGAAGGCTCCGCTGATGCTGATGGAGGTGATGGCGGTGATCGCGGTGATGGCAGTGATCGTGCTGATGGAGGTGATCGTGGTGATGGCAGTGATCGTGCTGATGGAGGTGATGGCGGTGCTATTGTTGGTAATCGCGGTGATCGCGGTGATGGCAGTAATCGTGCTGATGGAGGTGATCGTGGTGATGGAGGTGATCGTGGTGATGGCGGTGCTATTGTTGGTGATCGCGGTGATCGCGCAGGGCGAACCGGGGACGACAGCTTCGCGCAGGGCGCAGAACAACCCGGTAGTAATAACTCTGCGAGTGCTACAGATAAGTTAAGAAAAGCTGCCGGAACCACCGGTATGCGGGAGCTGCTTGAAGCTCTCCCGGAGGGATATGATACACAGCTGGGTCATCACACCGAGGGCGGACGGGAACTTAGCTGGGGCGAGTGGCAGAAGATAGCCATAGCGCGGGCTGTCTATCGCCGGTCACCCGTGCTGATACTTGATGAGCCTGCCTCTTCTCTTGATGCCGATTCTGAATACGAGATCTTCTCCGATCTCAGTCGCATCACCGGCGGGCGCACATGTATCTTCATCAGCCACAGGTTGTCACATGTGCGCGATGCCGACCGTATCGTCGTTCTTGACGGCGGCAGAGTGGCAGAGGCCGGCACCCATGATGAACTGATGGCTGCGGGAGGCAGGTATTACAATATGTTCACCAGGCAGAAATCAATGTACAGATGAATGAGCCGGAAGACACACTGGTGATCCTGGATAACGATGAGTTGATGAATGCGGTCAGGTTACTGCTGTTGCTGGGGAGGACAGACTTTACCGCTGATGAGAGGCAGCAGATCACTGATGAGTTTGAGCGGTACAGCTCATGGAACCTCTTTGTCTCCCTGGCTGTCAGGCACGGGGTGGCAGCGCTGGTGTGGCAGAACGTTTCTGATCTCGGCCTGGCACACCGGGTGCCGGAGGCAGAAAGAACGATGCTGGAGGGATTACGGTTCAAGTCGATTGCCCGGGTGACATGGATCACGGAGGCTGCTGCCGCCGTATGCGGTCTGCTGGAACGTGAGGGGATAAGGGTGGTGGCGCTGAAAGGTCTCGCCCTGGAACATACTGTCTACGGCTCCAGGGGACTGCGCCAGATGAGCGATGCCGATCTGCTGGTGGCTCCTTCTGATGCACTGAGAGCCAGGGATATACTTGTCAGGGATGGGTTCAGGTCGATGCGCCTGAAATCGCCCCTATACAGACACATCATCCTTGACCTGGGCAATCATCTGCCGGAACTGCACCGGGGAGGCGTCTCCGTGGATCTGCACTACAGGCTTTTCGGGCCGGAGGCGGAAGAGATGGTTGTAAGGGCAATAGCCGATTCGGAGACTATCACTGCCGGGAAGAGCACATTGCGTGTCCTGCCTCCGATGACTGCCTTTCTGGCGCTGGTAAGCCATATTTACAAGCATGGGATCAAGGGCGAGTTCCAGATGAGGTTGTGGACGGATATTTACCTTTTACTTGCCAGGGACGGAGAGAAGATACTGACGCCGGAGCTTCCCGCTGCTGCGGAGAAGGCGGGGATTGCCGGGGAGACCGGAACTGTTCTTATCGTCATGGAGAGAGTGTGGGGAGTGAAGATGCCGGCAGAGATAAGACCTCTTCTGGATGACCCGAGGGAAGGAGCCGGGACACCGGAAGACAACAGGGTCAGCGAATCGGTCACAACTGACAGGCCGGAGGACAACGGCAGAAGCCAGTCAGTTGCCTGTGAAACGGCCGGTGTTGAAAGTGGCGAAGCCATTATTGCCAGGTTTATGCGTGACCTGATGCATCCCGGGGCTGTTGAATCAATAAGTCAGCGGGAAATGTTCACACGTAACCTGGAAGCGCTCCGGAGTCCGGGTAAGAAATTGATCTTCATTCTCGGGGATATCTTCCCCTCTGTCGGATTCATGAAGCGCAGGTACGGCTGCCGGTCAACACTGAAAGCGGTGCTTTTCTACCCTCACCGACTGGGTAAACTGGGGTGGATTTTAGGTATTCGTGGAGACAAAAGCCCGGGAAATTAACATTTCATCAAAATTTTTGGCAGAAATCCTCAATTTTATTTGGAGGCTAATGATATATTTTGTTAAATTTATATCAGTCAAAATTTTTGTTTTAGTCGATGTCGCAATGGGGGTTTATTTAGATAATTGTTTTTTAATGAAACGGAGATGGAAAATACGTGTCTGAAACCATTGAACAATTAGAGCATAACGGGCAAAAAGCGCTTCAGTAGCGCAGTCTCGCTGCATGATGCCTCGCTTTTTGCGACTGTCGCCGGACTACTCCCGGCGGCACTGCCCCGGGGGCACACCCCCGGGGCTTTTACAATTCTTGATGGCCTACAGCCATCCGCACCCATTAACGTCCTGTTCTACAATGCTTGATGGTCTACGACCATCCTTCCGCATGAACACACTGATCTACAATTCTTTATGGTCTGCAACCATCCGCACGTATGTGGTGCACAGGCCCCACCTCGTAGAGGTGGAAGAATTGTAGATGGAGGTCAGAAGCACCACCCCCACCTCGTAGAGGTGGAAGAATTGTAGAAGGATGGCAGAGATGCCCCCCACCTCGTAGAGGTGGAAGAATTGTAGATGGAGGTCAGAAGCACCACCCCCACCTCGTAGAGGTGGAAGAATTGTAGACGGATGGCAGAGATGCCCCCCACCTCGTAGAGGTGGAAGAATTGTAGATGGAGGTCAGAAGCACCACCCCCACCTCGTAGAGGTGGAAGAATTGTCGATGGATGTCCGGAATACCCCCACCTCGTAGAGGTGGAAGAATTGTCGATGGAGGTCAGAAACACCCCCCCACCTCGTAGAGGTGGAAGAATTGTAAAAGGATGTCTGCAACAGACCCCACCTCGTAGAGGTGGAAGAATTGTAGACGGATGGCAGAGATGCCCCCCACCTCGTAGAGGTGGAAGAATTGTAGATGGATGTCAGAAACACCCCCCCCACCTCGTAGAGGTGGAAGAATTGTCGATGGAGGTCAGAAACACCCCCCCACCTCGTAGAGGTGGAAGAATTGTAAAAGGATGTCTGCAACAGACCCCACCTCGTAGAGGTGGAAGAATTGTAGACGGATGGCAGAGATGCCCCCCACCTCGTAGAGGTGGAAGAATTGTACAACTGCTACCCACAAAACCCCCGGGGTGGGTGGGGCACATGCTTTTACAAATCTTGATGGTCTACGACCATCCACTCACATGAACGCACTGATCTACAATTCTTTATGGTCTACGACCATCTACAATTCTTGATGGCCTACAGCCATCCGCACCCATTAACGTCCTGTTCTACAATTCTTGATGGCCTACAGCCATCCGCACCCATTAACGTCCTGTTCTACAATTCTTGATGGCCTACAGCCATCCGCACCCATTAACGTCCTGTTCTACAATTCTTGATGGTCTGCGACCATCCTGACGCCATTATGCTCTAAAAGCATTACTTTTGCACAAACGGCCTCAGAAATGAAAAGCGCACTTTATCTATACAATACCCTTTCACGCAGGAAGGAGCTGTTTGAACCACTGGCCCCACCGTTCGCGGGCATGTATGTCTGCGGCCCCACGGTCTACAGCGAGGCCCACCTGGGTCATGCCCGTCCCGCTGTCACCTTCGACGTGCTCTACAGGTACCTGATGCACCTGGGATATAACGTTCGCTATGTGCGGAACATCACCGACGTGGGTCACCTGGAGAACGAAGCTGAAGAGAGCGGTGAGGACAAGATCAGCAGACGCGCCAGACAGGAGCACCTTGAGCCGATGGAGATAGTACAGAAGTACATGAACAGCTACCATCATGCCATGGAGAAGCTGAATACCCTGCCGCCATCCATCGAGCCGCGTGCCACCGGCCATATCATCGAACAGCAGCAGCTGGCCGAGCGGCTTGTAGAAAGCGGATATGCCTACGAGGTTAACGGCTCCGTATATTTTGATGTGGAGAAATATGACAGGGAGCACAATTACGGCATCCTGTCGGGAAGGGTCCTGGAGGATATGCGTGCCAACAGCCGCGCCCTGGAGGGACAGGATGAGAAGCGGGGACAGTTCGATTTTGCCCTGTGGAAAAAAGCATCACCCGGTCATATAATGAGATGGCCGTCAAAGTGGAGCGAGGGCTTTCCGGGGTGGCACCTTGAGTGCTCGGTGATGAGCACTAAATATTTAGGTGAGACCTTTGACATCCATGGCGGGGGCATGGACCTGATCTTCCCGCATCACGAGTGCGAGATAGCGCAGAGCACAGCCGCACAGGGCCATGCGCCGGTGCGTTACTGGGTGCATAACAACATGGTAACCATCAACGGGCAGAAGATGGCCCGGTCACTGGGCAACTTCATCACCCTCGAGGAGATGTACAGCGGATCACACCAGCTGCTGGCCAGAGCCTACTCGCCCATGACCATCCGCTTCTTCATGCTGCAGGCACACTACCGCAGCACCCTCGATTTCAGCAATGAGGCGCTGCTGGCGGCCTCGCTCGGACTGCAGAAGCTGATGAGCGCGGAGAAAACGCTGGACAGTCTAATGCCTGCCGGGAGCTCCACAATTGACGTCAGCGGCATCGCCGCGAAGTGCTACGAGGCAATGAGCGACGACCTGAACACACCCGTGGCTATAGCGCAACTCTTTGACGCCGTGAGGATAATCAACCTAGTCAACGACGGAAAGGAGAAGCTGACTGCAGAGGATATAGGATCACTGAAGGCGCTCTTCAGGGTCTTTATTCACGAGCTGTTCGGTTTGAAGGCCGAGGAATCGGCCGGCACAGAAAGGCTTGAGGGAGTGCTGAGGCTCTTGCTTGACATAAGGCAGGAGGCCAAGGCGAGGAAGGAGTGGAGTACCTCTGACCGCATACGCGACAGGCTGGCAGAGATTGGTATCACCGTCAAGGACCGCAAGGACGGGTACGACTGGGAGATAACCGCATGACTGACTGTGCCGTGCGCCCCGGAGAAACGGCCTATGCAAAACCCTGCCAGGGCAACCCGCCGGCATGACAATGAACAGAAAGAATGACAGTCACGAGATACAAATCTGATATTATCAGCATTGGCACTCTGACCATGGGTGGCGACCTGCCCGTGCGTGTACAGAGCATGACCAACACCGACACCCTTGACACTGCCGCCAGTGTCAGCCAGTGCATACGTATCATTGAGGCGGGAGGTGAGCTGGTGCGGTTGACGGCGCAGGGAGTGCGCGAGGCGGAGAACCTTGCGGCCATCAGGAACGGGTTGCGGGCAGCGGGATTTGACACTCCGCTGTGTGCTGATATACATTTCAATCCCGCTGCTGCCGAGACGGCGGCGCGCATTGTGGAGAAGGTCCGCATCAATCCCGGCAACTACGCTGACAAACGGGCTTCATTCATCAGGCAGGAGCTGACAGAAGGCGAGTGGATGGCTGAGCTGGAGCGGACCAGGGAGCGTGTTCTGCCCCTGATAAAAATATGTAAGGAGTATGGCACTGCAGTGCGAATAGGGGTTAATCACGGCTCTCTCTCTGACCGCATCATGACCCGTTACGGCAACACTCCGATGGGGATGGTTGTCTCGGCCATTGAATTCCTGAAGATATTTACGGATGAAGGGTTTCACAGGATTGTTGTCTCTATGAAGTCGTCCGACACTCTGACGATGGTAACGGCCAACCGATTGCTGGTAAGGATGATGGCTGAAGAGGGAATGTTTTTTCCCGTTCACCTGGGCATCACCGAGGCCGGTGAGGGCGAGGATGGCCGTATTATCTCCGCCGCCGGCACCGGCACGCTGCTGGCAGAGGGTATAGGAGATACAGTCAGGGTCTCCCTTTCGGAACCGCCCGAGGCAGAGATACCTGTGGCACGTGCCATTGTAAACGCTGTGGCCGGGGAGGCAGGAAGGGTGATGAATTCCGTTCCGCCCCTGGAGCAGCAGAGGGCCGGGGAGCGCTGGCTCCCGCAGGTATATACGCTGGTTGCGGATAAAATCCCTGAGGGGACATCCGGCAGGAGCGGGCACGGGGATGACCCCGGAGATAAGAATATACCCGGAGATGGCATTACTGATAAGGGCGGGCCAGCGGAGAAGCCGGTAAAATTTGCCGATGAGTCCGGCACACTGTTCAGTGGTGAAACACTGACGATCTCACCTGATGAGCTGCGGTTAATGACAGGCATGCAGGCCTTTGACAGACTGCTCAACCCGGTTTTCAGCTGTGATGATCCGGAACAACTGGCCATAGAAGCTGCCACTCTTCTTGGCCGATTCTTTATTGCACGGCATCCGGCAGGACTCTCTATAAGTAATAACGGCAGCGTTCAGGGCGAGACACTTCGCAGAGTGGCTTTCTCCATCCTGCAGGCCACGGAGGCACGTATCACCCGCACCAGGTACATATCATGCCCCACCTGCGGGAGGACGAAATTCAACCTGCAGGAGGCAGTGCAGAAGGTGAAGGCTGCCACAGCCCACCTGACAGGGATGAAGATAGCTGTCATGGGATGCGTGGTCAACGGTCCCGGCGAGATGGCGGGGGCCGATTACGGCTATGTAGGCGCCGCGGAGGGCAGGGTGCACATCTATCGAGGTACCGAGCCGGTATACAAAAATGTTCCCGAGGCCGAGGCGCTGGACAGGCTGCTGGAACTGATCAGCAGTGACCAGGCTGGCAGGAAATCCGGCTAATCCTTTTCAGATGAGTCGGCAAGCCTGTAATCCAATTGCCGCTTCTGCAGGTCGGCCTTCGCCACCTCAACACTGACCTTGTCACCGAGCATATAAACCTTGCCTGAGTGCCTTCCGCGGATGCAGTAGTTCTCCTCATCATACTCGAAGTAGTCGTCCTGCAGCTCCCTGATGGCAACCATCCCCTCGCACTGGTTCTCAATGATCTCAACGTAGATGCCCCATTCGGTAACGCCTGAGATGACTCCCTCAAACACCTTCCCTATCTTGTCGCTCATGAACTCAACCTGCTTGTACTTGATTGATGCCCTCTCGGCATCGGTGGCCAGGCGCTCCATCCTGGAGGAGTGCTCGCACAGCTTTACATACTTGTCATTGTCGCGTGCCGGCTGTTTATCAAGGTATTTTGTCAGCAGACGGTGCACCATCATGTCAGGATAACGGCGTATGGGCGAGGTGAAATGGGTGTAGTGACTGAAGGCGAGGCCGTAATGACCAATATTATCCGTTGAATAGACTGCCTTGGCCATGGAGCGCAGGGCGAGGGTCTCAACAATATTCTGTTCCTTCTTGCCGGCCACCTCGTCCATCAGCTTGTTCATGGCGGCGGGGAGGCCTTTTACGTTCTCTGTATCAAGCTCGTAGCCAAACCGTTTGATGAAATAGCTGAATGACCTTAGTTTTTCGGGATCGGGTTTGTCATGGATACGGTAGACGAAGGTTTTTCCCTTCAGTTTCCTGCCGACGAACTCCGCAACCCGCTTGTTGGCCAGAAGCATGAATTCCTCGATGAGCTGGTTGGCGGTACCGAACTCGCGGAAGAGGATGCCGAGGGGCACGCCCTTCTCGCTGAGGTTGAACTTGACCTCCAGTCGTTCAAAGGCGAACGAGCCTGCGGCGAAGCGTTTGCCGCGCAGGAGCTGGGCCAGGTTATGGAGGGTAAGCAACTGCTCCTTCATCTCGCCATCACCGGTGTCGATGACCTGCTGTGCCTCCGAGTAGGAGAAGCGCATGTCTGAGCTGATGATGGTCCGTCCGAACCATTCGCTGATGACGTTCGCTTTCGCGTCGAGCTCAAAGACGGCGGAATAGGTTAGTTTGTCCTCGCCGGGATTAAGGGAGCAGATATGGTTTGACAGTCTCTCCGGCAGCATGGGTATGGTACGGTCAACAAGGTAGACTGAAGTGGCTCTCTCCTGGGCTACCTTTTCTATGGCCGAGCCGGGCCTGACGTAGTGGGTCACGTCTGCAATGTGAACACCTACCTCCATATTACCGTTGGGCAGTCTGACAAGTGACAGGGCGTCGTCAAAGTCCTTCGCGTCCTCAGGGTCAATGGTGAATGTGGGCACCTCGCGGAAGTCACGCCTGGCTGCAATCTCGTCCGGGGTTATCTCCGCGGAAATCTTTTCGGCGGCAGCCTCGATCTCCGGCTCGAACCTGTTAGGCAGACCGAACTCTGCAAGGATGGCGTGCATCTCTGTGTCATTCTCTCCGGGATTACCGAGGACTTCCACTATCTCGCCCACGGGATTGCGCGAACGCTGGTCCCACTCCACCATCCGTGCCACCGCCTTCTGCCCCTGTTTCGCCCCGTTGAGTTTGGAGAGGGGTATAAAGAGGTCGAAGGGCATGTTCTTATTGTCAGGGATGAGGAAAGCGAACTGCTTCGTCAATTCTATTGTTCCTACGAAGGTGGCGCGGGATCGGCTGATGATCTCAACCACTTCGCCCTCGGGGCGCTTGCCCTTGTGGCGCGCGTAGAGCAGCACCTTCACCTGGTCTCCGTGAAGTGCGGTGTTAAGGTTTCGCGCTGCGATAAAAACATCATCCTCCATCTCATCTGTTATCACGAAAGCGTAGCCGAACTTGGTGAGATCGATGGTGCCGGTGATATAACCGCCGACAGCCTTAAGGATGTACTTGCCGTGGCCCCGTTCCTCAGCGGTGCCGTCCTTCTTCATCCTCAGGAGGGCGTCGGAGAGGGCTCTCTTCTCCTCTTTCTCCGTGAACTGAAGGCGCGAGGCTATCTGTTTGTAGTTAAGGGGTTGTCTGGGATTTTTTGCCATCACCTTGATGATGAGCTCAATAAGTTTCTTCTGATCAATTCCGCTTTTGGCGGGTTGTTTTTTTCTTGACATTTCTGCTCTTTAATTTACATTTCCAAAGATAGGCCGAAATTGGCTATCTTTGAGTTGATTGAATGATTATGATAACTCTCTCTTCCATACCTTCCCATTCGCCGGCGGTAGTTTATCGCAGGATCAACGATGAGTACCTCCTGATACCGCTGACTGGAAATATTGCCGACATGGATTCACTCTACAGGCTTACCGAGACCGGTGCATTTATCTGGGAGAAAATTGACGGGAAGCGAGCCATCAGTGATATAACGTCAAAGATAGTGGAAGAGTTCGACGTTGAACGTGATGTTGCCGAAAAAGATGCGCTGGAGTTCTTCAGGGAGATACAGGAATTTCTTCAGTTCCGCGAGCCGTGACCGTTGATCTGGTCATAGCGGGGAGGAGGATCAGGCTCTGTTCACGCGAGGGTGTGGACATACGTCCCGATGAGCGTTTCAGGGCTTTTGAGATGCCGTGTGAGGAACGGAATATTTTGTTTATAGACGCTGCTCCGGGCATCCTTACCGGGGCTGATACCGGGATCCCTGATACGGCGTTTCCCTTTATCCCTGTTGTGGCTGAGCCTGACCTGGTTGTGGAGGTAGAGCCGGGCGCGGGAGAGATCCCTGCCGGGGCGGTGAAGGTGTTTGATGCTCATCTGATGGAGGAGGTGCCGGGTGGGGTGCGCAACTCCGGCGAGCCATTCTGGGAGGTGTTCTCGGGCGAGGGAGTGACCTGTGCGCGTGTTTTCCTGAAGGATACGGAGAGGACGGCCCTGCTGGTAATGCCTCACGGTGCGATGCGGTGGAGGATATTTGCAGACACCCTTCACGATGCTACAGACTCAGATTCTCCGCACGAGTCTTACACTGCAGATAACCTGCATCAGGATTACAGCGACAAATCATCTGAAGCGCAGCCTCAAAGCGGCTCTGGGTATTACAATTCAGGAAAATCCTCTGCCCCGGAGTCCTTTGATACAGATCATCTGACTCATGATTTCAGTGGTGATAAATCAGAGGCACAGTCCCATACCAGGGCTGCACGCGAAAAGCACGGGTCTGATCTTACAACTGATAGTACAATCGCCGGCACAACTAATATTAATGTTGATCCCCTTCCCTGGCCCCTTGACGGCCTGCTGCTGTATTTCCTTTTCTCCCGCGGAGGTGATATCATGATCCATGGGTCGGGGGTGTTGTGCGGCAACAGGGGGTGGCTTTTCACGGGTCGTTCCGGCAGCGGCAAGACCACCCTGGCACGGCTCTTTGACAGTGCAGGTGACAGGGTTATTCACGACGACAGGCTGGTGCTGCGACGTGAGGATGGAAGGTGGATGATGCACAGCACGCCTGTATACCGCAATGACGAGCCCCGCTCGGCCTCCCTTGACCACATGTGGATCATCAGGCACGGCGCCGCCAATGTGTCGGAGCCTGTCGCCGGGGCGGAGGCGGTGGCAATGATACTTGCCAACTGCATACAGCAGAACTGGGACGGGGCAGCAGCAGCACGGCTTGCGGCGACGGCGGATGACCTGGCAGCTTCGGTGAGGGTGAGCAGGCTCTCGTTCATGCCTGACGCCAGCATACGTGATTATCTGAGGCTGCGCGGGACGGAAGAGAAGCAGCTTGGCGCTGCAACTGTCATTGAGATGCTTGGTGAGGGGCGCACAGTGTCCGTCACTGCCGGGGGCTTCAGCATGTGGCCCGCTATCAGGCCGGGCGACACGGTGGTGATCGGCCCGCATGGTGCGGGGCAGGCGGCGGCGGGGCAGATAGTGGCGTTACGGCGCGACGGCGGCTTCGTCCTGCACAGGATCACCCGTGTGGAGACCGTTTCCGGACACCAGCTTATTGTCACCTGCGGTGACGCCGCCGCCCGCGCTGATGAGGCTGCCGGCCCGGAGACAATCATAGGGGTGGTGCTGTCAGTGACCCGTGCGGGCCGGCAGCTGCCCCCGCCCCGCCGCCGCCTGCCCCGGTGGATCAACCGTATATGGGCTATGGTTGCCGGGTGGATGAGGGGGTAACCGTCATCTGCAATTCTGCAACCCCTACAGGGTTGGGTTATGTATCCACATGTTATCTACAATTCTGCAACCCCTACAGGGTTGGGTTATGTATCCACATGTCGTCTACAATTCTGCAACCCCTACAGGGTTGGCCCAGGTTGGTTTCCCATCCAACGCCTGATGCCTTCGCCAAACACTACTGCCTACTGCCTACTGCCTACTGCCTACGGGGTTGGGTCATGTATCCACATGTCGTCTACAATTCTGCAACCCCTACAGGGTTGGGTTATGTATCCACATGTTATCTACAATTCTGCAACCCCTACAGGGTTGGCCCAGGTTGGTTTCCCATCCAACGCCTGATGCCCTCGCCAAACACTACTGCCTACTGCCTACTGCCTACTGCCTACGGGGTTGGGTCATGTATCCACATGTTATCTACAATTCTGCAACCCCTACAGGGTTGGCCCAGGTTGGTTTCCCATCCAACGCCTGATGCCTTCGCCAAACACTACTGCCTACTGCCTACTGCCTACGGGGTTGGGTTATGTATCCACATGTCGTCTACAATTCTGCAACCCCTACAGGGTTGGGTCATGTATCCACATGTTATCTACAATTCTGCAACCCCTACAGGGTTGGCCCAGGTTGGTTTCCCATCCAACGCCTGATGCCTTCGCCAAACACTACTGCCTACTGCCTACTGCCTACTGCCTACGGGGTTGGGTCATGTATCCACATGTCGTCTACAATTCTGCAACCCCTACAGGGTTGGGTTATGTATCCACATGTCGTCTACAATTCTGCAACCCCTACAGGGTTGGGTCATGTATCCACATGTTATCTACAATTCTGCAACCCCTACAGGGTTGGGCCAGGTTGGTTTCCCATCCAACGCCTGATGCCTTCGCCAAACACTACTGCCTACTGCCTACTGCCTACTGTCTACGGGGTTGGGTTATGTATCCACATGTCGTCTACAATTCTGCAACCCCTACAGGGTTGGGTTATGTATCCACATGTCGTCTACAATTCTGCAACCCCTACAGGGTTGGGCCAGGTTGGTTTCCCATCCAACGCCTGATGCCTTCGCCAAACACTACTGCCTACTGCCTACTGCCTACTGCCTACGGGGTTGGGTCATGTATCCACATGTTATCTACAATTCTGCAACCCCTACAGGGTTGGGCCAGGTTGGTTTCCCATCCAACGCCTGATGCCTTCGCCAAACACTACTGCCTACTGCCTACGGGGTTGGGTCATGTATCCACATGTCGTCTACAATTCTGCAACCCCTACAGGGTTGGCCCAGGTTGGTTTCCCATCCAACGCCTGATGCCTTCGCCAAACACTACTGCCTACTGCCTACTGCCTACTGTCTACGGGGTTGGGTTATGTATCCACATGTTATCTACAATTCTGCAACCCCTAGAGGGTTGGGTTATGTATTCATACATCATCTGCAGTGCTGAAAGGCCCGTGGCCTATTTATAAGGTATTTCGCAATTCTATAAATTTTACGGTACTTTTGCTGAACCAAAAAACCGCAACAGAGTGAAAAGATCCGTCAGAGAGGCACTTGCCGGGAGGATACTGGTCCTTGACGGCGCCATGGGCACAATGATACAACGCCACCGGCTGACCGAGGAGCAATACCGGGGAAAGGAATATGCTTCCCATCCCCTACCGCTGAAGGGCAACAATGATCTGCTCTCCATCACCCAGCCGGGCATCATCAGGGATATTCACCTTGACTACCTGAGGGCCGGTGCAGATATTATCACTACCAACACCTTCAATGCCAACAGGATATCCATGGCTGACTACGGCATGGAGTCGCTGGTATATGATATGAATGTGGCTGCAGCCCGCCTGGCACAAGAGGCGGCAGAGCAGTACCGCACAGAAACAGGCCGCGAGGCCTGGGTGGCAGGCTCGGCGGGCCCCACCAACCGCACCGCTTCAATGTCGCCCGACGTGAATGACCCCGGAGCCCGCACGGTGTCATTTAATGACCTGGCAGAAGCTTACGGAGAGCAGGTTCGTGGATTGATTGACGGCGGCGCTGACATCATCTTGGTGGAGACGGTCTTTGACGGCCTTAATGCCAAGGCGGCGCTCTATGCCATCAGTGGCATCATGGAGGAGAAAGGGATTGACATACCGGTAATGGTCTCAGGCACCATCACCGATGCCAGCGGCCGGACACTGACGGGACAGACACTGGAGGCGTTCCTCATTACCATGTCACACTACCCGCTGCTCAGCATAGGACTGAACTGCGCCCTCGGGGCCGAGCAGCTGAGGCCGTTCGTGGAGGAGATGTCGGCAAAGGCGCCCTTCTTCGTCTCGGCACACCCCAACGCCGGACTGCCCAACCAGTTCGCGGAGTATGACCAGTCGGCCGAATACATGGGCAACATCATTAAGAGCTTTATTCAGAACGGCTGGGTGAACATAATAGGCGGCTGCTGCGGCACCACTCCTGACCATATACGGGTGATAGCCTCGCTGGCGAAAGGACAGAACCCGAGGGCAGTGCCTGAGAGAAATCATATAACAGCCCTGGCAGGCCTCGAGCCGCTGGTGATACGTCGGGACAGCAATTTCGTGAACATAGGTGAGCGTACCAACGTGGCCGGATCAATAAAGTTCGCGCGGCTGATACGCGAAGGCAACTTCGCGGCAGCGCTCGATGTAGCGCGCAGCCAGGTGGAGGGTGGCGCACAGGTGATAGACATATGCATGGACGATGCCATGATTGACGGCGTTGCTGCCATGAAAAAGTTCATCAACATACTGATGAGCGAGCCTGACATTGCGAAGCTTCCCATCATGGTTGACTCTTCAAAGTGGGAGGTGCTGGAGGCCGGGCTGCAGTGCATACAGGGCAAGCCGGTGGTCAACTCAATCAGCCTGAAGGAGGGAGAGGATGATTTCCTGAGGAAGGCGAAGCTGGTGCGCCGCTATGGCGCCGCTGCGGTGGTGATGCTCTTTGATGAGGAGGGTCAGGCAGCCACCTTCGAGAGACGCAGGGAGGTTGCTGACAGATCATACCGGCTGCTGACGGAAAAAGCCGGATTCCCGCCTGAGGATATCTTCATTGATCCGAATATACTGGCCATAGCCACAGGCATTGAGGAGCACAATAACTATGCTGTTGATTATATTAAATGCACTGAATACATCAAGGCAAACCTGCCTTATGCAAGGGTGAGCGGCGGGGTGAGCAACCTCTCCTTCTCGTTCCGTGGCAATGACCCGGTCAGGGAAGCGATGCACGCCGTCTTTCTCTATCATGCCATCAGGGCCGGCATGGATATGGGAATCGTCAACCCGGGGTTGTTGCAGGTTTATACATCCGTTGAGCCGGAGCTGCTGCAACTGACGGAGGATGTGGTGCTTAACAGGAGGAGGGATGCTACTGACAGGCTGCTGCAGTATGCCTCTACAATTAAGGGCGAGAAGCAGGAAGAGGGCAAGAAGCAACTGGCATGGCGGGAAGCTGACGTGGTGAGTCGCATCAAACACGCTCTGATCAATGGCATAGATACTTACATCGAAGAGGACGTGGAGGAAGCGCGTCCGCATTATGACAGGGCTCTGAGGGTAATCGAGGGCCCGCTGATGGATGGCATGAACGAGGTAGGTGACCTGTTTGGATCGGGACGCATGTTCCTGCCCCAGGTGGTCAAGAGCGCCAGGGTGATGAAGAAGGCCGTAGCTCGACTGACGCCGTACATAGAGGCGGAGATGAAGAGCGGGGAAGCATCATCATCCGGGAAGGTGCTGCTGGCAACGGTCAAGGGCGATGTGCATGACATCGGGAAAAATATTGTGGGCGTCATCCTCTCGTGCAACAACTACGAGGTGATAGACCTGGGTGTGATGGTGCCTGCCGAAAAGATACTGGAGACAGCTGAAAAGGAGAGGGTTGACTTCATCGGGCTGTCAGGACTGATAACCCCGTCGCTTGAGGAGATGGTGCATATAGCATCGCTCATGGAGGAGCGGGGCATGAAGACGCCGTTGCTGATAGGCGGGGCTACCACCTCGGAGATACACACGGCGGTCAGGATAGCACCGGTCTATTCATATAATACTGTATATGTAAAAGATGCATCCAGAGCTGTGCCTGTGATGTCAGGGTTGGCAGCAACTGATAGCGCACTGGCCGGGAACATCAGGGAGAAGTATGAGAAGTTGCGCAGCGACCATGAGGCTTCGCGCAGGCAGAAGAGACTTTTACCGCTTGAGGCGGCCAGGGCCAACGGCATGAAGACGATGCAGCCGATGCCTGCGCCGGCCATGCCGGGAGTGATCAACTCCGGGCCGGTCAGCCTGCGGACTCTGGCTGAATACATAGACTGGACTTTTTTCTTTTTCGCATGGAAGATCAACGGCAAGTATCCTGATATCTTCAATGACCCTGTCAAGGGCGCAGAGGCGAAGAAGCTGTATGATGATGCACTGGCAATGATTGAACGGATCATCAGCGGGGACCTGATGGTGGCCGAAGCGCTGTCTGGGATCTTTCCGGCGGAGAGGCAAGGCGATGACGTAAGGCTGACTACCGGACCAGCTGGTTCCGGACCGGACGGTGTCTCCGGCAATAACGGCACAGTAAGCGTCCCCGCCGGTGAGGTCTGGCTTCGCTTCCTGCGCAACCAGGAGGAGAAGGAGCCGGGTCAGCATAACCTCTGCCTGGCAGATTTCGTTGCAGAAAAGGGTGATCACGCGGGCCTCTTCGTGGTGTCAGTGAAGACCGTTGATCCGTTGCCGGCAGATTTTTCGGGAGACGACTATCGTACTATTATGCTGAGGATACTCGCTGACCGCTTCGCCGAGGCGGCAGCCGAATGGCTCCACCGCGAGATAAGGGTGAGGCACTGGGGCTATGCTGCTGATGAAAAGCTCACAGCACAGGAGATGTTCAAGGTGAAGTACCAGGGTATCAGGCCGGCGCCGGGATACCCCGCCTGTCCTGACCATACCGGCAAGAAGGTGATCTTTGATCTTCTCAGGGTGCCGGAGACGATTGGTGTCACGCTGACCGAGAGTTATGTGATGGTGCCCGTTTCCTCGGTATGCGGTTATATATTTGCATCACCCGGATCATCATATTTCAATATAGGAACCATAGGGAGGGATCAGCTTGAGGACTATGCAGCCCGGTGCGGCATCACCGTTGAGGAGGCCGCCAGATGGCTGGCCCCGAATCTTTAGATATGCAAAATGGAGAAAACGACAGTAATTGATCTTATAATCAACTCAAAAAAGCCGCTCTTTACCTTTGAGCTGCTGCCGCCGCTGAAGGGGCACAGCATAGAGCGCATATACAGGACTATTGAGTCGTTGCTGGAGTATGAGCCGGCGTATATCAATTTCACCTCGCACCGCAACGAGGAGGTGCTCATGGAGAGGCCCGACGGGTTGCTGGAGAGGCGTGTCACGCGGAAGCGTCCGGGCACTATCGCACTGGCTGCCGCAGTGAAGTACAAGTATAATGTCAACGTGGTGCCGCACATACTATGCGGCGGGTTCACGAAGGAGGAGACGGAAAATGCCCTTATTGAGATGAACTTCCTGGGGATCAATGATGTGCTGGCCCTGCGCGGTGATCCTCCCCGCGGCAGTCGCGTCTTCATTCCCAATCCCGGCGGCCACCGCAATACCAATGAGCTGGTGCAGCAGATAGCCGACATGAACCAGGGGCATTACCTTGACCCTGATCTGAAGAACAGCTCCGCAACAGCGTTCTGCATTGGTGTTGCCGCCTATCCTGAGAAGCATTTTGAGGCTCCGAACATGACCAGTGACATGATCAACCTGAAACGAAAGGTGGATGCGGGCGCCAGCTATATTGTCACCCAGATGTTTTTTGATAACGCAAAGTTCTACGCATTCCGCGATGCCATCAGGGCTATGGGCATCACCGTTCCGCTCATCCCCGGAATAAAGCCGGTCTCAGCCATGACCGATGTGAACCTGCTTCCCCAGACTTTCCATATAGACATGCCTGAGGAGCTGGTGCATGAGCTTTCGCGGTGCCGCACTGATGATGAGGCGAGGGAAGTGGGGATAGAGTGGGCAGCGGCGCAGAGCCGCGACCTCCTTAAAAACGAAGTGCCGGGGATACATTATTATACCCTCGGCAGATCGGATAACATTGCCCGTATTGTGAAGGCCTCGTTTTGAGGACTTGACATATAGCCGGTGCCAGTCACCGGTCGGGGGCTATGCGAATGGCAATACCGCCGCCACAGATAGCCGGACAGCAACCAACCGGATGAATTTTTTAAAGCCCGAAAGCCTTTTTTATTGCACTTACCTTATTGAGCTCCTCCCACTTGAAGAGGCTGACAGTCATTGTTTTGTCAGGTTTGCCATTGAATGACCTGAAGGTTTTCTCCACTGTACGGGGCTCACGTCCCATGTGACCATATGCGGCGGTTTCACTGTAGATGGGCTTGCGCAGTCCGTACTCCTTCTCTATCATCGCAGGGCGAAGGTCGAACATCTTCGCAATGATCTGTGCTATCTCACCGTCGTTCTGCTTTACCTTAGAGGTACCGAAGGTGTTCACGAAGATGCCTACCGGCTCAGCCACGCCGATGGCGTAGGATACCTGCACCAGCATCTCGCGGGCCACGCCGGCAGCTACCATATTCTTGGCTATATGGCGTGCGGCATAGGCTGCCGAACGGTCCACCTTGGAGGGGTCTTTGCCCGAGAAGGCGCCGCCGCCATGGGCGCCGCGACCGCCGTAGGTGTCCACAATAATCTTGCGTCCCGTCAGGCCGCTGTCGCCGTGAGGTCCGCCGATGACAAACTTGCCTGTGGGGTTGACATGGTACTTGATCTTGCCGTCAAAGAGCTTCTGCACCTCGGCGCCGAATTTGGCCTTAACCCTTGGAACGAGGATGTTGATCACATCCTTCCTGATCGTTTCAAGCATCTTTTTTTCGTCCCTGTCGAAGTCGTCATGCTGGGTGGAGACAACTATTGTATGCACTCTCTTCGGGGTTCCGTTGTCATTGTATTCGATGGTGACCTGGCTCTTGGAGTCGGGCCGCAGGTATTTCATCTGTTTGCCCTCACGGCGTATCTCCGCCAGCTGGTATACCAGTTCATGGGCGATGTCAAGGGAAAGAGGGAGGTAGTTTTTTGTCTCATTGATGGCATAGCCGAACATCATTCCCTGGTCGCCTGCGCCCTGTTCCTCCTTCTTCATGCGTTCCACGCCCATGGTGATGTCAGGCGATTGTTCATGTATTGCCGAGAAGATGCCACAGGAATTGCCGTCGAACATATAGTCAGCTTTTGTGTAGCCTATACGGTTAATGACATCGCGGATTATTGTCTGAACGTCAACATAGGTTTTGGTTTTGACCTCGCCGGCAACGACAACCTGTCCTGTGGTTACGAGTGTCTCGCAAGCGACTTTTGATTCAGGGTCCCACGCCAGGAAGTTATCAACCAGTGCGTCGGAGATCTGGTCGGCTACCTTGTCAGGGTGGCCTTCAGAAACGGATTCAGAAGTAAATAAATAGCTCATCTGTTAATTTTTTAAGTTTAACAATGGCAGGGACGGATTGTTGGCAAAGCAGCGGTTGGATACCGGTTTAGCATTTTTTTCCGTGGTTGCAATCAGTGCAAATCTGTCCACCTGTCGTATAACGGGGTCAAAGATAATCATTATTAGGCAACAGGCAAGAGGCAATAGGCAATAGTGAGGAGAATGGCCTGCGATCAGGTTAAAGGCAGGGTTATTTCATGGTCAGCTGGCAGAGAAGGAGCCGGCCTGCCGCGATGGCAAAAGTGGAGTCGGCACTATTCAGTCAAAGAAACAACATGCAAAAGGTATCATACAAAATGTATGATGCAAAATGTTGATAAAATGTGTATATTTGCAATATAAAACGACTTATCATGACTTCAAAAAACCCATTTCCTGTAGTCGGATATCATGGGAGTAAGCTATTTTGCGACAGAGAGACAGAAACTGAGAGACTTTTAGTGAATCTCACCGGAGGATTGAATACGACCCTGATTTCTCTTCGTAGAATGGGGAAAACTGCACTAATTTATCATGTTTTTGATAAAATATTAAAAGATAACAGATCGGTTTGTCTCTATGTTGATCTTTATCCCACAAGGAACGTCAGGGATCTTACACGTCAGCTGGCGACAGTTTCAATGAATGTACTGCCACGGAAAAAAAAGGCGGGGAATCGTTTTCTTTCTTTTCTTAAAGGATTAAGGCCGGTTATTACTTATGATCCACTGACAGGGGCGCCGGGGGTGAAGTTTGAATATTCATCTGCCTCGGAATATGAGGTTACGCTTAGTGCCCTGCTGAAGTTTCTTGATGATCTCGGGACTGAAATTTACCTTGCATTCGATGAATTCCAGTCGATTGCCTCATACGAGGAGGGAAATGCCGAGGCCATGCTAAGGACTGTTATTCAGCCGCTGAAAAATATTCATTTTATATTCAGTGGCAGCAACAAGCATATGATGCATGATATCTTTCACAGCTCAAAGAGACCTTTCTTTGCAAGTACCAGAATTATGAGCCTGTCGGCTATCTCTGATGACAGTTACAGCCGGTTTATCGGGGAGAAGTTTGCAGAAAACAAAAGAAAGATATCTCAGGAAGCGATCAGTTTTGTACTTGACTGGACCAGACGGCATACATACTATACCCAGTCTGTTTGCAATACCCTTTTCAGCACCGGTGCGAAAGAAATTGATATACAGTTTGTGAAAGCGGTGTGTGGGGAAATCCTGGATGAACAGGAAAAGACATTTCTGCAATACCGCCATCTGCTTACATCCAACCAGTGGCGGCTTCTCATGGCCGTGGCGAAGGAGGGGAGGGTATATAAGCCCCAGTCAGGGGAATTCCTTCGCAAGCATTTCCTGGGAACGCCTGCGGGATCAAAGAGAGCTGTTGATGCCCTGCTTGACAAGGAGATGATCTATTTGGAGAGTGACGGCAACGGGAGGTATTATTCTGTTTATGATCTTTTTCTCTCGAGGTGGCTGGAGCGGCAGTAGAGTTCGACCGGTAGCCTTCTGGCGGCAGCCAATGAATTAGTACCGGGTGCAGTCCCGAGAGTGGCCAGGGGGAGGGGGTGAGTCTGCTTTTACAATTCTTGCAGGTCTACGACCTGCGTGGAAATGATGCAGGCTCTGTTCTACAATTCTTGAAGGTCTGCGACCTGCGTGGAAATGATGCAGGTTCTGTTCTACAATTCTTGCAGGTCTGCGACCTGCGTGGAAATG
>Ga0209613_1000752_pt1 | contig 34337 bp, 28 predicted proteins | sample BioC13SIPDNA_2_FD_185747 | JGI IMG/M metagenome (GOLD analysis project Ga0209613, IMG submission 185747) | Anaerobic biogas reactor microbial communites from Washington, USA - Biogas_R2_A C13 SIP DNA (SPAdes) (version 2) | ecosystem: Engineered > Bioreactor > Anaerobic > Unclassified | place...
CGGAGGGCGAAGCCCTCTGATGGTAATCCGCGGCAGCGACATGTGCGGTGCCGCGGGTTTTGGCTTTAGACAAAACATTTCCGCGAATTTCTGCTGGCCGTGAGGCAAGCATAGCGATGCCGAACAAGCAGAAATTCCCGTTCCTGCTTAATCAAAGAAGTGTCCGCAGACACTTCTTTGACACACTGAGCCGGGCCTGGACCCGGCTCTCAGCCTGTCAAAAACCTTACTAAAGAGCAAGACGCGGGGGGGTTCGGGGGGCGGCAGCCCACCGATTATGATCGTATCGTCCGGCAATGCCTGCCGCGCGGGGCGTTTTCGCGAAAAGCGAAAACATTCCGCAGCAATCCTCTGAATCGAAAAAGGTCCGCAGACCTTTTTCGATCATCTGAGCGCCGGGCCTGGGCCCGGCGCTCAGGCTGGTGTTTTCCTTAGCGCGCCGCGCCCTGCAGCGGGCTCTTCTTCTGCCACGCGGCGTTGGCGCGCCAGGTGTGCATGACCAGGGCGACGGCGATGACGCCGTAGGCGATGAAGACGCGGAAAAACTCGCCGACGTTCGGGTTCCCGAACAGCGTCTTGCCCGCGTCCTGGGAAACGGTGAAGAGGATGTGGAAGAGGATGGTGCCCACGATAGCCTGGGTGTTGGTGGCGCGGTTGAGGGAGGCGCCGCCCACCAGGATGGAGGCGCCGGCGTAGAGGCCGACCATCTCGTGGGCGGAGTAGGTCTGCAGCGTGCCCAGGTTCTGGATGAAGATGATCTGCCCCCAGCCCGCCAGCACGGTGGAGAGCATGATGGCGATGATGCGCACGCGGTTGACGTTGATGCCCGACGCGTTGGCGACGGCCCGGCTCTGGCCGACCGCGCGGAACTTCTGGCCCAGGCGGGTGCGCATGATGACCACGTTGAAGACGCACAGCAAGGCCACCAGCAGGAAGGTGACCATGGGGACGCTGGTGCCGCGCACGATGCGGTTGAAGGCCGGCACCAGCAGGACCAGCAGGGAAAACAGCACGGCGCTGCCCGCCAGCACAATGAGGCGCTTGAGGCTGATTTTCTTCACCAGGTACAGCGCGCCGGCGCTGAGCGCGATGAGCGCGCTGACCGCGTACAGGGCGGTGTCGAAGGGCAGGGACCACACCTTGTCCAGCGCCATGTACAGCCCGCCGCCCATCAGGTTGAGCGTGTTGGCCACGCCGCTGGCGCCAACGATGGTCACCTTGTCCGACAGCGGGATGATGCTGCCGAAGATGAACAGGAACAGCAGCTGGTAGGCGCCGTTGGCGAAGTAGCCCAGGATGAGCGAGCCGATGGTCTCCTGTCCCTTCATCTTGTTGAGCAGGGAACCGATGAGGAAGCCGAAGAACGCCGCCAGCGGCAGGGTGATGCCGGCCGCGGCCAGCAGGCCCGGAACCCCCTCCAGGTTCCAGTTGATGGACAGCATCAGCCCCACCTGCGCCGCCATGGCGCCGATGGTGATGGCGAAGTTGATGCCCATGCCCGCGATGATGGGGATGATGAGCGCCAGGACGATGAAGAGGTTCCTGGACAGGCGGCCGACCACCTGGGAGAAGATGTCCGGCAGCGTCCGGCCGGAGAGCAGGACGAAGGCGATGCTCATCGCCAGGAATACGTATGTGACGATGTACTCGCGCAGGTTCGCGCGCAGGGCGGCCTTTGGGTCGTGTTTCTTGACGTGCAGCTCAGCCACGGCCTTCACCTCCCGACTGGGTCAGGGCGTAGAGGATGATGCCGTTGGATATCAGGATGCGCATGACTTCGGACAAGCCCCCTTCCGGAATGGCCGCGTTGGCGACCTGGATGCCCAGCGCCAGCACCCCCTGGAACAGGAAGGTGCCGATGATGACGTGGGATACCTTGGCGCGGGTCACGGTCGCGCCGCCGATGAGGATGGCGCTGGCGGCCACAAAGCCCATCTGCTTGGGGCCGTTGTACAGCTGCATGAAGCCGAAGGACTGGGAGTAGACGATGATGCCGACCGCCGCGATGACGGTGGAAACGGTGGTGCCCACGACGCGCATCCGGTTGACGTTGACGCCGGCGGCCTCGGCGAAGCGCTGGCTGGCGCCCGCCGCGTTCATCGCGATACCGGGGCGGCTGCGGGAAAAGAGCCACATCAGCCCGCAGGCGAGCAGGAAGAAGAGCAGCAGGCCCGTGGGCACGTGAACGCCCAGGAGGTCGAAGGCCAGGAAATTGTCCAGGATGCGGCCGAAGGAGTCGCCCATGTTGTGCATGACGCGCAGCCCGCTGCCCAGCGCCCAGGTCAGCTTGGGGTTGCGGAAGGGCAGCAGCATCCAGGCGATGCTGAACAGGGACACGAAGCTGAAGCCCACGTAGGTGGACACGGTCATCTCGCTGCCCTTGAGGCGGTTCAAAAGCTTGCCGTAGAGCCAGCCGATGGGAAGGGCCAGAGCGATGCCCACGAAGGCGGAGAAGAAGAAGGCGCCCCACCCCACCATGTTCATCTCCAGCGCGATGAGGGTGGAGATGAGGCCCGCGATGATGCCGACGGTCATGCCCATGTTCAGGCTGATGCCCGACTGGATGCCCGGCAGCATGGCCAGCGCCAGCACGCCGTACATGCCGGTCCGCCAGAGGATGGTGGAAATCATGCTGGGCACGTTGATGCTGTACAGCGCCGCCAGCACGCACAGAATCAGGAAGAACAGGCTGATGACCAGCCGCGGCATGCCCAGGCTGGCTTTCAGCTGCCGGTAGTAGAACACGGTCAGCGCCAGGATGAGGACGCCGACGGCCAGGAAGACCAGGTTGTCCGCCTGCCGGGCGATTTTCATTCTCAGGGCGTCGCCGCCCTCCAGGATGCTTTCGGCGCCCCGGGCCGCGTACTGGTCGTACTCCCTCGCGAAGGCGTTGTTCCCACCCTGAACGGTGTCCAGCAGCGGCTCCCGCAGCTCGTCGCGCATTTCCGGCCGCAGGTCCGGCAGCGCGCCCGCCAGCACGTCGAACATCGCGTCATAGGCGGGGGTCAGCTGTTCCTCCAGCAGTTTCAGCTCCGCCGAAGGCGCGAAATCGGTGTAGTCCACCCTGGCTTCGCCCTGTTGCATCAGTGCGTCTTCGGAAACGGTGGCCTCCTCGGCCCCCGCGGTTTCCTGCCCGGCGACGGCCTCCGCCTGCAGCGCCTCCTGCCGGGCCAGCCAGGTTTCCGCATAGGCGGCCTTTTCCTGCGTTTCCAGCGCCGTGTAGCCGCTGAGGGACTGCCCGAAGGTTTCCACCGCGCCGCTGAGGTCCATCAGCACCTGCCGGTCATACCGGCCGTATTTTTCAAGCGCGGCCGCGCGGGCGATTTCGCCCTGCTCGTCCATGTACTCGCTGATCTGGTTGCGGCTGAACCCGTTGGCGCGCCCGTAGGTGCGCGCGTCCAGCTTGGCCTGCAGGGTCACCTCGTCCACGATGGCGCCCGAGGCGGTGAGCAGCACCGCGTAGTTGCGCATCAGCAGCAGGTTGCCGGACGCGTCCCGGCTGCCCCTGATGGCGTAGCCCCACACGCCGGCGACGGCCAGGACCACGGCCAGCAGCAGCAGAAAGGCGGCGACGAAGATTTGTTTCCTGGATTTTTTCACGGTGCCACCTTCCCCTCCGGCTTGATGCCGCTCATCGCCAGGCCGAAGTGCTCGTCCGGGCTGTCGGGCCGCAGGATGTCGACCACCTTGCCCTCCGCCACGATGACGATGCGGTCGCAGATGGAGCGCAGCTCCATCAGCTCGCTGGAAACCATCACGATGGTCAGCCCCTGCTCGCGGTTGAGGCGCACCAGGGTGTCCAGCACCAGCGCCTTGGCGCCGATGTCGATGCCCCGGGTGGGCTCGGACACGAAGAGGAAGCGCGGGCTCATCGTCAGCGCCCGGGCGATGCACACCTTCTGCTGGTTGCCGCCCGACAGCGTGCCCGTCGGCTGCGCGGGGGACTGGCAGCGGATGTCCAGGTCGTGAATCATCTTGCGGGCATGCTCCCGAACCTTCTTGCCGGAGCGGATTTTGAACGGCCCGCTGCCGGCCAGATATTCGCCCTTGATCTGCAGGGCATTGAAGACGATGTTGTCCTCGATGGACTCCTCCAGCAGCAGCCCGACGCCGCGCCGGTCCTCCGACACCATGCTCATGCCGTGCTTCAGGGAGGCGGCCGGGTCGTTGAGCTTCAGCTCCTCATGGAACAGCCACACGGCGCCCTGCGTCGGGTAAAGCCCCATCACCCCGTTGGGGAGCCCCACCTTGCCCTGGCCGGCGAGGCCGCCGATGCCGACAATCTCGCCCTCCATCACGTCCAGGTCCAGCCCCCGGACCATTTCCCCCGGCATCTCGACCCGCAGGTCCCTGACCTCCAGCGCCAGGCGGCCGGAGAGGGGAATCTCCCGCCTGGGCGGCGCGATGATGCCCTCGCTGCCCCGCCCAATCATCATCCCGGCCATCTCGACCAGCGAGGTCTGGGCGATGGGCTTGGCGCCCACCAGCTTGCCGTCGCGCAGGACGGTCACCGTGTCCGCCGCCTTCATGACCTCGCCGAGCCGGTGGGTGATGAAGATGATGGCGATGCCGCTGCGGGCGATGGACTTCATGACGGAAATCAGCTGGTCCGCCTCGCTCTCGGTCAACACCGCGGTCGGCTCGTCGAAGACCAGCAGCCGGACGCCGCTCTTGTCGATTTCGCGCGCGATTTCGACGAACTGCATATAGCCCACCGGCAGGGTCTTGACCAGCGTGTCCTCCGGGATGCGCACGCCCACGTTGTCCAGCGCCACGCGCGCGTCCGCCGCCATGGCGGCGTGGTCCAGGGACTCCAGCTCCTTCCCCAGGATGCGGCTGACCAGGTTGGGCCGGCTGAGCTCCCGGTTGAGCTTGATGTTTTCCGTCACCGTGAACCCGGGGATGAGCATGAACTCCTGGTGCACCATCCCGATGCCCTGCTGCATGGCGTCCTGCGGGGACAGGATGTGCGAAACCTCCCCGCCCAGCCGGATTTCGCCCTGGAACCCGCCGGTGCCGTGGATGACGGGCATGCCAAAGAGGATGTTCATCAGCGTGGATTTGCCCGCGCCGTTCTCCCCCAGCAGGGCGTGGATTTCACCGGGGCGCACCTTGAGCGTCACGTCCCTGAGCACCGCGCTCTCGCCGTAGCTCTTGGAGATGCCGTTCATCTCAAGAATGTATTCTGATGGCAAGCCAACCTCCGTCCCTTCCGCCGAGCGCGGAACCGACTGGCGTTCATGAGGAAGGGGCCTGCCGGCCGGGAAGCTGGCAGGCCCCGAAGCGATCACCGCGACGATTGGCGGCTTATTTCAGGTAATCCCGGAAATTCACGTTGTCGAACAGGATCATGAAGTAGTTGGACACCTCGTTGCCGTTGGCGTCGACGTAGCTGGAGACCGTGGCGTCCGCGCCGGCGGCCTTGGACAGCGCCGCGACCAGCTTGTCCTTGTTGATCTTCTCGCCGCCGTTTTCGATGTAGTCCTTGGCGTACTCAAAGCCGCCCAGGATCATGCTCATGTTGACGGGGACGGCCCAGGTGGAAACGCGGTCCACCGCGCCCAGCTCGTCCAGCTTGGCCGCCATCTTGCCCAGGTAGGACTCGATGTTGCCGTAGTCTTCCGCCGCGACGCCCAGGCCCAGGGAGGCCGGGAAGCCATGGAAGGGGCTGGGGCAGCAGGGCAGCGGGTAGTAGGCGTTGGCTTCCTTGAGGACGGCCGCCTGCAGGGCCTCCTGCATGCCGCAGTTGGTGGTGAAGAAGGCGACCTTCTTGCCGGCGAACTCCTCCATGACCTTGGGCACGTCGGAGAGGATGAAGGTCTGGGCGCCGGTCATGCCGGCGTCGCCGGTCGGGTCGGGCGCGTCGCGCATGACCAGGTCGATGCCGGCCAGTTCCGCCTCTTCCTTCATGATGTTCAGGCGGGCGACAATGGTCTCATACCCCAGGTGACGGGCGAAGGAATAATGGATGAGCACTTCCGCGCCCCATTCCTTGGCGGTCTCGACGATCTGGTAGCCGCCGTTGATTTCGTCCACGCCCATGACCACGTCCGCGGCGCCGGCGATGTCGGCCGGGTCTTCCGCCGCGACGCCCGCCAGCAGCAGGATGTCCGGGCGGATTTCACGGATTTTGGTGAACGCGGTGGTGGCGCCCTGGACGGCCTGCACCATGATGATGGCCTTGACCTCCGGGTCCTCCGCGAACTGCAGCAGCTTGCCGATGGTGGTCTCGACCTCGGAGGCGAAGTTGTCCGGATAGGTGTCCGTCACGACGACGCCGGGGTTCTCGGCGACCAGCTTTTCAGCGGCGCGGTACTCTTCCTCGCCCTGGGAGGTGGTGCCGGTCAGGATGGCGATCTTGTACTTGGGGGCCTCCGCGGCGACCTGAACGGCCAAGCCCAGCAACAGGGAAAACGCGAGCAACAGAACCAAGAGCTTCTTCATATATTCCTCCTTGCGTTTTCATCGGGCGGCGCGCCGCGCAGACACCCGTATGATTTATATCAATCTAACCGATTGTTTATGCGCTTGTCAAGACATTCCGCCCATGATTTTGGTTCGGTATCCCGAGATTATGCATTGTATACCGCATATATTCACCCCGGTGCGGAAGGGGTTCCTCCCGCCCGCACACTCGCTTGCCCCTGTAAGGCTGCTGTGCTAAGATAGGCGCAACAAATTTGGGGAGGAGTAACCCTGCTATGAAGAAGTTCGCGGAGGAATTCAAGGCATTCATCATGCGCGGCAACGTGGTGGACATGGCGGTCGGCGTCATCATCGGCGGCGCCTTCGGAAAAATCGTCGCCAGCCTGGTCAACGACATATTCATGCCCCTCATCACGCTGCTCACCGGCGGGAGGAACGTCAACAACCTGTTCGCCGTGCTGGGCGACACGAAGGGCGCCGTGTACAGCTCCATCGAAGCCGCCAAGGAAGCGGGCGTGTCGACGCTCAACTACGGCCTGTTCATCCAGACCATCATCGACTTCCTGCTCATCGCGCTGAGCATCTTCATCTTCGTGAAGGCCATCAACAAGTTCCGCAAGAAGCAGGAAGCGGCGCCGGCGCCGGCCGCGCGGCTGTGCGACTATTGCCGGGAAGCCGTGGCGGACGACGCCGTCCGCTGCCCGCACTGCACCAGCGAGCTGAAAAAGGCCTGAATGCAGGAATACCGCTGCTTCATCTGGGATTTTGACGGCACCCTGTACGACACCTACGGGCGCATCGAGCGTGCCGTCCGGAAAGGCCTGGACGAAATGGGCCTGAGCCACGAGGGCGTGGACGTCCAGGCCCTGGCCAAGACCACCCTGCGGCACGCCTGCGAGACGCTGGCCGGGGAACGGGCGGAGGAGCTGCTGTCGCGCTATTTCACGCACGCGGAGGAGGAGGGCCCGGATTCCATGCGCCCCTTCCCCGGGTGCGAAGAAGCGCTGCGCGCCGTATATGAGGCGGGGGGCGTCAATTTCCTGTACACCCACCGCAACAAGTCCGCGGTGGAGGCGCTGCAGCGGGACGGGCTGGCGGAGCTGTTCCGCGATTTCGTCACCTGGGAGGCGGGGTTCCCCGACAAGCCCGCCCCCGACGCGCTCAACTGGCTCATCGACCTGCACCGGCTGGAGCGCCGGGAATGCGTGATGGTGGGCGACCGCGTCATCGACGCCCGGGCCGGGGAGAACGCCGGCGTCGCGTCCGCGCTGTTCGACCCGGACGGCTTTTTCCAGGAGGAGGACGCGGACTTTCGCTTCGCCCGCCTCGAGGACATCCCGAAGGCGCTTATGGGCGGGCAATCACAAGCCGGCTGACCCGGCTGCAACAAGGACGATTCAGACTAAGAGGAGGTGCAGTCTCCTCTCAGACTGTCAAAAAACCATTTCATGGGAGGTATCGGAGGGCGAAGCCCTCTGATGGTAATCCGCGGCAGCGACATGTGCGGTGCCGCGGGTTTTGGCTTTAGACAAAACATTTCTGCGAATTTCTGCTGACCGTGAGGCAAGCATAGCGATGCCGAACAGGCAGAAATTCCCGTTCCTGCTTAATCAAAGAAGTGTCCGCAGACACTTCTTTGACACACTGAGAGGAGGTGCAGCCTCCTCTTCTATATGGGCGGCCGCAGGCCGGCACCTCGGAAAGCATCCGCGCGCCGCGCCTTCCAAAAAGCAGGATGTCCCTCCCGCTTGCAGCCGAGGGCAATTATCGGTATACTGTCCCCGGAAAACGATGGTTATCATCGCCAATAAGGAGGAGAATCGCGAATATGAAGAAATTCCTGTCTGTTCTGCTGTGCCTCGCCCTGACGCTGGGCTCCCTGACCGCTTTCGCCCAGACCTATACCGGCGAAGCCGAGGGTATGCACGGCCCGGTCAAGGTGGAGTTCGAGGTCACCGACGGCAAAATCACCAAGGTGACGGTCGTCTCCCATGACGAGCACACGGATTACGGCGTGCCCGCCGTCGATCAGCTGCCCGCCAAGATCGTGGAGAAGGGTGACACGGGCGTCGACGTCATCGCCGGCTCCACCTTCACCAGCAAGGCCATCCTGAAGGCCATCGACGACGCCCTGGCCGCCGCCGCGCCTGCGGCCGAGCCCGCCGCGGCCGAAGCCCCCGTCGTGTATACCGGCGAAGCCGAGGGCATGCACGGCCCGGTCAAGGTTGAATTCGAGGTCACCGGCGGCAAGATCACCAAGGTGACGGTCGTTTCCCACGACGAGAACCCGGAATACGGCAATCCCGCCATCGAGCAGCTGCCAGCCAAGATCGTGGAGAAGGGCGACACGTCTATCGACGTCATCGCCGGCTCCACCTTCACCAGCAAGGCCATCCTGGACGCCATCAACAACGCGCTGGGCACCCCCGCGGAAGCGCCCGCCGAGGCGCCGGCCGAAGCCCCCGCCGAGCCCGCCGCCGTTTCGGGCAAGGAAGTCTTCCTGGGCCTGGGCGTCGACAGCACCGGCCGCGTCGGCCCGGGCAAGGACGACAAGGAAGTGCAGGTCTATTCCTTCAACCAGGTGTTCGCCGCCGTGCTCTTTGACGCGGACGGCCGCATCCTGTTCGCCGACCTGGACCAGCTGGAGGTCGCCACCCCCAACTACGACGGCGACGGCATGCCCCACTTCGCGGGCTTCCCGGGCCAGCTGCCCTACATGTATGACAGCGACCACGACGCCAAGGTGGACGGCGTGCTGGCCACCGACGACGCGGCCTTCCAGGCCGAGGTCTCCGGCTGGATGACCAAGCGCGAGCGCGGCGAAGGCTACAAGATGGGCACCGGCACCTGGGCCTCCCAGATGGACGCTTACCAGGCCTTCTTCGCCGGCAAGACCGTCGCCGAGCTGGAGGAGTGGTTCGCCAAATACACCTCCGACCGCAACGGCCGCCCGCTCAAGGACGGCAGCACAAATGAGGAAGACAAGGCCAAGTACGACGCGCTGAGCGCGGAAGACAAGGCGATGCTGGCCGACGTGACCACCTCCGCCACCATGTCCCTCAACGACAGCCACGGCAATCTCCTGGCCGCCCTGAAGGCCGCGGACGAAAACCGCGTACCCGTCGCGGCGAGCGCCGTCTCCCTGGGCCTGGGCCTGGACTTCACCGGCCGCATCGGACCGGGCAAGGACAACACCGAGACGCAGGTCTATTCCATCAACGAGGTCGTCGCCGTCACGCTGCTGGACGCGGAGGGCAAAATCGTTCAGGCCTACCTGGACCAGGTGGAGTTGGCCACCCCCAACTACGACGGCGAGGGCATGCCCCACTTCTCCGGCTTCCCGGGCCAGGGCGGCTACAACTACGACTTCAACCACGACGGCGTGGTGGACGGCAAGCTGGTCACCAATCCGGACGGCTTCCTGGCCGAGGTCTCCGGCTGGATGACCAAGCGCGGCCGCGGCGAAGGCTACAGGATGGGCACCGGCACCTGGGCCTCCCAGATGGACGCCTTCCAGGCCTTCTTCGCCGGCAAGACCGTGGACGAACTGGACGAGTGGTTCGCCAAGTACACCTCCGGACGCAACGGCCGCCCGCTCAAGGACGGCAGCACCAACGAAGAGGACAAGGCCAAGTATGACGCGCTGAGCGCGGAAGACAAGGCGATGCTGGCCGACGTGACCAGCGCCGCCACCATGTCGCTCAACGACAGCCACGGCAACCTCCTGGCCGCCCTGCGCGACAGCGTTGCCAAGCAGGTGCAGGTCGCCATCACCGTCGGGGAATAACGAAACCCAAATCGAAAAGCGACCCCCGGGGCGGCGCCCCGGGGGTCTTTCCTTGCGCGGCGTTGGGGGGACGCCCGCGCGCGATGCGCGGGCTGGGCGGATACCTGCCGGGTTCCGGCAAATCATCGCAGCCCGCCCACCTCGATTTCCCGGGTGGCGACGCGCCGCAGGAAGGTGCGCTCATGCTCGATGAAGACCAGGCTGGCGCTGGCGCCGGCCAGAAGCTCCTCCACCTGCTCGCGGCTTTCCGGGTCGATGTCGTTGAGCGGCTCGTCCCACAGATAGAGGTGGGCGGGCTGGGCCAAAGACAGGGACAGCATCAGCTTCTTCCGCTGGCCAAGGGACAGCGAACCGGCCTCCTGGTCGAAGGCCTCCCGCGGGAGGTCGAACTTGCGCAGCAGGGTCAGGAACAACGTCAGGTCCAGGCCCCTTTCCAGCGCCAGCGCCCGGGGGCTTCCCCGCAGGTGGGCGCCCGTCTGGGGAAGGGTGGAGACGGACAGCCCCCGGGGACGCCAGACGCTGCCGGAGGTTGGGGACAGCGCGCCTTCCATCAGTTTGAGCAGGGTGGTTTTACCCGCGCCGTTGGGGCCCGACAGCGCCAGGCGCTCGCCCTGATGAAGCGCCAGGTCCAGCCCGGCGAACAGCGGCGCGCCCTCCCCGTAACGGAAGGAAACGCCCTCAAAGCGCAGCAGGGTCCGGCTGGGGTGGGGCACCGCCTGAATTTTCAGCGGGGAGGCATACTCCAGGTTCCTGAGCAGCCCCTCCTTTTCCTCAATCTGCCGCTGGATTCTCCCCTGGATGCTCCTGGCCCGCTTCATCATCCGGGCGGACTGGTGGCCGACGTAGCCCCGGTCCACCGGGCCCTGCCCGGTTTTCCCGGCCTCGACGCGGTCGCTCCAGGCGGCTTTCTCCCGGGCGGAGCGGCCCAGACGGCTGATTTCCGCGAGCAGGCTGTCATGGCGGTCCCGCTCGTGCTCGTCCTCCCGGCGCTTGTCCTCCCGATAGGAGGCGTAGTTCCCCGCGACCAGGCGCGCGCCCTGGCGCTCCAGCGCGAGGGTGTGGGTGCAGACCTCGTTGAGGATGTCCCGGTCGTGCGAGGCGATCAGGAAGCCGCTTTTGCCCTTGAGGTACCCGGCCATCCGGTCCCGACCCTGCAAATCCAGGTGATTGGTTGGCTCGTCGATGAGCAGGAAGCGTCCCTCGCGCAGGAAAAGGGCCGCCAGTTTCAGCCGCGCCTGCTCCCCGGGGCTGAATGAGTCGAAGGGGCGGACCAGCGCCTCCGGGTCCAGGCCCAGCAAGGCCACCTCCTTCATCAGCCGGCCGCGCGCGCCGTACCCGCCGTGCAACGCGTAGCGATGCTCGAGGTCCGCATACTGCGCCAGCGCCCCGGGCGTGCCGGCCTTCAGGCAGGCCTCCATCCCGGCCTCCCATTCCGTGTACGGCGCCAGCGCGTCCAGCAGCGCCTGCCCCGCCGGGCGCTGCCCCGGAACCAGGAAGGGGAAGAGGTCGAAGGGGACGGCGCTGTGCACCTGCCCCGCGCCCCGCAGCTCCCCCGCCAACAGGCGCAGCAGCGTGGTCTTCCCCCGGCCGTTCCTGCCGACCAGGCCCAGGCGCCACGCGCTGTCCATATTGAAACTGAGGCCGGAAAAAACCTCCTGCGCGCTTCCCTCGTAAGCGAAGCGCAGGTCCTTGACTTGTATGACCGCCATCCGGCAACCCCCCATGGATGGGCGAAGCGCCGCTTCTTTACGGCCCTGCGCCCGTCAGCCGCCCGCGCGGCCGGGAACGGTTCAGACGCGGTGGTTCTTCATGCCCGGTCGCCTCCCTGTGTTTGCGACCATTGTAGGAAAGCCGCGCGCCCCTGTCAACCGACGGCGCCCGCGCGCGTTGACGCAACAGCCCCGGAAGGCTATGATGGCCTTGGAAAATCTGCCGGGACCCGGCGGGAGGCGGAGGGACACACCATGCCACAGCACCCTGAGGAAGGATATCAAAGCCCCCTCTCCACCCGCTACGCGGGGCTGGAGATGCAGCGGCTGTTTTCGGACGTGCACCGCGCCCGCCTGTTCCGGGAATTGTGGCTCATCCTGGCCGAGGGGCAGAGGGAACTGGGCCTGCCAATCACGCAGTTGCAGGTGGAACAGCTGCGCGCGCACACGCAAAGCGTCGACCTGGAGCGGGTCAACCGCCTGGAAAAGGAGCTGCGCCACGACGTGATGGCGCACCTGAAGGCCTACGCCACCGACTGCCCGGACGCCGCGCCCATCCTGCACCTGGGGGCGACCAGCTGTTACGTGACGGACAACGCGGACATCCTGATTGTAAGGGACGCCATGCGGCTGCTGCGCGCGCGGCTGGTCGGCGTCGCCCGCCGGCTTTCCGCCTTCGCGCGGGCGCACAAGGCCCTGCCGGCGCTGGCCTACACCCATTTCCAGCCCGCCCAGCCCACCACCCTGGGCAAGCGCGCCTGCCTGTGGCTGCAGGACGTGCTGAGCGACCTGAGTGAAGCGGAGCATTTCCTACAAACCCTGCGCCCCCTGGGCAGCAAGGGCGCGACGGGCACCCAGGCCTCCTTCCTCTCGCTGTTTTCCGGCGACCACGAACAGGTAAAGGCGCTGGACCGCTACGTCACCCGGCGGATGGGCTTTGAGCGGCCCGTCGCCGTATCCGGGCAGACCTACTCGCGGAAAACGGACAGCCGCGCGCTGCAGGCGCTGTCCGGCATCGCGCAGAGCGCCTGTAAATTCTCCAACGACGTCCGGCTGCTGCAGCACCTCAAGGAGGTCGAGGAGCCTTTCGGGGACGCCCAGGTGGGCTCCTCCGCGATGCCCTACAAGCGCAACCCCATGCGCTGCGAGCGCATGGCGGGACTGGCCCGCTTCATCCTCAACAACACCGGCAACGCGGAGGACACCGCGGCCGCGCAGTGGCTGGAGCGCACCCTGGACGACAGCGCGAACCGCCGGCTGGCGCTGGCCCAGGGCTTCCTGGCGGCGGACGGGCTGCTGCGGCTGTACGACGGCGTGGCGGGCGGCCTGGTGGTCTACCCGAAAATGATGGAAAAGCACCTGCGGGAGGAGCTGCCCTTCCTGGCGACGGAGAACATCCTGATGCAGGGCGTCCTCGCGGGCGGCGACCGGCAGATGCTGCACGGGCGGCTGCGCGCGCACGCGATGGCTGCGGGCGACCGGGTCAAAAGCGAGGGGCTGTCCAACGACCTGCTCGCGCGCGTGGCGGCAGACCCGGCCTTCGGGCTGGGGTCGGAGGACTTGGAAAAGCTGCTCGACCCCAGGGACTATACCGGCCGCGCCGAGCGGCAGGTGGACGAGTACCTGGACGGGGAAGCCGCCGAGGCCCTTAAGGGGTATACTGAAGTCGGGGCGGCGGAGGCCGACGTCGGCGTCTGAGCCCCCATTCCGTAAGACGGGGAGGGCGAAACATGCCGTACGTCGTGGACTTCGGGGAGGTCTCCACCCAGGGCCTGGAAACCTCGCCGGTCGCCGGCGCCCTGGCGGGCCTTCGCGCCAACGAGGCGCGCTACTACATGAACAAGCATCGGCACGCCTTTACGACCGTCCCCGCGCAGACGGACGGGCGCAGGACGCTGGACTACGTTTCCCGCGTGCTCCGGGAAGAGCGTGGCATCGCCCTTTCCGCCACGGCGCTGGAAACCGCGATGTTCGAGCTGGAAAACACCCGCATCGCCTACGTGTTCTACGAGGACGGGCTGGTCGTCAACGTGATGTACGCCCTGGACAACCCCAAACAGCGCGCGGTGGGGCTCAAACTGTCCGACGGCATGGAGGTGCCGGCCGAACTGGAGGGCAGGTTCAAGTTCGCCCGGCAGAAGTCGCGCCTCGCGGGCACCATCCGGGGCTCCTTCTTCCTTGTCAAGGGGGAATACGCGCCCTGAAAGCCGTTTCAGCCCGCCGCCCCTTGCTTGACAGGCGGGGGCGGCTTTTCTATACTCGCTGTTGATTCTTCCCACAGGACAAAGGAGGGGCGCCATGAAGATCGTGACCATCAAGGACGTGGCAAAAGCCGCGAAGGTCAGCATCTCCACGGTGTCCCGCGTGCTCAACGACCGCCAGGACGTGGACCCGGAGACCCGGGCGCGCGTGCTGGAGATGGTCAAGAAGCTCAATTACCTGCGCAACCGGAGCGCCAGCAGCCTAAAGCAGCAGAACACCGCCGCCATCGGCGTCATCCTGCGCGGGCGGCAAAACGCCTTCCTGACCGACCTGGCCGAGCAGGTGCTGGACGCGGGGCGGGAAACGGGCTTTCAGTTCATCATGGAAATCATCGACGAAAAAGCCAACCAGTTCATCACCGCGCGCCACCTGTACCTGGAGCAAAAGCTGCAGGGTGTGATTTTCCTGGGCAGCAGCCTGGCCAGCCAGGAGGAGGAGGTCCGTCGCCTGGACCTGCCGCAGGTGCACGCGACGGTGCAGGCCGGCCACCTCCACTACCCGCACATCTCCTCCGTCAGCGTCGACAACCGACAGGCGGGGCGAACGGCGATTGAAAAGCTGATTGAGCTGGGCCACCGGGACGTCGCGCTGCTGGGTTATTTCGCCGGGGAGAACGACTCCACGGGCCTGCGGCTGCACGGCGCCCGAGACGCGCTGGCGGCCGCGGGCATCGCCCATGACGACGACCTCTACGCCGAATGCGGCTTCACCCTTTCCTCCGGCTACGAGGGGGTGCGGCAGATCCTGGGCCGGGGCAAGCGCTTCACCGCGCTGTTCGCGGCCAGCGACATGATGGCCATCGGCGCCATCAAGGCCCTGGCCGACGCCGGGCTTAACGTGCCGGGGAACGTGTCGGTCATCGGGTTTGACGGCATCGAAATCGGGCGCTACCTGACACCGGCGCTGAGCACCATGCGCCAGCCGACGCAGAGAATCGCGGAGGAATCCGTGCGCCTGATGCGCCGACTCATCCAGGGGCAGCCGGCCGGCCACCTGCTGGTGGAGTGCGAGTACCTGCCCGGCGGCTCGGTCAGGGCGCGCTGAAGGAGGCCGCATGTACGAAGCCAAGACCCGCCCGGGGGCGGAGGACGTCCGGGTGTACCTTGCCGCACTGGAACCGGCGGGCCGCCGGGCGGACGCGCTGAAGCTGCTGGACATCTTCGCGCAGGAGACCGGGCTTCCGGCCGTGCTCTGGGGCGGGAGCATGGTGGGCTTCGGCGCCTACCGCTACCGCTACAAAAGCGGGCACGCGGGCGAGGCCTTCCGTTCCGGGTTCGCGATGCGCAAGGGGACCATCGTCCTGTACCTCTTGACAGGCGGGGCGGCGTCCGCGGGCGTCCTGCCGCGGCTGGGGCCGCACAAAACAGGCGTATCCTGCGTGTACGTAAAGCGCCTGGCGGACGTCGACGAAACCGCGCTGCGGGAACTTATCCGCGCGTCCATGGAAGAGATGGACGCGCTGTATCCGGACGGCAGGGAAGGCTGAGCCCATGCCGGAAAAACCGGCCGGGCGCGCGGAAACGGGAGGGGAGAACATGACCAGGCAGGATTTGCTCAACCGGGTAAAAGAGGAAAACATCCGCTTCATCCGCCTCCAGTTCACCGACATCTTCGGCCAGTTGAAGAACATCGCCGTCACCGCCTCCCAGATGCGCAAGGCGCTGGACAACGAGGTCGTCATCGACGGCAGCAGCATCGAGGGCTTCCTGCGCATCGAGGAGTCTGACATGATGCTGCACCCGGACCTGGACACCTTCGCCCTGCTGCCCTGGCATACGGCGGAAGACCGGGTGGCGCGGCTGATCTGCGACGTGTACACGCCCGACGGCAAGCCCTTCGCCGGCGACCCGCGGGGCGCTTTGAAGCGGGCGGTGAAGGAAGCCCGGGAAATGGGCTATACCTTCAACGTGGGGCCGGAGTGCGAGTTTTTCCTGTTCCACACCGACGCGGACGGGCACCCGACCACACACACCAACGACGAGGCGGACTATTTCGACCTGGGGCCGATCGACCGCGGGGAAATCGCGCGGCGGGACGTCTGCCTGGCGCTGGAGGACATGGGCTTCGAAATCGAGGCCTCCCACCACGAGTCCGCCCCCGGGCAGCACGAGATTGACTTCAAGTACGCAGACGCCCTGAAAACAGCGGACAACATCATGACCTTCAAGCTGGCGGTGAAGACCGTCGCGCAGAAACACGGGCTGCACGCCACCTTCATGCCCAAGCCCCTCTACGGCGTCAACGGCTCGGGCATGCACACCAACATGTCGCTCCTCAAGGACGGCCGCAACGCCTTCGTCGACCCGGAGGGACAAAAGGGCCTGTCGAAAGAAGCTTACTGGTTCATCGCGGGGCTGCTGGAACACGTCAGCGGCATGACGGCGGTGCTCAACCCCCTGGTCAACTCCTACAAACGCCTGGTGCCCGGCTACGAGGCGCCCTGCTACAAGTCCTGGTCCGCGCGCAACCGCAGCGTGCTCATCCGCATCCCCTCCGCCCGCGGGGACGGAACCCGGGTGGAGCTGCGCAGCCCGGACCCCTCCTGCAACCCCTACCTGGCGCTGGCCCTGCTGCTGAGGGCCGGGCTGGACGGCATCCGCAAAAAGCTGGAACCGCCGAAGGAGTGCGCCGAGAACATCTATGCAATGAGCGAGGCCCAGCGTGCCGCCCGCGGCATCCTGCCGCTGCCGGGCAGCCTGAAGGAGGCCGTGGAGCAGATGAAGCAGGACGCCCTGGTGATGGACGCCCTGGGCGGCCACATCGCCGAGCAGTACCTGAAGGGCAAGGAGAAGGAATGGGAAGCCTACCGCGTGCGGGTGAGCCTGTGGGAGATTGAAAAGTATCTGGTCATCTACTGAGACGGAGTCCTCCGCCATAAAGGTCAGCCGCGCCCGGGATACCGGGCGCGGCTGAGATTATCGAAAAAGGTCCGCGGACCTTTTTCGATTCGGAAGATTGCTGCGGAATGTTTTCGCTGTTCGCGAAAACGCCCCGCGCGTCCGGCAGAGCCGGACGACACGATGATAATCGGTGGGCTGCCGCCCCCCGAAGCCCCCCGCATCATCCTCTGTAGTAAGGTTTTTTAACAGCCTGAGCCGCGCCCGGGATACCGGGCGCGGCTTTATTGCGCAGTCTGGCTGGTTTCACTTGCATGGGGCCGTTTCTTGCGACGAAGGCGGGCCAGCCGCGCTGTTCCGTTTCCCCCGCGTCTCCCCCAGCGTCACAACGCGAGCGCGACGCCGCGCAGCGTGGCGCCGCCCCAATCCGATGGTCGAGCGTACCCGACGCAAAGGGCATGGGCGCGTCCCCGGATCTCTTGCGTCTGCGCCGATTTTCTTTCCCGCAGCGCCTGTTAACAATCAAGTTTTCAGGATGGGGTCCGGGGAAGGGGGTTTTTCAAAACCCCCTTCCCCGGCGTCATCTCCGTCGTTCCCCCTCAGTCCGCGCCCGTCCGTCCCGTCTCCACGTTCAGCCCCTTCAGCCAGGCCGCCAGCTTCTTCGTCGCGGCGCCCGGCTTCATGCGCCAGAGCCAGTTGCCGCCCAAGGAGCCGGGCAGGTTCATACGGGCGGACTGGGGCAGGCGCAGGATGTCCTGCATGGGGATGATGGCGGTGTCGGCGGCGCTGCGCAGCGTCGAACGGATGAACGCCGCGGTGAAGTCCTCGTCGTGCCGGATGCCCAGGGCGAGGATGGCGTTGTTCCTCTCCTGGTGGGAGGCGTGGGCCCACCAGCCCAGCAGGGTGTTGTTGTCGTGGGTGCCGGTGTACACGACGCTGTTTTTCTCGTGGTACTTGGGCAGGTGCTCGTTGTAGGGGTCGCCGGAGAAGGCGAAGGTCATGACCTTCATGCCCGGGTAGCCGGTCCAGCGCATCAGCCGGCGCACCTTGAGGTTGACCGCGCCCAGGTCCTCCGCGACGATGCGCATGTCGGGCAGTTCGCGCCGGACCGCCTCGAACAGCGCCTTGCCGGGCCCGGGCTTCCAGACGCCGTGGCGGGCGGTGGCCTCGTGGGCGGGCACGGAATAGTAGTTGGCAAAGCCGATGAAATGGTCCACGCGGGTGATGTCGAACACCCGGCTCATCGCGCCCAGGCGGGAAAGCCACCAGGCGTAGCCGGTCTTCTTCAAATAAGACCAGTCATACAGCGGGTTGCCCCAGCGCTGCCCGTCGGCGGAGAAATAGTCCGGCGGCACGCCGGCGACGCGGGTCGGCCGGCGCTTCCTGTCCAGCTGGAAGACCTTCGGGTTGGCCCAGGTGTCGGCGGAGTCCTCCGCCACATAGATGGGCATGTCGCCAAAAATGCTGATGCCCCGCTCGTTGGCGTAGCGCTTCAGGGCGAACCACTGATGGAAGAAAAGGTACTGGGTGAAGACCTCCGCGTCCACCTCCGCCTCCAGCTCCTTCCGGTAGCGGCGCAGGGCGGCGGCGCGGCGCATGCGGATGCCCTCGTCCGGCCAGTCCAGCCAGGAGATGCCGCCGAAATGGCGCTTGACGGCCATGAACAGGGCGTAATCCTCCAGCCACCCGGCGTTCTCCCGGCGGAACGCCGCGACCTTGCCCGCCAGCTTGCGGCCGGACTGTGAAAAGGCCAGGGCCAGCATCTCCCGCTTGTGCGCGATGACCCGGGGGAAGTCCACCTTCTCCGGGTCGCCGGGGAGGGTGAGGTCCTTCGTCGTTTTCAGGATGCCCTGCCGCTTGAGGGTCCTCAGGTCGATGAGCAGGGGGTTGCCCGCGTAGGTGGAAAAGCACTGGTAGGGGGACTCCGCGTAGCCGGTGGGCGAGACGGGCAGCACCTGCCAGATGCCCATGCCGGAGGACGCCAGGAAGTCCGCGAAGGCGTAGGCCTCGCGGCCCAGGGTGCCGATACCCCCGGGGGAGGGCAGGGAGGTCAGGTGCAGGAGGATGCCGCTTTGTCGCATGGTGGGTCCTTTCACTCTTGGAATACGCAGCCGGAATAAGGCGGCAGGACGAGGGTATCCCCCTCGGGCGCGGGGGCGCCGAAGCCGGTGTCCCAGCCGCCCAGGAACACGGCGCCCGGGAAGGCGGGCAGGGTAACCGGCTCCGCGCCCAGGTTGGCGAGAACAAGGTTGGCGCCCGCCTCCTCCCCCGCCCTGATGGCCAGGACGCCGGATGCGCCCAGGTCCAGCGCCTGCGCATGGCCGCGGGCCAGGGCGGGCGCCCGGTTCCGGAGCGCCAGCACGCCGCGGTAGAAGCCCAGCAGGGAATCGGGGTCACCCTCCTGGGTGTCGGCGGCGGCTTTCAGCCGCTGCGCCTGGTCGGCGCCCTCCGGCGGCAGGCAGCTGCCTTCCGGGTCCGCCAGGGACCATAGCATCGGCAGGCGCTTGTTCTCGTCCCTGCCCGAGCCCGTCATGCCCAGCTCTTCCCCGTAATAAACGAAGGGCACGCCGGGCAACAGCAGGTAGACGGCGGCGGCCAGCTTCATCCGCCGGGGGTCCATGCGCAGGAAGCCCGCGCTTCGCCCGGTGTCGTGGTTGGACAGGAAGGGCGCGTCCGCGGCGCCGGGACGCGCGGCCGCGACGCGGTTTTGCCATTCGGCAGCCTTGCGTGCCAGACCCGCCCCGTCCGCTTCCCGCAGGGCTTTCGCGATGGCGCCGTCCGCGCCGGAGAAGGGGAAGTTGAACAGGGCGTCCAGCCCGGTCCGGTACAGCGCCAGGATGGTGTTGGCGTCCTTCCAGGCCTCGGCGACCAGGAAGGCGTCCGGGCGCTCCTCGCGCACGACGCCGGCGAACCAGGCGAGGAACGCCGCGTTTTTCGCGTTGTTCTCCTCGTAAAAATGGATGACCGCGTCCAGGCGGAAGCCGTCCGCGCCCTGGGAAAGCCAGAAGCGGGCGATATCCGCGATGTCGGCGCGCAAGCCGGGGTCGTCCAGGTTGAAGTCCGGCATGTGCGGCCCGAAATGGCCGTAGTAAAACCAGCCGGGCGCGCCGGGCGCGGGGTGCCCCTGCCCGTTTTGGGAGAAGAGATAGTAATTCACATAGGGGTTGTGCGCCCGGCACAAGTCGGGCGCCGCGCAGGCCGCCTGCCCGCAGGGCTCGCGGGTCAGGCTTTGGAGGGCGGAGCGGAACCAGGGATGCTCGCTGGAGGAGTGGTTGAGCACCAGGTCGAACAGCAGCCGGATTCCCGCCCCATCGCAGCGGGCGGCCAGCTCACGGTAGTCCGCAAGCGTGCCCAGCCGGGGGTTGATGCCCGTATAGTCCGTCACGTCGTAGCCATGGTAGGAGGGGGAGGGCGACACGGGCGTCAGCCACAGCCCCCTGGCGCCCAGCGCCTGGATGTAGGGGATTTTCTCCGCGATACCCCGCAGGTCCCCCACGCCGTCGCCGTCGGCGTCGTAGAAGCTGGGGACGAATACCTGGTACACCGCGCCGGAAAGGGGCGCGGGCGCCTCGGCCCCGGCAGGCGCGAGCCCCGCCGAAAGCAGGGCGCACAGCAGGAGCAGCGCGGACAGCCGCCGCCTCATCCCTTGACCGCCCCGCCGGTGACACCCTCGACGTAGAACTTCTGGATTTTGATGAACAGCAGCGTGATGGGCAGGGCCACCAGCACCGCGCCCGCGCAGAAGCGGGTGAAGTACTCGTAGATGTGCTCGCGCTCCAGCATCCGGAACAGGCCCAGCGCGACGGTGTAGTTCTGGTAGTTGTCCTTCATGATGACGGACACGAAGATGAAGTCCACCCACGGCGCGATGAAGGCCGTGATGGCGGTGTAGACCACGATGGGCTTGCTGGAGGGCAGGATGATTTTCCAGAAAATCAGGTTTTTGCTGGCGCCGTCGATGGTGGCCGCCTCGTCCAGGGAGCGGGGGATGGTGTCGAAAAAGCCCTTGGCGATGAAGTAGCCCAGCGCCCCGCCGCCGGAATAGACCAGGATGAGGGACACCAGGGACTGGTCCAGCCCGACGGCCTTGAGGATGTGGTAGATGGCGATCATGCTCATGAAGCCGGGGAACATGCTGATGATGAGGCCGACGTTCATGTAGGTCTTGCGGGAGGGGAAGCGCAGGCGGCTGAAGGCGTAGGAAATCATCAGCACCAGCGTGGTGGTGACCAGGCAGGTGATGACCGCGACGATGAGGGTGTTCATGTACCAGCGGGGGAAGTTGAACTGCTGCGTCTCGGTGAACAGGCGGGAGAAGTTCATCAGCGTGTATCCCCGGGGCAGCACGTAGGGGGTGTAGGCGCCCGGCTCCTGCCGGAAGGCGGTCAGCAGCAGCCAGGCCACCGGCACCAGCCAGACCGCCGCCATGGAGGACAGCACCACGTAGGCCACCGGCTGCCGCAGCGCCATCAGCGACAGCACGAGGGTCGCCAGCGCCAGCAGGCCGAAGGCCCACAGCCCGGGCCCCAGGTGCGACACGAAGAAGGGCTCGGCCAGGGTGAGGGAGGCGTCCGCGGTCGCCTTGGCGGTCAGCAGGGCGTACACGGCCGCCAGCACGCCGGCCGCCGCCGCCGCGGCCAGGCCGCGCATGGCGTTGCGGTTTTTGGAGAACAGCGCGTAAAGCGAGAAGAGGAAGCCCAGCGCCCCGAAAAAGGCCAGGGGACGCAGCGCCAGCACCTGCGGCGAGGCGGTCAGCAGGCCCAGGCCGCCCAGGGAACCCCCGCCCTGGCGAATCCAGGGCAGCAGCAGCGCGAGGGGCGCCAGCAGGCCCAGAACGCAGGCCAGCATGGCGTGGGGCTGTCGGAGGGCGCGTTTTTGTTTCATTGGAACTCCTCCTCCTTGCGGGCCGAGCCGGACATGTTGTACACCAGCAGCGACAGCCCGGCGCTCACCACGAAGACGAAGATGCCGATGGTGGAGGCCAGGGAGTAGTTCTGCCGGTCCACGGTCAGCTTGTACAGCCAGGTGACCAGCAGGTCGGTCTTGCCGGCCTGGTAGTAATCCGTCACCAGGGGGCCGCCGCGGGTGAGGAGGTAGATGACGTTGAAGTTGTTGATGTTGCCCACGAAGGCGGTAATCAGGTAGGGCGTGGTCACGAACATCATGTAGGGCAGGGTGATGGAGAAGAACATCCGGACCGGCGACGCGCCGTCGATGGAGGCGCTTTCGTAGAGGTCCTTGGGGATGTTCATCAGGATGCCGGAGGTGATAAGCATCGAATAGGGGATGCCCACCCAGAGGTTGACCACCAGGATGGTGATGCGCGCCGCCGTCGCGTCCGTCAGGAAGGGGACGCTGGAGGAGACGAAGCCCCACTGCTTCAGCAGCATGTTCAGCGCGCCCTGGTCGTGCAGCAGCTGGCTCATGAGCATGAGGCTGACGAACTGCGGGATGGCGATGGTGATGACGAAAATCGTCCGCCACATGCTTTTGAGCCGCACTTTTTTCTGGTTGATCATGATGGCCAGCACCATGCCGAACAGGTAGTTGGTGAAGGTGGCGATGACCGCCCAGATCATCGTCCAGCCCAGCACCCGGCCGAAGGTGCCCGCCTTGAGCGGGTCCTTCCAGAAGACGTCGGTGAAGTTGGTCAGCCCCACCCAGGTGAACAGGTTGCCCGGCGGCTGGTGGTTGGCGTCGAAGTTGGTGAAGGCGATGAGAATCATGAAGATGGTCGGCAGGATGGTGAAGGCGAAGGCCATCAGCGTGGGCAGGGAGAGCAGGGAAAGATGGAAGCGCTCGTTGAGCAGGCGCCGCAAATCCTCCTGGAAGGTGGCGGGCTTCCGCCCCGCCCGGGCGTCCAGCTGGGCCCTGTAGGCCGCCCGGAGGCTCGCGCGCCAGAGGAAGACGAAGCCCAGCAGCAGCATCAGGCTGAACACGCTGAACAGCAGGATGAGCATGGAATTGTCCCCGGGGGTGCGCACAAAAATCTGCCGCGCCTCGCTCCATTCCCGGCGCATGCCCTCGGTGCCCAGGGTGGTGAACTTGCTCAGGTACTGCCAGGCGAAGCCGAAGAAGTACCAGATGAACAGCACCTGGCTGAGCAGGAAAAGGCCGCCCTTGACGAACTGGCGGCGGACCAGGCTGCCCAGCCCCATGACGAGGAAGGTCAGCCGGGTGGCGGCGTCCCCGCCGCGGAAGATGGCCGCCAGTTCCGAAAAGAAGCCCTTGCCGGAACGGGCGGAGACCGTGTTTGCCCCTGACATGCGCTCACCCCGCTTACATGATAAAAGGCGGGGAACAGCCAGGCTGTTCCCCGCGGGTCAGTTTGCTTACTTCGCGGTAATCGCGGCGACCATTTCGTCCAGCAGGGTCTTGACGTCCTTGGTGTAGTCCTTGGCTTCCATGGTGGCGCCGAAGGCTTCCGCGGGCGTCCAGTACCCGCCCAGCACGTCCTTCTGGGAGACGGCGAACTGGGACTGGGCGGCCAGGGCGGCCAGGGCGATGTTGGCCTGGACGGCTTCGCTGGCGGCGGCGTTCACGTTGGAGGGACCCATCGCGCGCAGCTCGAAGCGCTTCACCTGGTTCTCCTCGTTGGTCAGCCACTCGGCCACGGCCATCGCGTCCTCGGGGAAGGCGGTCATGGTGTTCACGCCCACCAGCTTGAAGCCCGCGAAGGAGCCCATCTGGGCCTGCTCGTCGCCCAGGGTGAAGGTGGGCAGCTTGGTGGCGGCGTAGTTCTCGCCCAGCTTTTCCTTGATGGCGTCGGCGTTCCAGGTGCCGGACACGCCGGCCGCGATGGTGTCGCCCATGCCGCCGGTCAGGATGGCGTCGTCGCCCGTGAGGAAGGCTTCATGGGCGGCCAGGGCCTTGATGGCCTCGCCCGCCAGCACACCGCGCTCGTTGTTGAAGTCGGCGGTCTGCGCGCCGTTCTCGTCCAGGCCCAGCTTGCCGCCGGCGCCCAGGAAGAAGGAAGCGATGTACCAGCCGTTGGACAGGTCCATGAAGAACTTCTTGCCGGCGGCCTGCGCGGCGGCCAGGATGCCGTCCAGGGTCTGGACCTGCTCCTCGGAGATGACGGACTTGTCATAGTAGAGGAAATAGCCGTTGTCGGCGGTCATGGGGTAGGCGTACAGCTGCCCGTGGGCGCTGGCGGCCTCGATGGCGCCGGCGCTGTTGGCGGCGACGATGGCGTCCTTGTTGCGGGTCACTTCATACAGGGCGTCCGCGGCCAGCAGATCGTAGAGCTGGTCGTTGGGGAAGGCGAACACGTCCGCGGCCGCGGCCGGGTCTTCCAGGTAGCGGGTCTTCGCGTCCGGCTCGCCCACGACGCCGAAGGTAATGTCGTAGGTCTTGTCCGGGTTGGCGGCCTTGAAGGCCTCGACCATCTCCTGGAGCATGGCCTGGTCTTCCTGGGAGCCCCACACCTTCAGCGTGACGGTCTCGGCGACGGCCACGGCGGTGAGGGACAGCGCCAGCGCGAGCGCCAGCAGGGTGACGAAGAATTTTTTCATGGTTCCTCCTTTTATTTACACGGCAGCCTGGGCTGCGTGGTGTCCGTTCCTTGGCGCAAAGTGGCTTTCGCCCCGCCGCGCCTTTCCGGTATCGTTCCCGGAATCGTTTTCATAACCTCGGCATTAATATAATCGCGCCTTGTCCGCATGTCAATCCCGCAAATTTGGTTTCCGTTTTTTCCATCCCCCGCGGCTGCGGCGCCGGCCGCGGACGGGCGGGAAACCCCGCGGGCTTCACCCATCAATGTACCCCCCGCAGGAGGGCTTCAATCCGTCCGGTTTGATTGACAACAGCGCGCTTCCCGGCTACCATTCGGGGTGGAAAACACGGATACGCGGCCGGCCGGAAGCCGGCACGGGGAGGATTGGAATGAAATACCTGCTTGGCATCGACCTGGGCACCTCCGGCACCCGCACGGTGCTCTTCGACCCGGACGGGAAGGTGGTCGCGGCGAAAACGGCGGAGTATCCCCTCTACCAGCCGCACAACGGCTGGGCGGAGCAGGAGCCGGAGGACTGGTGGCAGGCCGCGGTCGACACCATCGGACACGTCGTGCGCGAAAGCGGCGTCGACCCGCGGGACATCGCCGCCCTGGGCATCTCCGGCCAGATGCACGGCCTGGTGATGCTGGACGGGCGCGGGGAGCCGCTGCGGCGCTGCATCATCTGGGCGGACCAGCGCACCGGCGAGGAATGCGCGGACATCACGAAGGCCGTCGGTGCGAAGCGGCTGATCGAAATCACCGCCAACCCGGCGCTGACCGGCTTCACAGCCTCCAAAATCATGTGGGTCAAAAAGCACGAGCCGGAGGTGTACGGCCGCTGCGCCCACATCCTGTTGCCCAAGGACTACCTTCGTTACAAGCTCACCGGCGACTTCGCCACCGAGGTGTCCGACGCCAGCGGCATGCAGCTGCTGGACGTCCCCGGCCGCCGATGGAGCGACGAGGTGCTGGGGAAACTGGGCATCGAGCGCGGGCTGCTGGCCCGGGTTTACGAGTCCCCCGAGGTCACCGGGCACGTGAGCGAAAAGGCGGCGAAGGCGACCGGGCTGTCGGAATCCACCCTGGTGGTGGGCGGCGCCGGCGACAACGCAGCAGCCGCGGTGGGCACGGGCACGGTGGAGGACGGCAAGGCCTTCACCACCGTCGGCACCTCCGGCGTCGTCTTCGCCCACACTGACAAGCTGGCCATCGACCCGAGGGGGCGGGTGCACACCTTCTGCTGCGCGGTGCCCGGCGCCTGGCACGTGATGGGCGTGGTGCAGTCCGCCGGCCTGTCCAAGCGCTGGATCCGGGACACCTGCTGCGAAAAGGAAATCGCCGAGGCGGAAAAGCTGGGCGTGGACGCCTACGACCTGGTGGACGCGCTGGCGCAGGACAGCCCCCCCGGCGCCAACCGCCTCATCTACCTGCCCTACCTGATGGGCGAGCGCACCCCCCACCTGGACCCGGACTGCCGCGGCGTGTTCTTCGGCCTGTCCGCGATGCACAAGAAAGGCGACCTCATCCGCGCGGTCATGGAGGGGGTGAGCTACTCCCTCAAGGACAGCCTGGACATCCTGGAGGGCATGGGCGTGGTGCCCAGCGACATGCTGCTCACCGGCGGGGGCGCCAAGTCGCCCTTCTGGCGGCAGCTGCTCTCCGACGTCTTCGGCAGCCCCGTGAAGACCATCAAGAGCGCGGAAGGCCCCGCCCTGGGCGTCGCCATCCTGGCGGGTGTGGGCGCCGGGCTGTACAAAAGCGTGCCGGAAGCCTGCCGGAAGCTGGTAAAGGAGGAGCGCGTCCTCTCGCCCGACCCCGAAAAGGCCGCCTATTACAAAAAGGGCCACCGGCTGTACCGGGCGCTGTACCCCGCGCTGAAGGACGCCTTCAAGGAACTGGCCCGCCTGTAAGCCGCCCCCGCCCTTTTGGCGGCGCGGGGCTTATGGTATACTCTGCCCACAAAAGCCAATCACAAGGAGGAAGATATGCCGCTGTTCAAGGAAGTGCCCGCCATCCAGTACGAGGGGCCCCGTTCCAAAAACCCGCTGGCCTTCAAGTACTACGACGCCCAGCGCGTCATCCTGGGCAAGAAGATGAAAGACCACCTCAAGTTCGCCATGGCATGGTGGCACAACCTCTCGGCGACGGGCTCGGACATGTTCGGCCCCGGGACGTCGGACAAGGCCTTCGGCGCCAAGCCAGGCACGATGGCCCATGCAAAGGCCAAGGTGGACGCCGGGTTCGAGTTCATGCAGAAGCTGGGCATCGAGTACTTCTGCTTCCACGACGCGGACCTGGTGCCGGAGGCGGAGACGCTGGAGGAAACCAACCGCCGCCTGGACGACATCACCGACTACATCAAGGCCAAGATGGCCGGCACCGACATCAAGTGCCTCTGGGGCACGGCCAACCTCTTCTCCAACCCCCGCTACATGAACGGAGCGGGCAGCAGCAACTCTGTGGACGTGTTCTGCCACGCGGCGGCCCAGGTCAAGAAGGCGCTGGAGTGCACCGTCAAACTGGGCGGCAGCGGCTATGTGTTCTGGGGCGGGCGGGAAGGCTACGAGACCCTGCTGAACACGGACATGAAGTTCGAGCAGGAAAACATCGCGGCGCTGATGAAAATGGCGGTCAAGTACGGCCGCTCCATCGGCTTCAAGGGCACCTTCTTCATCGAGCCCAAGCCCAAGGAGCCCATGAAGCACCAATACGACTTCGACGCCGCGACCTCCATCGGCTTCCTGCGCCAGTACGGCCTGGACCGCGACTTCAAGCTCAACATCGAGGCCAACCACGCCACCCTGGCCGGGCACACCTTCCAGCACGACCTGCGCGTCGCCGCCATCAACGGCATGCTGGGCTCCGTGGACGCCAACCAGGGCGACGACATGCTGGGCTGGGACACCGACCAGTTCCCCTCCAACGTCTACAACACCACGCTGGCGATGCTGGAAATCCTGAAGGCCGGCGGCCTGGACGGCGGGCTGAACTTCGACGCCAAGAACCGCCGCCCCTCCTACACCCACGAGGACATGTTCGAGGGCTTCATCCTGGGCATGGACTCCTTCGCCCTGGGCCTCATCAAGGCAGCGGAACTGATGCAGGACGGGCGGATTGACGAGTTCGTGAAAAAGCGCTACGCCTCCTACGACAGCGAACTGGGCCGTAAAATCCGCTCCGGCAAGGCCACGCTGGAGGAATTGTCAGACGCCGCCGTCCGGCAGGGCGACGCCCCGCTGCCCGGCTCCGGGAAGCAGGAGTACCTGGAGGGCGTCATCAACGACGTGCTCTTCGGCGGTTGAGCGCCAAAAACGGATTTCGCCGGCGCGCCCCCATCAGGGGGCGCGTCAGTGTGTCAAAGAAGTGTCTGCGGACACTTCTTTGATTAAGCAGGAACGGGAATTTCTGCCTGTTCGGCATCGCTATGCTTGCCTCACGGCCGGCAGAAATTCGCGGAAATGTTTTGTCTAAAGCCAAAACCCGCGGCACCGCACATGTCGCTGCCGCGGATTACCATCAGAGGGCTTCGCCCTCCGATACCTCCCATGAATTGGTTTTTTGACAGTCTGGCGCGCCCCCATCAGGGGGCGCGTTTTGGGCTGTCAATGAACCTTACTATTGGGTAGGATGCGGGGGCATCGGGGGGCGGCAGCCCACCGATGGAAATCGTGCCGTCCGGCTATGCCGGACGCGCGGGGCCTTTCGCGAACAGCGAAAACATTCCGCAGCCATCCTTCGAATCGAAAAAGGTTCGCAGGCCTTTCTCGATAATCTGCGGCGCTCCTGCTTCACGGGGCGCGCCGTTTCGCCGGCCGCGGGGGAAGCCGCATTTTGCGTTTTTGCCCGCTTGCGCTACAATGGGCGCGTCCGGAATGAAAGAAAGCCCCTGCCGACGGTTACACAAGCGAGGATTCGACTCAAATGACAAGGGGGAACACCGACATGATTGCGCTGGGAAGCGACCACGCGGGGCTGCCGCTGAAGCTGGAAATCATCCAACTGCTGGAAGAGCGCGGGCTGAAGTACCTGGACGTGGGCACCTACACCGACGCCTCCAGCGACTACCCGGAGTACGGCCGCCTGGCCGCCGAGGCGGTGGCGGACGGCCGCTGCACGCGCGGGCTGGTTTTCTGCGGCACCGGCATCGGCATCTCCATCTCCGCCAACAAGGTGCGCGGCATCCGCTGCGCCGCCTGCTCGGACTGCTTCTCCGCCGTCCTCTCCCGCAACCACAACGACGCGAACATGCTGGCCCTGGGCGCCCGGGTGGTGGCCCCCGCCTACGCGAAGATGATCGTCTCCATGTGGCTGGACGCGGGGTTCGAGGGTGGCCGCCACCAGACCCGCGTGGACCTGATTCACAAAATCGAACAGGAGCAGGGGCTGGAGTAACCGGCTGGCCGGCTCATTCCCTGCAAAGAAAACCCTGCCGTACGTCATTTGGCAGGGTTTTCCCGCGGCTTCGGCGCGACGCCCGGCTGCTTACCAGTCCTCCTTGGGGCGCCAGAAGGATTTTACCTCCTTCTTGTCCTGGATGTTGAAGTCGATCAGGCGCCTGAGAAGGCCGTAATCCATCGGCCGCTCCCAGGGGAAACGCAGCAGCATCAGGGTGTGATCGACGCCTTCCCGCTTCAGCTCCTCCTGAAAATGCCGGATGGCCTTGGTCTCCGGCGCCACGGCCAGGTGCTTTTTCGCCGTGCTGAACCCCACGATGAAGGTGCCGTGGTCGGTAAACATCGGCTGATTCCAGGCGACGCGCGTCTGCAGGCCCGGGTAGTTCTCCCCCACCCAGTCCAGCACCTCGCGCGTGCGCTCCCTGTGGGCGGGGTCCGCGACGCCGTCGATGAACGCCTGAAACGCTTCCATGGCTCTCCTCCTGCAAGTCGGGGCGCCCTCGCCCCGCGCAGGATGATTGTACCCGCGGCGGAAAGCAAAAAACGGCGGGCAGGCCGCCGTTTCACGATGAAAGGGCAGGGCTGTCAGGGCGCCCAGAACAGCCAGATGAGCACGTAGCCCGACAGCACGGCCACCAGGGTGAAGGGCACGCTGATGCGCATGAACTCCAGCGGCTTGACCTCGTAGCCGTGCTTGCGCAGGATGCCCAGCGCCGTGATGTTCGCGGAAGCGCCGATGGGCGTCAGGTTTCCGCCCAGGGTCGCGCCGGCTAGCAGGCCGAAATACAGGATGGTCGGGTCCACCCCCATGAGACGGGCGATGCCGGCGGTCACCGGCAGCATGGTGGCGACGTAGGGGATATTATCGATAAATGCGGACAGCAGCACCGAGGCCCATACCAGGAGGGAATAAATCGCGAACAGGTTGCCGGAGCTCAGCCGCACGAACAGCCGGCTGATTTCGGTCACCACCCCGGCCTCGGTAATGCCGGCGATGACCACGAACAGGCCGGCCAGCAGCAGCAGGGTGAAGAAATCGATTTCCTTGAGCATCGCGGCGGCGGTTCCCTTCAAATCCCTGCGGCGGACGGCCTCCCGCACCAGGCCGACAAGCATCAGCCCCATGCAGATGAGGCCGTTGGTCACCGCGGGCTTGCCGGGAATGAAGGAAGCCACAATCAGCAGCAGCACCGTGCCGGCCAGCAGCACGGTGGGGAAACGGTCAGTGACGACCGTCTTTTCCATCATCTCCACCTTTTGGCTGTGCTTGCGGAAGAGGACCAGCAGCACGAGGCAGGAGACCAGGGCGCCGACCTGCACGATGAAAAACATGCCGGGGCGGCCGTGGTAGTAAAAGAAGTCCAGGAAGTCCATCCCCGCGGCACCGCCCAGCAGGATGGACGTCGAATCACCCACCAGGGTGGCCGCGCCCTGAAGGTTGGACGACACGGCGATGGCAATGATGCCAGGCACCGGGGAAATGCGCAGCTTCCGCGCCACCATCAGGGCGACGGGCGCCACCATCAGCACCGTGGCGACGTTGTCCACGAAGGCGGAGATGAGGCCGGCGAACAGCGCCAGGGAAATCATCACCCACTTGACGTTGGGCATCAGGTTGATGATATGGTCCGCCATCAGGGCGGGCATCCGCGACTCGATGAACAAATAGACCACGCCCATCGTGCCCGCGATCATCATCAGCACGTTCCAGTCCACGGCGGAAAACACCTTGTCCGCCGGCAGGATGCCCAGCGCGACGAACAGGGCGGCGGAGGCCAGCGCGGTGTAGGCCCTGAGCTTGGGGAAGGACAGCAGGGACGCGTAGGTGGTCAGGAAGAGCCCGAGGGCAAGCGCCATACGAAAACCTCCAAAGGCCTTTTTCATTTATTATACCAAATCTGCCAATAAATACTGCCCTTTTTGCATGTATGTTTGCGTCTCTTTCAGGCCGGATACGCGCATGCGGGTATGATAGGCGTGCGCGTCTTCCATCGGGCAGGCGCATCGGCAGGAAAGGAAGGGATGGAATGAGGCTGAGAAAGGCGCTCTATATCGCCCTGGGCTGCCTGGGGCTGGCCTTGGGCGCGCTGGGCGCGGCGCTGCCCCTGCTGCCCGCCTTTCCCTTCCTGCTGCTGGCTGCCTTTTCCTTCGCCCGCGGCAGCGAGCGGCTGCACCGCTGGTTCCTGGGCACCGGGCTGTACCGGAACAACCTGAAGAGCTTCCTGGACGGCCGCGGCATGACGCGCGGCGCCAAAATCCGTCTGATGACGGCTGTGACCGCGGCCCTGCTCGTCGGTTTTATCGTGATGGGCCGCGTCGCCTGGGGCAGAATCGCGCTGGGCGTCATCTGGGTCGGTCATCTGCTGCTCTTCCTCTTCGGCGTGCGCACCCTCCGAGAGCCCGAGGACCGAACCTGATCCCGGCAAGCGAATAAAATCTTCCGGAGCCGACGGGCGGCGCAGTCTCCGGTACGCCTGGCGCGTTGTATAATACGAGCCGCGGCGTGACGCGCCGCCGGCATTCCTCAAAATCGAAAGGCAAGCCAGATGAAGGGAACGCTCCCGCGCATCCTCACGATTGTCACGGCGCTGCTGCTCTTCCTCTCCCCCCTTTCCGCCCTGGGCACGGACGCCGGGCTGAAAAAGGGAGACAAGGGGGCGGAGGTCAAGGCGCTGCTCCTGCGGCTGTTCGACCTGGGCTATCTGCAAAGCGTCAAGGACGCCGGGGACGCTTACACAGCCCGGCTGTCCGGGTATGTCCGCGCCTTCCAGGGCAGGAACAGCCTGCCGGAAACGGGGGAGGCAGACGCCGCGACCCTGCAGGCGATGTATTCCGGCGACGCGGTCAAGGCGCCGCTGCCCGAGGACCGGCCGCTGTACAACATCGACCCGGACGAAGCGCCTTCCGTTTATCCGGAGGACCTTCCCTTGACGGACGAACTGGGCTTTCTGCCCGCGGGCAGCAAGCCGTATCTATTCAAGGACCGGGACGCAGGCTACTGGCGCTACCTGTCGGACCGGCTGAGCGTGGAAATCACGCGCTTTTACCAGTCGGAAGGCCAGATTGAGTGGTTCGAGGCCTATATCAGGACCCGCGAGGGCGGCGGGCCCTACAGCATCGAGTCCCGCAGGGACGGAAAAGCGACCGAGTCCCCGCTGAAGATGGTGGAGCGCGAAGGCGCGGTGTTCGCCGTCACGGACGATTACTACCAGTACCGCGTCCGGAATGACCAGCGCGTCGGCATCGTGGTCAGGGACGGCGAAATCCGCTCCGACCGTACCTATACGCAGCGCCGTTCGCGCATCCCCTCCCTGGAAGTGCTGGCCCTGTTCGCGGACGGGACGATGAAAACCTTCGCCTCCGACGCCCACACCGCGCAGGAATACCTGGACATGGGCGTGAGGGACGCCTGGGCCTTCGGCCCCGCGCTGGTCCAGGAGGGCGAGGTGCCGCGCTACTTTTACTCCAAGGATTACCGCAGCTACCGGGAGCCCCGCTGCGCCCTGGGCATCATTGCCCCCGGCGAATACTGCGCCCTGGTCATCACCGGGCGCAAAACCGGCAGCCGCGGCGCCACCTTCGGCTGGATGGCGGAAAAAATGCAGGCCATGGGCGCAGTCGAAGCCCTCAACCTGGACGGCGGCGGCACCGCCGCGATGGTGTTCGACGGCGAGCTGCTCAACCACTCGGAAAGCAACCAGACCACCCGCGCGGTGACGGGGCTGATTGGGTTTCGGTGAGGATTCAAGACCTGATCGTAATCAATTTCTGTGCCTATATGTAGGCGGAAAATGACAAATGAACCGCGCCCTGCAGTTTTTCTCAACAGCTTCGCATACTCATCTAAAGCATTGAAGCGATAGTTAACCTGCGGGGCGAGCCGGAGCGGCTACGGTACGAGAAGGCGCAGCGGGAGCACTCCGACCGGCTGCGGGACAGGAAGCAGTGGGAGCGATACCGGGCGCGGTTAGGCAATGAAAACACACCGGGCTTCAGCGGTTTCCGGGCGATGAAGCGTGCGGGGAGCGAATACTTTCAATTCATGCACCTGGACTACACCAGGCAAATCCAATTGCTGGCACACCCTGAGCTTGCGCTGCCCAACGCCGGTCACGCCACAGCTGCCGAAGACAAGTTTGTGCGATACCTTTTCAACCCCGCCAACAAGGATGGATGGGCGAAAGGCGTTGTTTTCACAAGCAGACTGGGGTATGATGCGAGCAACTGGCAACCGTTCCGCGAAATGCTGCTGCAAAACGCGACGAAGTACCCTGTGACTGTCCATCGTCAAGACGAGCATGGAACACACTATGAGCAGTTGACGGTTTTGTATGGGAACAAAGGGAAGCCTGCCAATGTGTTAGTATCATGGTCACATAAAGATGGCAAAACACATTTGACCAATGCTTATTTAAAGGAGGTGAAGACCGATGGAACGGATTAAAGAATTTGACGAAGTGCTGCTGGCCGATGGCCGTGAAGGAGCCGTCGTTGAGGTTATGGGCGACCAGGTGTGGTTCATGGTTGATGTCGGATCTTCACCGGCTGACTGGGAAACAATAGATGTAGATCGCGGTCAGATTGTGAAAGTAATCAGACACGCTGACTAGCCGAAGTCATAGCCCCAAAGCACCCGCGAAAGCCGGTGCTTTTTGATTGGAGGACGGCATGCGGATACCGAAGTCCGTGCGGATTGCCGGGCTGGACTACGCCGTGGAGCGGGTCAGCCAGACCGGCCTGGAGCTGCAGGCGAAGGGGCACATCAACTACCGGTAGCAGCTCGTCACGCTGTGCGACACCGGACAGGCGTACGCCAAGGTTACCTTCCTGCACGAGTGCCTGCACGGGATGCTGGAAGCCCTGGGCCTGACGGAGGCCAACCAGGACGAACGGCTCATCGACGGCCTGGCGCACCAGCTCTTCCAGTTTTAAACGACAACCCGCAGATGTTCCGTTATCTGCTTTATCTGGAGACAGGCTGCCATTGGTAGCACCATTGCATGAGCGAAAAAAGTGCCTGGCCGATTTTTATGGGTACGTGGATTTCATTTTGTCAGGTCGTCCCCGCAATTGGTGGCTTTCACCAAACAAGAAGCCCGGCTAAGCAGCCGGGCTTATCTTGTCACCGCCTCAGGATGACTCCGAGCACACCGTAAAAATGCATACGGCGGTTCGGATTTGGAGGGCTCTGGCTCCCCAGGTAGGACTCGAACCTACAACAACTCGGTTAACAGCCGAGTGCTCTGCCATTGAGCTACTGAGGAATAGGGGATTGCGAAGAATTTCTTCTTCGCAATCGTTGGAGACCGGCGGCGACCTACTCTTCCGGGCCGTTTCCAGCCAAGTACCATCGGCGCTGAAGGGCTTAACTTCTGTGTTCGGGATGGGTACAGGTGATCCCCTTCGCCATTGCCGCCGGAAATC
>Ga0209613_1000766_pt1 | contig 33866 bp, 35 predicted proteins | sample BioC13SIPDNA_2_FD_185747 | JGI IMG/M metagenome (GOLD analysis project Ga0209613, IMG submission 185747) | Anaerobic biogas reactor microbial communites from Washington, USA - Biogas_R2_A C13 SIP DNA (SPAdes) (version 2) | ecosystem: Engineered > Bioreactor > Anaerobic > Unclassified | place...
ACCGAGGAAGCCGTGGACGAGGGCCCGTGGGCGGGGTTCTCCGGGCCCCGTCCACGGATGAGGCAGCCCGAATGACGGGGGCCCGAGTACGAGGCGGCGGGTGTCAGCCCTCGCCGTCCCCGTCCCCGTCCTCAGGACGACGCAGCCCGTCGTAGATCTCCTTGCACATCGGGCACACCGGGAAGCGGTCCGGGTTGCGGCCGGGCACCCACACCTTGCCGCACAGGGCGACAACCGGGGTGCCGGTGACCGCGGACTCGACGATCTTCTCCTTGCGCACGTAGTGCGCGAAGCGCTCGTGATCGCCGGGCTCCCACAGCTGCTCGTCGGCGCGGGTCTCCTCGCGCTCGAGCACGGAGGTCGACGTCGAGGTGTCGGGCGCGGCCTGCGGAGCGGTCGGCGGGTCCAGCGGTGTCTGGGAAGCCTGCATGCAACCACTGTAGGCGACCTGGACAGGACCCCGCTGAAGGCCGCGAAGTGCCGATTGATACCCTTGGGGGTATGTCACACATCGGTCCAGAAACCCTGGCAGAGCTCCGCGAACCGTCACGTGAGCTGCGCCGTCTCATCCCGGACGTCTACAGGGCGTTCGCCGACACCCACCAGGCGGCGCTGACGGACGGCGTGCTCGACACCAAGACCAAGGAGCTCATGGCCCTCGCCATCAGCGTCTCGAAGCGGTGCGACGGCTGTATCGCCTCCCACGCCCGGGGCGCGGCGAAGGCCGGGGCCACTCGCGAGGAGGTCGCCGAGACCATCGGCGTGTCGATGCTCATGGACGGTGGGCCGGCGACCATCTACGGGCCCCGTGCGCTCGAGGCCTTCGACAGCTTCGCCGCCCCGTCCAACGACTGACGGGCGACCACCCGGTCCCGGATCGTTCGTCGCGTGGCTCTCGCCGCGCATACGTCGGTGCACTGTGCCATCGTCGGAGGATGGCTATGACCAGGTATGTCGCTCTGCTGCGCGGGATCAACGTCGGCGGTCGCAATGCCGTGCCGATGGCGGACCTGCGGGCAACGTTCGAGGAGGCGGGGTACTCCGACGTCTCGACATACATCCAGTCGGGCAACGTGCTCTTCTCCTCCGACCGGCCACGGGGCGAGCTGGAGCCCCACCTGGAGTCCGTGCTCGAGGCCCGCTTCGGCATCCCGATGGTCGTCGTGGTTCGTTCGCACCGACAGCTGAAGTCGGTCGTCACCAAGGCACCTGCAGGGTTCGGCGAGGACCCGGACACGTACCACTCCGACGCGATGTTCCTCCGCGCTCCCCTCACAGCGGCTCAGGTGATGGCCGTCATCGAGACAGGCGCCCTGCGTGAGGGCGTCGATCGGGCCTGGCCCGGCAGCGGAGTCGTCTACTTCTCGCGGCTGAGCGCCCAACGCACCCGCAGCAAGATGTCCAAGATCCTCGAGTCGCCGGTCTACAAACAGCTGACCATTCGCAGTTGGAGCACCACCACCAAGCTCCTGAGGCTCCTCGACGGGGCCGGCTGAGCCGGCTTCGGCCGACCCCAGGAGAAGTCAGTTCAGCGTGGGGTCCGCGGGATACGTCGAGACGAAGGCCAGCTCGTTGCGCTGGCGCCGGAGCACGCGGACCCACAGGTCCTCCGGGCTGTCGGTGAAGGCGTCGCGGGCCTCGGCCTCGACGACATACCAGCTGCCCGTGCGGATCTCGCCCTCGAGCTGTCCGGCCGTCCAGCCCGCGTAGCCGGCGAAGATCCGCAGCCCACCGACCTCGGACGCGACGAGCGGCGGGGGCGCGTCGAGGTCGACGACACCGATCCCACCGAAGAGGCGCCGGACGCCCATCGGCGCCTGCCCCTCCCCCGGCACGGCGACGAGGCCGAGGGCGGAGTCGGTCTGCACCGGACCGCCGTGGAAGACGTGGTCCGGCTGCGTCGCGAGCTCCTGCCACCCGGGTAGGACGGAGTCCACCGGCGCACCGAGGGGACGGTTGAGGACGACACCCTGGGCGCCACTGTCGGAGTGGTCGAGGATGAGGACGACGCTTCGGTGGAAGACGCCCTCCTCGATCTGGGGCGTGGCGACCAGCAGCCGCCCCGTCAGCACCTCGCCCTCCATGGGTCCATCATGACAAACGCGAGGCGGCGCTACCGGTCAACGACCACAGGCCGAGGGCAAACCGGTCAAGAACAACCGGTCACGGAGAGGTCGATGACAACCGCTCAGCGGCGCCACTCGCCGCGGGGGCGGCGCTCCTCGCGACGCTCACCGGAGCGCGGGCCGTCGCCGGAGCGGGAGCCCTTGCCGAAGCGCGGCCGCCCGGTGCGGGGCTCGCGCGCCGGGTGTCCACGGCGGTGCCCACGTGTCTTCGGCGCGATCAGTGCCGCGACCTCCGACTCGACGGACACCCCGGAGGGCTGGCTGCCGCCGGCGGCCTCGATGAGCGGGTCGCCGGGCTTGACCTGGACCGGGGCGATGTCGAGTCCTGCCGCCGCGATCATCCGCTCCATCGTGCGTCGCTGGTGCGGCAGCGCGAGGGTGACGACGGTGCCGAGCTCGCCGGCCCTGGCCGTCCGGCCGGAGCGGTGCAGGTAGTCCTTGTGGTCCGCCGGCGGGTCCACCTGGAGCACGAGGGAGACGTCGTCGACGTGGATACCGCGGGCCGCGACGTCGGTCGCGACCAGAACGGGAAGCTTCCCCTCGCGGAAGGCACCGAGCACGCGGTTGCGCACCGACTGGGTGAGCCCGCCGTGCAGCGCCGCAGCCTTGACACCGCGCTCCTGGAGCTCGCGTGCCACGCGGTCGGCCCCGAGCTTGGTGCGCACGAAGACGACCGTGCGGCCGGCGCGGTTGGCCAGCTCGGCGGTGACCATCTTCTTGTCCTGGGGGTTGAGCAGGAAGACGAAGTGGCTCATCGTGTCCACGGACGCGGCGACGTCGTCGACGCCGTGCTCCACCGGGTCGGTGAGGTACTTCTCGACAACCTGGTCGACGCCGTTGTCAAGGGTCGCGCTGAAGAGCATGCGCTGCCCGTCGGCGGGGATCTGGTCGAGAACGGCCGAGACCTCGGTCATGAAGCCCATGTCGGCCATGTGGTCGGCCTCGTCGAGGACAGTCACCTCGACGTCCGAGAACTCGACGGCGCCGCGCTCACCGAGGTCGGCGAGGCGTCCCGGGGTCGCGATGAGGATGTCGACACCGCGGTTGAGAGCGTTGATCTGACCGGTGTAGGACAGGCCTCCGGCGACGAGTCGACAGCGCAGTCCGGCCGCGACGGCGAGCGGCTCGAGGGCGTCGTTGACCTGCATCGCGAGCTCACGCGTCGGCACCATGACGATCGCGCGCGGTCGTCGCGGCGCCGAGCGCCGGCCGATGAGCCGGGTCAGCAGCGGCAGGCCGAAGCCGAGAGTCTTGCCCGATCCGGTCTGCGCGCGCCCGAGGACGTCCTTGCCCGCGAGCGCGTCCGGAATGGTCGCTGCCTGGATGGCGAAGGGCTCGGTGATGCCGTCGGCGGCGAGCCGCTGCACGATCGCCTCGGGCAGCCCCATCTTCGCGAAGGCGTTGTCCTCGGTCACCTCGGCGGGACCGCTGGCACGGGCGCCGGAGTACTTCACCCAGGTGTCCGCCTCGGCCCGCTCGGCCTCGGCCTCCTCCCAGGTGGGCACAGCCTCGAGGTGGGAGTCGCCTCCGCGCTCGTCACGGCCCCGGTATGCGTCACGCCGGTCACGGCCCTGGCCGCCCCAGCTCTCGCGGGACCCGCCACGGTCACCGCGGTCGCGTCGGTCGCCCCTGTTGTCGGGGTCGAAGCGCTCGCGACGCTCGCCCCCGCTGAAGCGGTCACCACGGTCGAACCGCTCGCCACGGTCTGAGCGGTTGTCACGGTCTGGGCGGTTGTCACGGTCTGGGCGGTTGTCACGGCCGGAACGGTTGTCGCGGTTGAAGCGATCTGAACGGTCGGGGCGGTCACCACGGCCGCCTCGGTCGAAGCGCTCGCCCCCATCGAACCGGTCACCACGGTCGTAGCGACCTCCGCGGTCCGGGCGGTCTGCGCGATCGTTCCGCTCGAAGCGGTCGCCGCGCTCGCGCCGATCGGAGCGCCCGCCGCGGTCATCGCGGTTGAAGCGGTCGCCACGGTCGAAGCGGTCATTGCGCTCGTACCGAGGTGCACCGTCACGACGCGGTCCGCGGCTCGAGAAGTCACCGCCCTCACGAGACTCGCGGGCCGGGCCACGCCGGTCGTCGCGCTGGTCCCAGGAGCGCTGCGGTCGGCCACCGCGGTCCCACCCACGCTCGTCGCGGGGGGCCCAGTCGCGGCGGTCGGTGCGCTGCTCGTTCCCGAAACGGGGACCGCCGCTACGTGGTCCGGAGCCACGGGGCCCGGAGTCACGCGGTCCGCGATCGCGGTACCGCTCGCCGCGGTTGTCACCGTCGCGGGAGTCCCAGGATCCGGTGGCGCGGCCGCCTGGCCGGCCTCGGGCGTCCTCGCGGCGGGGACCGTCCCAGCCCTGACCTCGACCTCGCTTGTCACCCATGCGTCGGTCACCGACGCGGTCGGTGCGGCTACGGGCGGGGTGGTCGCGACGCATACCTGATCGGGCGTCGGGGCGACCGTCGGTGCGGGTGTCGGACGCGGGGGCCGAGTCGAGGCCCTTGCGGTGCGGCTTCTTGCCTGACTTGAGGTTCTTCGCCGCAGCCTTCTGGGAGGCGGTCCAGCGAGCCTTCTTGCCGCCGGCGGCGCTAGCGCTCTTCTTCGGGGGTCGTGCCATGGTGATCCAATCGCGATGGGTGTGGGGGTTCCGCAGCAAACACATCGCGCGGGTGATCCCACGGCAAGAAGGTAAAGCGGTTGGTCCAGTCTACAGCCTCGCCCGCCTCCACCGGTTCAGCCGGGAAAGCCCGCCCGGCGGGTGAGCCACAGGGCGACGCCGGTCCCCAGCGCGATGCCCACCCAGTCGGCGAGCATGTCCATGGGGTCACCCTGGCGTCCGGCGAGCACGTAGTGCTGCACGAGCTCGCTCACCGGCGCGTGCAGACCGAGCACAAGAGCCACGACCCACGCCCTCAACCCCGCCAGGACACCGAGCAGAGCTGGCGCCGCGAAGATCGCGGCGTGAACGATCTTGTCCGCGTGGGGAATCGACGCCGCGCCGGAGGGTGTGGGGACGTGCAGGTACAGCATCGCCAGCTGGAGCAGGACAGCGGCGACGAAGCCCCCGCGCAGCACCCGAACCATGCCGCTCGACGAAGCCGCCGCCGCATGCCCCTCACGGGAACCCCGCGGTGCGGCATAGTTCGTATCCATGACGACCATCCTCCCCCCAGGCGTCGATGTGACCGGCATCGGCACGGCCAGCGCCACTCCCGACATGGTCAACCTCGATGTGCGCGTGACCCGCGAGGGGTCGAGCGTCTCGGACACCCTGCGACAGGTGGACGAGGTCGCGGCGGCGGTCATCGAGACGATCCGCGGAGCCGGTGTCGAGGCCCGGGACGTGCAGACGACGTCCACCGGGATCCACCAGCGCTACGACAACCAGGGCCAGACCGTCACGGGGTTCACGGGCTTCCACACCCTGCGGGTCGGGGTGCGCGACCTCGACCAGGTGAGCTCGCTCGTGGACGCAGTCGTCGAGCGGGGCGGCAACGCCGTTCTCGTCGACGGGATCAACCTCGCCATCGCGGATCCCGAGCCGCTGCTCACGACCGCCCGCGAACGGGCCTTCGCCGACGCGCGCGCGAGGGCCGAGGAGTACGCCCGGTTCGCCGGGCGGACCCTCGGGGAGGTTCTGTGGATCGGCGACGTCGTGAGCGGTCCGGAGCCGAGGATGTATGCGATGCGCGCCGAGGCCGACATGGCCGGGGGCCTCTCACTCGCACCAGGCGAGTCCACCGTCACCGCGAAGCTGTCGGTGCGCTGGGCCTGGGCCGACGGCGGGTCCGGCGACGGCGCCCGCATCGTCCCGGTGGTGTGAGCGATGGGCTGGATCGACGCGGTCGGCTGGGCCGGCTCAGCCCTGCTGATCTTCTCTCTGCTCCAGGCCCGCGTCCTGAGGCTGCGCGTCCTCAACACCATCGCGTGCATCGTCCTCGTCTTCTTCAACGCGGTCATCGAGGTCTGGCCGATGGTGGCGATGAACGTCGTGCTGGCCCTCATCAACTTCTACTTCATCGCCAAGCTCCTCCGGGAGCGCCACGACGAGGCGGCGTACGCCGTCATCGAGGTCGAGGAGGACGACAACTACCTCGCCCACTTCGTGCGCACCCACCGCGACGAGATCGGGACGTTCTTCCCGCGCTTCTTCCCTGAGGCGACCACCCCGGACGGCACGATCACGGCGCGCGAGGACCGCACCGCATACCTCATCGCCCAGGGTGACGAGACGGTCGGGGCCGTGATCATGCGCGATGCCGGAGACGGCGTGGCGCAGATCGAGCTCGACTACGTGACACCGAAGTATCGTGACTTCACACCCGGTGAGTTCGTCTTCCGTCAGTCCGGGCTCTTCACGGACCGAGGATTCTCGACCGTTCGGACCCCGCCGGGGATGGTCGCGCCGTACTACGAGCGCCTGGGATTCACGCGCGACGGGACCTCGTGGCGGCTCGATCTGGCTTAGTACTACACTGTGTCGTAATGACCCATCGCATCCACGACCTGGGAGGGCTCGACGATGACCCGCTATGTCTACGACTTCAGCGAAGGCAGCAAGGACCAGAAGGACCTGCTGGGCGGCAAGGGGGCGAACCTGGCCGAGATGACCAGGCTCGGCATCCCTGTCCCGCCAGGGTTCACCATCACGACCGAGGCGTGCCGCGCATACCTCGCGGACGGTCGGGTCCCCGACGGCCTCGACGCCGAGATCGACGAGCACGTCGCCGCGCTGGAGAAGGCGATGGGTCGCACGCTGGGTGACAAGAACGACCCGCTGCTGGTCTCCGTGCGCTCCGGCGGGAAGTTCTCCATGCCCGGCATGATGAACACCGTCCTCAACATCGGCCTCAACGACGAGTCGGTCCAGGGTCTGGCTGAGCTGACGGGCAACCCGCGCTTCGCGTGGGACTCCTACCGCCGCCTCGTCCACATGTTCGGCAGCACGGTGCTCGGTCTCGACGACGAGCACTTCGAGGACGCGATCGACGCCGCCAAGGCTGCCAAGGGCACGACCGACGACCTCGGCCTGGACGCCGACGACCTCAAGGCCCTCACCGAGCGCTACAAGGAGATCGTCGAGCAGGAGAGCGGTTCGCCGTTCCCGCAGGACCCGCGCGAGCAGCTGCGGGCCGCGGTCGTCGCCGTCTTCGAGTCCTGGAACGCCCCCCGCGCCGTTCTCTACCGCCGGCGCGAGCGCATACCCGCTGACCTCGGGACGGCCGTCAACGTCCAGGCGATGGCCTTCGGCAACCGGGGCGAGGACTCCGGCTCCGGCGTGGCCTTCACCCGTGACCCGGCCACCGGCGAGCAGGGCGTCTACGGCGACTACCTGCAGAACGCCCAGGGCGAGGACGTCGTGGCCGGCATCCGCAACACCATGTCGCTGACCGAGCTCGAGCAGATCGACAAGAAGTCCTACGACGAGCTGCTCGCCATCATGAAGCAGCTCGAGGACCACTACCGCGACATGTGCGACATCGAGTTCACCACCGAGGACGGCAAGCTGTGGATGCTGCAGACCCGGGTCGGGAAGCGCACAGCGGCCGCGGCGTTCAGGCTCGCCAACGACTTCCTCGACGAGGGCATGATCACCGAGGACGAGGCACTCGAACGCGTCACCGGTGAACAGCTCGTCCAGCTGATGTTCCCGCACTTCGACTCCGGCGGTGAGCGGACCCTGCTGGCCACCGGGATGACTGCGTCACCGGGTGCCGCGGTCGGCCAGGTGGTGTTCGACTCGCCCACCGCCGTGGCGTGGGCCGAGGAGGGCAAGTCCGTCATCCTCGTCCGGCGCGAGACCAACCCTGACGACCTGCACGGCATGGTCGCGGCGAAGGGCATCCTGACGAGTCGCGGCGGCAAGACCTCGCACGCGGCCGTGGTCGCCCGCGGCATGGGCCGCACGTGCGTCAGCGGCGCGGAGTCCCTCGACGTGGACATCAAGGGACGGAAGTTCACAGCCCCCGACGGGACCGTCGTCAAGGAGGGCGACGTCATCTCGATCGACGGCACCAGCGGTGAGGTCTTCGCCGGCGAGGTCCCGGTGACCGACTCCCCCGTCGTGCGCTACTTCGAGGGCGAGATCAGCCCGGAGGAGGGCGGCGAGCTCGTCGCGGCCGTCCACCGGATCATGACGATCGCAGACTCCCGTCGTCGTATGCGGGTGCGCGCCAACGCCGACAACGCCGAGGACGCCGCCCGGGCCCGCCGCTTCGGCGCCGAGGGCATCGGCCTGTGCCGGACCGAGCACATGTTCCTCGGCGACCGGCGACACCTCGTCGAGGAGCTCGTCCTGGCCAAGACGGACGACGAGCGGCAGAAGGCGCTCGACGCGCTGCTCCCGCTCCAGCGGGCCGACTTCATCGAGATCTTCCGCGCGATGGACGGCCTTCCGGTCACCGTCCGCCTGCTCGACCCGCCGCTGCACGAGTTCCTCCCGGACATCACCGAGCTGTCCGTCAAGGTCGCCGTCGCGGAGGCCCGTGGCGAGGAGGTCGACGAGGACGCCCGGATGCTCGCGGCGGTCAACCGGCTGCACGAGGAGAACCCGATGCTGGGTCTGCGCGGTGTCCGGCTCGGCATCGCCATCCCGGGTCTGTTCGAGATGCAGTCCCAGGCCATCCTCGAGGCCGCCGCGATCGTCACCGAGGAGGGCGAGGCGGCCTACCCGGAGATCATGGTCCCGCTCGTCGGTGCGGTCGAGGAGCTGCGGAACATCAAGGAGGAGATCGCGCACGCCGCGCACGAGGTGCGCGTGCGGCACTCGGTCCACCTCGACCACCTCGTCGGCACGATGATCGAGCTGCCCCGCGCAGCCCTCACGGCGGGCCAGATCGCGGAGGCGGCGGACTTCTTCTCGTTCGGCACGAACGACCTCACCCAGACGACGTGGGGCTTCTCGCGGGACGACGTCGAGGCGAGCTTCTTCTCGCGCTACCTCGACGCCGGCATCCTCGGGTTCTCCCCCTTCGAGACGATCGACAAGGAGGGCGTCGGCCGACTGGTTCGCATCGGCACCGATGAGGGCCGCCAGACCAAGCCCAATCTCAAGGTCGGCGTCTGTGGCGAGCACGGTGGAGATCCGGAGTCCGTGCACTTCTTCGAGGAGCGCAAGCTCGACTATGTGTCCTGCTCGCCGTTCCGGGTGCCCGTCGCCCGGCTCGAGGCCGCTCGGGCGGTCGTCGGCGGCTCGGACGCCACCGCATAGATCTCGACCCAGGTGCTCCCGGTGGCCGGTCTGGTCGCCGGGAGCACCGGATTCACGCGGACCCCGAGTCAGGTGCTCCCGGGGCCATCCGGCTCACCGGGAGCACCGGGTTCACGCGGCCGAGAGTGATCATCAGGCGGTGGGCGGTCACGACCACCGTGAGCCACCCCAGGCCGAACAGCCACGCCGCGACGACGTCGCTGAGCCAGTGGTGCCCGAGGAAGACCCGGGACAGTCCCATCGCGAGGGCGAATGCGGTGGCGCCGACTCCGACGGCGATGCGGGCCGCACGGCTGGCGAGTCGGAGCATGAGGAGATAGGCGAGGACGCCGACGACGACGGTCGCGTTGAGGGTGTGCCCCGAGGGGAAGGACGGGGAGGTCTCGAAGGGCGGCACCGCGAGCTCGTGCGGCGGTCTGGCCGTTCCACTGAGCCGCTTGCCGGTCACCGTCATGAGCAGCGACCCGGCTGACGCGGCGAGCATGAGGATCACCGGGGTGCGACGTCGCCACCACAGGGCGATCGCGAGGGTGCAGACCGCGGCGATGATCGACATCCCGACCTTGCTCCCCAGATCCGTGAACCAGGTGAGGGCCTGATCGAGACCCGGCGAGCGCATACCCACCATGGCGTCGAGGACCGGCTGGTCCAGTCGCGCTATGCCGTCCTCCTCGACCACCGCTTCGTACACCTCCCCGGCGGCATAGGTGAGCACCACCGCGATAGTGCCGCCGATGACGAGGGTGAGGACGAGTGCGATGCGCCCGATCGACCAGTGGATGAACCGCGCAACGGCCGCAGCCGTCGTCCAGGCGAGCCAGACGAGGAGGCGACCCAGCCAGGTGCGCCACTGACCGAGGTCTCGATCACCGATCTTCTGGGGCGTGTCGCCATGGCGGGACGGGCCTGTGCTCGGCTCCCGCGGCGACTCCGTCGGTGGTGTGGGCACGAGCGCAATGCTTGCACGACGTGCCGCCCTCGGTGCCTCCTTGGGAGAGCGCCTCAGGTCTGGCGCCGGTGGTCGGGGCGCCGGTGGTCAAGCCTTCGCGCTGGCCACTTCGTCGGCGTCTGACGTGTCGGCGTCCAGCGACGCGGAGACCTTGGCCAGCTCCTCGGCAATGGTGGGCAGGAACTCGGCGGCGATCGCCTGTGCGACCGGCACTCCGACGGACTCGAGAGTCCTCACTCCGTCGAGTGCCTCCTCGAGGACGGACCTGCGATCGAGGGCCGACAAGGTGAAGAAGCGCGGATCGTCGCTCCGGATGTCATCCGCGAGGAGACCGACCCGACCGAACTCGAGCGCCACCCGTGTCACGAGGTGGTCGAGGGGTGTACCGGTCCACATGATGCGCAGGTACGCGGCCCACTGACGCCCCGCGATGCCCTGCGTCACGTGCCGGAGCCGAGCCGCAGTCCAGGACGACGTGGTCACTTCGAGGACCTGTGCCTCCTCGGCGGCGAGGCGATCGCGCATCACCTTGGCGTGCGCCTCGGATGGCAGCCGCAGCTCGCACAAGGCCGACGTGAACAGCGACTCCAGCATCAGGACGACCGTCGGGGCTTGGGCAGGGGGCAGGTAGGTGCAGTCCCCGTCGGACAGGTCGTCCGACAGGTTGAAGGCCGAGAACGCCAGGAAGCACGTGGAGGCGCGGTCGACCGCGTCCACATGGTCCAACCCTGCATCGTGGCCGGCCTTCATCAGCAGCCCGCAGGGTCCGGGCGCGGCCGCCATCAAGGCCTCCACGACGAGGCGATCCGCTTCGCGGTCGAGCTGGTGAGCGGCGAGGCGTCCGAACGTCCGCCGCAATACCTCAGCGCCGCCGCGCACCTAGAAGTTCATCTGATAATCGCCGGGTGGCTGCTTCCGGGTCTCTTCCATGGGCTTCTTCAGCAGAGTGTTGAGATCCTCGACCACCGTGACGTTCCCAGGGGTTTCGACGGTGATCGACACCGTTCCACCGCCGAGCACGTGGTGGAGTGCTTCGAGGACCGGTTGCGCGCTGCTCTTGATCTCCTGCCTTCCCGGCTCGCCTTCCAAGAGGCCGAGCTTCTCGACCCTCTCGAGGTACGCCCGGGAGCTCGGCGCGACAGCGATGTTGTGCGGTTGAATCCCTTTGCTTGCCATTTCGGTGCCTTTCCTGTCGGATTTCTTCTCTTCTACGTCTTCCTCTTCCAGGTCTTCTCTCCTACGTGGTCTGCGCAAGCTCGCGACCCCGGTTCACCTCCCACGACGACGATCCTTCCGGCAGATCGCGAATGACGTCCTGCACCTCGGCGATCGCCTGGTCGAAGACCTTGGGATCGCCAGCCTCTCTCGCAAGCTCGGCTCGACTGACAGCGACTCTCACCGAGAGCTGCCGCGCACCCTGCTCACGCGAGAGCCGCGCCGCCTCCCGCAACAGGCCCTCCTCCGCTGCACACCAGGAGGAGGACATCGATCGCACGATCCAGGTCGTCGCCGAGTTTCTCGAGGACAAGCAGAGCCAACTCACCGGCTAGCCGACCCGTTCGCTAGACGCCATCCACAACCCGCAGGGTGGGCTATTGCCCTTGAACGCAGCAGGGGTGCACGACTGAACAGCGTGGGAGCGGACCGCATTGGTGGAGGTGGCGGGAATCGAACCCGCGTCCAATGACGGGAAACCAGGGCTTCTCCGGGTGCAGTGCGCTATGGATTTTCTCGGCCCCAGGGCTCGCGCGCACACGTTCCCTGACAGGCCCAGTCGAGTAGCAGTCCCACACCGACCCCCGACGAGCCGGTGCAGCTAGATCTCTAGATGACGCTGGTGACTAAGCCGAGATCAAACTTAGGCCAACGGACTTCGGGGCTCGCTCAGGCGGCGAGGGCGAAGTCGGTGCTCTTGGAATCGGCACCTATTGGTTTGCACGGAGCGTTAACGAGATAACCGTACGTCCTCGACCCGCTTCCCCTGATCAGCCGACCACTGTCGAAACCGATCACCCCCATGAAGGGGGCTACTCCCACGCTGTTCAGTTGTCATGCATCGCCCTCCAGCCCGCGACCTGCGCGGCAGCGGAGGTGCCCAACCTCATGGGTGGGCTCTGATCCAGTATGCCGTCCAACGCTGCGCTGACCCAATCACATTCCCTAGGGTGGGCAGGGTGTTCAGCAAAGTCCTGGTCGCCAACCGAGGCGAGATCGCCGTGCGTGCCTTCCGCGCAGCCACCGAGCTGGGAGCGAAGACCGTCGCGGTCTTCCCCCACGAGGACCGCACGTCCGAGCACCGGCTGAAGGCGGATGAGTCCTACCGTATCGGCGAGGAGGGACACCCGGTCCGGGCCTACCTCGACCACGAGGAGATCGTGCGGGTCGCCCTCGAGTGCGGCGCCGACGCGATCTATCCGGGCTACGGCTTCCTCTCCGAGAACCCGCTCCTCGCGGAGGAGTGCGAGCGGCACGGCATCACCTTCGTCGGGCCGAGCGCCGAGGTGCTCAACCTGGCCGGCAACAAGGCGCGGGCCATTGCCGCGGCCCGCGAGGCGCGCATACCGACTCTGCGGAGCGTGGCGCCCAGCTCAGACCTGGACGCCCTCGAGGCGGGGGCCGAGGAGATCGGCTTCCCTGTGTTCGTCAAGGCGGTCTCCGGCGGCGGAGGACGGGGTATGCGTCGGGTCGACTCCCCCGGCAGGCTGCGGGAGTCGCTGGAGGCGGCCCAGCGCGAGGCGGAGTCGGCCTTCGGGGACCCGACGCTCTACCTCGAGCAAGCGGTCGTCAACCCGCGGCACATCGAGGTCCAGGTGCTCGCCGACGGCACCGGGACGGTGCTGCACCTCTTCGAGCGCGACTGCTCCGTCCAGCGTCGTCACCAGAAGGTCGTCGAGATCGCCCCCGCCCCGAACCTCGATCCGGCCACCCGCGACCGGATGTGTGCGGATGCGGTGCGCTTCGCCGAGAGCATCGGCTACGTCAATGCCGGGACCGTCGAGTTCCTCCTCGGTGAGGATGGCGAGTACGTCTTCATCGAGATGAACCCCCGCATCCAGGTCGAGCACACGGTGACCGAGGAGGTCACTGACATCGACCTCGTCGCCGCCCAGCTGCGCATCGCGTCCGGCGAGACCTTCGAGGACATCGGGATCACGCAGGACGACATCTACGTGCGGGGCTACGCCCTGCAGTGCCGCATCACCACGGAGGACCCAGCGAACGGCTTCCGCCCGGACGCGGGTCAGATCACCGTCTACCGTTCGGCAGGCGGCAGCGGAGTCCGTCTGGACGGCGGCACGGTCTTCGTCGGCGCCCAGATCAGCCCCCACTTCGACTCGATGCTCGTCAAGCTCACCTGTCGTGGGCGCACCTTCCCCATCGCTGTCCGACGCGCGCAGCGCGCCCTGGCGGAGTTCCGCATCCGTGGCGTCTCGACGAACATCAGCTTCCTCCAAGCGGTACTGGCCGACGAGACCTTCCAGGCCAGCGCCGCGACGACGAGCTTCATCGACCAGCGCCCCGAGCTGCTGCGCGCCCGGGTCCCGGCCGATCGCGGCACGAAGCTGCTGACCTACCTCGCCGATGTCACCGTCAACCAGCCGCACGGTCCGGGGCGCGCACCGGTCCGCCCACGCGACAAGCTGCCCGAGCTCGATCTCACCGCTCCCCTGCCGCGGGGCAACCGGGACCTGCTCCTCGAAGTCGGCCCGGAGGAGTTCGCCCGACGGCTCCGTGAGCGGACCGACGTGCCTGTCACGGACACGACCTTCCGCGATGCCCACCAGTCGCTGCTGGCGACCCGGATGCGCACGCGCGACCTGCTCCACGTCGCCGATCACGTCTCCCGGCTGACCCCCGAGCTGTTCTCAGTCGAGGCCTGGGGCGGCGCGACCTACGACGTCGCGCTTCGCTTCCTCTCCGAGGACCCATGGGAGAGGCTCGCGCTCCTGCGCGAGGCGATGCCGAACATCCCTCTGCAGATGCTCCTGCGCGGACGCAACACGGTCGGCTACACGCCCTACCCCACGAAGGTCACCGACGTCTTCGTGCGCGAGGCAGCCCGCACCGGCGTGGACATCTTCCGCGTGTTCGACGCCCTCAACGACGTCGCGCAGATGCGTCCGGCGGTCGAGGCGGTGCTCGAGACCGGGACCGCCGTCGCGGAGGTCGCCCTCTGCTACACGGGCAACCTCCTCGATCCCGACGAGCGCCTCTACACCCTCGACTACTACCTCCGGCTGGCCGAGCAGATCGTCGGCACCGGCGCGCACATCCTCGCCATCAAGGACATGGCCGGCCTACTGCGGGCGCCTGCCGCGGCCAAGCTGGTCAGCGCCCTGCGGGAGAGGTTCGACCTGCCGGTGCACCTGCATACGCATGACACCGCCGGAGGCCAGATCGGCACCCTGCTCGCAGCGATCGACGCCGGTGTGGACGCCGTCGACGCCGCGTGCTCGTCGATGGCCGGCACCACCTCACAGCCCAGCCTCTCCGCACTCGTCGCGGCCACCGACCACACCGACCGGCCGACGGGGCTGGACATCGAGTCGGTCTTCGCGCTCGAGCCCTACTGGGAGGCCACCCGACAGCTGTACTTCCCCTTCGAGAGCGGCCTGGCCTCCCCCACCGGCCGGGTCTACTTCCACGAGATCCCCGGTGGGCAGCTCTCCAACCTGCGCCAGCAGGCGACCGCCCTCGGGCTCGGCAACCGCTTCGAGGACATCGAGAACATGTATGCGGCGGCGAACCGGATCCTCGGCAACCTCGTCAAGGTGACTCCGTCGAGCAAGGTCGTCGGCGACCTCGCGCTCGCGCTCGTCGGTCATGGCGCCGATCCGGACGAGTTCGAGGAGAACCCGACGAAGTTCGACATTCCGGACTCGGTCATCGGATTCCTGGAGGGCGAGCTCGGAGACCCGCCCGGCGGCTGGCCCGAGCCGTTCCGCACCAAGGCCCTGCAAGGACGCCAGGCGAAGCCGCGGGTCACCGAGCTGACCGCGGAGCAGGAGGCGGCCCTCGAGAGCGACCCGCAGCGCACCCTCAACGCGCTCCTCTTCCCCGGCCCCACGAAGGAGTTCGAGGCCTCCCGGGAGCAGTACGGCAACCTCGGTGTCCTCGGCACCCGCGAGTTCCTCCACGGTCTCGACCAGGGTGAGGAGTACGAGGTCGAGATCGAGGCCGGCAAACGGCTCCTGGTCGGGATCAGCTCGATCGGCGAGGCGGACCGGCAGGGGATGCGCACGGTGATGTGCACCCTCAACGGCCAGTTCCGGCCAGTCCAGGTCCGGGACCGCAGCGTCGACGTGCAGGTCAAGGCGGCGGAGAAGGCCGAGCCGGGCAACCCGGCCCACGTCGCAGCGCCCTTCGGTGGCGTCGTCACTCCGACGGTGGCCGAGGGCGACAGCGTGGACGCCGGCGACGTCGTGGCGACGATCGAGGCGATGAAGATGGAGGCCAACATCACCGCCTCGCAGGCCGGCACCGTCGAGCGGCTGGCCATCGGCGAGCACGAGCACGTCGAGGGCGGTGACCTCATCCTCGTCATCGGCTGAGCATGTCACCGGGCTCAGACACCCGCCCCCTACCGCTGTCGTTCCGCGCCGTCCTTGCACACCGCTTAAGTTCGAGTGAAGCGATGTCGCCGCGACGCGACGGCATCACCCCTCTACGGAAGGAGCACGGCATGGGACTGGGTGACAAGATCGAGAACGCCAAGGACAACCTCGTGGGCAAGGCCAAGGAGGCTCAGGGCAAGCTGACTGACGACGAGGCCAAGGAGGCCGAAGGTCGCATTCAGCAGGGCAAGTCCGACCTGAAGCAGGCCGGCGAGAAGGTCAAGGACGCGTTCGACAACTGACCATCTCGACGCGGTAGCGCGTGCACCGTGCGCGCCACGCGTCGAACACACAGAGAGAAGCGCCCCACGAACGACACGTTCGTGGGGCGCTTCCCTGCTACCAGGACCCGCCTGAGGAGCCTCCGCCGCCGCCTCCCGAGAAGCCGCCACCGCTGCTGAAGCCGGAGCCTCCCGAGGATCCCGGGGTCGAGGCGAAGGTGCCGGCAGCGACGGTGTTGAAGCTGTCCATCGACGACGCCATCTGGCCGAACGAGCCGGACCCCACATACCAGGTCGGCATCGTGACGGTGTGGCCCGCGGCAGCGGCGGCCCGGGCGACCTCCTCGAAGGTCTCCGCCCACTTATCGGCGATTCCGAACACGATGGCATAGGGCAGGAACCGCGAGAAGATCTGCTCGGCCTCCTCCCACTTGATCTGGTTGGCCTCAGCGGTCTCCATGTACTGACGGAAGCCCAGGGCCTGAGCCAGCACGGCGCTTCCGTCGGCCGTGCGGTGGGCCATGCGCCTGCCGAGGATGACGGTGATGATGCCGGCGATGATCAGACCGCCACAGAGGATGAACCACGGCTGGAACGGCAGCCCCGTGTTGTTGAGGAAGTAGCTCGCCGGTCCCCCGCCGAAGAACAGGCCGAGGACGCCGAAGACGACGAGCGTCATGCCGAGTCCCTGCCACATCTGACGCACCGACTCCGGTGACCGACGGAACCAGCCGCGGTCGACGACCTCGGAGTACATGCGACGCTGGACGAGGTCGAGGGTCGGCTTGAAGTGGTTCTTCAGCTGCGAGAGCCGGATCGGCGAGCCACGGCGGAAGAGCCCGTCGAGGAGCGAGTTCTCGTACGGCAGCAGCGGCTTGGCGTTGGCCGGAGGAGTGAGCCAGGTCAGCTCCCAGTCGTCGCGCCCGAAGAAGCCCGACTTCTTCTTCTCCTCGATCCGGAGGAAGCCGCGCACCGCGAGGTCCACGATGGTGGCCGACACGTCGACGACATCGGCGGACTCGTCCTGGATCACGCCGACCAGACCCGGCTGGACACCCTCGGGCGGGTGGAACTGCACGACCGGGGTCGGCGTGCCGGCGCGGCGGACCTCGGCCTGCTCGCCGTGTCCAGGCGTCAGACCGGGGGTGAGCCCCGCATACCACTCATCGCGACCGCGCTTGTGGACGAGCACACCCATGAGCGCAGCGGCACCGATGGGGAGCAGAAGGCCGGTCCCGACGAGCAGCCCGCCGATGGCCTTCTGGGAGGTCTCGGAGAGGGGGGACGACTCCCCGAAGCCACCGCTGGAGTCGTACTCGACGAGCTCCGGGGTGAGGTCGCCGAAGGCGGACCGGGGGTAGGAGGCGATGATCGTGACGCCCTGGCCAGGGCCGATGTCCGGGGACGAGAAGGTCGCGGTCTCCCCCGGCGAGTGGGTGCACTCGTTCGTCGCACCGAGCTCGCCGTAGTAGCAGGCGGTTCGGGTCGCCGCTGCCGGGCCGGTCACCGTCGCTGAGATGCCTTGGTAGATGTTGTTGTTCGAGGGGGCGATGAGATTGAAGTAGAACTCGGCGGTGCCGTCCCCGATGTCGTTGACGATCTTCGCGAGCCGGTAGGAGACGATGTACTCCTGCACCCCCGACACGAACACGTTGGGGTCCCCGACGCGGATACGGACGGTGCTGCCGAAGTCCGAGACGTTCACGTCGCTGGGAGCGCCCGTCGGCGAGGACGCGCTGATGTCGCTGATCGCGTACCGGCGGTAGACGTCGTCACGGTCCTGATAGCCGACGTTCGTCGTCACGAGTCGCTCGATCCCCCGGCGCTGCTCCCCGCTCGGGAACTCCCAGGCGATCCGCTCGGTGACGATGACCGAGCCGTCCTCCTGGAGCTCGAAAGTCACGTTGAACGAGCGCGCCTGGTCTGCGGTGACCACCGGGAACGTGACGTTCGCCTGCGCGCCCGTCGGGACAGCGACGAGGACGGCGAACCCGAGGATCAGCCCGAGGAGGCTCCCCAGGCGTCGAGCAGGACGGAGCAGCATCTCAGGTCCCCTTGTATCGAGCACTCATCGCCCGGTCGACCTCGCGGCGGTCCTGCCGCTCGCGAAGCGCCTGGCGCTTGTCGTGGAGCTTCTTGCCCTTGGCCACGCCGAGCTCGACCTTGACCCGACCGTCCTTGAAGTACATGGAGAGCGGCACGATCGTGTGTCCCGTCTCGCGCGTCTTCTGCGCGAGCTTGTTCAGCTCGGAGCGGTGGAGGAGCAGCTTGCGGCGGCGGCGCGGCGTGTGGTTGGTCCACGTGCCCTGGACGTACTCCGGGATGTGGACGCCCTCGAGCCACAGCTCGTCACCGCGGAAGGAGGCATACCCGTCGACGAGTGAGGCCCGGCCCATCCGTAGGGACTTCACCTCCGTGCCCATGAGGACCAGGCCCGCCTCGACCGTGTCCTCGATGTGGTAGTCGTGACGGGCCTTCCTGTTACTCGCGATGAGCTTGCGCTCCTGCTCCTTGGCCATGATCGACAACGCTACCTGCTCGGTGGCTCCGGACGTGCGCGACTATTCACCGCATACGGACTGCTGGGGATGCATCGGGCGGCCGGCTTGTGCTTTCGCCGTGGCCGCACCTGGCGCGCCCGGACCGACCGACCGTCAGAGCCAGCGGCGCGGATCGACCGGCGTGCCGTCCTCGTAGGTCTCGAAGTGCAGGTGCGGGCCGGTGGACAGTCCCGTGCTACCGAGGTAACCGACGGTCTGACCGCGGCTCACGCTGCCGCCGCGGACGGCAAAGCTGTTGAGGTGCTTGTAGACCGTGACGAGGTTGACGCCCCTCACCATGCCGTGGTCGATCATGAGCGTGTTGCCGCCGCCGCTGGTCCAGCTCGCGGAGATGACGCGGCCGCTGGTCGCGGCGACGATCCGGGTGCCCGTGTTGCCGGCGTAGTCGCGTCCGGCGTGGAGCCGCGAGTAGCCGAGGATCGGGTGCATCCGCCAGCCGAACTCCGAGGAGACCCAGCAGCCGGACGGGCACGGACGCGTGAGGACCGACGACGAGGAGCCACCTCCGGACGATCCACCGGACGAGCCACCCGATGAGCCTCCGGAGGACGAGCCGCCGGACGACGAGCCACCGGACGAGCCGCCGGAACCGGACGACGAACCCGAGCCGCGCGAGGCACGCTCCGCAGCCTCCCGTGCGAGCCGCTCCCGCTCCGCCTTCGCCTCCCGCTCGCGCTGAGCCGCTGCCTCCCGCTCGCGGCGCTCACGCTCCTCGCGCTCGGCCTTCAGGCGTGCCTGGCGGGCCAGCTCCTTGAGGTATGCCTCCAGCTCCGCCTGCTCGTTCTGGGCCGCCTGGAGTCGTGACTGGGTCTGGGCCTTGACGGTCTCGAGGTCGGCCGCCTGGGCCTGCTGCTGGGCGGCGAGGTCGTCGAGGGCTCGCTTGGCGGCATCCGCCTGGGCCCGCGCCGCGACCGCACGATCCAGCGCGGCCTGCGCCTGCTCCTGCGCCTCCTGCTTCTCGATCCGCAGTGCCTCGAGCAGCGCCTCCTGGGCGACCTGGTCCGCCTTGGCGGTGTTGAGTCGGCTGATCTGGCCGTGCTGGACGTCCATGACGGTGTCCATCAGGGCGAGTCGGTCCGCGAACTCCTGCGGGGTGGTCGCCTGCATCGCGACGGCGAGCTCTCCGAGGCCGCCCTGCTCCTGGTAGATCTGGGCGGCGAAGCGGGCCACTTCCTCACGTGAGGAGGCAATGGCCTCGGTCGTGCGGGCCAGGTCGTCACGGGCCCGCTCCTCCTTCGCCTGTGCTACTTCGAGGGCTGTGCGGGCCTTCTGTTCCTCGGCGATCGCCTGCGCCTCGGCGCTGCGAGCCTGCGCAAGGGCCGCCTCAGCGGCCGGGATCTTGCTCTGGGTCTCCTGCAGGGCGAGGTATGCGTCGCGCAGCCGGGCGTCGGTGTCGTGCAGGTCCCCGGTGAGGGTCTTGACCTGGGCGTCGACCTGCGCCTTGCGCTTGTGCGGGTCGTCGGCGGCCGACGCGACAGCCACCCCGAGCGAGGCCACGAGGGCTGCACAGGCAACGACCGCGGCATGTCGGAACGCGCGCGGTCGAAGGATCCACGGTGCAGGGTGGCGGGTCATTGCCTCGATGTCGGCTCAGGGGACTCGTGCGGGGCGGAACTCGTGCTGCAGACCTGCGCCCTGGCTTCGTCACAGACGTCACACGGGTCACAAGATCCCCAGCAGCATAACCCCGCACCCACCCTGGGACAAGGGCAGGCGGTTCAGTCATGCGTCCGCCGACGCATCCGGAAGCTCGCCTCCGACCTCAGACCCGCAGGTAACGCCAGAGCGTGACGGTCGAGGTCAGCACGGCCAGGACCACGACCCCGGCGAACATCAGGGGGGCCACGGCGAGCACGTCGGAGTCGCCGATGAGGGCCTGGTCGAGGACCACCCGGTTGAGGAACCGGTTGAAGATGTAGTGCACCGTCGCGAAGAGCAGGCCGAAGGCCAGCAGGGCGCCGAGGACCGCCGCGATGACGGTCTCGATGACGAACGGCAGCCGGATCGTGAAGTTCGAGGCGCCGACGAGCCGCATGATCCCGATCTCACGCCTTCGTGCGAAGGCAGCCTGTCTGATCGTCGTCGCCATGAGCAGCACTGCCGCGAGGACCATGAGCGCTGCGAGGAGCACCGAGAAGAGGGTGATGTAGTTGATGACGGTGAAGAAGCGGTTGAGCACCCGCTCCTGGTCCTGGATATCGGCCACCCCTGGAGCACCCTCGAACTGCGAGACCACGACGCCGAACTTGCTCGGGTCCTCGAGCTGGACGCGGAAGGACTGCGGGATGTCGCCGATCTCGATGTTCCCCGCCAGTGGGCTGTTGCGGAACTGCTCCTGGAAGCGGTCGTACGCCTCTTCCTCGGACTCGTAGAAGACCTGCTGGACCTCGGGCAGCGCGTTCAGCTGGGCGAGGAGGGTCTCCTTCTGCTCCTCGGTGACGGCTCCGCTCGTGCAGTTCGGGCGCAGCGAGGTGTCGGTGCAGAGGTAGATCGAGACCTGCACCCGGTCGTACCAGTACCCCTTCATCGTGTCGGCCTGGGTCTGGGCGAGCAGGCCGAGGCCGAGGAGGTACATCGAGACCATCGTCACGAGGACGACCGAGACCGTCATCGACAGGTTGCGCCGGATGCCGGTCCAGATCTCTTGGAGGAGGAAGCGTGGGCTCATGGTTCCTTGGTCAGCCGCTCTGGTCGAAGTGACGTCGGGTGCTGGTAGGTCGAGTGATGGAAGGTCGGTGGATGAGCGAGAGGTCGGTCTCGGCGGGCTCTGGAGGCGTTGTGGTCGTGAGCGATCGGGCCGGTCACATGCTCTGCGGGACGTAGGTGCCGTGCTCGTCGTCGCGCACGACGCGTCCCTCGTTGAGCTCGATGACGCGTCGGCGCAGGTCGTTGACGATGCTGTCGTCGTGGGTCGCCATGATGATCGTCGTGCCGGTGCGGTTGATCCGCTCGAGCAGCCGGACGATGTCGAGGCTGATCGCCGGGTCGAGGTTGCCCGTGGGCTCGTCGGCGAGCAGGATCATCGGCTTGTTGACGACCGCGCGGGCGATGGCGACCCGCTGCTGCTCACCGCCGGAGAGCTGGTGCGGCAGGCGCTTGTCCATCCCGCCGAGCCCGACCATCTCCAGAGTCTCCGGGACGGTGCGGCGGATCTGGAGGCTGGACTTGCCGATGACCTGTAGGGCGTAGGCGACGTTCTGGTACACGGTCTTCCCCGGCAACAGGCGGAAGTCCTGGAAGACCGCCCCCATCTGCCGACGCATACGCGGGATCTTGCGCATCGGCAGGCGTCCGAGGTCCTGGCCGGCGACGAGCACCGTGCCGGAGTTGGCCGACTCCTCACGCAGGACGAGCCGGAGCATGGTCGACTTCCCCGAGCCGGACGGGCCGACGATGAAGGCGAACTCGCCGCGCTCGATCTCGAGTGAGACCTTGTCCAGTGCCGGCCGGGTCCCTCGCGGGTACACCTTGGTGACGTTCTCGAAGCGGATCATGCGCTGCTCCCCCAGTGCCTTTCGATCGCAGATCTCAAGCTCGCGCCGCCTCTTCCTGGGCGGTCCGTTCCAGACCACGCCGCCAGCGGATCCCGGCCTCGATGAAGCCGTCGATGTCCCCGTCGAAGACGGCGCTGGTGTTGCCGACCTCGTACTCGGTCCGCAGGTCCTTCACCATCTGGTACGGGTGCAGGACATAGGACCGCATCTGGTCACCCCAGCTGGCCTTGACGTCCCCGGCCATCTCCTTCTTCGCCGCGGCCTCCTCGGCCTTCTTCAGCAGGAGCAGGCGGGACTGCATGACCCGTAGGGCGGCAGCGCGGTTCTGGATCTGGGACTTCTCGTTCTGCATCGAGACGACGATGCCGGTGGGGATGTGCGTCATGCGCACCGCGGAGTCGGTCGTGTTGACCGACTGCCCGCCGGGGCCGCTGGAGCGGAAGACGTCGACCTTCAGCTCGTTCTCCGGGATCTCGATGTGGTCGGTCGACTCGATGAGCGGAATGACCTCGACCGCGGCGAACGACGTCTGCCGGCGGCCCTGGTTGTCGAAGGGGCTGATCCGGACGAGTCGGTGGGTGCCGCCCTCGACGGAGAGGTGGCCGTACGCATAAGGCGCGTCGACCTCGAAGGTGGCGGACTTCAGGCCGGCCTCCTCCGCATACGAGGTGTCCAGGACCTTCGTCGGGTAGCCGTGCCGCTCGGCCCAGCGCAGGTACATGCGCATGAGCATCTCGGCGAAGTCGGCGGCGTCGACGCCACCGGCGCCGGCGCGGATGGTCACGACTGCGGCGCGCTCGTCGTACTCACCGGAGAGCAGGGTCCGCACCTCGAGCTCGCCGACCGCCTTCTTCAGCGACTCGAGCTCGCGCTCGGCCTCGGCGAAGGTCGCCTCGGCGTCCTGGCCGCCGCCCTCGTGGGCCTCCTGGGCCATCTCGACGAGCACCTCGAGGTCCTCGATACGCGAGTCCATGCCGGCGATGCGGTCGTACTCCGCCTTGGCGCGGGAGAGGTCGGAGGTGACCTGCTGTGCCTTCTCCTGGTCGTCCCAGAGGTTGGGCTGCGCTGCTTCCTCCTCCAGGCGCTGGATCTGCGCCTCCAGCCGGGCGAGGTCGATCACCCCGCGCACCGAGTCCATCGTTGCGCGGAGGTCCTTGAGCTCTTGGGAGAAGTCGACAGCCACGATTGACAAGACTACGTCAGCGCGCCGACCCCTCCTCGGTATCGCCATCGGTGCGGCGTAGCGCGCGTAGCGACCCGGTCACGCTCTCCTGGACGAAGTCGCCGGATGCGAGCGCCCGCTGGACGACGTTCCACGGAGGCCGACCGCCGTCACGCGGGTCCTCGAAGACGTCGTGGACGAGGAGCAGCGCACCGGGAGTCAGGTGCCGGGAGAAGGCGGCGTAGTCGTGCTGGGCCACATCCTCGGTGTGGTTGCCGTCGAGGAAGAGCAGCTCGATCGGGCTGGTCCACCAGGGCGCGACCTGCTGGGTGGAGCCGACGAGCAACGTCACGGTCTGCTCCAGACCGGCGTCGTGAATGGCGTGCCGGGCGTGCGGCAGCGTCTCGAGCAGCCCGGTGTGCGGGTCGACCAGGCTCGAGTCGTGGTAGTCCCAGCCCTCCTGGTTCTCCTCCGAGCCGTGGTGGTGGTCGAGGGTGACGAGATGGGCACCGCGATCACGCGCGACCGACCCCAGATGGACGGTCGACTTGGCGCAGTAGGTGCCGATCTCCAGCCACAGGCCGGGTCGGGCGGTGGCGGCCGCGGCGCGCAGGGCATCGGCCTCGTCGTCGGGCAGGAAGCCGCGGGTGTGGTCGGCGATCTCGCGCAGACGGGGGTCCATCCGACTCACCTCCTGGGACTGGGGACTGCGAGGTCGGTATGCGCCGGCCGGGCCAGGTCGCGGAAGAGGCCGTGGGCGGGGGTCAGCGCGTGCATGACGTCTGTGGCGAGCACGACCGCCGCGGCCGTCCAGGTCGTCTTCTCCTCCGGCCAGATCGCGGTGTCCGGCCAGACATAGCCGGTCCAGTACCCGCCGTCGACGTCCCTGTGGATCTCGACGTCGTCGAGGATGGCCAGCGCCTCGTCACGCCGACCGAGGAGATCGAGCGCGATGACGAGCTCACTGGACTCCGCTGGCGTGGCCCAGGGTCGGTCGGAGACGCACCTGATGCCGTAGCCCGGGACGACGAACTCTTCCCAGCGCCGGTCGATGAGGGCGTGCGCGTCGGCGCCCCCCACGGCTCCCCCGAGCACCGGGTAGAACCAGTCCATCGAGTGCCGGGGCTTGCTCATGAAGGCGGGCGAGTGGACCCGGACCTCGTCCTCGACCGCGTGGATGAGTCGGGTCCGGGCGGCCGCCCACGCGGGTCGGTCGTGGCCGAGGTGCGTGGCGATCTCCAGGGCGCTGGCGAGGGACAGGACGATGCACGAGCTGCCCGTGAGCAGGCCCTCGTCCCACCACTCCCCCGTGGGCGCGCGGCCCCAGGCGATCGCACCGCCGGGGAGCTGGGCGGAGACGACGAGGTCGATGGCCCGCTCGAGCATGCTCCAGTGCCGCGCGAGGTGGTCGGTGTCCCCGGTGAGGAGGTAGTCGTGCCACAGCCCGACCGCCACGTAGGCGCACTGGTTGGTGTCGATGGTCGCCTCGGTCACCCGGTCGCCCACGGTCTCCATCGGCCACGAGCCGTCCGGTGCCTGGGTCTCGGCCAGCCAGGAGATCGCGGCCCGGGACTCGGTCTGCCGGCCGACGACCCCGAGCGCCATCGCGGCTTCCACGTGGTCCCACGGGTCGGCGAAGTGACCTGAGAACCAGGGGATCTGGCCGCTCGGCAGTTGGTGGCCGGCGATGAAGTCCCCGGTCTGGCGGAGGTGGGAGGGCAGCATGGACTCGGGTCAGGCCGGCTTGCGGAAGTACATGACGACGCTCTTGCCGAGGACCGGGTTGAGCAGCCGCTCGCCCACCTGGGTGAGGGCGGGGCGGGACATCATGTCCCAGACGAGGAGGCGGTGGTATGCGCGGGTCGCGACGTTCTCGTTGTCCACACCGACCGCGCACTTGAGCCACCAGTAGGGCGAGTGCAGGGCGTGGGCGTGGTGCGTCCCGGTGTGCTCGAGGCCCGCGGCCTCGAGCGACGCCCGCAGCTCGCTGGCTTTGTAGATGCGGACGTGTCCGCCCTCGACCTCGTGGTACTGGTCCGAGAGCGCCCAGCAGATCTGCTCCGGCCACCGGCGCGGGACGGTCACGGCGACGAGCCCTCCCGGGGCCGTGACGCGGACGATCTCGCGGATGGCGCCCTGGTCGTCCGGGATGTGTTCGAGGATCTCGGCCGCGATGACGCGGGTGAAGTGTCCGTCCGGGAAGGGCAGGTCGAGCGCGTCGGCGCGTTGGGTGACCGGGGCGGCAGGCTCGGCGATCTCGCCCTCGAGGGCCATCGCCCCGACCATGACCTCGACCTGCTCCAGGTCGGTGTCGTTGAGGTCGACCGCAACGGCCTCGGCGCCCCGGCGGAGCACCTCATAGGTATGGCGCCCCTGGCCGGCACCCAGATCGAGCACCCGGTCTCCCGGGGCGACCGGGAACCGGTCGAAGTCCACTGTCAGCATGCGCCCATTCTCAGGTGTGGGGTCGCATTTCTCCCAAACCGGTGCACTCCCGGGTAGCGCAAATCACCCACCTCCGCGGCCTGACCTGCCTAGCAGGCCGCGAAGGTGGGTGATTCGGGTGAGGAACGTTGCGCCGGTCAGGCGACGACGGCGACGCGGCGCCCCTCGTGTGCCTGGGAGGTGGATGAGCCGTTGTTGGTGGCGCCGACGGTCGCGGTGTTCTCGGACGTGATCCGCTCGACACACTTGGTGATGACGTCGGTGAGGAGGGTCGCGTGGTCGCCGGTGACCTGACCGACGCCGTCGCCGGCCGCATACACCGGGAGGTCCGGGCTGGTCTTGGCGAGCTTGGCGATGAGGCGGGAGGCGCCGGCGGCGTCCTCCTCAGCGGGGACGATAACCAGCACGACGTCGGGGCTGGACTCGGCCACGGCGTCGAGCCAGGCCTTGGGCTCCAGGCCCGAGCCGAGGTAGGTGACGTCGCAGCCGGCACGGCGCAGGGTGGTGGCGTAGCCGAGGGCCGTGAGCACCCGGTGGTCACCGGGAGGCGTGCCGACGATGACCCGCGGGGTCGCGTTGACCCGCTGCTCGGACTCCTGGAACACCCGCTTGAGACGCCGCTCGATGCCGGCCCGGAGGAAGTGCTCACCGGCCAGGGACAGGCGGCCGGTCTCCCCACCCTTGCGGATGGCGTTCAGAATCGGGCTGAGCCACTGGTCCATGAGGTCGTCGAAGGAGTGGATCGACCAGGCGAAGTCGAGCTCGTCGGAGACGCGGGGGGCGTTGAGCTCCTCCGCAGCCTGCAGAACGACCTCGAGGTGCTGGTCCTCCTCGTCCTGGGTCGGGGGCACGGGAGGCGGGGGCTCCTCCTCCGTCATGCCGAGCGGGAGGACGGCGTCGCCGTCCTCATTCATCACGTAGGCCGCGGCGTGTCGCGGTGACCAACCCGAGGCGATGAGCGAACTCATCCGCGTCAGACGGCGGAGGGCTTCGTCGTCGTAGACGCGGTATCCACCTTCGGTACGGATGGGCTCGACGACTCCGTAGCGTCGCTCCCAGGCACGAAGTGTGGAAGGGCTGACCCCGCAAAGGCGGGCGGCGCTGCTGACTGAATGCATGACGTAACTATATGCAGCAGAAGTTCAAGATTGGGTAAATATGCAGGTCAGATTGCCTATGGATCGAATTTCACCCCTAGGGGTGAGAGGAAAACGGTTACGAAGCGGCGGAATCCGTCGCTTCCGCTGTCTAAGGCTTGACCAAGGTTGCGCGTTCGCTAAGATTTCGCGCCCCCGCGGCCCGGTACACCTCGACGGTCTGTTCGCCGACCGCCCGCCAGCTGAATCTGCGGCTCACGCGCTCCCGGCCCGCGGCACCGAGACGGGCCCGCAGGTCGGCATCACCGAGCAGCTTCTCCAGGGCGACGGTGAGCGCACCGGGGTCGCCGGCCCGGGCCAGGAGACCCGCCGAGCCGTCACGGCCCACCACCTCCGGGAGGGCGCCGGCGTCGGAGGCGACAAGCGCGCAGCCGGAGGCCATCGCCTCGATGGCCGGGAACGAGAAGCCCTCGTAAAGAGATGGTACGCACCCGATCTCGGCGGAGGCGATGAGCTCGGCGAGCTCCTCCTGGGTCAGCCCGTGGACGAACCGCACGCGGTTGCCTACGCCGAGGTCGCGCACCATTCGCTCGGTCGCGCCGCCCTTCGTCAGCTTGGAGACGACGACAAGGTGAGCGGGACTCTCCTCGGGGAGAGCGGCGAGCGCGCGCAGGAGCACAGGGACACCCTTCAGGGGGGTGTCGGCACTCGCGAGACAGACGATACGACCGGGTATGCGCGGGCCACGGGGCGCGAAAACGTCCGTGTCCACCCCGACGGGGACGATGTTGAACTGGTCCTCGCGCATCCCGAAGTCGGCGATCGCGTCAGACCGGCTGTTCTCCGAGACGGTGATGACCGAGCCGGTCGGCAGACGGCGGGCAGTGCGGGCCTGCATCCGCACGAAGCCGTACCAGCGGCGCTGGGAGAGCTTCTTCCACCCTGTGGCGTCCTCCAGTGCAACCCGCCGGTCGACCGAGATCGGGTGGTGCAGAGTCGTGACGAGTGGGAGCCCTGCGTCCTGGACCGCGAGCAGTGCGGGGGCCAAGGTCTGGTTGTCGTGTACGACGTCGAACTCGTGGCGGCGTTCGATGAGGCGCGGGGTGACGCGTCGGGCGAAGGTGCGCGGCTCGGGGAACCCTGCGGTGCACATCGTCGCGTACTCGAGCACGTCGGTGAGGTTGCGGAACTCACGCAGACCCGGGGTGCGGAAGGGGTCCGCGTCGTTGTAGAGGTCGAGGCTGGGGACCTCGGTCAGCCGCAGCGAGCCGTCCTCGAGCGCCTCGAGTCCTGAGAGGTCGGGATAGGGCTGGCCGGAGAAGACCTCGACGTCGTGGCCGAGATCGGTCAGGGCGCGGGCGAGCTGTCGGACATATATGCCTTGACCGCCGCTGTGCGGCTTGCTCCGGTAGGAGGTCAGCGCGATCCGCAGCGGCACGTCTCGTCCGGGGACAGGGCCAACTGAGGTCGTGCTCACCCCGTCAATGCTACCCGTGGGTAACCCTTGGCCGCGTCTCGTGAGATGCTGCGTGCACTCGAACGCACGGAGGTGATCCCATCGATCTCGGCCGCATTCGTTGGGGTTGAAGCGCGCGCTCGAACGCGCGGAGGTCATCCCATCGATCTCGGCCTCACTGATCGGGTGTCCCTACGCGCGGAGTGGCGCAGTGCCTCGGTAGCTGGAGCGGGGCAGTGTTGACGTGGTGACTCTCTGTCTGCTCAGCCGACGAGACCTGCGCGGGCGTCGCCGCGGACCGTGATGGTCACCGATCCTCCGACCGCGTCGAGCAGGGGTCCGACCACTGGCAGGCTCACCTGGCCGGAGATCACGACGACGGCGGTCTGCCCGTCCGGTGTCCCGGTTCCCTGCTCGATTTGCCATGACGTGATGCGCGCGGGGCGTTCGCGGGAGGCGAGATGGGACTCGGCCGACTGCCACACGGTGGCACTGCTGATCCGTACGGTGTCGTCGAACCCGAGGCGGTACGCCTGTAGGTCGAGAGCATCTGCGGCATCCAGCGCGGCCGCATCGGCCACGTCGAGCAGCCGAACCCTGTTGATCTGCGCCGTCGTAGCCACCACGGTGCCCAGGATGAGCAGCACGGCGATCGACATACACCCGATGACAAGGAGAGTCATGCTCCCCTGCTCGTCGCGCGGCCCCTGACAAGGCCAACCGCGGAGCGCGCGCGGGCGGCAGTTCACGGAACGCTCCGGAACCGGTCGACCGTGGAGACCGACGTCGAGCTCACCGGCACCTGGAGAGGCACGACTGCCCTGGCGAAGTCCGGAACCAGAGGAAGAGGTACGAGCACCTGAGCCTGGGTGGTGACGCGTCCCTCGGGTCGCAGGCACGGCATGCCGTCGCACCCGATCTGGATCTGGCCGTCGAACCCGAAGTCCGCGAAGGCGATGGCTGCCGCCGCCTCGGCTCGAGCCTGCGCGTTCTCGCCGGACTCCGCCGTGACAAATGCCCGTCCGGCCTCCCTCGACGCCTGGGTCACCGCATACGTCCCCGCCTGGATCCGGCCCACGGTCATGACGAGGTAGATGAGCGGGATGAGGACGACGATCGTCAGGAAGACGAACTCGACGACCGCACTGCCCCGCTCGTCACTGGTCCCCCGACTGATCGCCGGCGACACCCTGGCGGTCACTGCGACTCCTCGAACGCGCGACCCGTCACGGTGAGGGCTCGGTCCGGACCGATCGGACCGATCACCGGGATGGGCGCGCGAATCGTGATGACGATGACCTGGACACCGTCCACCGATGCCTGCGAGGCGGTGATGTCCTGGGCGAATCGCGGCGACAGCGATCCCTGGACGACCGACCTGGCGCGAGCGATGCCTGTCTCCGGCGAGGCGTCGAGGCGGGCCGCTGCGCGAGCCCCCTCGGAGGCGGCCATGGTCAAGGTGTTGCGTACGTGCAGCGCCAGCCCCAGCTGCATCACAGCGAGGAAGACAAAGACGACAAGCCCACTGACCATCGCGAACTCTGCAATCGCGGAGCCGCGCTCGCGAGGATGGGCGTCAGCGCGCCACTTCATCGATGGCGTCGTTGAACAGTCGTGTCAGGGCCGGCTCGGCCAACGCCCAGACAGCGGCGACGATCGCGGCCGTCATGAGCACCACCATCACCCAGCCGGGGATGTCACCGCGCTCACTGTCCCGCCGGGACGCATTGACATGGTCCCGCAAGAGCTGCTGCGCGTCGTGGAGGTGGTGGGTGAGCATGCGGGTGAGAGCTCTGGTCGTGGAACGGGTCATGATGAGGGTGTCCTGCCTTCATTGCTGTGTCTGTGGAGTCCTGCTCCGGTCGGTGTTCTTGGGTCTGGTGACTGATGAGGTGTGCCGGCTCCCTTGCTAGATCGTGAAGTTGAGGAACGAGAAGCCTGGGAATGCGGCGAAGACGATGGTTACCGGCAGGATGAGGAACACCACGGGCGCCATCATCGCGATCTCCTTCTTGCCCCCGGCCTCCATGATGAGTCGGCGCCCTTCCTCGCGGACGTCCTGAGCCTGGGCGCGCAGCACCTCGGCAAGGGGTGTACCCCGGTCGACAGCGATCACGATTCCGTCGACGAACCTGCTCAGGCTCGCCAGGCCGGTGCGATCCGCCAGACCTTGGAGAGCGTTGGGCAGGCTGGCCCCGGCGCGCGCATCGGCGAGGCACCGCCCGAGCTCCCCTGCCAGCTCGCCCTGGGACAGCCTGGTGACCCGGTCGAGGGATCCGACGGCGCCCTCACCAGCAGCGACCGACAGGGCGAGGAGCTCTGCGATGGTGGGGAACTCGGCGAGCATGATCTGTTCACGCCGGTTCGCCGCGCGGCTGAGGGCCATGTCGCGTGCGACCACCCCGACGCCCATGCCCACCCCGATGAAGAGCAGGGCGCGCACCGGTGACCCACCGGTCAGGATGACGAGTCCACCGAGGAGAGCGCCGCATACCCCTCCTGCGACGCCCCAGAGCACCTGCTCGGCCCGGAACTTGTCGACATCAGAGGGCAGCCCCGCGCGCTGAAGCCGCCGCCGGACGGACTCGGAGCCGCCGAGGACGACGTCGAGCCGACTGCCGATCTCGGCCATGACCGGAGCGAGCAGGTGGGCGAGGCGGGCATCGTTGGGAGTGACGGCGAGCAGGCGCGACGGGCGTGGGGTGTCACGCAGGTAGGGGGCGACCCGGTGCATCAGACCGATCCGCCGGCGCATCGGCAGCCCGGCCCAGATGAGTAGCAGACCCAGGCCCGCGACGAGACCGACGAGCGCCCCGGGTCGGGACCAGAGACCGCTCATCTCAGCACCCGCCGTTCCTCCGGGAGACGCCCGATGCGCATCATGAGCCGGTAGGCGGCCAGGCAGATCGCGGCACCTCCCATCAGGACCAGGACGCCGACGCGGGTGTCGTATGCGTCGATGGCACCACCGCGGGTGGCGAGAATCGCCAGGACGATCCAGGGGGCGGCCACGCTGAGGCGGGCAGCGTTGACCGTCCAGGTCTGTCTCGTCTCGAGCTCGGCTCTGGTGCGGGCGTCCTCGCGGAGGAAGGAGGACAGGGTTCGGAGCAGACCACCGAGGTCGCTACCCCCGACCTCCCGAGCAAGGCGCAGGGCCTCGATGAGCCGGTCGGCGACGGGGTCGGAGAGCCGTTCCTTGAGGGCGTCGAGGCTCGGCGCGAACCGTCCGGTGGCGCGGTAGTCCTCTGCGAATGACGCGAACGCTGGTCTCAGCTCGACCGGCCCTCGGATCGAGAGCTGGGCAAGTGCCTCCGGCAGCGCCATGCCGGCCCGAACCGCAGAGGTGATGTTGTCGACCGCGTCCGGCCAGACCTCCCGCAGCGCCCGGCGACGCTTGCGGGCGCGAAAGCGGACGAAGGCGAGGGGCGCATACGCAGCGATCAGGGCGAAGCTGACGGCGACTGCGAGCGCGCCGCTCAGGGCGAAGATGACGAGCCAGGTGAGTGCGGCAGCCATCAGTGAGCCGGCGATGAGTGAGCCTGGTCCGGTCTGCTCGAAGCCCGCCTGGGTCAGCTCGTCCTTAAGGCGGTGTCGCAGGGTCTCGCGTCGCGGCGCCTCCGTCGGCGTCTCCTCCGGCACCCAGCACGACCACCAGATGAGGAAGAGGCCCACCCCGGCGGACAGTCCGACGAGCAGGCCCATCAGGTGTCCCGATCGGAGAGCAGGGCTGCGACGTCGAAGCCGGCCCGCTCGAAGCGATCCAGGTGCGGCGGGAACCCGTCGGCTCTCGTGAGGGCTCCCTCGCGAGTGGTGAAGATGTCCGCCATCTCGACCACATCGCCCTCGACCCGCCCCGGGATGGCGGCGATCTCCCGGACCCGCCTCGTGCCGTCCCGCTCCAGCGCAGCGTGGACGACGAGGTCGATGGAGGAGGCGACGGTCGGCACGACGAAGCGCGACCCGACGTTCTCGCCGGCGAGCAGCGGAAGGGTGCACATCTTCGTGATGGCCTCGCGTGCACTGTTGGCATGGATGCTCGCCATGCCGGGCAGGCCCGAGTTGAGCGCGATGAGGAGGTCGAGGCTCTCTTCCTGACGCACCTCCCCCACGATGATCCGCGAGGGACGCATCCGCAGCGCCTCCTTGACAAGGCGTCGGAGGGGTACCTCGCCGGTTCCCTCGAGATTCGGCTGCCGGCACTGCATGGCTGCCACGTCCCTCTGCATGATCTTCAGCTCGAAGACCTCTTCACAGGTGACGATGCGCTCCCGTGGCGGGATCGCGGAACTGAGGCAATTGAGGAGGGTGGTCTTGCCTGCCTGGGTTCCTCCGGCGACCAGGATGTTCAGACCGGCGGCGACAGCGGCCTCGAGGAAGCGCGCCGCCGGACGGGTGAGCGACCCCAAGCGGACCAGGTCCTCGAGCCGGTCGGCCTTGACGACGAACTTCCTGATGTTGACCAGCCAGTGCTCCCTGGTGATGTCGGGGATGACGACGTGGAGCCGTGAACCGTCAGGGAGGACGGCATCGACAAAGGGCGAGCTGAGGTCGACCCGCCGGCCGCTGGTGCGCAGCATCCGCTCGACGAGATCCTTCACCTCGTCCGCGGTCAGCAGCGTGCTCGTCAGCTCCGCGACGCCGTCACGAGCCACGAAGACCTGACTCGGGGAGTTGATCCACAGCTCCTCGACCCGAGGGTCATCGAGGTACTGCTGCAGGGGTCCGAATCCGGCCACCGCGTCCGTGATCGTCTTGACCGCATCGGCGAGATCGGGCAGCTGCGGCAGACCTCCGGACATCGAGCGCTCGTCGTAGTCCGCCACGGCCTCGTGGACGATGTCCCGGGCAGCCGTCATGTCCTTGACCGGATCGATCCCCCTCCGGCGGATGAGCTCGCGCACCTCCAGCTCCACGGTCGACACCGCGTCCATTGACCCTCCCCAGATTCCCTGCCTGCAGCGCTCCCTGCCGAGCGATGCACACCCATACAAACATGCTTTGGCCGATGATGAGGACCGTTGTCCACAGCCAAGATTCACTCTTTACCGGGCGTTGACCGAACCCTGACCCAGATGGTGGCGGAGTCGCTCATATGAGAGCAGCCGCCCACCGCGCCTCACACGACCACAGCCTGAAGACCTACGGTTAAGCGAACCGTTGTACTCGAGCTTCTTGGCAGAGAACGTGTCGACGTACTTCACCTCGACCGAGACGAGGAGGCGCTCCCCGGACCGCAGACGCAGGAACGCCGCCATGTCGAAGCCCGACCGGTCGCCGGTGTGCAGGTCCCGTGGCGGGAACCACTCTGCTTCCATCCCATCGAGGTGGTGCGAGGGAGAGCCCGGATCCTCGAGCCTCTCCAAAGCGACGACGTCGAGGCCGGGTCACATCAGCAAACACCCTTGTGCCTGCGGTGTGCAGCCACCGCCGCGCTGCGGTCACGCGGCTCGGGAGGGAAAGCCTCGGTCATGACTCGAGTGAACGCGTCACGTGGCTCCCGGAGGCTTAGTGACTCAGGTTCGTCCGATCGGACATGCGATA
>Ga0209613_1000815_pt1 | contig 32317 bp, 59 predicted proteins | sample BioC13SIPDNA_2_FD_185747 | JGI IMG/M metagenome (GOLD analysis project Ga0209613, IMG submission 185747) | Anaerobic biogas reactor microbial communites from Washington, USA - Biogas_R2_A C13 SIP DNA (SPAdes) (version 2) | ecosystem: Engineered > Bioreactor > Anaerobic > Unclassified | place...
AAGGTTGTGACGAATCATCCAGACGATATTAGAGCAAATAACGGATATTGGTATCCGGCAGAATCTCTTGAAAAAATTTAGGAGATTTAAACATGTGCAGATTTGTCCAAACGGTCAACAGTAACGGTGAGCAAGTAGTGTACCAACTTCCGGAATTTGTAAAACTTTCTAAAGTGAATTTTTCCGAAATTTCCGACATTACAGATGTTATTCCATCGTTCCCAGTTTACGATGATGGCCGACTAATTCCAGAAAAATCTATAGATGTTGTCGGGTCTCACGCATGGATAGCTGCGATGGTCCAGAAACCAGAATCCACTATTAAAAAATATTTACTAAGAATGGAACGATCCGGCGAACTTAACAGAAAATGGGTCCGAACGTCTCCTACGACAAAATGCTACAGTTACTTTAAGCCAGCGTTCTCCCCCGAGGAAAAACAAATTATGGGAAAGACAGAAGCGTTCTACGAAATCATTTACAGGAAACTTCCTTCAGAAAATCCTGCAGATGATTCCGATGAAAAATATGGGATTGGTCGAATTCATCCACTGCTTAAATCTATGGGATTTCAATATGATTATACCGAAATTAAAATCATGATGGAAATTCTTTACAAGATGGGTGCAGTAGATCGACGGCTATGTTTTGTCACGAAAGCACCATTTCAGACGTATTGGAGTAAAAAAACTCCTGAAGAATTTTCCAAAACGTTGAGTAAATATTATTCGAAATAGATAATAGTAATATTTTTTTTTTCAATTTTTTTAAATATGGAAGTGATTTTATAGTTAACGTATACACAAAACCATTGATTGAAGATGAAGAACCGTTGAAAAAATGTTCAAAATGCGGAGAATGGAAACCGATTTCAGAATTTAGTAAAGATAAATGTTCAAAAGATGGATTACATTCACGGTGCAAAATGTGCAAGAAAGAATACTATGAAAATAATAAAGAAAAAATACTAAAACAAAAAAAAGAATATTATGAAAATAATAAAGAAAAAATACTAGAACAACAAAAAGAATACCGTGAAAATAATAAAGAAAAAATAAATAAACAACAAAAAGAATACTATGAAAATAATTATGTTCGTAGATGGTGTTCTAGCACCATAAACAAACACAAAAACAGGAGTTACATTGTTAATATAACTTTTGATGAACTATATAATATAGTTAAAGATAAACCATCGTGTGAAATTTGTGGAAAAGAATTAGAATGGTATTCAACAGGAAAGGGCAAAACCACTAATTTATCACCATCATTAGATAGAAAAAATAATGAAAACGAAATAAATAAAGATAATATTTCGATTCTTTGCTATAAATGCAATGCTAAAAAAAATAGTGAATCGATAGAAGAAAATGTAATATGGTGCAAACAATTTATAGAATACGCTAATAATATATTAGGAGATAATTAAAATGGTTCGCGCAATCAGCCGAGAAGGTTCACATTTTTACCGAGTAAATGGAATAGAAATCCCATCAGTAACCACAATTCTCAAACCACTTTCACCATATTTTAACGAGAAACCATCAACGAATGATAATAATACATTCAAAAATATATATGCTAATATAGGAACCTACATCCATTTTAACATTCTTAAACAGTTCGATAAAATTGATCCTCCAGAAGAAGAACTTCCTAATATTCCTTGGGTCACAGAGAAAATTTTAAACAGCATGAAACAATGGAACAATTTTGTAAAAGATCATGAAATTGAAGTACATGCAGTTGAACAATTTGTTTATTCTGGAGGGATTTATCCATTCGCCGGTCGTCTTGATATGATCTGTGATATTGACGGGAAACGGTGCATCTTGGATATCAAGACAGGGAATGAGTACGAATATTATGATTATCAGCTGGCGGCGTATTGGGGAATTGCAAAATCCGATAAATTAATTACAGATGGAATACTTCTATATATTTATGCTCATCCCAAAAAAAATCCTGATAATATATATCGAGAAGTTTGGTATGATATAGACGAATTAAATAAAAATAATTATTATTTTATGTGCTATGCTAAGGACTGGTACGATTCCAAGAACGGGCCGAAAGTTATATAAACTAGTAATGCCTATAGGTAGCTTGGAGGAAAACTAACATGGGAAAAGAAGATTGCCCTACATATGCAGAAATTGAAACATGTTTAGAGTGTCCAGCATACTTAGACACTATAAGAATGAGACGAGTAAACAAAGATGACTGGGAAGAGATACCAGGAACCGAAGTCCGGCATTGTTCCAAGAAATATTTTTAGGAAGTGATTCTAATGGCAAAAATACGAGGATATCGAGGGAGAAATCCAAATTCAAAAATGCCAATGCTGGCACGTATCGAAAATCACCTCCAAAATTGCGGCGTGCGATATCGTCACGTCCATTTATCACATTTTGGAGGGATTAGTGAAGTTATGGTGGTATTCAAGCAACATAATACTATCGATGACATGGAAGTCGGGATGAAAGCTTTGCAGGAAGTTATAACAGAGAAGTACTCTAAGTTATGTGTAGTCCAAAGTCCCGGAACCGATAGAACTTTAGAAATATGTTGCGAAGTGATTTGATGAAGATCCAGAACAATACCAATATAATTTACTTTTTTGCCACATACTTAAAATTTTTCGAGAATGCTGATATAGAACTCGAAATGATGAAAGTGATATAGAATGTTTTTTTATATAGACGATAATTATGTTATGCAGGTATTGTTTATATCTGATTATGGATATCATATAGAATGTAGAATATGTTTTGGAATCGATGGCACAGGTATAGTAGCATTTGGTTATTTGGGAAGTTACTATTAGAATGTTAAAACCGGAGAGAATAATAAATGTATATATCAATACAAAATAATTTTGTAAGACAATTACTATTATTGCCCGATTGTGGTTATCATATAGAGTGTTTTATAGATTTCTTTGATGAACAAACTTTAGAATTGGCAGAATTAACATTTAGATACTTTAGTAAAGGTGATGTAAATTGAGACTTAGAGATGTAACAGTATTAACTAGTGATGGAAGAATTGCAAAGTTTGATCAAAATTATATTATTAAACAGATAAAAAGAGATGCTAAAGCCGCAAACATCCAGATATCAGACGAAGAAATTAATAATCTTTTGTCGAAAATTAAAACGCAATTGCGGAAGTTGGATATTGATCAGCTTACCGGATCAATTATTAGGGGAGTTGTTAACGATATTCTCATTAAAAATAACTATTCAAATATATATAAATCTTCTGTAAAAAATGGTATTCCCCTTAGTGATTATATTGAGTATATGAAAGGAAATGGTAAAGATCAGAGAGAAAATGCTAATCAGATGATCGGCCCGGAAACAGATCATAAATGGATTGCAGACAGAACTATGAAAGAAATGGTTATGAATTTTTTGCCGGAACACTTATCAAAATTACATATAGATGGTACTCTGCATTGTCACGACATGGAATATTTTTTAAGAAGACCGTTTTGTTTTGATTCGGATTTAAGATATATATTTTATTATGGTCTTTTATCAGATGGAAGTGGAACACATACTCCATATGCAGGACCGGCAAAACATCCAGAAACCGCTATATTACATGCATGTACGGCACTCGGATCACAACAAACGTGCTTTGCCGGCGGCCAGGGATATCAAAATTTCTTATTATTCTTAGCTCCATATATGGCAGGGTTATCATATGAAACGATTAAACAACACTTGCAAATGTTTGTATTTCAGATGGGGCAAATGATTGTTGCCAGAGGCGGACAGGTTATATTTTCATCAATTCAATTAATGCCAGGAGTTCCAAAAATCTGGAAAGATAAACCTGTTGTAGCATATGGCAAAATTTGGAATGGTAAACAAGAAAAATTGTGGACATATGGAGAACTGGAACGAGAAGTTCGTTTAATGTATGAAGCCATAACCGAAGTATATATGGAAGGAGATTATAATGGTAAACCACACTCGTTTCCAAAATATGAGATGGTACTTAGAAATGAATTCTTAAAAGATGATGTATATAACAATTATTATGAAGATGCAAAATCATATAAGGAATTATATTTAAAATCTTTTATGTTAGCAGCTAAATTTGGAACTCCATATATTGATAATCAGTTGCCTCCATATAGAGACGTAGAAAATGGTATAAGTTGTTTCCAATGTTGTGCTTATTCATTTGGAGCAAACAAAGATACTATGAAAAATTTTGATAAGAAATTAATATTTGAAGACGGAGAACATTTTTCTCTTGGATCAAAACAAGTAGTTTCAATTAATTTACCGCAATTAGCATATAAATCAGGAAATGATTATGACTTACTTATGAAAAACACTAAGAAAGTTATAGATGCCGCAGTCGAGATATTTTGTATAAAAGAAGATTTATTGAATAGATCATATCTTCCATTTTCTTATCAAACTCCGGTAGATCCAAATGATAGTTCTAAAAGGGGACCACCATTTGTAGATCTGGACGATTTGCCATATGTAATCGGATTAGTTGGATTAAATGAGTGCATAGAGTACTTATATAAGTTGCCAATGCATGAAACAGAAGATGGGTGGTTATTTGGATTACAATATGTTACAGACATAAAGCAATATATTTTAAGTTTAGACACTCCGTTTATTGTATCCCTTGCGAGAACACCTGCAGAAAGTACCGCGCAACGATTTGCAATATGTGATTGTTTTAATATTAATGACAATATAAAAAATGCCGCGCGGTCAGTAGTAAAAGGAGATTTAAATTTAGCAATAAATACATTCGGAAATACTTCCGATTTGCCTATATATTATTCGAATGGAACGCATGTAGATGTTGCAGCTAACATAAATATATTTGAAAAGATTAAATATGAAGATCCGTTTTTCGTAGTGTTAGACGGTGGAAATATTTTTCACATTTTCCTGGGAGAATACGAGCCAGACCCAGCAGGATTAATGGATTTTTGTTTAAAAGTTGCCAAAAATACGAACATTTCATATTTTGTTATCAACAAGAATTTTACTGGGTGTTTAGATTGTAATTGGTTTGGTGGAGGATTACTCGAAAAATGTCCTAAATGCGGATCAGATAATATTGAAGGATATGCAAGAATAACAGGGTACTTCATGCCTATTTCTGGATGGAATGCTGGTAAAAAAGCAGAGCTGGTTAGACGACATCAATATAATGGAGATATTGTATAACATTTAAAAAATATAACAAGTGAAAAAAGAGGAAGTTAAACATCGGCAACATAATAATATTAATTGAGGTGTTATATTTATGTTTGGATGGAAAAAAATGGTAGAGCAAAGTAAACAGTTTGAAGAAAGAATGTCAGATATATCTAAACATAATCCCGGTATACCGTATGAGTTAATTAGGGAAGTATCATTAGATATAGCTAGTAAAAGTCCTAGATCAATATTAGATATTCCAGAATATGAAATTATATGTGAAGTAATAAAGAGACGGCAATAATATGATATACATCATAATAATATTTTTATCGTTATTGGGTGCGTTGCTAACATCTAGCAAGCCCCAACGATTCCGATTTTTCGGTTTTATAATATGGTTTATATCAAATGGATTAATAGCAATAGACTATTATAACATTGGAAATATACAAATGATGCTATTATTCGGTGTCGGATATCAGTTTTTTAATCTTCGTGGTGTGTATAATAACTGGCGAAAGCTTTAAATAGTTTGGCGATGTATATAGAGATGGTGAAATCATGCTTGAGTGTAAAGATGTACCAGTTGAAGTTTGGAAAGAAGTTAGAGATAAGTGGCGTAAGGTAAAAACTTCTGAAGATATTGATTGGAGTCCATGCGCATTGTGCGATTTTGTAAAATCTACATATGAGGATTGTACAATACGTGAATTTAAGGCATGTGATGAATTACAGCTGTGTCCACTCGTAAAATATCACGCGTGTGATGGTTGGCCAGATAAATCAAAACTTCATATTGAGTATTGGGAGGATAATAAAGATTGGGATGATAATGAAAACGAATGGTATGCATACGTTAAAAAGTTTCTCAGAAAGTTAGATGAACTTATCGAGGAGTTGGAATCATGATTCAGTTACTTGGATTGGTTATTGGTGCATTAATAGAACTAAGTTATTGTATAGATTTGTGAATATATATTTGGTTATTTATTGGATCGATTATAGGTACGATATTAAGCGGAAGTCTGTTGTTTATATCTGCTACTTGTTGCCCATTGATAATATTATTTGTAATCGGTGGAATAATAGCAAAGTTATTAATATCTGGATTGGTGTAAATATGATTCTGAGTGGAAACGACATTGTAAAATTTGGGATAGTGTCGGATGTTGAAACTAATGCAATCCAACCCAACTCTATTGATCTTAAATTAACTGGAGTTTATTATCCGGTAACTAAAGAAATTGGTAAAAAACTTTCGGAAGAAGATTTTCACGAAGTTGATAAATTTGTGATAAAAGATATCTCTGCTTGGAGATCTAGCAAAAAAACGAGTACAAATTATTATCATTTAGATTACGACACTAAATATTTATTTGGAGTTCAGAAAATAAATCTTTCTCCCAGATTGCTTCCAACAACTACTATAGAAAATGATCAATTATGTGCAACATACGAAAAAAAATATTTTACGGCAGAAATCAAACCGAAATCATCATGGAGCCGAAGGGGATGGACGATGAGTCCAAACCATTTTGATAGTGGGTTTGCTGGGGATGGTGCAGTCATTATACGAACTCCTCAACATCAAGACGGGATGCCAAGTCAGATAACAGTAAACACAGATATGTACTTCGCTCAGTTAGTTGTATCTGATGCATATCCTACTGAAAATTATAATGGACAATATCAAGGAAGTAAGTTCTAATGGTAAAAATTGTTACTGTTCCAGATGATGATATTATATTAGCATATGAAACATATAAATCATCTAACAAAGTTGCATCAGTATTAGGAATTTCTAAAAGTTATGTGTTGAAGATACTGCATAAATATAATATAGAACTTAGTTATCCAAAATCTGCAAATGAAGATGAGATAGTTAAACTATATAGAGAGGGATATTCTGCTAGAAAATTATCTGAAAAATTTGATATAGATCATCACCGAATAATTAGAATATTAGAAAAATATGGAGACGCAATAAGATCCAAATCAGAATCTAAAAAATTACCTAAAGTTATGAAGCAATGTGTAACTTGCGGAAAATTATTTTTAGTAACTGATAGAACACATTTGAATAAATTGACTTGTTCTAAAGAATGTAGATATGAACATGTTAGAAGACAAGAATTCCGAGAACGTCATTATAATTGGAATGGAGGAGTTGCATCATATAGAGACATTGCAACAAAAATAGGAAAAGAATGGAAGTGTGAAATATGTGGTACAACGGATGGCCGATTATGTGTACATCATATAGATAAAAATCATAAACATAATTATAATACTAATCTTATGATTTTATGTAATAGTTGCCATACAAAATTACATATGCAGAATGGGGATATTCAGAGTATTGAAAATTATGTAAGAGTCATGGGGAGATGAACTTATGGAAATAACTTTCGAAGTGGTAAAGAAAGCAATCGAGCTGTATGCAGATATGTTTGATGATCTGGCAACGTTTTCCGATGTTTGCATTGTTATTGAAGAAAAGATGAATTCGTCGATTGAATTAACTCCAAACGAACGTCACCAGGTACATAACATAATTTTGGAAGAGACCGCAACTCCGAGAGGAAGATTTTTTGAATGTATCGAAACGTCTTATGGAGTAAAATCGGAATGTGATATGGAGGTATAACTATGGAAGATTTTGATGACTATGAAGATGGATTCGAAGACGGGTTTGATGCCGGATATGCACAAGCGATTGAAGACTTCAATATTGAACTTTTAGATGAGATTATCGGGAAACAGTGCACAATTATTTGCAATTGTGGCGGCAATGGGATGCATCAGATGGGAGAACTTACGAAAGTAACTCCTAATGAAGTTGTTCTGAAAACTGGACCAAATACATCTACAATAATTTATAGATCGGACATAACCGTGATCGAATGGATCGAATCGAGGTAGAACCCAACGAATTCGGTCTTTTCATAATTTTTTATAGAGACGGAGAACCGAAAAATTCCAAGTTAATTTCGTGGAAAAGTATCATAAAAATGATGGAGAAGTATATGGAGGATTAACATTTGAAAATACCATCTTCGGTCATCGAATTGGCGATAGAAGAAGCCGAAAAGTCCACGGTAAAAAAAGCTCAAATGTCAGCAGTGATTTGGGACAAAAAGGGGATTCTATCATCTGGGTTTAATCAGTGGCTGGCAAACACTTCAGATGACAGATACAATTATTTTGGATCTGTTTATCATTCTCGCCATGCTGAAATTTCGGCGATTCTTCGCTTAAGAGATGATTGGAGGTGGCGATTAGAGAACGCATCCATTTTTATTTACAGAAGAGGATGGAAATTAGCACAACCTTGCAAACATTGTAAACATGTGTTACATCATATGGGAATTTCGAGAGTGTATTGGTCTGAAGATGGCGGGTACATAGGAGGATATATATAATGTCAGTTAAATATTTTTGTGACGTGTGCGACAAAAACGTAACTAGAAATGAAGACTATTATATTATTACAGGCGATAAACATTATAAAAGTGGAGTTTTCCATACGAATATGACATGGAGAATTTGTGCGGAATGTTTTGAGAAAATGTTTAAAGATGCTGGAAAACATATATGAAGTTTCAATTAATTGATATATCGTATCACATTGATTATGGAAACCCTATAATCGACTTGTGGGGACGTCAAGAAAATGGAGAAGTTGCCCACGTAGAAGTTACAGGGTTTCAACCATATTTTTATATAATTCCAACTGACGAAATGCGACTTTTAGCAGAGCTAGACAACAGGGAACTTCAATGGGAAACTGTCGAAAGATATTTGCCATTATATTATCAGAAAAATAAAACTAAGTGTATAAAAGTTTTTGTAGACTTGCCGGGAAATATACCGAAGTTACGGGAGGAGTTATCACAGTATGGAAATATTTATGAAGCGGACATTTTATTTAGGAATAAATTTCTTTCAGATGTTGATCTTCACGGTTGCGATAACTTGGAATGCTTTAATAGAACCGTACATTACACAGAAATTTCAAAAGCTGAAGCAAAAATTATTCCGAAAGTAATGGCGTATGATATCGAAGTGCTCCCGCCGAAAATCGGCGTACCAAATCCAAAAAATGATCAAATAATTATAATTTCGTTAGTATGTAATGATGGATATAAAAAATTGTTGGTGGCGAAAGATGGAACCGATACAACAGAACGAGAATTTTTAGGAAGTGAATTAGCAGTACTAAAACGATTTATTCAACTTGTTAAAAAAGTAGATCCAGACATAATAATAGACTACAACGGGGATCATTTCGATATACCGTACATTATACAAAGACTTCAAACATATAATTTGATTGCGAATATTGGGAGAGATAATAGGGAATGGCAACAAAGATCTTTTGGCGGAAACGTCGAAACGTTGATAACGGGCCGTGTCCACATGGACGTTATGAAGATCATTCAGAAAAATTTTCAACTGGTGAACTACTCCCTTGCGACAACAGCGAAAGAAATTATCGGAAAAGAAAAGCTAGATGTTCCGGCATCGAAAATGAGGGAGATTTGGAATAATAATGATATTAATGAATTCTTAGAATATGCAGAAGTAGATGCGAAACTAACTTTGGATTTACTCATAGAGACGAAATTGCTTGATAAATATATTGCAATTGCTAAAATTTCTGGGGCTCTTCTCCACAACGTGATAAATGGTGGTCAAACGCAGTTAATAGAACCATTATTATTAAAAGAATTTTATAAAGAGAATCGACTGTTTCCAAATAGACCTACAGAAGCAGAGATGGAAGAGAGAAAAAAATGCGGAAAGTACGAAGGAGCGTTTGTAGGAGATCCCGTTCTTGGACTTCATAAAAATATTGCGGTTATAGACGCACAATCTCTTTATCCCACAAGTATGATTTCCCATAATGTATGTGTTACGTCATTGTCTGAAGACGGTACTATAATTGCTCCGAATGGCGCTAAATATATTTCAAGAGATATATATGTTGGAATTATTCCAAGAGTTTTAGATAAATTGTTTCAAAAGAGATTGGATGCAAAAGCAAAAATGAAAATTACTAACGATAAAGTGGAGTTAGATTACTTGGACTCTATACAATATGCTATTAAAATATATTTAAATTCCATGTATGGATTAACTGGATTTATAGGAAGTCGATTTTATATTAAAGATGTTGCTGCATCTATAACATCTATTGGACGGGATGCAGTATTATTAGCAATGAACATTATTAAAAATGATGGATATGAGGTATTTGGTGGAGATACCGATAGTGTGTTTATAGGAATGCCAACATGGAGATCTGAGAAAGATATTGCAATAGAATTAGAACCAACACTGAAAAAGATCAACGATAGTTTAATAGATCCGATGAAATTTTTATTTGAACATTTTTTTAAAAGTGGAATATTTTTTGCAAAAAAGAGATATATCCTATTAGATAATGATGATAAATATAAAATTAGAGGAATAGAACTCAGAAGAAGAGATTGGGCACCAATAACAGTTAAAACTATGCAACGTGTATTTGATTTAATATTAAAAGAAGACGATTTGAACGGAGCATTACAATATGCACAAAATGCTATATCTGCTATTCGGAATTATAATATTAATGATGATAATAATGCTAACGTTTCTCTTGACGATTTTATTATAACAAAAAAATATGGAAGAATTGAATATACTAATTTACAACCACATGCGGAATTAGTTAAACGACTCATGAAAGAAAATAGAAATGAATTTGGATTAGGAGACCGAGTTGGATATATTATTCGGCGTGGAAATTCTAAAGAGTTATTGCATCAAAAATCTGTATTGCCTGAAGACATATTAAATGGAAGATATAAATTAGATTCTGAGTATTATATAAATAGACAAATGTTTCCCCCATTGGAGCGCATCTTTGACGTTTTTAATATGTCTCCATTGTTATTAAACAAAGGACAAACAACTTTCGACAGATGGTAGCGAAAAGTTTATATAATATGAAAACAAAGTGATATGACATGTCACACAAGAAATGTCCAAGATGTAATAGAATATTGCCAAAAAGTAATTTTTATAAAAATTCTGCCAGACGCGATGGATTAAGTACATATTGTAAAAAATGTGAAAGAGAATATCACCATAATTATTATAGAAAAGATATTGAAAAAAGTAGATTAGATGCACGATTGCGTAATTATAAATATAGAGCAGATAAAGGACCGATGGGCGATAATATAGAATGTCCTGCATATTTAGGAGTGTATATAACGGAATCACTTCTTCATAAAATATTTAATAATGTAACCGTTATGAAAAATGGAAACATTGGCTATGATTTTATTTGTGGAAAAGGATATAAAGTAGATGGAAAATCTTCTGTATTACATGATAGAAAAAGTGGATCACAACGATGGTTTTTTCACATAGGGAAAAATATTATTGCAGATTATTTTATTTGTGTAGGATTTGATAATCGACATGATTTAAATGTTATGCATGTATGGTTTATTCCAGGGGATATTATAAATACTAAAGAAACATTATCAATTTCAATTACATCATTAAAAAAATGGGAACAGTATGAACAAAATAAAGATTCTATAAATGAATGTTGCACGTTATTGAAGAGCGAAAGTTTTAAATAGTATAAGATCGTATAAGTACTAGTATGTATCGGATAAAATGTAGTTGCGGGGATGCAGAATGTTCTGCTGAGATGGAAATTACAGAGCATTTTGATGAAGAAGGAAATATAGAAATATTAATATATAATGGTGGACTTCCTAATAGTATTTACATGGATAAAAACACGATTGCAGACTTAAGAAAATATCTTGCAATGATTTTGATGAGACTTGAGAAAGAAGACGAAGATGAATTAGGGTTTTGTTAGCATGACAAAAAAATATACCATTCATATGCGTTATGCCTTTCCACCAGAAGAAGAAACATTTGAATGTGACGATTACGAATTTGCTCAAGGAAGACTTATAATTCCTGGAGAAGATGGTGAGACAGCAACTATAATTTATGTTTGTGAAGTTATTTATGTATATAAAATTGAACAAAACTATGGATTTGCAGAAGATCAACACAAGATACACACTTTGGAAAAAGAACTAGAGTTCCAAATTCAACAGTATCAAAAAATGATTTCTGCAGATAACACTGGAATAAATACTACTAATAACAATTGTAATTATTCGTAGGTGTTAATTATGGAAAATGATGATATTTGGTTTGATACGTATTATGTATTTTTTTGTTGTATCAATGAATTAATGACACTTGGAAAACGTGCAGTAGAACTGAGTATACATTATAAATCATTTGAGCCAAATATAGGAATATTTTTTGCCAGTGATGGATTGATAAGAGTAGAATTTTATTCATATTGTTTAACATTGGACGATGGATCAAGACATCACGAAATAGAGTCTAACAATATTTTAGATGTAATAAATGAGTTGAAAGATTGGGTGGAGCTAGCCAGATTCGAAGTTAAAGAACTTGAAGATGATTATGGGAGAGATTAAAATTTATGTAAAACTTGATTTGGATAGTCGAGTGAATGCAATTCGCGAAAATTTTTTCAAGAGTTGTGAAGATCACACATTTTTTTATCAGATAGAAATGTGTTTGCAACTTCAGAAAAAATGCCTTAAAGCAAATAGATTTGATTTGGCGGAAGATTTAGCAAATGTTGTAAGTGACGCTCTGAATCGGAGATGGAAATGACTTCTTATATTTTTGGCGGAACTGTATTTAAAACATGGCCGAAACTCATAAAGAAATTGGTTAAGAATGGCGAGATGATCCGAGACGAAACTAGGGAGTCAATTGAGGAGCAATTTACATTAAATCTTGATAATGTTGTAGTGGACATTTCGATGCCAGATGACCGACAAATTCCGAATGGATATCCATATAATAAGAAGTATTTAGAAGAGTACGGGAAACAGTTTTTAAATCCGATAAATGATAAAGGATTTGAATATACTTACGGGGAAAGATTATTATGTTGGCCGTCGAATTCACATCGCGCTACTATAAATCAAATTATGGAACAAGTTATAGAAGAGTTGACATATAATAAAATTTCAAGAAGAGCAATTGCAATAACGTTAGATCCACTAGAAGATTATGCCGAAGTAGATATTCCATGTCTCCAAATATGTGATTTCAAAGTCAACAAAGAACTATTGACTCTAGTTGCGTATTTCAGAAGTCAAGATATAATGGCATATCCCGCAAACGTTTACGGACTAAATGAACTATTGAAATTTGTTGGGAAAGAAACTAATTTGGATTGTGGAAAGATCACGACAGTTTCAAGTTCTTTACACTGTTATGAGAGAGATTGGAAAGATATTTTGAAAGTTATTTATCCAATTGAGAAAGCCATGTTGGAATTTGGAATGTTACGAAGACGTAAAAATGTGTTACTGGAAAAGTATGGTGGGGTTGCATGATAAAATTAGATAGTCGCCCTAAAGAGATTCCAAAAAATAAAATATTAATGAAGTGCGAATATTGCGGATGTCTATGGCTAATATCAGAACGCGAATTAAATATTGTTGAAGATAAAGGGATGTTTCCGAGATGTGACTGTGAGCAAGGACATTCTGAATGTTTAAGGTATGTTTCGGGGATGAAATAATAATGAGATGGTTATTATATTCTGGACCGGATTGTAACAGATGCAAAATGTTGAAGAAGTGGATGCGAGATAACGGCGTGGATTTTAGACAGATGATGATTGATGAGGATTTTATTGTAGGAGATCTTATACGTGAAACTGCGAGACGTGGAAATGCCAGTATGAGTTTACCTGTTTTAATTTCTGGGAACATTTGTTATACTGAACGGCAACTTTGTTTAGATTCTACGCAACTTGATTATAAATTTTTGGAGGATAACATTAGATGATGAAACTTTATTATATTTTTGGAATTATATTAGTGTTAGCATTTTGTGGATGTTTGGAAAAGACCGAGGTAGACAAATATGTTGTGGATGACACTCTCGATAGAAATTTAACTATATCAATACAAAAAGATAATATTACTGATATAAGAGAAACTAAAGATACACTATATATTTATACAGATATTAATTATACGAGGAGTTATTGATGACAAAATTTGAAGAACTTGCAAAAGAAGTAGCGCAATTAGTTGACCAGAAGAATGAAGAATATGGAAACTGTTATGGAGTTGCGCCAGAACTTCTTAAACTTTTTGCGCCAAATGGTATATCACCAAATAAGTATAATGATATTGCTATTTTGATAAGACTCGTAGAAAAAATTAAGAGAGGATTTGGAGGAGAAATTTCACGAGATACTATTATTGATATTATTGGACTTGGATTAAATTGGCTAAAAATATATGATGCGAATAAACAGGATGAATACGTGGCAAATTATGATAGTACGGATGATTGGGGGTAAAAATGACATTCGATTTTATACATGTAGGACTATATATAATAATTGCTTTCGTTAGTATGTTATATGTAGTATTTGTGGCGGATATTATGGGAAAAAATGAAATTCCAATGAATTTAGTATGTGCTATAATATTCGGTTTGATAATTGCATTTTTATTATATGTTGTGAACAATATTTAGACCGAAAGGTTTATATAGTATGAAATGGATAATAATATTAATAATATTTGTGGGATCATCGAGCGGTGCAACGATAGATGATTTGGTGAATGATTTGGAGCGAATACCCGAGAATGCAACTACTGACGAAATTATTTATGTAGTTGGTTGCGCATGGAATTATAACGTTTCCGAAAATGGTATAGTGACGCTGGAAGACGGATATTATGATTTGAAGTGATATAAATGGATGCGACAGAAGAACTTTTATTAAGAAGTGGGTTCCAGAAATGGGACAAATTACTTTTTATAAAAATTTTGGTGAATCGGAAAGGGAATTATCGAGGAGGGAGATTGCACTTTTATCTTCCAGGATATGATCGAGGAGAGTTATACGATAGATATATATTCGATGCAGAATATAAAAATGGAGTTATTTTAGTTCGATATATTGATATGGTTAATAATGATCTTAATGAAGAGTTTATAGTGAGTAATGGGTTTGCAGCGTATGAACTTTATGAAAAAATTTGGGATGAAGTTGTAGAGGAAATTCGTAAAAATGTCAGGGAGACACCGACGGATAGACTATGAGAAATTTCAAATATCTGTAATAGTACGAAATAATCCAGGAATAACACGAAAAGAACTTCTTAAAAAATTATCGATGATGGAGGGAACGTGGTACTTACGGAAATTATCAAGAAGATTAAATAAAATGGATTCAATAAAATGTATTCGATGGTTTAATAAAGATATTAACCGTTATGAATATAAGTATTTTATAAAGTAATTATAATAGGAGTGTTTACAACTGTGATATATATGCAACCATATTATAAAGATAAAAATTGGCTATACAATTCTTATATTATAAATGGCGTTTCCATTTTTGATATGGCGGATAATTCTGGTATTTCCCCAAATAGCATATTACAATGGCTTAAATATTATAAAATTCCTATATATCCAATAGATGATTCTTGTATTTATTTTTTATTATCAAAAGATACAAATAGAGTTAAAATAGGGTTTTCTACAAGATTATCTACTAGAATTAAAGATTTAATATTGATGAATGGATCAGATTTGGAATTGATTGCATATAAACTGGGCAGTCAATCAGATGAAGCAGAATTACACAGGGTTTTTATATCTGATAGATTATATGGAGAGTGGTTTAATTATTCGGCAAATATTAAAAATTATATAGAATCGTTAGAAATTGATAGTAACCAATTAATAAAAATGCAAAATATAATAACTGATATATATAAAAATCAACAATTTAAGATCCTTAGATCAACACATAGAAGTCAAGAATACAACAGATATAAAATAAAAACTATGATAAAAGATTGTCCTGGAATAACTATGTATAAAATAATGAAAATATTAGAACGAGATACTGGAGAATTTATAACAATTGGAAAAGTTCAAAATATTGTAAATTCATTGGAAGATAATAATACAATAATATCTGAATATAAAGATGGTAAACGATTATTATATGTGGTGTAAATATATGACATTTATAATAGATATGGAAAAAACGATATGGCGAAAAAATGGACGTATACAAAAACGTGGTCATCTTCCAAAAGAAGTATATATGATGGGACGAACAGCTTTTGGGTATGAAGGAATAGTAGGAAAATCTGTAGAAGTTGATCTATATGGAACGACATTATTATGTGATGAATGTAAATCTATAGTCAGATATAATAGAAATGGGCTTGCAGAATGTGAAAAGTGCGGACTAATACATTATCAATTTAGAAATCAGAAGAAAATTAGTGCTAAACTAAATATAGTTTCAGAATTTATAAATATAGATAAATATGGGTTTACATCTGAAGATAAAGATATATTAAACAAAATACGTAGATAATAGTATCATAAGCCGAAACTAATAAGGCGATAAGATAATATGTTTGAAATTAAAGGCGATAGATGGTTTAAATACAAGAAAGATAAATATAAAAACGGTAGACTTCCAAAAGAAGTCAGAATGATGGGACGTGGCGCATTCGGACATTCCACAAAAGTTAATACTCGATTGGATTCTGAATACGTCGAGTATACAGATGAGTATACCGGATTTGAATACGTGAGAAGTAAACCAGCGAAATGTGAAGAATGTGGATCACATCTTTATTATAATAATAATTATGAAGTTCAATGTGAGAAGTGCGGGTTAATTATTGGCGAGATCGACATTTATAATATGCAAGTAATAAAAAAGAAATATAAAAATGAAGAAATAGATGATGTCGATGATTACGGTCTAACGTTGGACGATTGGAAAAATATTAGGAAGTTGAGAAAGAAATCACGTTGATTGTATGTACAATTCTTATAATTGGCTATATGATAATTATGTGATTAAAAAAAGAAATCTATATGAAATATCACAAGAGTGGATTCGTCCCAAGGCATGTTATGTACATATGTACATATTACCATAAATAGGTAACGCTTGTGTACATAAGTTTATATGTACATATTTGCCAATGATCTATCATGGGACGAATTGTAGTAGAGCTAGATGAAGAGTTGGACGTGGCTTTCAGAAACGAAGTCGCTCGGAGGTTGGGAATGAAAAAAGGAAACATCAAAACCGCTCTCGAAGAAGCTATCCGCCTATGGATTGCACAAGACGATATTATGTAGGGGATGGCATTCAGTCGAAAACTAAATAAAGGTCGTCCCCTACACTAAACAACTGTGCCGAGAAGACCGTATAGGGTTGAAATAAGCTACCCGAAAAGAGGAAAGCCAAGGTATTTTCTTGCGAAGGATGTTATAGCACATGGAAGGAAATTAAAAGTAAAAAAATACATTTGCAGTGGTCGCGCTCCAACATTAGAAGAAGCGGAGCGGTTTAGAAGAGAATTCGCATATGAAATGGAATCGAAGGCCGCAGCAAAAAAGGCTAGTATAAGTAGCGCTTTTTATGAGTCGGATTATCTTTCACCAGAACAGATAGGATTTATTGATAGTATAGTAGCGGCAACACAAAAGTGTAGAAAGCACAACATTTATTACTGATGCCAAAGTAAGAGGTGCTGATTGAGTTGGAATTGGATCTACAAGATTTAATTGATGGTTTAAATGATTTGGATAAGATAGCTTTGCTTTTGCTTCATGCTAATAATGATGCCCCGATCCGTGGTGAACTTTTTTACCAGACAGAAATATTTTTAATATCCAATTATATATTGGAGATCAAAGATCAGGCCGATTTTATGCCAGGTTGGTTAGGGCCATACAGTGAATCCGCCGAAGTAAGCCTTAATAATTTAATATCATATACTCTAGTGGATAAAAATAGGTCCTGCGGTGGTTATAAGCTTAACAACAAAGGCAAAGAAATTGCAAAAATCCTTGAAGGATCGACCCTTCCAGAATACAAAGATGCTATATCTAATTTTAAAGATCTGTTGAATGATCTCACCAAGGATGAGCTGTTAGCTTTTATTTATTTTTCATTTCATTACTTTACTGGAGAGTCTTTGATTCTCCCTGAAGTGGTTAAGAAAAGAATGCCTTCTATAATATCTCTATATAGAAAGGGTAAAATAAGTTTGGCGAAGGCAGCTTCTCTTTCTGGAATGTGTATTGAAGATTTTCTCGATGTATTGAAGGAGCACTAAGATGAAAATATTCGACACGTCTTCGGTAATTTGTATCTTATCTGAAATATGCTCGCCAAAGATATTAGACATATGTATAAAAAATGGATAATAGAAATATAATAAAACTTTTAAAATAATTATTATATTAATTATAATAAAAAAATAAAAATGGGTGATTAAAAATGGTACATGATTGGTTAACAGACGACATGGCAAAATATTTAAGATTAAATTGTCGCAAATCATGTTACCAATTAAAAGAAGAGTTAGAAGACGTTTTTAATTTTTCAGTTTCTCATAACGAAGTATCTCAGGTAATTCGTGGATATCGTCAAGATTTGAAAGAGCTAAACGATGCTGCAATCGAAGATCTTCGTAGAAGACAAATTGAAGTTTTGGAGAATTCGATAATTTCCGAACTAGCAGAAGCTCAAATAATTCTTTCTAAATATAGATCTAAAGTGAATGAAGCATTTGATCAACTTGAGGGCGGTGTTACTAATCCAAAAGATTATTATACTTTTGCGAGATTAGAAGAAGTTTATAATAAAGCTGTTATAGATACCCAAAAGTTATTATATGAAACGCAGAATAAAAAAGCAGAAATCGGATTACAATTAGACGAAAATAATAAAAAGAGTTTAGTTGATTTGATTAATGATGATTAGTCTTTTTTATATTTGGGGCAAAATATTTTATCGAAACAGTCTTTGCAAAATATAAATCTCCCATCGTCTTCTATACATCCAATTAAATAATTTCCGTTATGATAACACGGATAACATCTAAGTTTATCAAACATAAGAAATGATTCCATTTTCAATCCTCCACTGTAATAATGACGGCTTCTCTCCCTGCGTCATATTCCACATCAGACACGTCCAAGAAATCATCTGGTCGGTCTTCATAGTTTCGACGTACATCAAAAAAAACGTCATCGTCTAGCTGGTAGTCAGCTAGAGCGTTCATAAGCTGGTATACTTTCATCGGTCTTCCTCCATCCAACAAACGCAGAACTGATTTGGGTTTGTCATAGCTTCATATTCCTGTTGGCTGTCGTCCGTGTACCGTACTACTTTCCCACATTTTTCGCAAATTGTTCTTATTGTCATCTTAGGTCACCTCAGTTTTTCACTATGCTATACTTAGCGGGAGACATATATATAGTTTTCCCTCGGATTACACTATTTAGATTATTCGTGTTACTACGGTATTACTAGAGAACAGAAAAGTATATTCTTGCAGAGGGATTCGCGAGGATTTGCGTTAGATTCGCGTGAAGAAAATCATGATGGCAATAATATAAAATAACGAAACGTTTATATACCAGTTTCTGAAATAATAAAAATCAATTTAATTTAATCAATTGAATAAATTTCATATCTTTTTTATAAGAGTTTCGAATAAAAATACGTGAAGAATCATAAGCAGAGAAAATTTTAGGACCAAATTTGGCGATTCTGAGCAACTTCTCTAGCTATCGATTTTAGAAATTTGCATACTTTTCTGTTGATGAGTATTATTTGGTGTGTCGTTGAGTTGTGGCGTCAAGTTTATATATTGGTTTTGTGCAATTATATTAATGGTTGAATAAAAATGAACGAAAAAAAATTAGAGTTTTATATTCATTACGGGATATTGTGATTCTGGAACAAAATATACTTTCATATCATCCGGTAAAAATGTATTTACGGCGCATGTATCGTGTGTGGGGAAAATTATTTCAAATGTTCCATCTCGTCTAAGTCGATGTCCAACTATTCCTTCTTGTTGCATCAAAATTTCTATATCTTCTGGAGTAGCGTTGTGACGCATCACAAAAAGAAAATATGGCATTTTCCTCACCTACCAACGTCCATTTTTAACTATAACTCCAGGAAACGCTTCAAAGTTCTCAAATTGTGATTTTTTAGGAGTTATTAATTTAGATTCACCTATTTCAACCACAATATGAACTTTATCGAAGGTTTCTTTGTTATTTCTCCAGTACTCTACGTCATCTTCTCCAGTTACCCAGACGTCTTTATACTGGCCGTTTTTCTCTCCAATTATCTTATAGTTCTTTGCCATAGATACTACTTGGTGGGAGACATATATATAGTTTTCCCTCTGATTCTACTAACAACTAAATAAGTATTACTACAGTAACACAACCATATCAATTAATACGTTAAATTCCCAGGTTGCGCGAACATGAACGAAATAGCCGCCAAACTTCATGCGAAAGGGCCGATATGGTTTTGTGAACGGATTCTTGGATCTTCGCTATTTGATTATCAAAAAGATATAATAAATGCAGTATTTAAATATCCTCGCGTTACAGTTCGTTCGGGTCATAGCATCGGGAAAACTGTATTAGCAGCAAATGTTATGCTATCATTTTTATATTTGCATAAAGATTCTATTGTGATTTCCACCGCTCCAACTGCAAGACAAGTTACAAAGGTAACGTGGAAAGAATTAAGACGCGCATATAATAGAGGAAATAATTTATATATAGAAGAGTTGGGCGGAAAGTTACTTCCAAAATCTCCAGAATTATATTTAAGTGATGATTGGTTTGCAATTGGTTTATCAACTGATGACCCAGACAGATTCCAAGGATTTCATGCAGAAGATTTATTAGTTGTTGTCGATGAAGCTGCCGGAGTAGATGAAGAAATTTTTGAAGCTATAGAAGGTGTGTTAACTTCTATAAATTGTCATTTATTATTAATTGGAAATCCGACAAACACTTCTGGAACATTTTATGATAGTTTCCAAGAGAATGGATGGAAAACGTTTAATATTTCTGCATTCGATACTCCGAATTTAACAACTTTCGGAATAACACAATCTGACTTTTTAGAAACTGGCTGGGAAACGAAACTTACTTCAAAAATTCCATATCCGTTTCTAGTTACTCCACAATGGTGCTATGATAAATTTTTACGTTGGGGGCCAGATAGCGCAATATATCATTCCAGAGTTCTTGGAAATTTCCCGCCAGAGGGATCTACTATTTTAATTCCTAGAACTTGGATAGATGCTGCAATCGAGCGAAAGCTTTAAATAATTATTGGTGTTATAAATATGACTGTTCTTGGATGTGATATTGCCAGATATGGAGAAGATTCTTCTGTGATATCAATTTGTCAAGATAGTGAAATATTACCATTAAAAATATTCAATAAATTTTCTACAATGGCTATTGCGGGATTCATTATAAATACAATTGAAGAGTTTACTCCTAAAGAAGTTTATATCGACGAAATTGGTTTAGGCGGTGGAGTGGTAGATAGATTATTAGAACAGAAATATAATATTACTGGAATAAATGTTGCTAGAAAAAGTTGGTTTCCAAACGAATTTAATAATTTAAGAAGTCAATTATGGTATAATTTAAGACAGTGTTTAAATCCGAATGCCGATAATCCAATTGTATTACCAAATGATCCAGATTTAATAGAAGAGTTGTCAAATATTAATTATTCATTTGATTCACAGGGAAGAATAAAAATAGAGTCAAAAGATGACATGAAAAAACGTTTGGGTAGATCTCCAGATAGAGCGGATGCAGTATGTTTATCTCTTATCGGTTACGAGCATACTAACCAAAAAATTGGTGGAAGTTCTGGGTTAGGAATCGGATGGGATAATTACTAATCATTTTCCATCTCTGATAATAAATTGCAAACTATAGATCCAATTTCATAAAGACTTCATGGTATAAATAGTTAACGTTAGTAATTTCATTCATCCATAAAGACAAAATTTCCTATATGTTCTAAATCCATATATGCAGATCGGATCATATCGGTATCATATACGGAATATTCGTTATAATATAAAAATGCTTTTATAACAGCTTCTCGAAGAGAAACCGGTAACGGAACAGAGTCAACGAATTTATCGTTTTTTATAATTCTTCGCACTGCTCCGACTAATTGTAATTCTGTATATGGCATACATATACTTACAACTTAATCACATATAAATCTTTCGGTTGGTGATTCCATGCTAGAAAATATAAGACAAAAAATATCAGATAAAATATATACAAACGCAAAATCGACAGGAACCACTGCCGGTCTTCAATTTTCTTTAGAAGCGAGCGAATCAGATTACTCAAGCATTGAACTTGATGATCTCAGAAAAGGCTCAAAAAATGATGTTGTTGATAGAGCTTTATCTGCATGGATTGATTTCGCTTTTCAGCTGGATTATGTAGATGTTGATCCGCCCTATGATGAAGAACCAACTGAGGAAGAAAAAGACGAGATCTTCCAAGAGTTAGAAATAATCAATAAAATAATTAAACCGTCATTAAATGTAAAATCGGCTGCAAAAGATCAATGGATTTATGGAAGTGCCATATTTAATTTCGGAATTGGGTCTTTAGAAGAATCTGGCTGGAGTAACGTGCCAACATCATTTAAAAGACTTCCTCCATATTCTTTTAGTGAATTGCCAGAAACTAAACCAGAAAATTATAGGGAAGCACAATTTTTAAAGGGAATTGTATATAATCCAGCAGATGGAAGTTTCACGTACACACAGAAACAAAAATCTTCTAAAGTGGATCTTCCCGCAGAAAATATTTTGCACGTGCTATCTCCTACTTCAGAGTTTCCAGATGGAGATTCCAAGTATGCCAACATTAACCATATTGTGAAACAGTTGGCAGATATTGAAGTTGCCCGAATGCAAACCATAAGACGATTAGGAGCGCCAGTCTTATGTTTTACTGTTGAAGCTCCGTCGACAGATGGAACTGGAAAAACTTATAGAGATGCAACTGGGAAACCAATTTTCGTAAATTTTGGCGACAGAATGGCGATAGTCCAAGAAGTTGCAAAAAATCAAAACCGTGGTTCCATCTTAGTGTTGCCGGATTTTGTTAAAGTTGAAGTCTTGAAATTGGATAATGCACTTAAAGCAATTCGAGACGAAGCAGAAGCTAAAGAACTTAAGATAGTTCAATATGTGATTTGCCGAGATTTCACGGAAAACCAGGGGAGTTCGCTATCTGGTTCCAGTGTTTCCGGATTGGATTTCTTGAAACTTCGAGCAGAGGGCCAGCGTGAAGACATCTTTGAAAAATTTGCAGATTTCTATAATAATATTCTGAAAGAGAATGGCAAAGAGGGATGGAAAGTTAGACCGGTTTGGAAAGAATTGGAACCTAAAAATCTTTTGAATGATGCGATGATTGCTAAAGCAATGGTAGAATCTGGAGTTTTCACTGAGAATGAAGTGAGGGAAACCGTAGAATTTCCTGAACTTTCCGAGGAAGAACTCCAAGAAAAATTTGGTAGAAATTCTGAAGAAAACGAACTTCCGGAGAAAGAACCCGAAGAGAAACCTATTGAAAATTCTGCAATTGTTTTAAATGAAGAAATAGATCACGAAAAAGAATCGCAGCTTTCCGATGAAGAACTGGCGAAACTTATTAAAGAAAATCCGTTAGATGTTCTGAGATCGAAACAGAAGTTAGAAAAAATAGAGAAGATTCTTGGAAAATATATTAAGGAAGCGAAATAAATGAAATATTTACTCGGAATTATATTTTTAGTGTTATGCTTTAGTACGTCCGGCGCTTACCAACTTTCACAAGATTTCGTTGGAGTTGGATCGGTTAATTCTGAAATTCGATCCGAAAATTTTAAAAGTGTTATTCGTGCGGAATCTGGAGAATTTGCAATTGGAAATCAAGTTACGCAAGATTCTTCCTTTTCCGGATTCCATCTTATAAATGGAATTGGCGGAGTTTACCGAGTTAATGGCAAAATTGCAGATTTATCTCATTCTATAAATATTAATGATGCGTCGGCAATATTTCTCACGTCTAAATTCGAAAGAACTTTGCGAAGTGCTAACGAAATGGATAATAATGATGAAACGATAAGTGGCGGATCTTCAATAATTTCTGGAAACTTTACCGGAGATGCAATCGAAAAAATTAGATCTGTTAAATATGATGGATGTAAAGGAAATAAGCCGTTGGACCTGTCAACGATTCGTGTAAATGGAACTTTCGAAATAAATTCCAAGGTGGAAATATGACCGAAGAAAAATGTTGCGATTGTAATGAATCCGAAGTAAAATCTTTTGGATGTACCGGTGACGAAATAGATCCCCGTACGGATGGCTACTTATGTGATATTTGCCATGTACCAATTGAAATTTTTGTAATTCCTAGCGGGTGGCGGAAACTTCCAGGCCAGCCAAAACAGTATACCGATGGCGAAAATTCCAGATGGTACACTCGTGAAGAATATATGGAGATGACAAAAAAATTAGTTGGTTATGAAATTGATCCGGAAAAAGCTCTTGAAGAAATGAGAGAGAAAACTGGAAAAGATTTTAGATTATGGAAATAGGAGGAAAATATTATGGCTGAATTTAGAAAAGATGTTAGAAACACTACTGTTAAACAAATTTTAAACATGTTAGATGGACTTTCTGAAATGGTAGCGGAGAGACTCGATAGAAATGAGATGCAGATGATAAGATCGCAGTCAGCGGATAATGGAAGCGGATTCTTATATGCTCCAGATGGAGTTGGCGACTTGCAGATCTTCCTAAAAAATATGGGATCTCTCCGCCAGGCAGTAAATGATGGTCTTGATGCCGCTGAACTCGTGGCAAAGGGATCTAAACCAGTTCATCATGACTTCGAGGAACTTTCTATAAATTCTTATAGTGGAGATACTACTGACGTAACCAAGTAGATATCTTCTCAAATATTTTTTAATGGTGATTTTATGATAGAACTTACCGAGAATTCGCGACGAGAATAATCTATATACCAAAACGAGAATCTATATAGAGAATATAGAGACCCTCCACTTTTTTATTTCAAATTATTTAGTAGAAAAAGATATAGAAAAGAGTTAAGACTCGAAAAATTGGCGACTATTTTACATGACGAGGAAGAAAAAATGAGAATAGAACTTTTACAAGATATTGATAATGTTGGAAAGCGGGGAGATCGTCTCCAATTGAATATTATAAAAATGCTTGAATTAATTGCAGAAGATAAAGCAAAAAAGATAAATTCCCGGAAAAATACGGAAATGGGATGGCCCGTTGGAATCGCTGTAAAACTCTCCGAAGAAGTTTACGGAGTGGGTATTGCCGGGGATATGGTGGCGTTTCCGATAAATTCTTTGGAAAATATAAAAAAGTTTGTTCAAATTAAAAATCGAGGAGGATTAAGTCTTCTCTGAGTCCCAGCCAAAGTCTAAAAAACTAATTTTCCGATGGCGGCACGAAGAACACTTCTAAATGTGTGCATAAGTAAATCACCTCAAAAATTAGAAATTGTAAAGATTTACTCATTTTTCAGAATTTTGAGTATCGGAAGTCGACATTCTTACCAATACAGTCTTCCAAAAAATCTCTAAAAAGTTTCATGAGAATCACTCCTTATAATACGGGCGATTATAATACGGGCAATTTAATTTATCCCCGCACCCCGCACACCATTGGAGACAGTTGTCAGAGTTCATGCATCCCATTAACTGATTATTTCTAGTGAGATCATATACTGGAAATAATTCTTTTCCGGGAATAATAAAAAAAGATTTCAGTAGAATCACTTCCTGAATTGCAATTCCGCTGCCACATTCGCGTTCAGAAATTCCAGGTCTTCATCCGTAAAATATGGAAGAAGTTTCCTAGATAGTTCGCTGAGAAATGCGCTACGATCTTGCATCGATGCTATCTCAATACATCCTAAACATCTTTCCAGAGTCAGATTCATTGTTTCTCACTCCAACAGTTTCAAGAAATCTTCATCAGACAGTTCGCAGATTGCGGTATGCGCATTTTCTGCCTCATATTGAAAATTATATCCAGCACCATATAATTCTCCCCAATCGGTAACTTCTTTGTCTTTCGCAGGGAAAATCATAGTTTCGTAGTAATCTCCAAGAATGTCAGTAGTCGAAATATAATACTGTTTCCCGCCGATATCTCGGAATTCCGTCAGATGAAATCTTTCCGTCATAGTCTCTCCCTCCAGTACTCTATCTCAGCTTCTATATATAGCTTTCGCATAATTGCTTCGCATAGTTGGTTATATGCATTCCTCTCCTGCGGATCTTCAACAATGTTCAGCAAATCCGGGTCGTCATAAAGAATATCATAGGAGACATTCTGGTAGCCTTGCTCCATAAGGAGAGCCAGCTTAATTTCCAGCGTTTTCTTGTAGTCGTCCATTGAATCCCTCCGTCACTACCAATAACACGAAAGTATTTATAGTTTTCGCTATTCCCGCCATTCGTCTCGACCCTGCTCATACGTTTCTATGGGCCGAATATTTCCCATCTTATATGTATCACAAAATCTAATCAAACAACAATCATCGTATGATCCGGCGACATGAACAATGTCTTGAGCCAAAAACATACATCCGTCGCAGTCTTGCCACGATTCGAGTTCACAATCCCATTGTTTGCACCATATCATACTCATAAGTACATCTCCAAACTATATATAACTTTCCCTCGGTGATTTCATGCCAGAAGATAATATAGAAGATGACGAATTAAAATCCGTTCTTCAAGACGAGAAACTTTGGGGAAAACTTGAAAAAGAGATGGAAAAAGAGAACTGGAAATTATGGGCGGCTATTTGGGCAACTTCGGCTTATGCAGCATATAATAAAGCTCAGAAATATACTTATGGAGATATGACTCGCGGTAAAATGAACCCAGAAATAATTAAATCTGTGGATAAAATTAAAAAATTAGAGAATGATCGTGCATTAAAATATTTTGAAAGTCATGGTACTGAACTCATAAAATCTCTTTCGAAAACTGATGTTGAACGTATGAAAAATACGTTGAGAGATAACTGGGGGAAAGGATTAGATACATTTTTAAGAGAAGCTAAAGATAGTTATCCACTATCTAAAAGTAGACTTACTACAATATTTAGAACTGAATATAGACACGCATACGAAGCTGGGAGATATGAAACTGCAGGCAGTATGAAAAATGAAGGATGGAGAATAAAAAAAATCCATCATCATAGTGGAGCAGCGAATCCCAGAATAGAGCATTTACAAGCGGATTCCGAAGAGCGAGAACTTGGAGAAGTTTTTTCGTTCGGAACTGAATACGCAGTTGGCCCAAATTGCGGATGCTGGACTGAGTACTATAACACCGGAGAAAAAATTAAGAAGTAGTTTTTAATTTATTACAGCATGTTATAACAGAATCTATTGGTTTTTCGTATTGTTCCATTCTTTCTAAATTACTTTCGAATATAGATAATGCCGATTTCCCATTAATAACAGATTCTGGAATTAACCAAAGATGTTCTGGATTTAGATCTTCTCTGTTATCGAATGCTATTAATAAAAAATAATCTGGCGTCGTATTATGCCTAAAATAGAATCTCCACGCGTCAGATGAATGCGATTCAAAATGTCTAGTTGAACTTTTCACGTCGATTTTATATCCGTTATTACATATAAAATCATAACCTGGATGATTCGGAGACATTAATTGAACATCTTTAAATACTTTTGATAAAACTTTTTCTGCAATGTGAACGCCTAAATAAGATGCGCATTCTTTATTTTCTGACATTGGTTTAACTCTTCCGGTTCTATATCTCCACTCTGTAACACGTTTTATATCACACGATTTACAACTAGATGATATTATACCATTTCTTATATAGAATTCGCTAACGGGTTTCATTTCTTTACACTGTGAACATTGCTTATATTGCATACTACTAATAGTATCAGTAATACTATAAATACTTTTCCCTACGAATTCCCACTAAAAAAATATTAAAGAGGTGATTAAATGGCGTCATCAAACTGCCATTTATGTAATAGTCACGATGTAATACTTAATAAAAAAACTGTAAAAGTGCCGATGATTCTAATGAGAACTGGAAAGTTCAATAATCTTGATAAAGTTCCAGAAGAATTAGAGGAGGCCGCACGGAAATTTACATATAGACCAATTACTATAAGAGATGACGATTCCCTCGGACATACCCCCGGCGGAATCGCAACGAATAAAACAAAAAATATTGGAGAAGTTATAGACCCAATTTGGAGACCAGAAACCGGCGACATTTTCGGATATGGTCTTTTCGATGTAGATAAAACACCAAAAAAATTATTAGACAGACTAATTAAAGCTGATCCAACTCTCGGACTTTCTGCAGCATATTATGCAGATATCGACGGAACAATAGAAAGAAATTACATAATTGACAATGTAAGTATTTTGGAAAGTAAAGATGCCGCATGTGAACCACCATTTTGCGGACCCAATTTAAATTCTTCAATAGAAATTTTAAAAGAAGACACAGGAGGTAAAATTATGACAGAAGAAATTATTAAACTAAATGAAAAAATTCTTTCGGAGAACATCGACCTAAAAGTTGAACTGAAAGAAAAAGATGCACAGATTGTAAAACTTAATGAGAAAATTTCCGAGTTCGAATCTCAGATAGACACTCTTAGAGAATCTTTCGAGACTGACAAAACCGCACTTCTCACAGAAAAAGATGAAGTTATCGCCGAAAAAGATACTCAGATAGCAGAACTTACTGAGAAAATTGCAGAAGTAGAAAAAGCTAAGAAAATTGCAGATTTCAGGGCACGATTCCCTGAAGATGTTTCCGAAGAGAAATTTAAAGAGTTGCTAGAAGCTTACGTTCTCGATCCGAATTCTATTATAGAGAATGCTAAATTAAATGATAAATATATTAAGTTAGTTTCTCCCAAGAAAATTGAGAATATTGCAAAGGGAGATCAGTTCACCGGCGATCTGCATGAAAATGAAAAATCTGAAGATGCGGACGTTGACGATATTGAAGATTTCAAGAAAACCATGAATGTTTACGTTGTAAAATAATCGGAGATGAATAAAAATGGCACTAGTTCAAGATAGATTTCAGCAAGCTGGAACCGCCCTTCCGGTAACTGCAATTGCAATTTATGAAGGATATTTATATAAATGGTCATCCAATCAAATGGCCGTATGTACAAATGTTACTGATACCGTTGTTGGCATTGCCGCATATTCTACGAAAGATGCTGACGGTGATGCGAAGACTATGACCGCGGGCGACAAAGTAAACTTTTTCTTACTTGGTTCCGGTCTCGAAGTTAATGTAGCTATAGCGGCATCAGAAGCCCTAACTACTGGCTGCACTATATATGCTGGTACTAACGGTCACGCATCTATAAATTCTTCTTCAAGCACTGCGACCGCTATCGGCCACTATTATGGAAATGCACAGACTACAAGTTCAACTGCCGGAACTCTTTACCCGGTAACACTAGATATATTCCCGTGAAATTATAATTAGGAGGTAATAAAAAATGCCAAATACTGGAGCATGGACTGAAGCACAAGTTTCCAACTATGTGCGAAGACGGGCGAAGCTCGCCCTAGAAGCTATTGATCAAAGTTACAATTATACACCCACACTTTCAAAATATTTCCCTATAGATACTAATTTTGCATCCGAAAAAATTGAGAGATATTACTATGGAAGAAACCCCGGTGTCTACAAGACGACTCTTGAGGGAGTTCCGGAGAGTATTCGTAAAGATTTCACTAAAGTCACCGCGGATATGCATTGGTCAAAATATCCGGTAACTGTCGGAGATTCTGCTAGAACTAAAATTGCAGTCGATAACATTCTTGCTCAGGGAACGGCGGATGCGCAAAACTGGTTTGATTTTGTCCGAGATTATGACATCATCACTGCTCTAAAAGCTGGACATCACGCATCTTGTACTGCTCCGGCAACTGGAGTATGGACTGACGAAAGCTCCAGAAACATTGACAAAGATATTTCTGCAGCTTTTCAGGCCATAATTACTTATGGCGGTGCGGCCAGATTCGCTAACACCAACTTCATTTGTATTTATCCCGCTAAAGCGGTTGGAGGTCTCAACGAACTTGATATTGTTGGCGGAAACGTCGTTTCTAAGATGGAAGATTATCTGCAACAGTCTTGGAGCGGAAAAATTACATTCGTTCCGTGGGGTCCAACTCTCGACGAGGATGGAAACGCATATCTTGACATTGCCGGAACTTCAGCAGATGCTTTAGGAACTTCCGCGATAGTTTGTGCTACTGGACCGAGAGTTCTTATTAACGGTGAATGGAGACCTCCCGAAGTCAACCGAGCGGAAACTTGGAGAGAACCGGGAACTGCTGAACATCTTCTTTTCAAGATGTGTAGCGGTGCAATGGTCGTTCCAATGCTGGGATCTACCACAACCACGCCTCTTATATACGAAATTACTAATGTGATATCCTAAGTATAATTAGGAGGAAATAAAACAATGAAAAAATTTGCAATAGTAGGAGTAATCCTCCTACTATTTACAATTAATGCAAGTGCTGTTTACTGGGATCTTCCAAGAGTATTTTCTGGGACCCAGGACGTAAACGGTTTTGCAGTAGGTACTGCAGATCATTTAACAGTTGGCGGTGTTATAGTTCCACAAGAAATTGTTATAGTTTGGCCAATAAATGCGAACTCTGTTGATGAAAATGTTTTCATTGCATCTGATAATTGGCAAATTACTCATATTGAAGAAGTACATAGTGTTGCCGGAACTGATGGATCTCCAGTTAATGTAACTGTCAGAATTTGTAATGGAACCGATACCCCAAGTGCCGGTAATGATACTCTTCAAGCTGTCATAGATCTTAAAGGAACTGCTAACACTGTACAGGCTGGAAACTTAACAGCTACTACTGCAGATTTACAGTTATCTGATGGTGACAGATTAGCGTTAGATTATTCTGGAACTCTGACAAATCTTGCAGGCGGTTCCATAACTATTCACATGAAGAGAATATAATCGGAGTTATTGATAATGGCTAAAAAAATTAAAGAAGATGCTGGGGAATCTTCCCCAAAATCTTCTATTTTAAAAATGCCAAAACGAAAGAAACCAGAACCCGAACTTGAAAGAGTTATTATTGAAAAAGTCCCAAAAACTTCTAAAGAAATTTCAGATTATTTAGAACTTTGGAAAAAAAATAAGACACCTGAATTTCTTAAGAAAGTTAATAATGGCGCATCTAATAATACTATCATGGTATTTATGCCAAACTTCGGAAAAATGAAAGAACTGTCTGGAAAAATAGACGGATTTATATATATCGACGGTTATAGAATAGATCGAAAATATCCGGTAGAAGTCAAAGAAACACCTCTTATAAAACTTGCAATAGTGGCTAAACTTCTAGGATTCTCTCGGATAAATAACAGAGTTTTAACTAGAATAAAAAAATATGAAAGAGAGATGATATAATGAGTCTGTATACAAATTCTGTAAATGTTCCACAGTCTCAAATTAATTATCATCCAAGATTTGAACTTATAACGGTAACTACTGATACTTCCGGTAATGCTTCTGTAACTTCTGATAATACTTTGTTTGGAGAACTTCTAGGAATTTATTATGATGATGGAACTATCACAACTTCCACAACTGCTGTTGTAAGTACTGTAACTCCTATAGTTTATCAGATAGATTCTTATGATGTCAATAGCAATGACACTTTACATTTACCAAGACAGTTAGTAGTTAAGACTGATGGAAGTACAGCGGGAACTGATGCATTCGACAAAATTCCAATATGTTCTAAAATAAATGTTGCGGTTAAGGGCGGTCAAGCATCAAAAACATTCTATGTTTATATAGTTTATAGGTGATTTTATGGCGGTTACGGAAACACAAGCAATAACCGCAACAGAAAGCTATACTCAGTTAACCGTTCAAACTTCTGAACAATCTTCTGCAAGTACTAACACCAATGCAAATATTTTGTACAATTCACAGTCAGAAATCCAAGGAAACTGGACTTTATTTTATGCAGATGCACTTGAGCGAATTGG
>Ga0209613_1000829_pt1 | contig 31862 bp, 23 predicted proteins | sample BioC13SIPDNA_2_FD_185747 | JGI IMG/M metagenome (GOLD analysis project Ga0209613, IMG submission 185747) | Anaerobic biogas reactor microbial communites from Washington, USA - Biogas_R2_A C13 SIP DNA (SPAdes) (version 2) | ecosystem: Engineered > Bioreactor > Anaerobic > Unclassified | place...
GACGCCAAGATCACGCAGATCTACGAAGGAACCAACCAGGTCCAGCGCATCGTCATGGCGCGCCAGCTGCTGAGGTAGTCCCGGCCTGAACCTGCGATCGGCACACCCCTGAGCCGTGTGCCCAGGTGGGTGTGCCATGCGCGTCTCATACCCCGCGGACGGCACACTGCTCGGAGAGCGCACGGATGGGTGTGCCGTGCGCGTCAGATGTCCCGCGGACGGCACACCGCCGACGGTCTCGTCGGGGCCGGTGTGCCAAGCGCGTCTCATACCCCGCGGACGGCACACTCCAACGAGGTAGAGGACGCTGGCTCTGAGAGCCGGACGTCCTACGAAGGCGCGACGAGCGGCTCGCCGTCACGCAGCTGTTGGAACAACCGGTCCGCTGCGGCGTCGTCCCACAGCACCGAGCTGCCGGCGCTGGTCTGCGCGTTCATGTTCGCGACTGGGACCTGGAGGCTGAGCGTCGACCCACCTGAGACGCCGCGCATGGTGAGCAGGATCTGCGCCATGTCGATCATCGAGGTGTTGTCCCCGATCGCCATGCCGGAGGCGGCGGACTGGGTGAATCCCCACCAACGCCAAGGGATGAGGACCGTCGCCGGGGTCGCCGCGCGGTCCATGATCGCGCCGAGGAACTGACGCTGCCGCTCGGCCCGCCCGAGATCGCCACGCGGGTCGGAGTAGCGGGCCCGCACATACCCGAGGGACGTCGGGCCGTCGAGGAGCTGGCAGCCCTCCTTGAGGTTGATGTGCGCCTTGGGGTCGTCCATGTCGAACGGCACACAGATCTCGACCCCACCCAGGCTGTCGACGACCCCGGCAAATCCGGCGAAGCCGATCTCCGCATACCCGTCGATCCGCAGACCGGTGCGCTGCTCGAGCGTCTGGACGAGCAGCTCCGGGCCGCCGATTGCGAAGGCGGCGTTGACCTTGTTGCTCCCCTGGCCAGGGATCTCGAGGAAGGAGTCCCGCGGGATCGAGATGAGCGCGCGTGGTCCACCGGTGGAGGGCACGTGCACGAGGATGATCGAGTCGGTCCGCTGCCCCTCCGAGGAGCCGGTGCCGAGGCGCCGGCGCTCCTCGGGGGAGAGGTCGCCGCGCCCGTCGTTCCCGACAAGCAGGTAGGTCGTCCCGGAGCTCGACGCAGCGCGCGCGTCCGGGGACGCGTCGACCCGCTCGATCCGCAGCCAGGCGATGAGCGGGGTCGCGACGAGGAAGACGAGCCAGGCGGTGAGCACCCAGGCGATGGTCCGGCCCGCCCCTCCACGGCGGCGTCGCCGGCGCGGGCGCGGCGGGGGCTCGGGCTCCCTCTGACGGTATGCGGTGTCCGGCCCGCTCGGCGGAGGCGGCGGGGGCGGTGGCGGCGGAGGGGGAGGTGGCGGAGATGCCTCGTACCGTGGCTGCACGGGAAGAACCCTGGTGCGGTCGACCGGCTCCGACGGGTCGGGGCGGCGCGGCCGGATGGGGATCGGCCGTGCGTCGTCGTCGTGTCCGGGGGTCATCGGACCAGTGTCGGGCCAAGGGGGCATGCGCTCCAAACGTGCCGACACGCCTGCGCCGTTCCAGGCAGCCTCCCCGCGTGCGGCGGTTGCCTCGGATTAACTTGACGGCGATGGCCCCTCCACAGCGCACCGGCGCCTCGGGTGCGGTCCGCGAACGGCGTGCGCCGGCGGGCTCCTGGGACACCGCTGACACCTACCTGAGCGTCGCTCAGGCCCGTCGCCGTGCCGTGAGCCTGCTCGTGCTGAGTGTCCTGGTGCCCGGTAGTGCGCAGATCGTGGCCGGCAACCGGGCGATCGGTCGGATCGTGCTGCGGATCTGGTTCGGCATCCTCCTCATCGCCGCACTGCTGGGGGGCATCGCCTTCCTCAGCATCTCGACGGTGGTCGGGATCCTCTCGGCGTCCTGGTTCCTCCGGCTCGCCCAGTGGGCGCTGTACGCGTGGGCCGCGATCTGGGCCCTGGTCCTCATCGACGCCTGGCGGCTGGGCCGACCGGACAGCCAACCGGTGCGCACGAGGCGGCGCTTCGCCATCGCCACCGTGATCCTTCTCATCCTGCCCGGCGGGGTCGCCTATGCCGGGACCTCCGTCTCGGCGGGACGCAGCGCCCTGAGCGCGGTGTTCGCGGACGGCCCGTCGATCCCGGCCTCGGACGGGCGGTACAACATCCTGCTGCTCGGGGGCGACAGCGGTGCCGGCCGTGAGGGCACCCGCCCGGACAGCCTGCAGCTCGTGAGCATCGACGCCGATACCGGGCGTGCGGTCACCTTCGGCTTCGCGCGGGACACCTCCAACATCGTCTTCGAGCGTGGCTCGGTGATGGCGGGGATCATGCCGGAGGGCTGGACCTGCGGCGACGAGTGCCTGCTCAACGGTCTGTACACCTGGGCCATGGACCACAAGGACCAGTTCCCCCCGGACGTCGAGGATCCGGGCATCCTCGCCACGCGCGAGGCGGTCGAGGCGCTCTCGGGGCTCGAGGTCCAGTACTACGCCCTTGTGGACCTCAACGGGTTCCGCAGCCTCGTCGACGCCCTCGGCGGCCTCGAGATCAACGTCATCCGCCGCACCCCGATCGGTGGCGGCACCTCGAAGATCTCCTCCTGGATCGAGCCGGGCAACCAGCGTCTCGACGGCTACCACGCCCTCTGGTACGCCCGCTCCCGGGAGGGCTCGTCCAACTACGAGCGGATGGCGCGCCAGCGGTGCGTCATGTCGGCGATGGTCGACCAGATCGACCCGCGCACCATCGCCCTGCGCTTCGGTGACCTCGCTGCCGCATCCACCGGGGTCCTACGGACCGACATTCCCCAGTCGGACCTCGGCACGTTCGCCGAGCTGGCGCTGAAGACCCGCTCGCAGAAGATCACCGGCGTGAACTTCGTTCCCCCGCTCATCAAGCCGTGGGACTTCGACATCGAGGAGATGCACCGGATCGTCGAGGACACCATCGAGGCGTCCGAGAAGACCGCGGACGAGGAAGCGGTCAGCACCTCGGCCACACCACTGCCGGGCGTGACGCCGACCGACGCAGCCGCGCCCGGGGGCGCACAGGTGCAGCCGGGCGCGCCTGACAGCAGTCAGGGCAGTGCAGGGGCGACGCATGCTCCCGGCTACGACCCCCTGGCGCGCCCGAGCGAGGACATCAACGCGCGCACCGACGACATCGCCTCGGTCTGTTCCGTGGGCTGACGGAGCCGGCGGCCGACGAGCGCCGCACCGAGCACCCCGACAGTGAGCAGGCTCAGGGCAGCGCCGCGGAGCAGTCCGGGCTGTCGGAAGGAGCACCGCAGCGTCGCGGATCCGTCGAGAGGAGCGGCGATGAGGCCGTGGAGCGGCGTGATGCGCGTCGTCCCGCTGTCGGTCTCGCACCGCCAGCCTTTGTATGCGGGCACGCTCACCACCGCGAGGCCATCGCTCGGCTCGGCCCACTGCACCTCGATCGTGGACCCGCTGAGTCGAGTCACCGGCGGAGCGGGCTCGGTCATGATCTCCTCGAGCACCGCGAGATCGAGGCACCCGACCGGGTGCTGAGGGAGCTGGGAGGCCGCCTCGGCGACGACCTGGATCCGGACGGGGCCGACCGGACCGTCGTCGCCTGCAGCGGCCTCCCCTCCAGCGCCGTCGACGACGACCCCCAGCTCGCGGGGGGCATCGCGGTCGACGTCCTGCACGTACACCTGCCGCCCGCTCCCGTGCCCCTCCGGCGTACTCGAGGTGCCCGTCGTGTCCACCGTCCCCACGAGGAAGGGCGCATCGAACGTCACCACGGTGCCGGGCTCGCAGCCGGCCTCGATCACCATCTCGTCGCCGGGCTCGAGCCTGACCGGCAGCTCGAGCACCCGACCGTCCCGGGTTGTGGCCTGCACGCGGGGGACCGCATACAGGGCCTTGCCGGCCAGCCGGTTCCGCGCGTCGAAGACCGACGCCACCGCCGCCTGCTCACCGGGCAGCAGAATGCGGCGGGCGATCGGGGCCGCCTCGCTGGTCCATGCGATTGTGCCGTCGTCCGCGAGGGCGGTGCGGATGCCGAGGAGCGCGCGGATGGCGGAGTCCTCGCCTATCCGTAGCGAGAGCCCGTTGGAGGTCCAGGTCACGCCGAGCTCGCGCAGCCCGGTGCTGTGGCGCGCGCTGATCATGCTGCTGTAGTAGTCACCTCCCGGGATGCCGAGGAGGAAGGCCTCGTTCCGGCCGTAGCGCTGCGGGCCGGCGACGCGCGCATTCGGCAGCCCAGGGCGCCGCTCCAGGGAGCGCTCCACCTCGGCCATGATCGGGCCGGCGTCGTCATTGAACATGAAGCGTTGGGCGCGCGCTGCATCCGAGACCACGCCCGTCCAGGTGCCCTCCACCACCACCCCGGCACCGAGGAGCACCACGAGCGACAGGCCGACCACGCGCGGCCCCGATCCTCCCTGGCGCGTGACCGCAGCCACGAGGGCGAGGAGGACGAACAGGAAGCAGGCGCCGAGTGCGACCGCTCTCGTGTGCGCACTCGTGCCCTCTGCAGCACCCGCCCACACGGCGAGGAGAGCCACGCCGGAGGCTCCGCCGAGAAGAGCGAGCGGGCGACGCCGCAGCCCGGCGGCGGCGAGCCACGAGCAGACCACGAGCCACGCACACATCGCGAAGGCCGCCCGGAACTGGCTCCCGTTGGGCATCTCGAAGGCGTGCCAGGCGAACATCGTCGGCGGCCACTGCATCGACAGCAGGACGAGCACCGCCCCCGCCGCATACGTGAGGCGTCGTCGGAGCGGACCGGCGATGAAGGGCAGGCTCAGCGCGAGGACGAGCACGACCGTGCCCACATACAGACCGGGTGTGCGACCGACCCCGCCGGTGAGCGGCAGCGCCCGCGCGAGCACCGTCTGCCACGGATGGGTGACGAAGGGGCGCTCCGGGGAGTCCTGCGCCTCGCCCACGGCGGTGAGGAACGGTAGGAGCACGACACTCGTGAGTGCGACTCCGAGCAGGACAGCGGCGAGCGAGCGCAGCAGGTCGAGGATCCCGCGGCGCACTGACGGACTCTCGCTGACCACACGGGCCAGGACGAGCGTCCCCGCCCCCGCAGTCGCCATGACGGCGCTGTATGCGTTGGCCCACCAGAACAGCGCCACCACCAGAACGGGGAGGAAGAAGCGGCCCCGGGTCCGCAGGTGCTCCATCGCGAGCGCGATGGCCGGCAGGGCGATGAGGCTGTCCAGCCACATCGTCACGTAGGTCGCGTCATCGAGCGCCCAGCCGCAGGTCGCGTATGCGGCGCCGAGGAGGAGCGCCACGGAGCGCGATCCTGAGCGGCGCAGGGTGAGCAGGTAGACCGTCATGACCGCTGCCGCGACGGCGATCTTCAGGACGGTGATGGTGAAGACCGCGGTGCCGATCTGCGATCGCGGGAAGAGTGCGACGAGCGGCGCGAACGGCGAACCCAGGTACGCCACATAGTCCGGGAGGAACGGGACGCCGAGCCCGACCTTCCACGAGATCGCCAGGTCGGCGCGCCCGTGGAGCAGGTCCCAGAGGTGGGCGTGGAAGGGGACGAACTGGTTGCTGAGGTCGTTGATCCCGCGTGGCCTCGGCCCGAACGGCTCGGTGCGCCGGATCGCGGTGACGGCACAGGTGACGAGTGCGGCGAGCAGACTGGAGGCGAGAGCCGGGAGCGCCCACCACAGCCTGGTACCCAGTCCTGGCGCCCCCTCCACGGGGACGTCCGGACGCGCCGGGTCCTGGGTCGTCGAAGTCGTCATGGCCTGCGTCAGCCTAGTCGCGGACCGTCCACCGACGGCGTCGCGCGCGGTCGTGCCGGCTGCAGCCCCTGAACGCTCCCCAGCAGGGCGGACCGGACAAGAACGTGACAATCGGAACGTTTTGGTACGCCCCCAGCAGGGCGGACCGGACAAGAACGTGACAATTGGAACGTTTTGGTACGCCCCCAGCAGGGCGGACCGGACAAGAACGTGACAATTGGAACGTTTTGGTACGCCCGGGCTCGTCAACTGCCGCCGGAGGAGAACGTGACCCGTCGCGCGCGGTCGTGCTCCGGGGCGGCGGTTCGGATTGCAGGGGCGGCGAGCGGATGCGGGATACTGGCGGCATGAATCGCCGCGGTCCCGACCCCGTCGACGAGGTCGGCCTTCAGCGGCAGCCACACGCTGAGCCGTCCGCGGACGCCGTCCCGACCGTCTCGGTCATCATCCCGGTCCTCAACGAGGAGCGGCACCTGCACGACGCGGTCGCGATGGTGCTCGCCCAGGACTGGCCCCACGAGCTGCAGGTCGTGCTCGCGATCGGCCCGTCGACCGACCGCACCGAGGAGATCGCCGCGGAGCTGGCCGCCGCCGACTCCCGGATCACAGTGGTCCCCAACCCCTCCGGGCGCACCCCCGACGCCCTCAACGCGGCCATCGGCGTCGCTCGGGGGGACGTCATCGTCCGGGTCGACGGTCACGCGGAGATCCCCGCCGACTATGTCTCGACCGCGGTGCGGGTCCTCGACGAGACCGGGGCGGACAACGTGGGCGGCATCATGGATGCCGAAGGCATCACCGCGTTCCAGCGGGCCGTCGCGGTGGCGATGAAGAGTCCCTTCGGAGTAGGGCCCTCGCGCTTCCACGTCGGCGGTGAGGCCGGGCCCGCCGACACCGTCTACCTGGGAGCGTTCCGGCGCTCCGCGCTCGAGCGGGTCGGCGGCTACGACCGCAGGTATGCGCGGGCCCAGGACTGGGAGATGAACCACCGGATCCGCGAGACCGGGGGACTGGTGTACTTCACGCCGGATCTCAAGGTCACGTACCGGCCCCGGGCCACGGTGAAGGCCCTTGCCAAGCAGTACTTCCTCTACGGGCGCTGGCGCCGGGTCGTCGCGCGGAGCCACAAGGGCACGATCAACGCCCGCTACCTCGCGCCCCCGGCCATGGTGGCCGGTGTCTCCGGCTCGACCCTCCTCGGACTCCTCTGGGCCCCGGCGCTCGCGGTGCCCGCCGCATACCTCCTCGGGACGGCTGCGACGGGACTGGCCATCAGCCGCGACGAGGACTGGCCGGTCCGGCTGCGCACCCCTGCCGTGCTGGCGACGATGCACTGGTCCTGGGGAGTCGGGTTCCTCACCTCGCCGAGGAGCCTGCCCCGCTGATGCGTGTCCTCATGCTGGTCTGGACCGGCGTCGCGACCGACACCCGCGTGCTGCGCGAGGCCACCACCCTCGTCGACGCCGGGCACCGGGTCCACATCATCGGCCGCGGCGTCCCGGCCGACTTCAGCCCACCTGACGGGATCACGGTCGCCTCCGCGGGTGCGCCGCCGCTGGCCCAGGGTCGCACCCGTCGCCTCAGCGCACCCGAGCGGGCTGTGCGCTGGGCGCTGCTTCCGGTGCACATCGACCGACGCCTGCGGGCCTGGACCGCCCAGGCGGCGGGCCTCGCCCGGGAGTGGGCCGCCGGCTCGGGCACTCCCGACGTCATCCACGCGCACGACTACACGACTCTCGAGCTCGCCGACGAGCTCGCGCAGGAGTGGCAGGTGCCGTTCATCTACGACTCCCACGAGTACTGGCGCGGCCGACCTCAGGAGGGCCGGCCGGCTCCGGTGAGGGCCCGACGCGAGCGACGCACCGAGAGCGCGGTGGCCGCGCGTGCCACCGCGGTCCTCACGGTCGGAGAGGGCGTGGCCGAGGCGCTGCGCGAGGACAACCCGCACTGGCCGCCGATCACCGTGGTCCGCAACAGCTTCCCCGCTCGCGAGGACGCGCCGCCACCGGCAAGCCCTCCCACGGCTGCGGTGTATGCGGGACGCCTCGCGCGGGACCGCGAGCTGGAGACCATCGCCGCCGCGAGCCGGTGCACCGACCTTCCCCTTGTCGTCATGGGGCCGGCGGACGAGTCCTGGCTCGCCGGCTTCGATGCCGGCCGTGCGACGGTCCTACCCGCGGGCACGATGCAGGAGGTCGACGAACGGCTCACCTCGGCCGGGATCGCGCTCGTCACCCATTCCGACAGCTGGAAGAACCACCGGCTCGCACTGCCGAACAAGCTCTTCCACGCGCTGAGCCTCGGAGTTCCCGTCGTCGCGACCGAGGTGGGGGAGCTCGCGGCCGCCGTGCGCGCCTACGACTGCGGGGTGCTGTACCCGCCCGGCGACGCCGCTGCCCTGGCCGACGCGATCGAGGAGGTCCGCAGTCGACACGCCTACTTCTGCGAGCGGGCGAGGGCCGCGAGAGCGGAATCGGGCTGGCCGCGGGACCGGGCAGCGCTCCTCGACGTCTATGCTGAGATGTCGCCTCGACGTCCCGGGCCGGTAGTGCCCGCACCGGACTCCGGCGATGTCCGCGCGCGACAGGGCACGCCGGAGCACCAGAGCCGGACAACGGATGAGCCGCGACCGGACCAGCACGAGGCAGACGAGAGTGAGCCTGCATGACCGAGACCGCCCAGGAGCGTGACCCCTCCCGCGAGGCAGCGGATCGCGCCCACGACTCCGGATTCCTCTCCGACGTCCAGGTCTACGAGCCCCACCGGGTCGGTCTGCCCAAGCTGCGACCGTACTTCATCGAGCTGTGGCGACGCCGCGAGTTCGCTGCCGAGCTCTCCCGGGCGGAGATGCGCTCGGCGAACACCAGGACCTTCTTCGGGCAGGTCTGGCTCGTCCTCAACCCCCTGCTCCTGGCGATGGTGTACTTCATCCTCGTCTTCATCCTCGCGGGCGGAGCGCGCGGGCCGGCCTTCTTCGCGCACCTCACGGCGGGCCTCTTCGCGTTCTACTTCATCTCCGGGTCCATCACCGCCGGCGCGAAGTCCGTCGTCAGCAGTGGGTCACTGATCGCCAACCTGGCGTTCCCGCGCCTCCTCATGCCGATGGCGGCCGTGCGGACCTCGTTCTTCCGGTTCCTGCCCCCGCTGGCGGTCTACTTCGTCATCCACCTCGCGACCGGTCAGCCCTGGTCGTGGAACATGCTGCTCTCGGTGTACTTCATCGGGTGCATGCTGCTCGTCGCCATCGGCCTGGCTGCGGTGTTCGCGACCCTGCAGGTGTACTTCCGGGACACGACGAGCTTCCTGCCCTACTTCCTGCGGATCTGGCTCTACCTCAGCCCGATCATCTGGTACGTCTCCGATGTGCCGAACCGGTTGGCGCCCTTCGTCAAGTTCAACCCGCTGTACTCGGTGATCGGGGGGTTCAGCGACCTGCTCGTCCGCGGCGAGATCCCGCCCCTGTCCATCTGGATCGCCGCGGCCGCGTGGGGTGTGGCGTTCGTCGTCGTCGGGGCCCTGTTCTTCCTGTCGAGGGAGCGTGAGTTCGCTGTCCGCCTCTAGTCCAGCCTCCGGCACCGTGCGCACCGGGACCCGTCCGGCCGTCAAGGTCGAGAACGTCTCGGTCACCTACCGGACCACGTTCGAGCGCACCCCCACCTTCAAGCAGGCCATCGTCCGCTTCGGCCGTGGTGAGCGGGCGGTCCGTGAGGTGGAGGCGCTCAAGAACGTCAGCTTCACCGTCGAGGAGGGCACCTCGCTCGGCATCGTCGGCGCCAACGGTGCCGGGAAGTCGACCCTCATCCGCACTATCGGCGGCATCCTGCCGCCCACGTCGGGACGGATCGAGGTGCACGGCCGGATCAGCGCCCTCCTCGCCCTGGGACTCGGCTTCAACCCCCAGCTCTCCGGCCGCGAGAACGTCATCCTCGGTGGCCTGGCCAACGGGCTCACCCGCAAGCAGGTGCTCGAACGGGCCGACGAGATCGCCGAGTTCTCCGAGCTCGGGGACTTCATGGACCTCCCGATCCGCACCTACAGCTCGGGTATGCGCTCGAAGCTCGCCTTCGCCGTCTCGGTGCACATGGATCCGGACATCCTCATGATCGACGAGGCCCTGTCGGCCGGTGACGCGAAGTTCCGGCAGAAGGCCGCGGCGAAGATGAAGGAGCTCATGGAGTCCGCGCGCGCCATGTTCCTCGTCTCGCACGCGCTCGGCAGCGTCAAGGAGCTGTGCAACCGGGCGATCTGGCTCGACAAGGGCCGGCTCATGATGGAGGGCGAGCCGGAGAAGGTCATCGCGGCCTACACGAAGTTCCTCGAGGTGGGCGAGGACGCCTTCACCATGGAGGAGTTCTGAGCTGATGGAGGAGTTCTGACCTGCGCACCCGTGCGCCCGCAGGCTCGACCTCTGGGGTCGGCGGCGGCATGAGCGTCGACGTCTCCTTCGTCACCTCCGGCCACGACGTCGCCGACGCGAGGTTGCACCGGCTCGTGCGTGCCTGTCGACGCCGAGGGCTGCGGATCGAGGTCCTCGGGCTCGCCGCGGCGGACCCGGGTGAGCTCGATGCGGACGTGCGCACCTGGCCACGGCCGTCGATGAGCAGGCGGGCCACGCTCGCTGCCCGGATGGCCGCCACCGCGCGGGGACGGGTCCTCGTCGCGCTCGACCCGGACTCCCTCCTCGCCGTCTGGGGCGCCACCCGGCTCTCCCGGCTCCCGGGCCGACGGGCACAGGCGCGGCGGCTGGTCGCCGATGTGCATGAGAACTACGCCGACCTGCTCCGGGACCGCGCGTGGGCTCAGGGTCCCCTGGGGGTGGCCGCGCGTGGCGTCGCCTCTGCTGCGGCCCGACTGGCTGCTCGGTCCGACCTCACGCTCGTCGCCGACGACCACGTGGAGCCGCTCTCGGCGAGGGAGCGGGTGGTCGTCCGCAACGAGCCTGACATCGAGCTGCTCGGCTCACCGACCGAACCGGAGCCTGCCCCGCGGGCGGTCTACGTCGGTGACGTCCGGACGAGCCGGGGCCTGTTCGAGATGGTCGACGGCGTCGCCGGGGCCCCCGACTGGACCCTCGACGTCATCGGCCAGGTCGCCGAAGCGGACCGAGGCCTGCTCGAGCAGCGGCTCAGCGAGCCGGACCTCGCGCAGCGGGTGCGGCTGCACGGACGCCTCGCACCGGACCGCTCCTGGGAGATCGCGCGGGGCGCCTGGGTCGGCCTGGCTCTGCTGCACGACACGCCGGCCTTCCGCGACGCGGTGCCGAGCAAGCTGTACGAGTACCTCGCCCTGGGCATCGTCCCGGTCGTCTCCGACCTGCCGCGGCAGCGCGAGCTCGTCACGAACGTCGGCAGCGGCTTCGTCGTCGCCGCGGGACCCACCGGATCGCGGGAGTCCGCACAGGAGACCGCCGCACTCCTCACCCGACTCGCGGGCGACCGGCAGCTCCTGGAGGCCCAGAGGGCCGCCGCCCTGAGGTGGCGAGCCGCGCTCGCCGAGGTGGGCACCACATACGACCTCGCCGCGCAGCGGATCGAGGCACTCCTTACGAGTCGATAGGATGGATCAGCGTCCCGGGGGATCCGGGACGCAGTCACGAAAGCGAGAGATCCTTGGCAGTCCGGATCCAGGATTCCGCCGACGTCGCCGACAGCGCCTCCATCGGTGCAGGCTCCTCCATCTGGCACCTGGCCCAGGTGCGGGAGGATGCGGTGCTCGGCGAGAACTGCATCGTCGGCCGCGGCGCCTATGTCGGAAGCGGTGTGCGGATGGGGGACAACTGCAAGCTGCAGAACTACGCCCTCGTCTACGAGCCGGCCGTCCTCGAGGACGGCGTCTTCGTCGGCCCGGCGGTCTGCTTCACCAACGACCACTACCCGCGGGCGATCTCGCCCGATGGCGCGCTCAAGCGTGGCGACGACTGGGAGGCGGTCGGGGTCACCTGCCGGCAGGGCTCCTCGATCGGTGCCCGTTCCGTATGCGTCGCGCCGGTGACCATCGGCCGCTGGGCGATGGTGGCGGCCGGGTCGGTCGTCGTCAAGGACGTCCCCGACTTCGCTCTCGTCGCCGGGGTGCCCGCGCGACGGCTGCGCTGGGTGGGCAAGGCCGGCGTGCCGCTCGAGCCAGGGGAGCAGGAGGGCACCTGGGTGTGCCCGCAGACCGGTGAGCGCTATGTCGAAGAGAAGACCGAAGAGACCGAGACCCTCAGAGAGGCGAACTAAGTGAACGACTTCATTCCCCCCGCAAAGCCGATCATCGGCGACGAGGAGCGGGCGGCCGTCGACCGCGTCCTGCGCAGCGGGATGCTCGCCCAGGGTCCGGAGGTCAAGGCCTTCGAGGAGGAGTTCTCGACCACCTTCGACCTGGGCCGTGCCTGCGTCGCGGTCAACTCCGGCACCTCGGGCCTCCACCTCGGGCTGCTCGCGAGCGGGGTCAGGGCCGGTGACGAGGTCATCGTGCCGTCCTTCACCTTCGCCGCGACCTGCAACTCGGTGGCACTGACCGGTGCGACTCCGGTCTTCGCCGACATCGATGCCGACGACTTCTGTCTCTCACCGGAGGCGGTCGAGGCTGCGATCACCGAGCGCACCGTCGGCATCATGCCGGTCCACCTCTACGGTCACCCGGCCAAGATGGACCGCATCCTCGCGATCGCCGACAAGCACGGCCTGCAGGTCTTCGAGGATGCCGCCCAGGCGCACGGTGCCTCCCTCGACGGGACCCCGGTCGGCGCCTTCGGCTCCTTCGCGATGTTCTCGCTCTACCCGACGAAGAACATGACCTCGGGCGAGGGCGGCATGGTGTCCGCCGCGAACGACGAGGTCGAGCGGACGCTGCGCCTGCTGCGCAACCAGGGGATGGAGCGGCAGTACCACAACGAGCTCGTCGGCTTCAACGCCCGGATGACCGACATCCACGCCGCGATCGGTCGCGAGCAGCTGAAGAAGGTGGGTGCCTGGACGCAGCAGCGCCAGCAGAACGCCGCCTTCCTCTCCGCGAACCTCGAGGGCGTCACCCCGCCGCCGGTCGCCGAGGGCGCGGTGCACGTCTACCACCAGTACACGATCCGGGTGGCCGAGGACCGTGACGGCTTCGCGGCGGCGCTCAAGGAGCAGTACAACGTGGGATCGGGGATGTTCTACCCGGTGCCCAACCACCAGCTCCGGCCCTTCCAGGTCGACGTGGACCTCCCCCAGACGGCGAAGGCCGCTGCGGAGTGCCTCTCCCTGCCGGTGCACCCCTCCCTGAGTCAGGGTGACCTCGAGCGCATCGTCGAGGCAGTGAACGCGCTCGCCAAGGCCGGTGCCTGATGGCGACGCTGCGAGCCGGGCTCATCGGCCTGGGGATGATGGGTCGTCACCACGCGAGGGTGCTGGGCAGCCTGCCCGGTGTCGACCTCGTCGCCGTGGCCGACCCCAGTGGTGACGTCCACGGGGTCGCCGGTGGGCGACCGGTGTTCGAGAACGTCGAGCAGCTCATCGAGTTCGGCATCGACTACTGCATGGTGGCCGTGCCCACCATCTACCACGAGGAGATCGGACTCGCCCTCGCCGCGGCAGGCGTGCACGCGATGATCGAGAAGCCGCTCGCCCAGGACGTGGCGTCCTCGGAGCGGGTGGCCGCCGCCTTCGAGACCGCCGGACTGGTCGGCGCGGTCGGTCACATCGAGCGGTACAACCCCGCCCTCCAGCAGGCCCGGGCCCGCATCGAGAGCGGTGAACTCGGTGACGTGTACCAGGTCGTCACCCGCCGGCAGGGTCCGTTCCCGGCCCGGATCGCCGATGTCGGCGTGGTCAAGGACCTCGGGACCCACGACATCGACCTCACGGCGTGGGTGACCCAGCAGGAGTTCGTGTCGGTCGCTGCGCGCACGACGCACCGCTCCGGCCGCGAGCACGAGGACATGGTGTCCATCGTCGGTCTGCTGTCCCGTGGCACGATCACGAACCATCTCGTCAACTGGCTCTCTCCGTTCAAGGAGCGGGTCACGGTCATCACCGGTGAGAAGGGCGCCTTCGTGGCGGACACCCTCACCGCCGACCTCAGCTGGTACGCCAACGGTGAGATCCGCCAGTCCTGGGACGCGATCTCGAAGTTCCGGGGTGTCTCGGAGGGCGACGTCATCCGTTACGCGATCGAGAAGCCGGAGCCGCTGCGCACGGAGCACGAGCAGTTCCGCGACGCCGTCCTGGGCAACGAGGCCGACATCGTGACGATGTCGCAGGGTCTGCGCACCGTCCGGGTCGCGGAGGCGTGTCTCGAGTCCGCCCGGACCAGCACGACGGTCCCGCTCTAGCGGACCGGCGGTCGGCTGCGGCATCTAGTCCGTCTGGGCGGCGGGTGCGTCCGTCGCGCGCTCATCGGCTCGCGGCTGACCGCTGCTCGACCGACCGGTCGCAATGCCCAGAGCCTCGGCGATCCGCTGAGGCGCCTCGTCCCGTGCGACGAACTGCACCGTGTCCTCAGCGACGCTGACGACCTCCTGGGAGGACGTGAAGAGCGGGATGCCGAGGGCGACGAAGTCCTCGAGGTGCATCTCCATGTGCTCGTCCGGCGGGTGGTGCAGCCAGATCACCCCGCGGCCTCCGGATGACACGAGCGCCCGGGCCTCCTCGAGGCAGGTCGGGGTGCCGTAGTCGCCGCCGATCGGCTTGCCCTCCTCCCAGACGGCGTGCGTCATCCGACGTTGGAGGAACATCGAGCGGCCGGCCTGCCAGGTCGCCTCGTGGTAGGTGCGTCGATGCGGAGTGTGCACGACGTAGGGATCGGTGGGCACCCCGCGGATCGCGGTGACCTCGAGCTCGATGTCCGGGTTCTCGTCGGCCAACGCCACCGCCAGTGCGCTCGCCCAGCCCTTGTGGTTCTCCGGACCGATGGCGACGAACGTCGGGCCCTGACGCGGTCCCGACACGACCGGGGTCTCCTCGAGCACAAGGGGACGGGGGTCGATGTCGCCGTCGGGGCGCAGCCGGACTCCCAGCGTGCGCTCGTACACCGAGCGGAGGAGGGACTCCTGCCGGCGCCAGTCGGACTCGGCGCGCAGTCCGGAGCCCACCGCGTTCGCGGTGTAGGTCGGCAGGTTCGCGAGCATGTCCCGGTAGGCCTCGGCCAGGGACTCGGGATCGCCGTCGGTGAAGGTCGTGCCCAGGGACTCCGCCCGGACGAGACGGCCCATCGTCGGCAGGTCCGAGACGGCGAGGGGCAGTCCCGCGCTGAGGTACTCGAAGAACTTGTTGGGTAGCGCGTAGTCGTAACTCAGCCAGCCGCCGTGGATCGGGATGACTCCGAAGTCGGCCGAGGAGAGGTAAGCCGGCACGTCCGGGGCGTCGACGGGATCGACGAGGTGGACGCGGTCGGCCAGGCCGTGGGACGCGGCGAGCGCGCGCATCGCGTCCGCCTGGGGGGTGTAGGCCGAGGGGACGGAGACGACGGCCAGGTGCAGGTCGGGCACCTTCTCCAGGGCGAGGATCGCTTCCTCCACCCCGCGGACACTGTGCAGCACGCCGGAGTACACCGCGAGCGGGGTGTCGTCGGGGAGCCCGCACCGACGGCGCACGCTCGGCGCGGTCGACACATCGTCACGGGGGACAGGAACGTTGAGGAGGACCGTCGGCGTGCGGGGGAGGTTGTGGTCGCGTTGCATCGCCTCGGCGATCTCCGGGCTGACCGTGATGACCTCGTCGGCGTAGCCGATGTACTCGTCCTCCAGGCGCGCCCAGGCGCTCAGCCCTCGCTTCGTCGTGGTTGCGAAGAGTGCCATCCCTCGGACGTACTCGTGTGCGTCGTAGACGAGCTTGACATCCCGGCCACGCTTCTTGGCGCGGTAGGCCGCGTGGGCGGCCACACCGAGGACGTGCATGTCGTGGGCGTGGATGGCGTCCGGGAGCAGCAGGTCGAGCATGGGGCCGAAGGCGAGCTCGAGGTCATCGACCCGGCCCTTGAGGGTGCGGCGCCAGGAGGCTCCGAGCTCGACGTCGCCCATCCGCCGGTCGAACGCGTCCCAGCCCTTGTCGACCTTGCGCACGGCGGCCTCGATGATCCGGCGACCGTGCTTGGTCGTCTCGGCGCGCGCCTTGAGCACGACCTTGACCGGCAGGGGAGCCCGGATGAAGCGCAGCTCGTCGCTGGACTTGCGGGCTCGCTTGCGCAGCTCGGCCTGGTCCCGACCCTCCATGTGGGACGCCGGGAGGTAGCCCAGGTGCCGAAGCCGCGCCCGACGGGTGACCTCCCCGCGGTAGACGCGGCCCTCGATGGGCACTCTGACGATCTGCGCGCCCGCGACCTGGGAGAACTCGAAGTGGCCCGAGGAGGAGCGCGCGAGGATCGTGACGTCGAGACCGGAGCGGGCGAGCCACGCGGCCTCCCGCAGCACCCGGGTGTCCTTGCGGGCCAGCCCGGCGAGCATCATGACGACGTGCACTGGTGACCTGCCTCCCTCGCTCCTCGCATCCCCACACCGTGCTTGGGCGTGCTGCGCAGTGTCGCTGCGGCGCGGCCAGCGTAACAAACGGTGGAGGGCCGGATTAGGGTGAAGCGTGTCCACCGCGCACCCCACCCCCGACGACGAGCCGCGTCTCGTCATGGTCGTCAACAACGCGGTGTCCGGGGACTCGCGGGTGCAACGCTGTGCGGCCACCGCAGCCGGAGCAGGCTGGGACGTCACGGTCCTCGGGCGCTCGCCGGACAGCGAGCGGCACGAGCTGACCGGACCCGGCGGAGTGAGGGTGGTCCTCGTCCCGGTGCCGACGGTCATGGCTGCGGGTGGATGGCGCACGCGACTGCGGACACGAACCGTGGTGCACCCGCGCCTTGCCGAGCGTGACCGGGTGGCCGGTCACCGCGGACGCCCGTGGGTGCACGGCGGATGGCGGGTGCTGGACCCGTGGCTCGCGGACTTCGAGCTCGCCCTGGCCGACGAGATCGAGGCCCTGCGCCCGACGGTCATCCACGTCCACGACCGGCACCCGGTCCCCGCCGTCGCCCGGTCGGTCGCCGCGCTGCGGTCGAAGGGACACGACGTGGGGTGGATCCTCGACGCCCACGAGGACATCGCCGCGACCGCCTCAAGGGGAGCCACCGGGCTGCGGGGGTGGGCGCGGCGGACGATGATCGCCGGTGCCCAGGACGAGTGGATCCGAGAAGCCGACGCGGTCCTCACGGTCTCCCCGGAGCTCGCGGTCACTCTCCAGGAGCGGCACCGGCTTCCCACCGTGCCGACGGTCGTCCTCAACGCACCGCAGCCCCCCGCCACCGGTGACGGGGCGGACACGCCGGTCGCCGGCGTGCGTGAGCGGATCGGCCTGGCGCCGGACGTCCCCCTCCTCGTCTACAGCGGCTCCTGCGCCCCGGCGCGGGGGCTGGACACCGTCATCGCCGCCCTTCCGATCCTCGACTCCCTGCGCGGGCACCGCGACGTGCGGGTCGCGATCGTCGCGTCGCCGGCCGACCCGCATCTGCCCGGTCTGCTCGAGCGGGCTGCGGCCGCCGGCGTCGGGGACCGGATCCATCGCGTCGACTATGTCCCCGCCGACCAGGTGGTGCAGCTCCTCGGCTCTGCCGACGCCGGACTCGTCCCCCTGCTGCACCGGCCGAACCACGAGATCTCGCTCATCACGAAGTACCTCGAGTACCTCCACGCCGGGATCCCCGTCATCTGCTCGTCGGTGCGCACGATGGCCGCGTTCACCGTCGATCACGGCCTCGGCGAGGTCTTCGCCGCAGGCGACCCCGAGGACCTCGCGCAGGCAGCCGCCAGAGTGCTCGCCGATCCGACCCCGTACCGTGAGCACATCAGGTCCTCGGAGGCGGTGGCCGCCACCGCCTGGTCGCAGCAGGTCGAGCGGCTTCTCGCGGTGTACCGCACCGTCGCCGAGCGACACGGGTACGAGGTCCCGGATCGTCGTCACGCCCCACGAGGGGAGCGAGCAGGCAGCTTCGCGGAGGAGCTGACCGACGAGCGGACCGACACGTCAGCCGACGAGCGAGCAGGAGAGGTGGAGCGATGAGCCGACAGCCGCGGGTGCTCTACCTCGCCTTCTTCTTCCCCCCGTCACGGGCCAGCGGGGTCTTCCGGCCCCTGGCAGTCGCCAACCACCTCGCAGCGAGCGGGTGGGAGGTGACGGTCCACACCGGTCCGATCAACTACTTCACCGACTTCCTCGGGTCCGTCGACACCTCCTTGGAGTCCCGGGTCGACCCGCGTATCAGAGTGGTCCGCCCTCCCATGACCCTCCCGGGCACGGCGCCGGACATCCGCGACTACAACGTGGTGCGCGCGCACTTCCCCACGCTGTGGAACAAGGGCAAGAAGTTCCTCGACGCCCGCGGCTTCCCCGAGCAGTACCGGTCCTGGATCCCCAACGTCCTCAAGGCGGCCCTGAGGGACCACACGCGGCGGCGCTTCGACCTCGTCATCGCGACCGGCAATCCCTTCGCCGCCTTCGCCGGCGCGTGGGCCTTCGGGAAGCTGACGGGCACGCCGTATGTCCTCGACTACCGTGACGCCTGGACCTTCCACCAGTTCCTCGAGGAGGTCCGCTACCCGCCCGGCCACTCGGCCTGGCGCTGGGAGAAGCGCACCGTCGAGGGCGCGGCCGAGGTCGAGTTCGTCAACCGCAACATGCTCGAGTGGTATGCCGAGCGCTACCCCAAGGCGGCGCCCCGGATGACGGTCGTGCCCAACGGCTTCGACCCGACGGATGTCCCGAGGATCTCCCCGCCACCCGATGAGGGCGCGCCGCTGCGCTACGTCTACCTCGGCACGGTGACCGAGACGATGCCGATCGAGGAGCTCATGGAGGCCTGGCGCCGGCTGCGTCGGCGACCCGGCTACGCGGACGCGACGCTCACGATCTACGGGCACCTCGGGTTCCGGCCCTGGAACATCGAACCGCTCCTGGCCCGGATCCATGACGGTGAGGAGGGCATCCGGTATGCGGGGCCCGTGGCCAAGGCCGACGTCACCGGGGTCTACGCCGAGGCTGACGTTCTCCTGCTGTGGCTCCCTGGCGGGAGGTACGTCACCTCCGGCAAGGTGTTCGAGTACATGGCCACGGGACTCCCGATCGCCAGCGTGCACCAGACCGGCATCGCAGCGGCCGACGTTTTGGACGGGTACCCCGCCTGGGAGCACCCCTCGTCCCTCGACCCGGCCGACATCACCGAGGTCCTCGCCCGCAGCGGTCAGGCGGCACGGGAGATGACGGTGGCTGACCGCGAGGCGGCTCGCGAGCACGCGCTGCGCTACTCGCGCACCGCGATCCTGACGCCCTGGGAGGCCCGGATGAGGACGATCGCCGGTGTCTGACCAGCTGCAGCCACGCCGCCCGTTGCGGCTCGCCGTGACGACGCCCTGGTACCCCGGGTCGAACAACCCCTTCGCCGGGGTCTTCGTGCTCCATGCGATCGAGGCCGTCCAGTCCGTCGACCCCGGGGCGGTCGAGGCGACGATCTACCACGCCGAGGACTGGCCGACGCCGATCGACCCGGTCTTCTCGAGGGTCGCACGCTGGGCGATGCGCACGATGACGGACGCCAGCCACGACGCCCGTCCCCGGACCGTCCGGGAGGGCACCCTGCACCGGGTCCGCGTCCCCTCCCGTCCCGGCCGAGGCTTCCTCCGCCATGCAGAGGACCACGTCGCGGCCGTCCGCCGGATCCTGCCGGACGGCACGATCCATGCCGATGTCGTCCACGCCCATGAGGGTCTCTTCGGTGGTCTCGTCGCGACGAGGCTCGCGGCACCCGAGGTCCCCATCGTCGTCACCGAGCACGACACCCGCCTGCGCAAGCTGCTCAGCGCCCCCGAGGCGCGCGCTGCCTACGGGGAGATCCTCGAGCGGGCCTCGCGCTTCTACGCCGTCTCGGAGATGCTCGCCGACCAGGTGCGCGGCTACGTGCCCATGCTCGCGCACAAGGTGGAGGTGCTGCCGAACGCCGTCGCCTTCGACGCGCTACCCATGCGCGAGGAGCAGGTGACGTCGCTGGACCGGTGGCTCTATGTGGGGCGGCTGCTCGAGCACAAGGGCGTCATGCGCCTCGTCACGGCCTTCGCCGAGTGCGCCCGCACCCGGCCACGGCTGCGGCTCACGATCATCGGTGGCGGTCCGCTCGGCACGGCGTTGCAGGCCCGGGCCGAGGAGCTGGGGGTGGCCGACCGGGTGAGCTTCCGCGGTCCGGTCGCGCACGAGGAGGTCCAGCGCGCGATGGCCGAGCACGACCTGCTCGTCCATCTCAGTGAGCGCGAGACGTTCGGCATGACGCTCGTCGAGGCGGTCTCGTCCGGGCTGCCGGTGCTCGCGACCCGCTCGGGTGGACCGCAGGAGACGATGGCCGGGCTCGGGACGAAGGCAGGCCGGCTCATCGAGGTCGGGACGGACGAGCAGGGTCGGGACATCGAGCCGGTCGTCGAGGCGTTCGCGCAGATGGAGGCCGAGATCGCCGATCTCGACCTGCCGTGGGCGAGGGCCCAGCTCTACGACCGGTACAGCCAGCACAGCGTCGGCAGCCGGCTGCTCTCGGTCTACCGCGAGCTCGCATCCGCACGAGGAGAGGTGGAGAAGCGATGACGAACGAGTCGACCCCCGTCGGGCGAATGGATCCGTCCGGCGCCGAGCGCGCGACGGGGAACGGGGCCTCCGGGGCGGTGCTGCTCATCGCGCTGACGCCGGTGGCGGCGCGGCAGACGGTGAACAACGCGCACTTCCTCCTCGAGCAGGGGGTGCCGGCCATCGTCCTCACCGCCGATCCCGTGCCGTTCCACGACCTCGGGCTCGACCCGCGGGTGCCGGTCATCGACCTCACCCGGACCGAGGCCGCGTCTCTCCCGCACCGTGGCAAGCGTCAGCTCGCGAGGTTCCGGACGATCGGCCTACCCGGGCGGGCCGTCAACGCCCTCGGCCACGAGGCGTACAAGATCTTCCGGCCACTCGTGCTGTGGCGAGCAGCCGAGCGGATGCTTCCGCAGCATGTCGACGTGGACACCCTCCGCGAGATCGTGCTCGCGGACGCCCACGCGGTTCCACTCGGCTGGCACATCGCGCGGGCCCACCCGGATCTGAAGGTCTCCTTCTCCCTGGATCGCGAGGCCTATCGAGCCGTCGACGGCGAGAGTGGGAGACCGACGGAGTCGTCGGACATCTAGGCGCTCGCGGGCTCCGAGGACGCTCGCCGCTCCCTGGGACCTCAGACCGGGGGGCTACGAGGCTCTTCCGGCAGCGCGGGCTTCCAGCTCCACGAGGCAGGGCACCAGGCCGTGCGTCGCGATCGGCACCTGGTGCCGCCGGGCGAGGTGGTATGCGGCGCGCACCCCGCCGAGGTCGACGGCCGTCAGGGCGTCGGCGCCGGTGACGAGCGCCGCCACACCCTCGTCGTTCTCGACCGCCGCCCACAGTCGGCGGCCGTCCCCGACGGCCCGGGCCTCGGCCTGCTTGCGAGTGAGAGTCGCGGGGGAGGGGCCCGGACCGGTTGCGCTTCCCTCGGCCTGAGCCGGAGTCGCCGCCCAGCCGTGGATCGGGCGTGACGCCCCGGGCGGACCGGGCTCAGTGCGCGGCCACCCGCTCGCCGGGTTGAACGGTGTCGTGCCCGGAACCGGCCCCAGGCTAACCCAGACGAGCTCCAGCGGGTCTCCGTTCCACGCCTCGGTCTGGCTCAGCACATCTGCCGCGGTGAGCGCGGCGTCGGTCGAGAAGAGCACGACACGAGGCATGGCGTGGAGTATAGGTGTCGGGGGTGCGGCTCGAACCCGCCGTTAGGGTGGTACCCGCCGCGGCGCCCCTGACCTGACACGTCGAGACGCCACCGCAGAGTCACGACACGGCGTACCAGAACGTGACAATAGGAACGTTCTGGTACGGCGACAGGGCGTACCAGAACCTGACAATAGGAACGTTCTGGTACGGCGCGAGGCCGACCACGAGCGGGGCGCAAGGATCCGAGCACAGACGAGCCCGAGCACCGACGAGAAGGACGACAGAATCATCGTGAGCCCAGGCAGCAGTGAGCGCCCCGGCGCCGAGGAGCCGACCGTGCCCCCGCCTGCCACCGAGGTCCCGCCTGCCGAGGGCACCCGAGTCGCCGAAGCCACATCGGCAGCCGGGGCCACCCCTCCGACCGAGCCCGTCCACGTCGTCATGCTCGTCGGCAACGACATCGCCGTCGACACCCGGGTGAAGAAGACCGCGGCCTCTCTCGTCCGGCTCGGTCTGCGGGTGACGGTCGTCGGGTACGGCGCGGACGGGCGCGAGACGGCGACCATGGCGGGGTGCGAGATCATCCGGATCCCGATCTCCTGGGAGCACAAGCTCGCCGGACCGATCCCGCTCCAGCGACCCCGGTCCGCGCGCGTGAAGGCCGAGCGACGGATCAAGGCGACCCGCGAGAAGGTCATCGCCTGGGGCACGCGCCCGACTCCGGCGCCGCTGCGTCCGGTCCGCAAGGCGGTCAAGCTGGCCGGCCTGTACGGCCTGCGTGGAGTCGGTGCGGTCGCCCGTCGCGCCCTCCCCGACGCCCCTCCGCCCCCGCCGCAGGAGGAGCCGAGTCTTCCCTGGAGGTCGATCATCCCGATCGCCCGCGACTACCTCGAGGCGCTGACACCCGAGATCGTGCGCTTGCGTCCGGACGTCATCCACGCCCACGACGTCCACACCATCGGTGCCGCCTGCACCGCAGCGGATGAGCTCGAGGCGACGACCGGCCGGCGCCCGCTGTGGATCTACGACGCCCACGAGTTCATCGCGGGGCTCTCGCTCTACGGCAGTCGCAACGCCACCGAGCGCGCCGGGTGGCTCAATCTCGAGCAGGAGTTCACCCCTCGGGCCGATGCCGTCATCACCGTGAGCCCCGCCCTCGCTGACGAGCTCGCCCGTCGCTACCCGCAGGTCCCCCGCGTCTCGGTGGTCCTCAACGCGCCGTGGCACAGTCCCGAGCCGCTGCCCACCGAGGGCGGGGTGCGCGCGGCCGTCGGCCTCGACGCCGACACACCTCTCCTTGTGTACAGCGGCGTCGTCACGGACGCCCGCGGTGTCCACACCGCCATCGACGCGATGGCGCACCTCCCCGGGTGCCACCTCGCGATCGTCTCCACGACCTACCGGGGATCCATCACCACCGTCCTGCGCAGCCGGGCGGAACGCCTGGGGGTCGCGGACCGGGTTCACATCGTCCCTCCGGTGCCCGCCTACGAGGTCGTCTCCCACCTCTCCACCGCCGACATCGGGCTCATCCCCATCAAACGGTTCCCCAGTCACGACGTCGCCCTGACGAACAAGCTGTTCGAGTACATCCACGCCGGCCTGCCGGTGGTCGTGAGCGACTGCCCGGGTCAGAAGAGGTTCGTGCGCACCGAGGACATCGGGGCGGTCCACATCACCGAGGACCCGCTCGATCTCGCACTCGCTGTGCGCGCCGTGCTCGCCGACCTCGACCACTACCGCAGACAGGTCCGTCGTCCAGAGCTCGCCGAGCGGTTCTCCTGGCAGGGCTCGGAGCAGGCACTCGCCACGCTGTACGAGGGTCTGCTCGGGCGCACCCTGCCTCGCCCGCCCGCGGACGATGGCTTCCCAAGCCTGCACGAGAGCGACATCCGTCGGGAAGGAGCGCCGCTATGACCCGGGTCGGCCGCGGCCACGCGCTCTATGTCGCGTGGGGCTTCCCGCCGGCGAAGAGCGGCGGCGTGTTCCGGATGATGGAGACCGCGAACGTGCTTGTCGAAGAGGGCTGGCAGGTCACGGTTCTCGCGTGCGACATCGACGACCTGCGCCGCTTCGCGGGCGTCGACCTGTCCACCCTCGAAGGCGTCGACGACAGGATCCGGGTCGTGCGCATACCCATGGAGCTCGGGCCGTTCGAGACCGACCTGCTCCGCTGGGACGAGCTGCGGGTGGACGACCCGGCGCGCTGGCTCGCGCAGTACCGGGCGCGCGTGGACGAGGGCTTCCCCAACGGCGTCTACGGGCTCTGGGAGGAGCCGCTGCTGGAGGCGGCTCGGGCGGTGCATGCCGAGAATCCCGTCGACCTCGTCGTCGCCTCCGGAGGTCCCTTCGTCTGCTTCTCTGCCGGTCTGATGCTCCGGCGCGAGCACGGCGTGCCGTTCGTCCTGGACTATCGGGACTCGTGGTCGCTGCAGCAGTTCACCGGTGAGCGGCTGCACGCGGAGGGCAGCCGCGTGCACACTGTCGAGAACGAGCTCCTCACTGCTGCCGCCGAGGTGTGGTTCGTCAACACTCCGATGCAGCACTGGCACGAGGACGTCTATCCCCAGATCATCGGCAAGTCGCGCGTCGTCACCAACGGCTACGACGCGCTGGCCGTGACCGGTCTCCAGCCCCCGGCACCTCGGGAGGGGCCGGTGCGCTTCGGCTTCCTCGGGACGCTCACCGCTGCGGTCCCGCTCACGGAGACACTTGCCGGCTACCGCCGGGCGCGTGCGCTCGACCCCGTCGTGCGCGAGTCGACGCTCGACGTCTGGGGGTATCTCGGCTTCTACCCGACGCCGAACCAGGCGTTGCGTGAGCAGCTCCAGACTGCTGCAGTGGACGACGTGCACTGGTGCGGGCCGTTGCCCAAGGCTGAGGTGGCCACCGCATACGCAGAGCTCGACGCCCTGGTGCTCACCTTCGGCGGCACCCGCTACGTCACCTCGGGCAAGGTGTTCGAGTACATGGCGACCGCCCGACCCATCGTCAGCATCGTCGACCCGCAGAACGCCGTCCGGGAGGTCCTGGAGGGTTATCCGCTGTGGTTCCAGGCTGCCTCGCTCGGGGAGGAGGATGTCGCGGCCGCCTTCATCGCTGCGGCGGCCGCGGTACGCAGTGGAGAGGCCAGCGAACCAGGCGTTGTCGCAACCTGTCTCGCGCATGCCGAGCGCTTCGAGCGCCGCCGGTGCCTGCGGCCCGCGATCCGCGATCTCGCGAGGACGGCCGAGTGGGTCCGCGGCACGGCGGCGGTCGGCTCTCTCGACTCCGACGTCGTCGCCTACGTCGGCGACCGCCTCCCGCCGGGCATGCGTGAGGTGGTCGTGCATTCCGGCCGTCGCCTCGTGCACGTCATTCCGGACGCGTCGGCGGTGGCCACAGGAGTGCCGGTCGCGGCACTTCAGCACGCGGAGCCCGGCACCCTGGCCGGACGACTCCAACGCCTTGAGACGCTCCTGGCCGGTCCCGAGCCCGGCTCGCGCACGCCCGATGGGGCGACGACTGCAGCGCGCGCCGTGGTCGAGAGGATTCTCGTGACGGGGGCCGGAGCCGTCCTCCTCGACGCCGACGTTCCCGTTGACGTCATGGCCTGGCTGCCCACGGTGATCCCAGGGATGCCGGTGGGCAGACTGTCCTCCCACGCACCGTCCGAGGACCTGACCGAGGCCGACCGTACGACGGTGCGAGGGGTCCTCTCCGTCCCGCCGGCGCTGCGGCTGCGCCGGACGCAGGAACCCATCGCACCAGAGCCCGTCTGACAGGACTCGGCGGACCAGACTCATCGGAGACTCAGCGGACCAGGCTTATCGGACCAGACTCTTCGGACCCGGACGCATCGCACCCGGACCCGGCACGGAGATGCAGGATCCCGGGAAGGTGGCGAGGCCTCCGCTGAGCGAGCGTCGGAGCCGGGCGGGCAGGACTCCGGGAGTAAGGTGTTGCGGGGTCGTCCCGACCCCGTCATCTCCGTGTCACACCTCGAAGGACCCCTCACTGTGAAGATCGCTGTTGTCGCGCTGGGCAAGATCGGACTGCCGCTGGCCGTCCAGTTCGCGAGCAAGGGGCACGAGGTGATCGGGGTCGACGTCAACCCCGACCTCGTCGCGGTGGTCAACGAGGGCCGTGAGCCCTTCCCCGGAGAGGCCGAGCTCGACGACCGCCTCCGGGAGCTCGTCCCGGCCGGCGCGCTGCGGGCGACGACGGACTACGCCGAGGCGGTGCCCGGTGCCGACGCCGTCGTGGTCGTCGTGCCCCTCTTCGTCAACGACGAGACCTGGCAGCCGGACTTCGGCTGGATGGACTCGGCGACCCGCTCCATCGCCGAGCACCTCACCCCCGGGACACTCGTCTCCTACGAGACGACCCTTCCTGTGGGGACGACTCGCAACCGCTGGAAGCCGATGCTCGAGGAGCTCTCCGGGCTCACGGAGGGGACGGACTTCCACCTCGTCTTCTCCCCGGAGCGGGTCCTGACCGGACGGGTCTTCGCCGACCTGCGTCGGTACCCCAAGCTCATCGGTGGCCTCTCGCCGGAGGGGGCGGCCCGCGCGACCGAGTTCTACGAGGCGGTGCTCGACTTCGACGAGCGTCCTGACCTGGAGCGCGGGAACGGCGTGTGGGACCTCGGCAGTGCGGAGGCCTCCGAGATGGCCAAGCTCGCCGAGACGACCTACCGCGACGTCAACATCGGCCTCGCCAACCAGTTTGCCCGCTTCGCTGAGCGCAGCGGCATCGATATCTACCAGGTCATCGAGGCGAGCAACTCCCAGCCCTACAGCCACATCCACCGTCCCGGCATCGCCGTCGGCGGCCACTGCATCCCTGTCTACCCACGGCTCTACCTCTTCAACGACCCCGAGGCGACGGTCGTGCGGGCGGCCCGCGAGGCGAACATGGGGATGCCGGAGCACGCGACCCTCCTCCTCGAGGGTGCCTACGGCGACCTGTCCGGCGCTCGCGTCGCGGTCCTCGGTGCCTCCTACCGTGGGGGCGTGAAGGAGACAGCCTTCTCCGGTGTCTTCCCGCTCGTCGACGCCCTGCGGGCACGTGGTGCCGAGGTCAGCGTCCATGACCCGATGTACCACGACGAGGAGCTCGCACGCTTCGGCTGGGCCCCGTACCACCTCGGCGACGAGGTCGACGCCGCGGTCGTCCAGGCCGACCACGCGGAGTACCGCGAGCTGTCCGCGGACGACCTTCCCGGCGCGAAGGCGATCGTCGACGGTCGCCGCGTGACCGACCCCAGCCGCTTCGCCGGGGTCGCGCACCGCGTCATCGGACTGCCCATCGCGACGGACTGACCCACGCACCAACGCCACACCGGACTGACCCCCACCCAGGACTGATCCAGGAGGATCCATGGACCGGCGCCGCAGACTGCATCTGAGCTCGATCACAGCGGCGCTGGTCGGCGCGCTGGTCCTCACCGGGGCGCCGGCGGCGGTGGCCGAGACCGCGCCGTGGTCGCTGAGCGGCGCCGGCTGGGGGCACGGGATCGGCATGAGCCAGTACGGCGCCTCCCAGATGGCCGTCGACGGCTACTCAGCCGCGGAGATCCTCGGGCACTACTACACGGGCACGACCTACGACCTCGTGCCCGACACCGCGGTCATCTCGGTCAACCTGCTCAAGAACGCTGCGTCCGCGTCGATGACGACCACCCAGCTCACCGCCGGTGGCGGCGCGGTCACCGTGACCGGCGGCGCGACGACGATGACAGGCGGTCTCGGGGCGGTGCTCACCGCCACCGCGCCGGCCGGCGGCACGGGGGTGACGATCACCTGCGCGACGTGCACCCCGTCCTCGGTGACCGGCAGCCGGCTCACCGTCGAGTTCGACGACGACCGCACCCTCCTCGCCTTGGCCGGCAGGTCCTACCGCGACGGCAAGATCTCGGTCACCCGGGCCGGCACCCCCAACACCGTCAACGTCGTCGCCCAGGTCCGCATCCACGACGAGTACCTCGACTACATCGCCGAGGCGATCTGGAGCTGGCACGAGGAGGCGCTCAAGGCCCAGGCCGCCGCGGCGAGAGGGTATGCGCTGGTCGCGCTCGCGAAGGGGCTGCAGCCCGACTGTGATTGCCACGTCTCCAACACCAGTTCGAGCCAGGTGTTCGCCGGCTACCCCACGACCGATCTGCCCTTCTGGCCGCGCTGGACCAATGCCGTGCGGGCGGCGGGGTCGGCGACGCAGGGCTATGTCGTCCGCTACAACGGCCAGATCATCGAGGCGTTCTACTCCTCGTCCTCGGGCGGGCGCACCCAGAACAACGAGGACGTCTGGGGCGGCATGCCGTTGCCCTACCTGCGCAGTGTCGACGACCCGTGGAGCCTGCGCGCCGCGAACCCGCGTCGCAGCTGGACCGTCCTACGGAACCAGGGTCAGATGGCGAGCGCGTTCGGCCTCCCCGACGTCGCGCGCCTCGACCTGAGCCGTCGCTATGTCTCCGGAGGTGTCGCCTCGGCGGTCGCCACGTCCTCGACCGGCGCGACCGCGTCCATCTCCGGCGAGCAGATGCGCTCGCGGCTCAACCTGAACAGCAGCTACGTCCAGCGCCTCGAGGTCCGCCATGGCGGGTCCGACCGCTACGCCACGGCCGTGGCCGTCGCCTCCCAGGTCCCGGTCACCGCGCAGAGCGTCGTCATCGCCAGTGGTGAGCCGGCATCGCTGATCGACGCCACGGTGGGCGGACCGCTCGCCGGCGCGGTCGGGGGACCGATCCTGCTGACCCGTCTCGGGGGCCTGCCCCAGGTCACCATCAACGAGCTGAACCGCCGCAGCGCATCCTTGCGCACCGCATACATCCTCGGCAGCGAGGGCACGGTCTCCGCCGCGGTCGAGAGTCAGCTCAGGGCCCGCGGGCTCGACGTCGTCCGGCTCGGCGGCTCGAACCGCTATGCCACCGCTCGACTCGTCGCCGCCGAGATTGCCAAGCACCGCAGCGTGACGAGTGTCGTCGTCGCCGCGGGCCACGCGATCCCGGATGTCGTCAGCTCCTCCGGGCCGTCCGCCGCCCTCGGCCAGCCGATCCTGCTCACCGCCCCGACCGTCCTGTCGACGGACGCGCAGCGTGCCCTGTCGGCGCTGCGGCCGACCACCGCATACCTCGTCGGGACCTGGGTGACCGGAGCGGCCGAGTCCGCCATCCGTTCGGCGGTCCCGACCGTGACCCGGCTCAGCGGGCCGAACAGGTATGCGACGGCTGCGGCGATCGCGCGCGAGTTTGCTCCGCAGATGACCGGCTATGACCGCGTCGTCATCAGCTCAGGCCTCGATGCGAACCTGGTCGACGCCATCAGCGCCGGACCGCTGAAGCAGCCGATGCTCTTCGTCGCACCCACCGCGGCGCCGGCCGTCACCATCGAGGCCGTGCAGCGGTTGCCGCGCGCGGGCACGGTCGCCGCGATCGGTGACACCAACGCCGTGGGCGCCGCCGTGCAGCTGGCGGTTCGGCGCAGCTGACGCGTGCGGCGGTCCTCGTCAGGAGGCGAGCGTCGCCGGGAGACGGTCCTCGCCGGGAGGCGAGGGACCCCCCTCTAGCCGAGCTCGACGATCAGCTCCGGCTCGGTCTTCTCGCGCACCTCGTCCACGGTGACGCCGGGAGCGAGCTCGCGCAGGACGAGGCGGGGCTGATCGACGGTGCCGTGCTCGTGGGTGTCGATGTCGATGACCGCGAGGTCGGTGATGATCCGCTGGACGACCCGCTGGCCGGTGAGCGGCAGCGAGCACTCGTTGACGATCTTGTAGGACCCGTCGCGGGCGACGTGCTCCATGAGCACGATGACCTTCTTCGCGCCGTGGACCAGGTCCATCGCCCCGCCCATGCCCTTGACCATCTTGCCCGGGATCATCCAGTTCGCGATGTCGCCGGCGGCCGAGACCTGCATGGCGCCGAGGATGGCGGCGTCGACCTTGCCGCCGCGGATCATGCCGAAGCTCGTCGCCGAGTCGAAGAACGAGGCGCCCTTGCGGACGGTGACGGTCTCCTTGCCGGCGTTGATGAGGTCGGGGTCGACGTCCTCGTCGAGCGGGTAGGCGCCGACGCCGAGGATGCCGTTCTCGGACTGCAGGACGATCTCGACGTCGTCGGGGACGTAGTTCGGCACGAGCGTCGGCAGGCCGATGCCGAGGTTGACGTAGGAGCCGTCGGAGAGCTCCTGGGCCGCGCGGGCGGCCATCTGCTCACGGGTCAGGGCCATCGTCAGTTCCCCTCGGTCTCGGTGGTGGTGCGCACGGTGCGTCGCTCGATGCGCTTCTCGGCAGCCTGCTCCGGCGTCAGGGGCAGGACCCGGTGGACATAGATGCCCGGCAGGTGCACCTGGTCCGGGTCGAGGTCGCCGGGCTCGACGAGCTCCTCGACCTCGGCGACGGTGATCCGGCCGGCCATGGCGGCGAGCGGGTTGAAGTTGCGCGAGCTCTTGCGGAAGACGAGGTTGCCGTGCCGGTCGCCCTTCCAGGCCCGCACGAGGCCGAAGTCGGCGACGATCGCCTCCTCGAGGACGTACTCGCGCTCCTGCAGCTCCTGGCCGAAGTCGTCGGCGAACTTCGCGGCCCGCTCGCCACCCATCACGAAGGTCTTGACCTCCTTGGGCGGTGAGGACTTCTTGACCGACCCGTCCGACGCATACAGCCAGGGCAGGCCGCCGTCGGCGACCTGGGTGCCCGAGCCGGTGATCGTGTAGAACGCCGGGATCCCCGCACCGCCGGCGCGCAGCCGCTCCGCGAGCGTGCCCTGCGGGGTCAGCTCGACCTCGAGCTCACCGGAGAGGTACTGCCGCTCGAACTCCTTGTTCTCACCCACGTAGGAGGCGACCATGCGGCGGATGCGCTTGTTGGAGAGCAGGATGCCCAGCCCCCAGTCATCGACGCCGCAGTTGTTCGAGATCGCCTCGAGATCGGTGATACCCGCCTCGAGGATCGCCTGGATGAGAACGCTCGGGATGCCGCACAGACCGAAGCCACCGACGGCCAGCGACATGCCGTCGCGGATGCCCTCGATCGCGGCCGCGGGGGAGGAGACCACTTTGTCCATGGGGAGAACACTAGCCGTTCCCGTCGCAGTCACCCGAGGGGGTGGAGCAGGCCAAGTGGGTGGTGCGAAAGCCGAAGTTTCTCAACCATTTCGGCCCTAGAAGGTGAAGATCCTTCGGCCAAACACAATTACATCGTTGTAGTTTCAGCCGTGGACTTGCGTGTCGCAAGTGACTAGTGAGACAAAAGGGAGACTTGTGTTCCAGGTGCGTCCCGACCGGCCGCCCGATCGAAGAGGTCCGTCAGTCCATGACTCGCACGTCCGCCGCCGTCAGGCAGTTCCGCGCATCGAGCTTCCGGGCGGTGAGTATGGTCAGTGCGCCCCTGGTGGCGCTGCCGCTGCTCGCGACCGGCACTGCCCACGCAGCACCGATCGTCACGGCAGTCACGGTCCCCCCTCCGCCCACCCCGTCGGTCACGCTCCCGGCGGACATCGATGTGGCGCCCAGCTACCAGCAGCAGACCACCTGTGACCCGACTGCCAAGCCTGGCGTCATCGACTTCGCGAAGCTCCTCAACCAGCACTACGGGACGCGGTACTACGGCATCGGCCGCAACTGCAACAGCGGGGTGACCGAGCACAGCGAGGGCCGCGCCCTCGACTGGATGATCAGCGCGTACGACCCGCAGCAGAAGGCGATCGCGGACGCCATCGTCGAGTGGCTCTCCGCCTCGGACGACAAGGGCAACCCGGGCGTCATGGCCCGGCGCTTCGGCATCAACTACATCATCTGGAACCGCAAGATGTGGCGCGCCTACGCGCCCGAGCGGGGCTGGGCGACCTACACCGGCTCGCACCCGCACGACGACCACATCCACTTCACCTTCACGTGGGACGGCGCCTACAAGCGCACCTCGTGGTGGACCGGCGTGGCACTGAAGACGATCACGATCGGCTCCGACGGCACCCCTGGCGCTCCGGCCCCGCACGAGGTGCCGATCCTGACCAACACGGGCTACCACGTCCTGCGCACGGGCTCGCGGGGCGAGGAGGTCGAGATCCTCCAGCGTGGGCTCGGCATCACCGTCGACGGCTCGTTCGGCTCCCAGACCGAGACGGCGGTGCGCGCCTTCCAGACCGAGCACAAGCTCACCGTCGACGGCATCGTCGGCCCGCAGTCCTGGGCCAGGCTCATCGAGCTCGGTCGCGTCCCGGCCCGCAATGCCACGACCCCGACCCCGACACCCCCGCCGGCGGCCCACCCGCTCGAGCAGTATGCGTCGCAGACTCTTCGTCGCGGGTCCACCGGGGCGGCGGTCAAGGCGCTGCAGCAGGCGCTCGCGATCACCGCGGACGGCTCGTTCGGTCCAGCGACGGAGACGAAGGTCAAGGAGTACCAGAAGTCCAAGGAGCTCACCGCTGACGGTGTGGTCACCACCAACGTGTGGAACGCC
>Ga0209613_1000835_pt1 | contig 31654 bp, 47 predicted proteins | sample BioC13SIPDNA_2_FD_185747 | JGI IMG/M metagenome (GOLD analysis project Ga0209613, IMG submission 185747) | Anaerobic biogas reactor microbial communites from Washington, USA - Biogas_R2_A C13 SIP DNA (SPAdes) (version 2) | ecosystem: Engineered > Bioreactor > Anaerobic > Unclassified | place...
AAGTCTGTTACGGTTTTGGAATCCTATATTGTCATTGAATATCAGTTGGTTAAAACGCCCAAACCGGGGAAGCCGGGGTATACAACATCAAGCATCAAAGAGGTCCCGGTAGAAGTCACAAAGTTTCGTGAAAAAACGGAAATGGTCAGTGAAGAGATCGAAAGTTATCAAGAGATTGCATATCTCGATAACTACATTGATATCGATATCGAACTTGGCAAACCAGGAGTGGCATCCAACGACCTGCAGCTAAAAATAAAACGGAGCGATTCAATCTATTACGGCCTTAACTATGGCGTTTATATTTTTGCACCGGATGAAGAGTTTGGCGGGGTTCTTGAAAAGCTGGAAGTAGACACGGATACAAACGAACTGGTATGGATAGGCCGGACATGGAGAGGGATGCTGGAAGCGGATATAATAGATCCGGGCGACAACGATTACAAGATTGTTTCCGGCGAAGCGAACCAAGTCATTGCCGATGTACTTTCGGACGGGTGCGGTTCGTTTTTTAGTGTCTCTGAGGATGACACGGGGGTAAGCTTTACGGACTACCAGTTTGATAGATATACCAGCAAGCTTAAAGGGCTTACAAAGATGCTGGCTACAGAGGGTTTGAGGTTAGATATCTGGGCGGAATCCGGGCGGCCGAATGGAGAGTTCAAAGTTTGGGTAGCTGCGGTTCCGATTCAAGACTTATCGGAAGAAATCCGATATAGCCAGGACAATGACATCGGGCTAAAGCTGAATGAGAACCAGGGCGGCATAAACCATTTGATATGTCTGGGAGATGGAGAGTTGGCAGACAGGCTGAGACTGGATTTATATGTTACGGATCCGGAAGGTAATAAATATGAGGGTGAACAGGAACGAGTGGCCGTATACGAGTATTCTTCTGTTGAGGGAGACACCACAGAGGAAAAGCTTGCAAACTTAGAGGCGTATGGCAAGGAGCGGTTAAAGGAGCTTTCCAATAGTCAAAGCATGGAAATGACTATAGCCGAAACCCCCGGCGATATTGGAGACATAATAACGGGGCTGGATCGGGCAACAGGATTAAAGCTCAGCAAGCCCATTACAAAAAAAATACTACGAAAACAGCAAGACTCCGAAACCATTGAACACTTGGTTGAGGATTCTGAAGAAGGAACGGAGGAAATTGCATGACCACGTTTATATTCGATGGCCACCACGATGAGGAGGTCATAAGCAGTCAGCAAAGTGCCGACATCAATACAGGGATATATGGAGACGGCTGTTATGTGCTTCCGGTAGGGAGTCAATTTGAACCGGCCATAGTGAACAATAATGAAGTCACCATTCAGGATGGCATTTGTTCCATACAGGGGCACAGAGGCGGCCTTGATTATGGACAAAGCCAGTCGTTCACAATCGAAAATGGCACATCCGGGATGATGCGAAGTGATTTATTGATTATTCGATATACAAAGGATGAAACCACCTTAGTTGAGAGCTTTTCTTTCCATACTGTTAAAGGCACAGCTGCAGCATCCGACCCGGAAGACCCGGCAATCACTGAAGCGGACATACAGGGTGGAGCTTTGGTTACTGAGGCCGCATTATACCGTGTCCACATTAACGGTACGAACCTTGTAGCAGTAGAACGGATATGGGAATACCCGGAGAATATGCCTGTCAGTGAGGAAGGCGCATGGGCATTTGTGCCTATGATAGCTCCGTATGCCCTCACATTGCCGTCAGGGTTTGATGATGACAGCTTCTTCCGGTATGGAATATTTGACGGAGAAAAACGATACTTCGCATATTTGAATCCGACATCAGCTGTTACTGCAGATACACCCTTAGGAACGCTGGACAGTGCATACAGACCGGCGGAGGCAATAACATTGCAGACCAATCTGGCAGGAGTAACCGTTACAATCAGCACCGCTGGAGTGGTTAAGCTGGTAACCACGTCTGTACCGGCGGGGTTGCTGTGCAGGACGAAAATTGTATAGGAAGGAAAAGACATGAAAGACATAACAATGAATGATATTGAAAAGCTTATAGCTGAAAATTTAAAGGATAGTGACTGGATGGCAGCCACGCTTAACACAAATGTATCTGCAATTTCTGCAAGTGGAATAACATACAATAAATATCGTATCAAGGGCAGAACACTTTATATAAATATGATACTTACAATAAACGAGGCAATATCATCTACCAAGATTCTTTTTTCTCTGCCAGAAGGATATAGGCCTAATCGCACACATACATTTAATTGTTCGATTTTGAACTCGGCGACAGTTAGATTCGTTCAGATTACATCAGCCGGAAATTGTACTTTTTTTGCAAATGGTACGTCTACTGGTAGCGGTTTGCAAATATATTTGGACTTCAACTTTCCGTTAGATTAACTGACAAATCCTAAAAGAAACTTTTATATACTGCCAAAAGAAAGGAGACAAAATGAAAAAATCTTTAATATCCCATGTGACTGGCATAGTGCTTGCACACACACACACACACACACACATAATATCCTACCGGAAAGAGGGTGGCCAGTATGCTTAGCCAGGTCACCAAAAAAGACATCGAAAGACTTATTTACGAGAATATACCAATGGAGAAAAATCCAAACTGGCCAAACCTTGAAAGTAGTGGTTGGAAGTGGAAGAAGTATGCAGACGGAACAGTTGAGCTTATCGGTAAAATCACACCTACAACAGGGACAGGCTGGAAGTTTACAACGGTCAATTTTCCTTTTACTTTGGCAAGTGCCGACTGGCAACACACCATCGGGCAAGTGGGGGTACCTGCACTATGTTCTGTCACCAATGCCGCTTCGGGCGATAGCAGAACAACTACAAACTTTCAAATCGGCGTTAATAACGGCACTTCAACAGCAATTGTTACAGTCCATATTTTCGGTCGTTGGAAGTAATGTCAGGGGGTGGTTTTAATGATCACCCGAAATGACATAGAGAAATTCATCGCAGCGAAATTCGCTGACACAGGTTGGATAGAAGTGCCGAGTGCTTGGTATGCGACTAGCATAACGGCGGGTGCAACTCCTTTGAAATATCGCAAAATTGGCAACACCGTACACTTTTACGGCAGTCTCAAAACTACCATACAGCGAAATGCGAAAACCACCTATACCGCTGTCACTTTGCCAGCAGAGTTAAATCCATCTGAAACAAGGTTTATACCGCAAGTAAACGCTAACTTCGACTCGTGCGTAGCGATAGTTGAAAGCGGCGTGATAAAGTGGTGTAACATTCCCATATTGGGAGCAAACGGGGTAATGTTTTTCCACTTGTCATACCTAACAGATTAAGACTTTGGGTCTTTTTTAATTGCCCAGAGAGGGCAGAAAGGAGCGGAAATGGTTAAAACATATTCAAAGAAAAAACACGGCAACAAACGATTATCAGCACATTTCAGGTTGTACGAATTTGCCTGTTCAGATGGTACGGACACGGTCAAGGTATCGACAACAAATCTGAAAATGCTTGAAAAGATAAGAGCGAAATTCGGCGGTTCAATCACTATAACGAGCGGAAATCGAAGCTATGCCTACAACAAAAAAATCGGTGGAGCGAGCAATTCAGCTCACGTTACAGGCAGAGCCGTTGATTTTGTAGTGTACGACAAAAAGGGCAAAGCCGTATCAGGTAAGAAAATTTGCAAGTACCTTGAAAGCCAAAAGTGGAAATGGGGTATCGGTTACATGGGTAATGCTACCCACATGGACACAAAGTTTACAGGCAACCGTATGGACGAAACAAAAAAAGACAAATCCGACAGGAACGGTTATTACACTTTGCAGAGGCATGGGCAGACTTTCCACACTTATTTCGGCAGTAATTTTGTTGTGGCGGCCAGTACGCTCAACATCAGGAAGAAGCCGACAACCAAAAGTGCCGTCATAAATAAACTTAAAAAAGGGCAGAAGGTCAAAGGGCAAATCCTTGACAACTGGCTCAAACTCGGCAGTGGCAGATATTGCTGTATCAAAGACAAACATGGCACGTACCTGAAATAAAAAGGAGGAATAAAAAAATGAAATTAAATTGGAAACTAAGAGTTAAAAACAAGGTTACATTGACGGCAATAATCGCAGGAGTGCTATCACTCATCTATACGGTACTGGGGTTTTTCGGTATCGTTCCGTCAGTTACGGAATCAATGATGATGGACACCGCTTACATCATAATTGACATATTGGTGCTTGTGGGAATAGTGGTAGACCCCACTACTAAGGGAACAGACGACAGTACAAGGGCAATGACTTACGACGTGCCTAACGAATCTGAGTAAGGAGAGCGATTATGGATTGGGGCTATATAGGAGCTGCAACATTTGTGCTGATTGTCGGTGCAGTAATCGGAATCGGTCAACAGCGGCTCATAAAAAAACTTGACAAAAACGGAGAAGCCATAAAACAGCGAGACGAGAAACGTGCACGCCAAGATACCGAACGAGAAGAAAAACGACAAAAACGGGAATTGTTGATACTCAAAGGCTTAAATGCGAATTTCTGTGTTAGTAAGGAGCTGATCCCTTGTGTTCGTGGCGACAAGGAACCAAACGGTGAACTAAAAGAAGCCGAAGAATATATGAACGATGTCAAACATGAGATTGATGATTTTTCGAGAGAGGCAGCTGCGAAATGAAAATAACTGAACAAGTAAGACCCGGCCGGACTTAAATGGTGTGTCGGGCGTTGGGAACCCCCTGTTTACGGTGTGTAGGCAGGGGGCTTTTATTACACCAAATCTATGGAGAGGTCAGTCTTTAAATTAGCCTTTAGTTCTTCGAGTGACGCCACACAATATACATACGCTCCGGCATACTGCCATTCCCGCATACGCCGTATCTGGATTTTGGTCGGCTTGTCCTGCTTGCTCTTTTTGCACTCGATACATATCATATTGCTGTCTATTACTGCTATTATATCTGGCGTACCTCTTTCCGAAAATACGGATCCGTGGATGTTGATGGCCTTGCCATATTTGTATCTGTCGATTGCTACCATAATGGGGCGTACTACATTTCTATACTCAGGGCTTGCCATCTGAATTACCTCCCCCTGTTTTTCGGACCTATATCTGTTAACTCTGGATGCTTCTCCTCCGTCCATAGAGCCATCAGCAGGTTGGTTGCTGCAGCTACCAGATGATCCTCATCTGCCCACCCGTCCACGTATTTCAGCAGGTGTCGCTGAGCCGAATCGATCATAGTATGTAGCGGGAGCCCTTTCTCCCAGTCCCGCTCTTCATATTTTCCAGTGGATACCACATCTTCCATATGGTGTGATACCCGCAAAAGAGCGCATGCTGGGAGTAGATCACATCTGCCTTTACCACCTATTTCTTTACTAGCTCCGGTTTTAAACTTTTCCATATCATTCCTCCTCTAACTCATACATACCTGTGGATCCAAACCCGGCATTACCACGGGACTTATGACTGGTGAATTCAGATACTTCTGCCCACCTAATATCTTCTATGCGTGCGAACAATATTTGAGCGAGCCTCATTCCCATTTTAACTTTGAAGGGTTCATCTCCTATGTTAGTAATGCACACGAACAACTCTCCAGTGTATCCGTTGTCTATGATGCCCTCATTAACCAATAGGTGATGCTTCCGCATAGTGGAGGACCTGCCGACGATCCGCCCATACACAAAGGGTGGCATGTCAATAAATACATTTGTATGTATATCTATAGTCTTGTGTGGTGGAATCGTGACATCTTCTGATACAAACAAATCCCACCCGGCGTCAGACGTCGAATATTTTTTAGCCGGGAGTTTAGCGTTGTGTTTAAGTATACAGTTTATATATTTCATATTACAGCAGCCTCCCTTCGTCGTGTCTGAGATCAACCACGGTGTCCTCTCCGGTTCCCACGAAGTCTACTCTATACTGCCACAAACTTGTAGTCTTTCGTACGAACTCCGTTAACTTAACTGACGCGAATATCTGATCTGGGTTTGTACATCTGTACAGATCACCATCAATGTAATCAGCGAACGTCAGAGCTATAGATGTAGGTGCATTAAGCAAGCATGCTCTCTTAAATAACTCGTCGTCCCACTCTCCTATCCTTCTAACCTTCTTTGTAACAGTAGTTCTCTCTTCCACATGACGGTTTAGTTTGGTAGATAACTCATTCCATGTTATCTCATGCTCCAGTGGGCCAGAGTTCCCGGCTACACGAATCGGATACGTACGACATACAAGTACTACATCCGTAAGCTTGGATGGGGCAATTCCCACTTCGGCAAGTATCTGCGCTGCATTAGTGTCAACGCTGGTTACATACGGCCATGGTCCATGTATCAAAGATAATTCACTCCCCTGTGATCCCTCCAGCAGCACATTATGTCCCATAAAGTTCCACTTGTCAATCAACATTGGTGTATCGTTTACGCAACATTGACGCAGCCCCAGATCATCAGCTATATCCCGGAACAATCTGAACTTGGACGGGTCACGCTGCAGCCTGGCTATTCTGGCAAGACCGACACCTTCTCCTGTAGAGCCTATCCTCTGGTGCATATCCCCTTCGGTCCTACCCTCTTCGTCTGCGAAATGCTCATCCAGCACTCCAGCAGCGGAATCTATGAAAAGACGCGTCTTGAAGTCCGGATAAAACTTTTCTATGTGTGCGATCTCACATAGCAGTATATCCGGGTTCACCAATGCCCCCCTGCCGATCACTATGTTGGCAAACGGATTTGTCCATCCGCATGGTATTGATTGTTGTACATACTTCTGGTCGTGCCAGTAAAAGGTATGCCCGGCATTCGGGGATCCCACCCGGACATGTACATCATATTCCGGCGCGATAGCATTTACAATGGATCCTTTACCCTCAGACCCGATCTGCCCTCCTATTACGGCAGTAACTTTTCCTCTACTCATTGTTTTTTCCTTCCTCAGCTATGTGCTGTAAAAATAAAAGTACGTCATCTCTATTATATCCAACGGATTTATCATCAATATACCTGTCTGCATATATCTTGCGTGGGTTGGATCCGTATTTTTCTATATTCGATGGTGCGTTATCATTTATGGCCGTGAAATGTAGGTCCTCAGCCTCACACCATTCAATTGCTTCAAGCAGCCGATTACCGACACGGCATGTATTGAGTATGGTTTCAGCGGATCCACGTTTCTGTATCAATCTACATAGCGACACCATATAAGCATCCGCATGCCCGATGTCCGGAAATTTGTCTGCACACAGTACACCGTCGAAGTCTATCGATATAATCATATTTCATCACTCCAATTTTGCATATCACCCCACCTTTTACCATAACTGATATCCACTGTCATGCGGGGGTCAAAATTAAAATCTTCCATAACAGCCTTTATAGTCGGTAAAGCTATGTCCAGCTTATCATCGGGTATCTCGCATATAATTTGGTCGTGTATCTGCAGCAACATATATCCATGCAGATTACTGATTGCTGGATATAGCCTCGATATAGCCGTACGCATTATCTCTGCTACCCCACCCTGAATGAGATTAGACATGGCTTTATGGGTATATGCATGCTGTACATTGAAATGTCGCCTACGTCCAGTCCATAGCTCTATTACTCCGTACTGATCGGCATATCGTTCAGTCTGCCCCAGTAGCACCCGGAACTGTGGATACATGCCGTGATATTTATTTAGATACTGCTGCGCGGTCTTCTTGTCTATCCGCAACTGTTTGTGCAGAGCTTCCGCTCCTATGCCGTATATTACACCGAAGTTAATGCGTTTAGCTGCACTTCTCGGTATATCCAATGCCTCAGCCGTGGTAGAATGTATATCTTCACCGTTTCTGATCAACTCGGCCATGGTGTCCTCATGAGCATAATAACATGCTAAACGCATTTCAGCCTGTGAATAGTCAGCCGATACTAGCGTATATCCCGCTCTGGCTATAAATACGTCTTTTACCTTGAAAACGTTAGTGGGACGTGCTACGGCTTGAAGATTGGGGTTGCTGCATGACAGCCTCCCGGATATAGTGCCGATTAAGTTCAGACTACAGTGCAGCGTGTTATTAATATCCATCATCTTCATATATGGTGTGTAATACCGGGTATCTACTGACAGCCATCCCCTGGCTTCAATGACAGCCTGTGCTTTTTCTGCTGCTTCACCCCCGGCGTCTATTATCGTATCGAGTATGTCTCTGGCAGATGATTTAACGCCCAAAAAGGCACATACCTGCTTTGACGAGTTAGGATTGATCTTGTATCCGGCCATGTCATAAAGCTTACTCAATGCTGCTTCTTGATGTTCTTTTGCTTCTGCCTGATACGTTTTTATGAGATCCACATCAAGACACAACCCTCTACGTTCCATCTGAGTGGTGATATAGCTGTAGTAGTTAACCTGTTTCCAGATGTAGTACAGGTTCTGGTGTACCAAAGCTGGTTTCAATAAATCTAACAGCATGCGTGTCAGTCTCACGTCGTCACATGCATATGGTTCTACATCAGTCGGGTCTAATTCACCCATGCGATCTTTTTTATGCCCGCATTTCTCCAAGAGAATGGATTCCTCTAACGACCCTTTACCTATACCATATCTATCACAAGTGTCTTTTAGCTTGAAATTCTCTTCATTCTCATTAACCAGATGTAAAGCCAGCATGGCATCTTCGATATTAGGTGCGAACGGAATGCCATCGGCGTATAACATGAGCTGGTCAAACTTGTAGTTAAACCCGCCGAAAACACGATTAGGGTCGGACAGGTACGTTCTAAAGAATTCAAGACACTCCATAGGAAGGTTGACACCTATCTGGTGACGGAACGGAAAATAATAGGCTTCCGTTCCGTCATCAATAGAAATCCCAATGATCCTATGACCCTGTGTAGATGTAGTACCGAAAGAGTTTAATCCATTGGTTTCTGTATCCACGCATGGGTCTACACATGACAAGAGCTTCGGTATTACGCTGTTGAATTTTTCCTGTGTATTGATTAACATAATACCCTCTTTATACCTGAGCTGTCATTTCGCTTAACGTCATAAGACGCACGATAGACGACCTCTTCTGACCCTGATATTCGGATTCTTCTATGAGTGCCCCACATTCTCTGTTGATAACATCCGATGCTTTGAACTTTACTACCTCTCCGGCCTCTCCGATTCCAAAGGCGTGTACGCATTCGGCTACTTTCCACATGGCTGCCGGAGTTGTTACAGTGAAGAGTTTGAACTCTTTCCCTGCGTGGTCTCCAGAGACTATTGTGAAAGTCCACACGAACATCGGATTTCCGCTCTTTGATATCGTCTGTTCAATCCCGATACAGCGCATATGATATATTCCGTCCGGGACGAGGAATGATGATTCAGCTGCAGATAGGTCCACTTCAAAAGTATCATTGGCTGCTCTACCATGTGACGGGGGAGGGACCATAGCTGGATCCGGAGCTGCTGTAGGGGCGGAAGTTGGGTTTGGTGCTTCCGGTGCAGGAGCAGTATTTTTCTGTCCTCCATTCGTATTTTCTGCAGGAGGGGTAGCGCTACCACCGATAAACGGGTTTGGATTTGGATTTGTCATTTTGTTTCTCCTTTTCTTTCACTACATTGAATGTAGATATTCATAATATCGTTAAGGTTAGGGTCTATGATGACCCCGCCTAACGCCTCAGCGAATTTTGTACCTCTTGTTTTGGCTCGAAACAGGTTATATGGATGGGTAAGTAAATATCTATTGGTGTTTATAATCTCCTGTCCGTCTTTTGATGTTTCTACGGTGTCTGCCATATACAGATACCATACGAAGTCCATATACCCCATCACAGATGTCGCCAGTGATTCAATCAATGCTGGTTTGGACTCCTCCAGCGTCTGAGTACCTTTGCGCATTCTATCTTTCCTATGCGCAATGTATATCACATGCATTGGAAGATCTCTGTATCCTCTAAGAACGCGGGCCAGTTGCTTTCCGGCTTTGCCATAATCCTCGATGTATATGTCGTCAACACTGGCGACACGGCCCTGTTTGTCTTTACGATGTGATACCGTAATCGCGTTGCTGACTATATGCTCCAGAGTGAGTGTCTGCAGCTCTGTGATGTTGTCAATAACTACTGTCTTTACCTGTTTGTATTTCGGGTCACCATTGATTATCTTGTGCATTTCAGCCTCCAAAGCATCAACGGACCTGATGTCCGTGGCATGGATATCCTCACGTTCGGCAAGCGTCAGCATCCCGCCGTCCACGTTGAATACATGTACATCTGCCATATATGGGTTGTCTTGGGCTGTACCAGCCAAATAAGTTTTGCCGACGCCGGGATCACCGTATATCAGTATGTTCATGTTGTTATTGAACTGATTCGGTTTGATGATATAATCGTCCATAAATTTTTATCTCCTTTCTACAATCATTTTACCACATCAGGCGGCTGGCTGTCAACTATATTTTTGTCACTTATGAACAACGACTGCTTAATATACTCTAAATCATACCCGCGGAGATCCGCCTGACATAGTCCGGCATAGTCACACATAATAGTACAGTTCATGGGGAACATGCAGGGAATGATTTTTGATCGCTTAGCTGATATACTATAGGCAGATGGAACAATAACGCGGTTCCATATATTCTTAATGGTGTCATTATTCCTGTATTCGATAGTCTTTTTACTCCACTCGATTTCTGCCAGCTTAGGGATCATTTCATCTGCATAGTCCGCCGGGTCCAGATCGTTGTCTCTGCAGAACTGTGCGTATGTGTTCCAGTCCGTTTTGATTTTAGCTCGGCTTACAGTACCCTTTGTAGTAAGGGATGGGATACTCGGCGGGGTATTGAGGTGCTGATATGTCATTGTGCCAGTACACGCGATTCCGAGTTTTGCTGCTGCTTTGATGTATATGGTGTTCTGTAGATTAAACTGTTCGGTGTCATCCGACGCCAGTGTTTTTCTGAACTTGAAGTCAGTGCACAATATATTCCCCGTCTTCTTATCCTGCAGAATAACATCAATGAAACCATGCATGCCTTTACTCCCGGCACATGGCATTACGAAATGCAGCTCCACAGCAGGTATATTCCCGGCATTCAGTATACCCATAACGTTATACTGCAGCGGGTTGATATCATATATAGTATGCATGAATACGCGTTTTGCTGTTTCCAGCGTCTCTTCCTGATATGGAATTTCCTCTTCAAGAAACATGTTGTTACTAATATACTCGGAAAAGAGTTGTTCCATGGCTTCCATAGCGGGATCCACGAATGATTCGATATCGTATTCGAATGTGTCGTCCTCTTCCTGCTGCTGATACCGAATGCGCCACACAGCTTCAAGTCCTTTGTGACATAACTTGCCGATTGTCATTACAGGTCTGTCAATCTTGGGTATCAGTTTGTCTACATATCGGTATTTCCATGCCTGACTACATTTCAGATAAGTCAATATCTGAGATGCGGATACCATTCCCCTGGTATCGTGCTTGTCTGGGTTGAATAAATACTTATTCATCTTCTATCTCCTTTACCATATATTTCCCGTCCGGCATTTTCTCTATGCACCCGGACGCTTCTAACTGCTTCAGCTGTCTGCTGATCGTTGATTTGGATTTGCCTAATGTAGTAGCCATAGCTAATTGATTCATAGGCTTGTCCTTGATCAGTTCGAATAATGTGTTTTGTACACCTGTTTTGTCCGAAGTAACTGTATACTCCGAACACTCCACGTGATACTTGAATGGGTACACCGTGGATATGTCGAACTTCAGCGATATTGGGGCCTGATTACCCATGGTCTTTGAATGACGTCTTACGATGACTTCATTCTGCCCCAGTTTGGACCCACGCCTTATTTGCCATCCAGCTTCAAGAAACGCGTTCAGGAATTGAGATCCCCACGAATCCTCACGTGCTGTACTGTCGGGGTTAATATTTTTCTTGCTATGGTGTGCGATTACGAATGAGCAGTCATATTTATCTCTCCATGTTTTTAAAACCATCATCTGTTCTGCCGATCCCGCCATGTAGTTGTCGGTGCTGGCTGCTGAATATAATGGGTCGATCATAATAACGGCGGGTTTTATTTCCGCAATCCTCTTTTCCAGATTTGAAAGTACCTGTTTGTTGTCAAACCTCAAAGACCTATTCGGGTGTATGTATATCGGTATGTCTGGGATAGGTGGGATCTCATATTCACCATTATTTATCATCATATGATAGTCCAAGCGTTCATTAAATATCAGCGATAGACGCTCCGTTAATTCCGCGTGGCTATCTTCCTGCTGGATGATCATCACCGGACCGGTTGTGTTAACGTCGAAGCTATCAAGAAATTTGGACCCGGTGGCTATTGATACAGCCAGATCGAGTAAAATCCATGTCTTGTATGATTCCGGTGGCGACACCATCAGCGTAACAGAGGATTTCGGAAGCCATTTATCTACAGACCATTCAACGCCGTTCCCCCCGTATGACTTTATATATGCTTGCATCGGTAATAGCTTAAATTCATCCGGTAATACACTCTGTATATCTCTGGAAATGGTGTTACCTGTCTGAGTGTCATCAATAAACTCGACTATCTGAGCGGTGGATACACCTGCGTGACTTTTCTGGATAGACGCCATAGTAGTTCGTAACTCAGATATGGGCATAGGAGGGTCATTTTTCTGATTCCATGCTACCAGCAGCGATTCGATTACGTCACTGGCGATTCCCTTTTTAAAAAAGTACCCGCATAGCCTTGCTGCTGCATCATTCCTCCCTCCCTGTGGAACACCACTAAGAAGTTCAGTAATCCATTGTTCTTGTGTGTCTTTAACGCTATTAACGGCTTCTACCAGTGACATCGGGAATACTCCCATCTGGGCACACCCAAGCCACTTGTACTGCTTCCCAGATTTATGCGTTGTAGGTGGTAGCACTATAAACCCCCCATCAGCCCGGATATCCACACCCTCTTGGATACGAACCCGATTCTTCACATGGTCACATCCTGGTGGGTATGTATAGAACAGGTGATACCCACCAGATCCAGTTATGGAATATAACCCAGTGGGATATTTTTGCAACATCTCCTGTAGGTTTATTGGGCAATCCTGATCCATATCTATTACTACTATGTTCGATATCTTGCCTGTAACTACACCTATACCGGGGTTCATTAGATTATCAAACCACGATCGGAGACTGGCTTCGTTAGCCCTCTTCTGGTTATACTCCGTCCAGTTCATCATGTATGGTCGCTTCTCAACAGGCTTGACTGGCAGTATACTCCAGCCCCAGCTACTATACTGTATTGCTATATCTGTCGTATTCATAAGATTATCCCAACTTGAATATTTCGTGGGTATTTACTTTATACAACTTGGCGTACCTTTCAATAGCGTCGTCTGACAAACTTCGATCCATTGATTCATGGCGAGATATAGTAGTGATATCGAATCCCGTGAGTGTTGATACTTCATCCAGCGTAAGGCGTGATCTATCCCTCAGTTCTTTTAGTCTATTATCTGCAACTCCTGCTTTCATAATGTTCTCCTTTCTTTTTGTGCTTCAGTGTTAATCCCATTATACCACGCTCCGCGCAATGTGTCAATAGGGTTTTTGCTTATCGTTTTTTACATATATAGTCTGTGCGCCCTCCTTTTATTTCTTCAATGATATTTTTCTTCATACATAACGCTTCATACACCCCAATATCAATAGAATCCTCTATCAGCAGATATATGAAAAGTACTGGTCTTGTCTGCCCTGGTCGATATAACCTTGCCATTGATTGTTCATATGTGAACAGTGAATACGGAAGGGTGTAGTATATACATGTATGTGCAATAGTCAAGTCAATACCCTCGGATCCAGCCTGCAACTGTACTATCAAGGCTCCGCGTGTATCGTCTTTCCATTCTTTCAGTTCATTGTGCTGTCCTGATAGAATGTACACTGGTATGTTCAGATCACTCAGTACAGTTTTACATTCCCTGATGTCATGTGTAAAAGTACAGAATACCACGAAGTGACCATGCAGATCAACCACGATCTCCTTCAGCATGTTAATCTTTACGTCATTAATCTTTGTAATATGTGTGGTCCCACATAGATCCTGTTCTATAGCAGCGAACCCGGAGCATATCTGCATAAGACGCAGCGATAGAGTAAGCACATTTTTCACAACGATGTCCCCATCTGTTCCCATATTGGCTATAAAATCCTTGGACAACTCGTTATACACATTCCTGCTTTTCTTGTTAAGAGTACCATACACGATCCGCGGCGGAAGTTTCGGGGGTAATTTTACCCGATCTTTTATACTGTCCATAGTGCATGTGTATGCAATCGACTGAAATCTTCTGTTGAGATCCTGTTGATTTTTAAACCCCACTATAAATTTACGCTCCGGACCCCCAAATATGGCATATCTACTGAGGAAATCATTATGCTTAGTACCATATATGGTGTGATTCAGAAATCGATACTGGCCGTATACATCGAGTGGCGAGTTAGCCATAGGCGTCCCAGACAGACACATCTTATATTTGACGGACCGCCCCAGTATACCCAGAAATTTACTGGTCTTACTCCCGGCGGACTTGGCCCGGTGTGATTCATCGAGTATAACCATGTCAAAGTCTAAGTCCCGCAGCGTTTTGTTCATAGGCTTTCTCCATACTACCTCATAATTGAGTATAACTATCTGCTTCCATCCCGCTATTTTATCTGCGCATATGCCGGGTGATAGATGTTCAGCTTTTTGTTCTACTGTTCCCTTTTCTTCACCCCATACGCATATACCTATTCTGGTCCCATCAACATGCTTCTTTATCTCTGACTTCCACACGCTGATCACGGGTTTAGGACAGACCACCAGCACTCTATATACATCGGGTCTGTCCATTAATACGTCAATAGCCACCTTTGTTTTTCCGGTCCCCATTTCCATATCCAGCATTACCGAGGGGTGAGACATAGCGAAAGCATATGCCTCTTCCTGATTCCGCCACCTTTTCATTACTATTCCTTTCTGAGCTTTCTATATATCTCACGACCCAGATCTGTCAACTTGATCTTCTTCCTGCTGTAGATGGAATCCGATACTCGTACCACCTCTATGATTGCCGGGTCTTTTTTCAGAGTGGATACCATAGCCCCAGCTGCCATTTTGTTCATTATGCCTTCGCTTTCCAGTGTCTCAGTATAATCGTCGATAAAGATAATGGAATCCGATCTCTTGAATGATTCTTCCTTTGAAAGGAATTTGATAAACGTCTTCTGCTTATCCGTTAGTTCTCTCGTCTTACTCATTTTGTACTCCTTACTTGAAAACATACACCTGTAGGTGCTGCTTTCCATTTTTAACTGCTTCACTATAACTATCTGTAAACACGTCAATAGATTTACCATTGACGCCACTACCTGTATCTTCTGCTACCCGGAATCCGACCTGATCAATATATACGACGGACCCCATTGGAATTACGCTGGTGTCAACCGCTATGGTCCGACCGTCTGTAGCTTGGGTCCCTGATGCAGTAATCCCATCAGTCTTTCCGCAGCACGCTTCGTTGTCTGTATACCAATATACTGTAAATGTACCCTTGCACTTGACTTGCTGCTTCCATTTATTACTATTGTAATAATTCTGTATGGACTTGACTATTTTTGATTCCTGCTTAATCAGCTTGTCGATCTTGTTCAGGTGTGTAGTATTCTCATACTGCATTCGGATGCCTATACACATACCCGCCACAACCAACATACATAAAAATAATTTGATACTCAATATTAAATACTTCTTCATCGCAGGACCTCCTTTTAATAAGAGATTGATCCGATAGCATCAATCGGTATTACTCCAACATCAGTTTCAATATACCCCGGCCATATATCTATTATACGAACTTTGTACGTCATACCATACATGAATAACATTACTTCTTCGCCGGGGAAAAACGTCTGTTTAGATAATAATCCCTGTGCTTCTACACGATATCCATGTATAGCTTTATTTTTAATAATTTTTGCCATGTTATACCTCCGATTTACTACACTTCCTGCGGTTGGTGTTCAATCCTCATCTTTCCAAAAGTCAAGCACCCTGTCCGTTTCCATGTCGATGTAAAAACTATAACTCCCATCATCCCTTTCCTGTGAATATAGACCTACTACTTCTGATTCGGGATAACCTACTTCGTATCCATTCCAATCGCTCGACCAACCAAGGTTGGTTAGCTCTATTGATGCAAAAATGTCGAACATAATTAATCCTCCTCTTTAATCGTTATTTGCTCAGTCGCACTCTTCCTCAAATCCATAAAACAGAAGCCCCACAACCGCACCGCCATAGACCGCTTTTATGATCTCCTTTGCATTTGAGAAGTTGCTGTTGGCGGTAACATTAATCAGCTTGTAAGCTCCACCCTTAAAATATATCGTAACAACCTCTTCGTACAGTATGTCCTCAAACCATATGTCTGTGGCATACTTAATCGATTCAACACCACTTCTGCTGTCTATTTTCAAAGTGTCACTGAGAGCTGCGATAAACTCTTTCTTTTCCTCATTCATTTTCTCATTCATTTTCATTATTCTTTCTCCTTTCTCTGCTATGCCAGTCGCATATCAGATACACCGAACTCCAATCATTTACACCTGCTTCCAATCTGGGTACTTTGTTGTTAAAGGTCTGTAATCGCTGCCCAAATCGTTTGAACTCTTACCGCATTTCGGGCATTTAATGTTGGGAACTACATTTACATGAAAGTTTGTGTCATCATATCCGGATTTATCTTTTTCAATATATCCGCAATTTTCGCACTCATAATCTGCGTAAAAATCTCTCCTATGCTGACTGTTAATTTGTTTAATCCTCATTGTTCTTTCTCCTTTCATTCCAATTATATTTTAGATATATGCTATAAGCGATTAAAATCAACCATTCTCCGCCGAATCCGTTATTCGGTGTTGCCAAGATCATTAATGCTGTTAAGATCAGTACGGCGGTTATGCCGTACGAGTGTTTTTTGATAAACTTTCTCTTCTTCATTTTATTTTCCCCTTTCAGGTAGTGGGTGCCATGAAGTCGGTTTGACTTCACAAACTCCACCATTCCAACTATGATTATAAAACCCTGCTATACCCTTTTTGTCTTGGAACTCGTGGTCGTCTACTTCGTATAAATCTTTTGAGAAATATGCGAAGTCAAAACAAGTGCGGATTTCCCCTAAAAGGTTCACCTCTAAGGTTACAAGAACTTCCCCATCTTCTTCCGGTAGTACCTTTTCCACCGGGATCCAGGTAGTAATCTCCTCATTCTTCATTTTTTTTTCTCCTTTCAATTATTTTCTAATATCCCATTCAGCATTAGCGATCTTTTCTGCTACACACTCTCTTGTCTCGAAATCGGCACTCCACCATTGGTCATAATCGCCGTCAAGACAACCGAATGCTGTTTTTCTTGTTAGTGGGCAATGGTCACAATAATCTCCCGATTGTTTGCAAATGAGATGATCTTTCGCCTGTTCGCAAGCGAAACAATCATTACTAACCCTTGGAACGCCAAACTTCTGAAACCACTCATATTTTTCCCTTTTCCCATCGAGTGATAGCCACACCCAAAGGGCAGTATGAAGTTCTTTCCAATCTTTTGTTTCATAAAGCCCTCTGAATATATTTTCTATGTGGGTTTGCTCCCCACCGTCATATATTATTTTCCAGCTTATTACATTCATTTCTTTCTCCTTTCTTGTGGGGGATTAAATCCCCCACTTTGCAACAATTTTTTATTTTTAACTTTCTATCGAGTCTAAGTAGAGCGACACTAATACTTGGTTTATTTGGTCAACAGTTACCATTTCGTCTATTTTAGTTTCAAACTTATGGTAAAGGGTCATCGTTGCATTGATCTGTACAATGCTATTTGCCAACTCTATGGCATTAAACGGTATTATGTTTCCATCGGCAGCATTGTGTTCCAAGGCTCTATTTATGCCATAATCGCTTATGGCTTTTTCGGCCTTCCATGTTGCCTTGTACCATTTTTCCTGTTCAACTGCCTCTACTAATTCTCTTAAAGTCATTTTCACATCATCGTCCGATGCGGCAAGGATCTTATACAATACTCTCCTTACCATTTTGATAGTATCTCTTTCCATAATGTCCATTTTGTTCTCCTTTCGTTCTAACTATATTTCATTATCCCATATTTTTATTATAACACACAAAATACATTTCTGTCAAGTATTTCTTTGACATTTCTTTCCGTGAAACGAAAGGAGTGTTTAGCAGGGTACCTACAGAATGTTCAGTTATATCCAATACAACCAGTTGTATCAACCACTACAACCACTACAACCCCAATACAACTGGTTTCTGAGCTGTCAAATCCCTCTTTGACCAACCCGAATACAACTACAATACAACTGTCAAAAAGGATAAAAATCATAAGCGATCTGGGAGACGGGAAGAGATACAGAACTGTCAATACAACTCCGATACAACCAGTTGTATTCGATATAGTAGTTGTCAGTTGTATGCGTTGCACTTTTTTATAAAGTGCAACAATACAACTGCAACTAATCCTACAACCCAATAAATATACTTGACAAAATATTTATTTTTGTGATTTAATGAATATATGGGATAATATTTCTTTTTATAAATTTACACGGCAAGGCACTCCCGGACGTTTTGTTTTAGGAGAAAGAATATGAGTGGTTTTTGGATAGGTGAATTTGAATGAGTGGATATGATAATATAAAAGAACACGGATTTGATCGAAAAACCGTGGAGGAACGGCGAGAACTGGCAAAAAAAGCCGGCAAAGCTTCCGGAGAATTCAGGAGACGGAGAAAGGCCATGCGGGAACAGATGGAAATGCTTCTGACGCTTAAGGTAAAACCGGAAGAATTGAAGAACAAAATGAAAATCCTCGGAATAGATTCGGATAATATGGATAACCAGATGGCGCTGATCACAGCTCTTTACGCGGAAGCTATCAAGGGAGATGTAGGTGCATTTAATTCTATAAGGGATCTTGTGGGAGAAAAACCGACAGACAAACTACATGTAGATATGAACGCAAATATAGAGCAGGGTGCGGTTGAAATGGAAGCATATGTAAAAGAATTATGGGAAAAGGAAAAGATGAAAAAATAGGAATATCAGGGGAAAAAAAGATATATCTTGACCTTATTTACAACGAGCCATATAAAATAGGTCACTGGCTTGGATTTAAAGACTTGATTCCACTCAATAACGAATGGATAAGATCTTTTGTTTTTGGCACCAAGGACCAGACGCTTCAGGCGCACCGCGGATCCTTTAAAACCACCTGCTTGTCATTGGCGATAATTTTCATTATGATATTGTTTCCACATCTGAACATATTATTTTTTAGGAAGACAGATACAGATGTGTCCGAGATAATTTGGCAGGTGGGCAAGGCTATGAAAAGTGTAGTGATCAGAAAAATAGTAAAAGTGTTGTATGGGGTTGACCTGGAGCTTACTAAGGAGACATCCTCCGAAATCAATACCAACCTGAAACAGGGTAGCAAGGGTGCTTCTCAGCTGGTAGGTCTCGGAATCAAAACGAGTGTTACCGGTAAGCATGCAGACATAATAATGACAGATGATATAGTTAATATCAATGATAGAGTAAGTAGGGCAGAACGTGAACGAATAAAGAAAATGTATATGGAGCTGCAGAACGTCAAGAACAGAGGCGGGCGGTTCATTAATACCGGGACACCATGGCACAAAGAGGATGCATTCAGCCTAATGCCCAACATATCAAAATACGACTGCTACACCACGGGCATGATAGACAAGGGTGAGCTTGCGGAGATTAGAAAGAAAATGACACCAGCACTGTTTGCGGCTAACTACGAACTGAAGCACATTGCAGAAACGAATATGCTCTTTGGCCCACCACTGTTTTATAACGGCACGGTTGAAGACATCCATAACGGCATTGGCCATATAGACGCAGCATACGGAGGTGGTGACTATACGGCATTCGGAGTGATGAAGAAGCTGAACAGCAGATTCATTACATTCGGGAAGCTCTGGGACAAACACGTTGATGACTGCCTTGACGCTATTGTGGGTTATTGTAAGTTTTACCGGATTGGAACCATACACTGTGAACGCAACGCAGACAAAGGTTACCTGGCGAAGGAATTGGCAACCAGAGGAATAAATGTATCAACATATCATGAAGATATGAACAAATTTATAAAGATATCAACCTATGGTAGGACATACTGGCCACAGATTGAATTTGTGGAAGGTACGGATCCGGAATACATCAATCAGATATTGGAATACACTGAGACGGCAGAAAATGACGATGCGCCGGACAATCTTGCATGTATGGTGAGACAGTATACCGGTAAGAAGATTATAGTCAATCTGTATAAGGGAGGAATATAAATATAATGGATTCGAAAATATTCGAAAAACCAAGAATAATTATTAAACCAAAAGACACAATAATGACGAAAGACGTTCTTAGGGAAGTGCTGGCGATCCATCAGACAATGTGCACTCGGTATGAATACCTGCAGAATATGTATGTTGGACAGCACGACATACTGAGCCGAACCAATAAGGCCGACTACAAACCGGATAATCGCCTGGTAGCCAACTTCGCAAAGTATATTGTTGATACTATGGGCGGGTTTTTTATGGGTGTTCCGGTCAAAACGTCCCACGGTGAAGATAAGATAAACGAATACATACAGGTTTTAGACGCATATAACAACCAGGATGATAACAACGCCGAGCTGGCAAAGATGTGTGATATATATGGTCACGGATTTGAGCTGCTCTTCATCGATGAGGGTGCCAATGTGGGGATCACCAAGGTATCACCGCTTGAAGCCTTTGCTATATATGACGATTCAATCCTTCACAAGCCAATGTATGGCGTGAGAGTATATACGAACAGTAAAAACGAAGTGGAAGGTTCTGTATCAGACGCTAAAACCATCAGGTATTTTAATGTGACCAAGGACGGCCCACTGTTTATAGATGAGGTTAATCATTATTTTGGTGGTGTTCCGCTGATAGAATATGTGGAAAACGAGGAGCGCCAGGGTATATTTGAACCAGCTATAACGCTGATCAACGCATATAATAATGCTCTGTCGGAAAAATGCAACGATGTTGAATACTATGCAGATGCTTATTTACTGGTGTTGGGTGCAGCTCTGGAGAGTGAAGACTTACAGAGCCTGAGAGATAATAGGATCATAAACCTGAACTCACCGGAAGCTCACAACATAGTCGTTGAGTTCCTCAGTAAGCCGGAAGCAGACGGAACACAGGAGAACCTTATAAACAGGCTGGAAAAGCTTATATTCCATTTGTGTATGGTGGCCAATATTAATGATGAGAATTTTGGCAGCACGACTGGAATCAGTCTGAGATACAAACTGCAGAGTATGGAGAACCTGGCATTGACGAAGGAAAGAAAATTCACGGCTGGGATGAACAAAAGATATCGGCTTATATCCAACCTGCCCGGATCTAAACTTCCCGGTGATACATGGATGGGTATTGAGTATAAGTTTACTCGGAACTTACCCAACAATTTATTGGAAGAGGCAAACATCGCAGGAACCTTGGCAGGAATAGTATCAAAAGAGACTCAGTTGAAAGGGTTATCTATAGTCGAGGATCCTAAAGCCGAAATAAATAAGATGGAATCAGAGAATTATTCGGATGAATTGACCAGAACCCCGGAAGATGGAGAGGGGGGGGCATAAAAACCAGTGTCGTAGAGAATACCGTCGAAGAAGAGGCAGGAAAGCAACTAAACGGAGCGCAGACCTCATCGCTCATAACGATAATTTCACAGTACCAGGCAGGGATATTGTCTGAAGGCCAGGCTATTAACATAATAGCAACAGCCATAGGTGTAACCAAAGAGGAGGCTAAAAAGATACTTCAAGGAGTTGAGTAACAATGGCATATTGGACCGACCGGCAAAAACAATTAAGAAAACAGCTTGAACGAGACGAGAAGAAGCTCAACCGGAAGCTGAAGACCCAGTACGAAAAAGAACTGAAGAAGCTAGAGAAAGAAATAGCCAGTTATTATGCGGCATATGGGCTTGAAGACGTTATTGAGTATAGGACGCTCATGCTGGAACTGTCCGATACAGACAGGAAGCTTCTCATGGAAAGGATGGATGACTTTGCACGGGCATATCCCGAACACGCTCATTTAATACCGGTGAGAGCCTCTATATACAAGCTCAACAGACTGGAAGGGTTGCAGCAGGCAATATATATGCAGCAAATCTCAATCGGGGCTGCAGAAAGAGATATTATAAAGGGTCACCTGGGAAAAGTAGCCGAAAGAGGATATTCGGCAGCTGCAGCAATGATAGGTGGCACAGCATTCAATGTTATAAGCACAAGCGCTGCTAAGACCTTGGTCAATTCAAAGTGGCTCAATGGAGAAGACTTTTCGGGCAGAATATGGAAAAACAAAGCGAAGCTTATAAACTACCTGCAGAATGATTTCAAGAACGCAATAATCCGGGGCGATTCCTATGATAAAGCGGTTAAGGTTTTGCGCCAGAGGTTTATGGTCGGCAAATCCGATGCAGAACGGCTAATATTTACCGAGGGAACTTTCATGATGAACGAATCGGCCATAATGCCCTTTGAAACCATGGGTTATGATACATACATTTATGCGGCCATTGGAGATTCCAAGACGTGTGATATCTGCGCCGCCATGGACGGAGAGCAGTTCCTTATTAAAGACAGGAATCCCGGAACTAACTTTCCTCCGATGCACGCCAGGTGTAGGTGTAGTTTTGAGATAGCAATTGAAGGAGATGACTCATTAACAGAGCGCGAAGAAAGTCATAAAGGAATAAAATAATGGCAAAGGTTGTAATCTCATGATTGAACTAACCGATAAGACATTCGGTATCGTTACGGAAAGTAGTGGTACTTTTATATTGGAGTTGTATACAGATTATTGCAATCCGTGCAAGATGGTTGCAGCTGACCTTGTAAAATTTGAGCAGAAGTCAGATGTCAGGGTAGGAAAGATCAATGCTGTTAGATATCCGGCAATTGCAAGACAGTGCAAGCTCGAACACATACCGACAATAATTCTGTTTATTGACGGAGAAGAGCGAGAAAGGTTCGTAGGACGAATCAATTTTGAAGAAGTTGTAAAACCGCTTTTATAGTGGTATTTATAATCCCAAGGGATTGGGCGACCAAGAGTGAAGTCGTTAAAAGCTGCTGATTATAGGTAGTCAGGAATGACTTAAAACATGGAGGTAGTAAAAATGTCTAGAGTGTTAGAAAAATGGAACCCGTATCTAATGGCAGACGGAGGAGCCGGTGGCGGAAACGAGCCGGACGATTCTAAGCCTGGAGACAATGGCAAGCCGGACGATTCCCAAAAAGAACCACCCAATTCCACAGGTAAAGAACCGGACAGAAAGTACACAGACAAAGATGTGGATAATATAGTGGCAAAGAAGAAAGCCGAATGGAAAGCCCAGGAAGAGAAGAAAATTGCAGAGGCAAAGAAATTGGCAGAGATGAATGCATCGGAAAAAGCCCAGTACGAACGAGACCAGGCTATAAGGGAAAAAGACGAAGTCAATCAGAAACTCGCTTTGTATGAGATGACAAAAGAGGCACGTAATATGCTGACAGAAAAAGGAATAGCAGCCGGAGAAGGGTTGCTTCAGGTGCTGGTGTCTCCAGATGCAGAAAAGACTAAGAAGGCAGTAGATGACTTTATTGAAATGTTCGAGAAGGCAACAGAAGCAAAAGTCAAAGAAGCTCTCAAAGGCGATACCCCGCCAGGAGGAACCGGGGGCAAGACACTCACAAAAGAGGATATCTTAAAAATCAAGGATCCAGGCGAACGCAGAAAGAAGATGGCGGAACACATGGACCTATTTAATTAATGGAGGAAATTAAAATGGCAGTAGAATCAAATTTAAACAACAGGGCAGATATAGCAAAAATATTGAGCCTTGATTACGCATTCAAGTTCCAGGGGCAGATTGATAAAATATTGGAATGTCTTGGAGTAACTGAAAAAATCGCCATGAAGGAAGGCGACCAGATCAAGACCTACTCAGCCACAGTAACTGAGGGAAGCACAAGTGTAGCAGAAGGAGATGTAATACCCCTTAGCAATGTTGAGCTGGCAGCCAATGATCCGGTGACCATAACTCTCAAGAAGAGAAGAAAAAGTGTTTCAGCAGAATCCATCCAGGCATCCGGTTATGAAGAAGCAGTAGCAAAGACAGACGAGCAGCTGCTTAGAACCATACAGAAGGGCATAAGAGCTGATTTCTTTACCTTCCTGGCTACCGGAACCGGTACAGCAGAAGGCACCAATTTCCAGACCGCACTCGCCAACGCTTGGGCAGCATGTCAGGTGGCATTCGAAGATGACGCTGTAGAAGTAGTTGCATTTGCACACCCCAATGACGTAGCAGCATATCTCGGCGCAGCGAGCATAACCGTTCAGGACGTATTCGGTATGAAATATCTGACCGGGTTTACAGACGTAAAGGGTGTTTTCCTTTCAAGTCTTGTAGCAGAAGGAACTTTGATAGCTACAGCAGTAGAGAATATAAAGTTCGCATACATCGACATCAACGGGAACCTGAAAGAAGCATTTCCGGTAGAATCGGACGAATCAGGGTTTATAGGAATCTGGCACGATGCTGTAAGCAGCAGAGCCACACTGGATTCAGTGTTCATGTCCGGCGCAACCTTGTTCCCCGAAATCCTTGACGGCGTTATAATAGCGGATTTTACGGAGTAGCAGTAACACCATCGACCTCAACATTCGATAAGAATACTGTGAACGCAGCTTATGACGATGTTGAGGTTACTGTGAGCCGTGAAGTATTGACTGCCATTAAAATCGGTAGCAATACGGTCGATGCAGCTAACTATACATTTACTCCGGATGAATCAGATGGAGTTCTGGTAATAAAGAAAGAATACCTTGCTACTTTGGAAGCCGGTTTAACCACTTTCACACTGGTAACAGATGTGGGCAATGGAACGCTGAAGGTAACAGTGGTTGATTCCACTCCTACAGCTGACCCGGCAATGGCAACATTTGACAAGAACACAGCAGGGGCAGGATATGTTGATGTAGAAAGCGAAATCGCTAATGGCGAAATCAGCGCAGTTAAAAACGGAGCAGCTACCGTTAACCCGGACAATTATACCGTTGTAGAAGGAACTCTGACAATCAAGAAGGAATATTTAGCTACACTTGCAGCCGGTGAAAAGACATTTACGATTGAAACTGATAATGGAGACTGCACCATAGTAATCACCGTGGTGGAGACAGCCAGTGTTCTGCCAATATCAGCGACATATGATCTGAACGCAGCGGGTGCGAACCATGATGACATTGACGCAGTAGTAAGCAACGGTACGGTAAGTGCAATAAAGAATGGCGAAACCACACTTAATCCAGCGACACATTACACAAATACAGCAGGAGCAATAACAGTATTAATAGCATACCTGGGAACACTAACTGTTGGAGAATATAGCTTACTCATTGAAACCGATAACGGAAATTGCACGATAGCGCTGGTGGTGGAAGATACTACAGAATAGGAGGGGCGTCATGGCAACACTTGATAGAATCAAAGTACGGCTTGAAATCAGCAATACAAGCAAAGACGGAATGCTTAACGAGCTTATACTCACAGCAGAGGACAGGATCATGCTGAGAGCCGGGATCGCTGTCATGACAGATGGGACACGAACCACTCTTCCGGCGGATCTTGCATCCATAGCCGTGGAAGTTGTCGTTAAGGCGTATAGACGAATAGAATACGAGGGTATTAAGTCCGAAAGTGCCGATACCCTCAATACGTCATTCGTTGATGACATTCTGGACGAATATTCACTGGAAATTGAGGCATACAGAAAAAATAACATTGAGAAGGTGAGATTCATATGAAATGGGAAAGTTTTGAATTGTGGGGAGTGACCGAAGGCAAAGCTGATGAACTTGGTAACCCTACTCTCACACCAGGTAAAATATGTGATGCCAAAGGAAGAATAACACAGTGGTCGGCTGAAGAGATCTCCATTGAGGGCAGAGACTTTACCAATTCTCACAGGAAGGTAATCACTTCTGCTACGAGAGCGAACTGTATTTCAGCTAAAACCGTTAAAGTTGACGACAAGGAATATGATATTATATCTACAGAAGATCTGGGTAGGTGGAGGTTGCTTATAGTCAGAGGGTGGCGGATATGAAGGCTCAACTTTATACACTTGGCGATGATATATTGCTCAAGAAACTCAAAGAGGCATCTGAAATAAAATATGAGGCTGTGTGCAATAAAAACCTTACCCAGATATTCAACAGGGCAGAGAAAATGACACCGGTAGACAGCGGGGAGCTAAGATTATCCAGAGGGATCACTCCCGCAACATCAGGTATTGATGGTGAATTTGGCTATGTCAAAGAGTATGCACCACATGTTGAATTTGGTCATAGACTTGTAAGTGGTGGTTATGTGCCAGGTCAAAGGTTTTTGGAAGGGAATACTGAACTTCAGCGGCCCATATTACATAGCGATCTGGAAGCGGCGATAAGGAGGGCGATATAATGTTACAAAAATTTTCTTTTTTGGATCTGCATGCAGCTCTGAAAACGCATATAGAGACAAACACCACTTATGATTGCTATGATGAGGTGCCCCAAAACAAAGCGACGCCATTTTATTATGTGGAATGTATAGGATCTACTCCGACAGACACAAAAACTATGTTTGTTGAAAATTATAAAGTATGGATTCATGCGATAGCTGAAGCGGGAAATTCATCCAAGGATATTTATGATATGATTCAAATTCTGGAAGAGGCTATGACAGAAGACATAACTATAGACGGGTTTACTCTCGTTCTCCAGAAAAGCAATGGAACATTAGTCATAAAAACAGACGAAACAAAAGAAAAACATGCTGTAGTCGGATACGAATTTAAAATCTGCTACGGATATAAAACGAAGGTATGAGGAGGTACAAATTATGCCGGATTATGATAACTATTGTGATTTTTCTGCAAGTGCAGCACAGGCTGTAGCAGGTAAAGACATTATATTACAGGTGTGGGATGCGCTAGGTAGCAATCTGCTTGCAATAGCAGGGCAGCAGGGTCTGACTATTAACAGGTCCACTGATTCAATCGAAGTAACCAGCAAGGATACAGAGGGTGGCTGGAAGGCTAAGATAGCAGGAATGAAAGAATGGTCCATTGATTCAGACGGAGCATATGTAGCTTCAGATTCTGCACATCAGGAACTTTCCAGTGCATACGATGAAGGAAGGCTTGTTTGTCTTAAAGTCGTAAAAAAGGCAGTCAGCAATGGTGTAACTTCTTACTCTGACATGTTCGGAGGGTTGGCCATAATAAGCGACTATTCGCTGGAGGCACCATTCGATGATGCCATGACTTATTCACTGTCTTTGGATGGTAACGGTCCTCTTACGGATTTGGCAACTGAGGTAGCTCACACTTATACAGAGGAAGAACTGGAAGCCATGACAAAGAGTGAAATTGCTGAGATATCTATGACGAGAGGATACGATACGGTCAGCGAGGATGATACAAAAGCCGAGATGATTATAGCATTCCTGGCAGCACAGAGCGCATAGGAGGTAGAAAATGTTTGAATTCAATGGTAAAGAGTACGAACTTCATTACAATATGAATCGGTGCGAACGGGTTGAAGCCATGATTAATAAACCTATTATGGCTATGCTTGTGTCCACCAACGGAGCTCTTGGCCTTAAGGATCTAAAAGCATTGTTTGCACTCGGCTTACGCAAAGTGGAAGAAAACGAGGTTGGAGGGCATTCATATATAGATTACCAGGAAGGGATTAAATATGCAGAGACCCTCATCGAAGAGAAAGATTATGCATTTGTATTGGGGGCCGTTCTGGAAGCGTTGCAAAAGGACTGCCCTTTTTTCTTCCCCGCCGACTCCACGAGTTAGAATATCTCGGAGGAGCGGAAGATCCTGAATATGCAAGGATTTCCGCACCTTACTCAAAACAATTACAATTTGCTTTTTTCGCAGCGAATTTCGGGTATAGCAAGGCTGACTATGACCAATTAACTCCGACTGAAGAGGCTCTGATTATGAAAGCCTGGGAAGATAAGAATGTTTTAATGGGAGCCATAATGAACGCAGCTGTCCTTAATGCGGAAGCCAATGTCAACCGGAAAAAGGGGAAGCGGTTTATTCCATTCTGGAAAAAGAAAACTAAACGGGTAGATCCTGAAATCATGCAAGAAACCATTCAGACGGTAGCAGCACAGGAAGAGGCGAAAGGAAAAACGTGGGTAGCGAAAATTTACGAAGGGAGGAAACGGAGTGTCTAATTACAATATATCGGTAAAAATCACCGGTGATGCATCGGGCTTTGATAAGGCTTTGGGTTCTGCTCAGGGCAAATTGGCAACTTTCTCCTCCAAGGTAGGTAGTGTTGGTGCTAATCTAACAAAGAAAATAACCTTACCGGCCGTGGCTGCGTCTGCAGCGCTTGCCGGCATAACCTTAGTTAGTGGATTCGGAAGACTAGTAGGAATAGACGATGCCAAAGCAAAGCTCTCTGCTCTTGGGCACGATGCCCAGAGTGTAGAGGAAATAATGAACTCTGCTCTGGAATCCGTTAGAGGGACATCATATGGTCTGGACGAAGCGGCCACTACAGCCGCTAATGCTGTTGCTGCAGGAATAAAGCCAGGAAAGGCTTTGACAAAATATTTATCGCTTACTGGCGATGCGGCTTCTATAGCAGGAACCTCCATGTCAGAAATGGGATCCATTATCAACCGGGTACAGACAGGGCAGGTAGCCTATACAGAAGATCTTAACCAGCTAGCTGACAGAGGACTACCTATATATCAGTGGCTTGCCAAGGAGGCCGGTGTAGCAGCATCAGAAGTAAAGCAGCTGGCATCTGATGGCAAAATATCATCTGAAATGCTGCTGGCCGCAATAGAAAGCAATATAGGCGGTGCAGCTAAAATAATGGGGGACAAATCGTTTACTGCCGCGCTTTCGAATATCAAAGCATCTATAGCAAGAATCGGAGCAAATTTCCTTGATGCAGGTGGCAAAGGCGGGGGGTTCTTCTCTCAGCTAAAACCTTTAATGGTGGATTTCCGGGAAGGGCTTGAAGGATTAGAAGGTAAAGCAGCTGATTTAGGCGTCAAGTTTGGTGCGGCATTCGCAGGGCTGATTGAGAAGTTGAAAAGCGCAAAGGCATGGTATGACGGTCTGTCACCAACCATGCAGAATTTTATTAATAAAGCTACATTGATAGGGGTGGTTACAGCTGTAAGTATTGGTCCTGCATTGCAGCTTGTAGGCAAACTTACAGCAGCATTTCGAATAATGATGGGGTTCAATTCTAAGCTGATCACATTGGCCAAAAACATTAGCGGTGTGACTAAATCATTGTCAGGTCAGGCTATAGTCTTGAATGCTACTCAATTAAAAATGCAAAAAGTTGCATTGGTAACACAAGGAGCATTTACCAAATCGTTGGCAGGAGCAAAGGGTGCTCTTGGTGGACTGGGTTCAAGCCTGAGGGGTGCCGGAGGAGCAATGAAAGCGTTTCTTATAACTGCGGGTCCGCTTATCGCGATAGTGGGGGCTCTGGCGGGCCTCATAGCTTACCTGTGGAAAACTGATGAAAGCTTCCGGAAGGAAATAACGAAGTGTGGAGAGGAAATCAAGGCGGCTTTTTTACCGATTGCAGAACAAATGGCAGGGCTTTTTGCCGATATTGCGACTGCGCTAGCCCCTGTAATAGCACAGCTTGTGGAAGCGTTAGCTCCGGTAATAATCGAGATTGCAAAGGTCATATCACAAATAGTACAGGCATTGGGGCCGGTGCTTATTGATATCATAAAAGTTATAGCTGAATCAATAAAGATATTGGCACCTATAATAGCGGGGATATTGAAAATAGTAGCACAAGTGATAGTAGGAATAATAAAAATAGTAACTCCCATAATTGTATTTATTGGAAATGTAATAACTAAAATTATACAAAAGGTCAGGGCAATAATAGGTGTGTTCAAGACTATCTTCGGAGCAGTCAAGGATGTTGTTTATGGCGTGTTTGACAGGATAAGGGATAAGGTTGTAGGTGTGTTTGACAAAATCAAAAAAGCATGGGGCAAGCTTACTGATATAGTCATTGAAATCAAGGACGGAATAGTAAGTGCATTTAGTACCCTAGTGGACAAAGTCAAAGGTATAGTAAATGTGTTTATTCGTGGCATAAACGGAGCAATAAAGTTAATCAATAAGATTCCAAAGGTCAACATCCCCAAAATCCCACAGTTGGCCAGAGGAACGGACAACTGGCAGGGCGGTTTTGCAGCAATGAATGAAGGCGGAAGAGGTGAGCTTACATATCTTCCGAACGGCAGCGTGGTAGTCCCGCATGATGTTTCTGTTCAGTATGCAAAAGAATCTGCACGAAACAACGCTGGCGTTTTTTTTGACTATGACGCACTGGCCAGAGCCGTGGCAAGTGGAGTGATATCCATAGGCGGATCTCTTAAGGATGGAATGAGGGAAGCAGTTGACGGCATGGGAATGTATATTGACAAGAGAGAAATAGGAAGGGTGGTAGAAGTTAAATGATCAAATACGTGAACAGCTTAAACCAAACCCTTGATTTAGACGAGTGGCCGTACATGTTCCAGTCAGAGAATATCTATAGTTATGAGTGGAAGTATGAGACACTCGGAAAGAAAGCAGTTAATTTTACGCGGGATCTGTCGGAAAAAGACCACGAACTCATCATCAAAGCAGATACTGAAGCGGAATATCTACAGGCCATGAACGATTTTTATGAAACGGTTGAAAAAGATGTTCTCCTCAATACTCCCGGCAAGCTCTATGTAGGTGAATATTACATCCCGTGCTACATTACCGGTGGGTCTAACACACTGTGGTCTGGCAGGTTCCAGACTGCAATCAAAGGATTCAATGTAGTGCAGCAGGGCCCATGGTGCAAGCCGGTAAAATTCGAATTGCGCAAAACAGGCTCTACTCTCGAAACAACAGGTATGGACTTCCCGTTCGATTTCCCATTTGATTTTGGAGTAGGTGCAGGGATAGACGTATTGGAGATAGACGCTCTTGGACTATGCGATTTCGAGATGATCATATACGGTCCTGTTACGGATCCGGAGATAACGATTAATAACCAGGTATATAAGGTTGTTACCACAATATACACTGGTGAGTTTTTGAGGATTGACAGCAAGAAAAAAGAGATAATCAGATACATGACAGACGGAACGCCGGTCAATGTCTTCCATAGCCGGGCAGACGATAATATTTTTCAGAAGATCCCGGCCGGAACCGGCACCGTAATTTACAATGTGCCGTTGGGAATCGATATAACTTACTATGATGAGAGGAGTGAGCCATTATGGATTTCATCATAGCTAAAGGTGTAGCAAGCGAAGCGTGGAAGTCTGTTACGGTTTTGGAATCCTATATTGTCATTGAATATCAGTTGGTTAAAACGCCCAAACCGGGGAAGCCGGGGTATACAACATCAAGCATCAAAGAGGTCCCGGTAGAAGTCACAAAGTTTTGTGAAAAAACGGAAATGGTCAG
>Ga0209613_1000871_pt1 | contig 30404 bp, 42 predicted proteins | sample BioC13SIPDNA_2_FD_185747 | JGI IMG/M metagenome (GOLD analysis project Ga0209613, IMG submission 185747) | Anaerobic biogas reactor microbial communites from Washington, USA - Biogas_R2_A C13 SIP DNA (SPAdes) (version 2) | ecosystem: Engineered > Bioreactor > Anaerobic > Unclassified | place...
GCCACGTCAAATACTTTATCAATCTTGCGGACGTGCCATGTCCGGGTCTCCTTGTCGAAGGACTCCTCGCGGATAGTAAAAGCGAAAGACATTTTGTCAACGGCACCGGCTTTGATAAGAGTGTAAAGGTCCCTCGCCTGCTGGATGTCAAACAGCTTTGCTCTTACAAGCAGGCCATCAGCATCCTTAGTTAACTCCAGGCTGCCGCCCCGGGTGCGGGCCATAACGAACAGGTTGTCGTTATGGTTATAGCGAAAAACGACGTCCCGCATGTCGGCCTCATCCAGCGCCTCCGGCTCGATTACCTCATGATACTCATTGCCATTCATCTTAAAAAGGACCGTTGGTTGGTTGAATACTACCGCCCGGCCCTCGACTATCATCTGGTTTTCTTCGGTTATAATCGGACTAAGGTCTGCAAACCGCAGTTCCTTTCCTTCTCTCTTAGGTATCTGGATCGTCAACTGGATCCTCCTCCTCTCCTAATTGGTATTGACCAGCCTTGTCTGCGTCAACTACGTTTAGCGTCTGGATGCGTTTGTCGCCTCCCTCAACCGGGGCCAGATTGAATATTTCCCTGCCCTCGTTGATGGTGAACAGTCCCAGGGGCGCCAGGTCTTTTAGCATCTGCACCTTAGTCTTAGTCGAAACATACTGCAGCCGGTTAGCTTCAAATATGATTTCATGGCCGCGGGTGCGCTCATTTGCTGTGAACAATTTATAAGTAAACTCCAGGCTCAACTGGACGGCCAAGGGTTCCAAGGTTGATTCATAAAATGAGTCCCAATCCTGCTCACTGTAGCCGCCGGTAATGATTTTTTCATTTACGCCATAATACCTATAAATGTTCTCTCGCAATTCCTTCATCTGGGCGGCGTCTACCATTAATGGCTGGCTTTTCAACTCAGTATAGTCGGCTTTACTGTCCAAGGCCGCAACACCGCCATTGTTCTGAACCACAAGATATTCCTCAACGAACCTGTCCCGGTTGGCCTTAATGTCAGATTCTTTAAGGATGCCCTGATACTTGAGTATTCCTCGCAGGCTGGCCGATGTCTTGACCGCCTGGCCCAGCCCCTCGTTGGTAGTGTGTATGGCCTCCAAGGTGTTGTTTATTGATTTATTGCTCTCGCCCAGCAGGTCGTTCTTGTAAAAGTGTCTGCGCAGATGGATGATTTCATCGTAGGGCAATATAATGCTGTCATCCGCGAACCAAAACTTGATGCCTATCTGCCCGTCCTGTAGCTCGATAAACTCAACCTGGCTGGCAACTACCGGCCAGATCGCCTTTAGTTGCTGGCCTTCCCATACTGGATAGGCGTAGGCGTTATTGTCGATCATCAAGGCCGTGACCATTTTATACAAAAAGTCATAAGTCGACATATTGGGGTTCGGCCGCACCTGCAGGACCCGCTCCACCTGCCCCGCTACCGGCTGGATGTCTTTACCTGTCCGCTTGATGTGCTTGGGCTTGAGTTTTGCGGCGTTACGGGCGATGGCATCAACCGCGCCCCGGACGACATCAGCTGAGTAAGGGTCATTCCCCCAGGTTGTGAATACAGCATTGTAGCCGTTAAGCAGCTTTAGCTGGTTATAAATTGTATCAGCTCTGGGCTTGCGCCCAAACATCATCTGGAATAAACTTCTGCGTTCCAATCCATCACCACCCTATCAACCCTTTATAATCCTCCATGTTATTCTGGAGCACTGTATATGCAATAAGTAGCGCCACCGCTGGGTCTATGCGCTGGCGCTGATGCTTACCTTTGATGGGCCTTATATTTTCATTCTTATCTACTTCAATAGCCACATTGGTCAGGGCCCACTTCATAAGCGGGTTGTTATCGTAAACAATATCTTTACTACTTAGGTCGGCCCCCAACAGCTTCATGGGGGCGCTTAATGTCTTGGCTCCCATGATTACCGGCAGTAGGTTGTTTTTGTTTTTGTACCCTAACCGGTTCTCCATATCCTCAACCCATGCAGGACTATTCCAAGAGTCATAACCTGTCCAGTAACCGATTATTCCATACTCATCTTTCATTCGCTGGAACCACTCTGTCACATATCGGTAGTCAACTTTGTTGCCTGGGCATAAAGTAATTAATCCCCGCTGTGCCCATTTATCATAAGGTACTTTATCCTCTTTTGATCGTTGTTCAACGGTATCACCCGGCATAAATGCCTGTCCGATTATGTATTTTTTATCACTGCCCGGCTTCATAACGATAATGGCAGCGTAGGTCAGGTCGGTTGTCGCTGAGAGATCAACGCCCCCAACGCCGTAACAGTCGCGCAATTCCTCGATATCAAACGTCTCCTCATTATTCGCCTGCTCAAAGGTCAGCCATTTATCGGCTGTAGTCTCACGGATGTTAAAGTCCTTGGTTAGTACGGTAGGTAAGAAGTTCGGATCATGCTTGGCCCGCTCGACGTTGGCCGCCAACTCCTCATAACTCTTTATGGTACCCAGCCCAGGGTTGGCCTTCTCCCACATCCGGAAGTCTACCCACTCACTACGGTCGTCAAGTTCATAGATAAATGCCAGGAACCGATCATCATTAATCACCCCATCCAGAACCTTGCAGGCGTAATCGTAAATATCGTCAAAGATACACTCTCGGACGAATCCGGCAGTGGTGATCATGTCCAGAAGCGGCTGCTCTCTGGCGGCCATGCTCTGCTTCATAACGTCGTACAGGTTACGGTCTTTAATTGCATGCAATTCATCCATTATGCAGTTATGAGTATTAAGTCCATCAAGACTGTTGGAGTCGCTGGCCAGCGGCTCGAACTTAGAGAACGTAACCGGGAAGTATAAGTCGGTTTTCCTCTTCTTAACATGTTTACTGAGAGCCGGTGACTGACTGACCATATTGACGGCTTCTGAGAATACGATCCGCGCCTGGTCCTTTTTAGTGGCCACCGAATAAACCTCAGACCCGCCTTCCCCATCACCCACTAACATATAATTGCCGGTGGCAGCCTTCTCGGTTGACTTACCATTCTTACGTCCAACACAGGTGAACACTTCACGGCATCGCCGCAGGCCGGTGTCCTTGTGGACGAACCCATAGACTGCTTGGATTTTGGCCTTCTGAAATAACTCCAGCTTTACTGGCTTGCCTATCCATTTGCCTTTAGAGTGCTTACAAAATCTCTCTATAAACTCAATTGGCTGATTGGCCCTTTCAATATCAAACACCCACGGATTACGCGGGTGTTTTAATTCGTCTATTAATTTTTGGTACTGCTGAATAAGTCGCTTGCAAGCCGTCACTTGCTCTGACTCTATCTGCTGCCAATATTCCTCAATGTAGGTTTTAGGTTTTGCCCGACTCATTTCCTGGCCTTCTTTTTCACAAAATCCATGAGCTCGTCGGCTGGATCCTTGCCCTTGTCGTCTGGCAGCAAATCAAATAATTGTTTCATAGTTGAATTGTAATTCTTGATCATAGCATTATAAGTTTTAGCGGCTGGGTGTTCCCGGAGCATCTTCTGGGCTCCCTGCTCAAATAACTCCACCGCTCCGTCCTCGTTCAGAGTCTCCTGGAGCTCGGCCAGAGTCGCATACATAAAGGCGGCCTGTTGCTTCAACCCCTCGGAAAGCTTACGCTTATCAGGTGGCAGGTTCTTTAATATGTTGGTGAGTTTAGTCAGTTCTGCTTTTTTAATTTTCGCTTTTTCTTTTTTTTCCATGTTCTCACCTCAATTCGGTACCCCCCTCGTTCGATTTTTCGTTCCGGGGTTCTCGAAGGTTCCCCCACCGGTCTAGGTAAATTTTGCCAATAATACCCAGGTGGGGGGGTGTGCCTTATAAACATAACCGCAGTTGACCATTAGCTTCTTCGATTAACACCTTATCACTCTTGTCAAAATTACATCCACGATGTGCGAGTTGAACATTATCCCAAGTATGTGTTCCACCTTTACTCACAGGAAACACATGGTCAATAGACGGATACATATCGCTATTCGGATCAGCTTTAATATCTACTCTCTTACCGCATATAGCGCACTTACCTTTATCTCTCTTAATTAATTTAGTTAAGGTAATTGAATAATCTATCTTGCCGTTTTGCTTTAGCCTCTTGTTTCTTTTTAATTCATGAATACGGTTTTGCCTTTTATTGCTGCATTGATCAGAACAGTATATTCGCCTTAAAGTATTCGCTTTAAATTCCGTACCACACTCGATGCAAACTTTATTTAATAATAATTCTCTTTGCTTATTAGCCTGCTCACGCATTAATTGTTTGCAACGATTAGATAGTACTTTAGTTAAACTGTTAATTAATTTAGTTTTAGCAGTACAACATTCATGTCTTTGATATGTTCTGTTTTTCCTAACAAATGAGGCGTTCATAACAACTACCTCACCACATCTTTTACATCTAAGCGTTACACTGCTAATATTGTTTTCATACCCACCGAGATACTCATAATCAATGTTGTTGCTTTTGAGGCTTTTTATAAAATTCAATTCCCTGTCTTTATGCAACTTATTAGAGCCTTTGTTTCCTGTAAGGCCATTACGCTTGCAATAGTACCTAACTTGATCCCTGCTAATATTTAACTGATTGGCTATTGTTTGATAGCCAATACCATTGTTACGCAACCCAGTTATCATTAGTTTTTGTTCTTCTGTCACAATAACGCCCTCCTAGCGTTCTCCATTTTTAGGCATAGGAAAAGAGGGGCGGAGTTCCCCCTCTTGTCGGGCTGCAGACCCTATTTCCTATGAAATTTAATTACGCCTCCACTAAATCCCCATTAATATCAAAAACCAATCCCTCTGCTGTACTGGCGCCTCCGTGTTCACGGTTGTGACACTCCTGGCATAAGTACTCCAGATTCTCCCAGGCCAGCGTGACGTTCGGGTCACCAATGTTGGCTGGCGTCAGCTGCACCTTATGATGGACTATTAGCCCTGGCTGCTGGCATCGTTCGCATAATCCGAATACCGATTGGATGTATGCGGCTCTACAGTCTAACCATACTCTACTTTTATAGAATTGTATTGCCCATGGTTTAGCCATATATATCACCTTATATAATGTCTATATATATTAGTTATATATAACTAGATATATAGTTATATATAACGTATACACATACATACACATACACATATTCCCCTGAAAAAAGGGCAATAAAAAAAGCCCGGCGAAATGCTAGGCTCATATGCAAATAAAAATACCCGCCACTTGGGTATAGTGACGGGTAGCTATTATGATTATAGGCTTGTCAAGTCACTTTGTAAACATTGTTAATCAAGTAAATATGTCTCTGTAGTTAATTTAGAGGGCACTTTCTTCTTCCCTCTCTTTTTTCCGGACTTTGCTCCGCCTTTATGCAACTGCAAGTCTCCTGCATGATAGCACCGGGCCTTCTTGTCTTCCGGAGGCTCCCGTTCCGGCTGCGGCCACCAGCACCCGTGCCCTTTCGGGCAACAGTACCCCCGCCCGGCTATGTACTCCAGGCTCAGCCCGCACCGGGGACAGAGCCGTATTTTATCCCGGCTACCGACGGCCTCCAGGTTCGCCTGTGAAAAGAATGCCACCAGGTCATTCCTCCTCTCCATGTGTCTGTCTATTTCGCATTATCTTTGGACTGTGCACTTACTTGTTGTTTCGCTTTTTGCAACCACGGCTGATATTTCTCTGAATGTTTACAATCTTCTTCTAAACAGCAATTAAATCCCGAACATCCAGTTTCTTTCCAATATAGGCAATCTCTATAATCTTTCAATTCCTTCACTCCTTCGCATTTTTAACAAACTACGCTACTTCCTCCTTCGCCAGCCGGTACAATAAATCTACTCTCACCTCGGCGGCTGCCAGTTCGGCAACCGCAACGTCGATAAAATCGGGAGTAGCATAATCAAAGTTCTGCCTGGCCTGGTCAAGCTGGTCCAGGGCCTGGTTAATTTCGTCGTGAATAGTCACGCCTTCGCCCCCTTATGAATAATCTTTATCTCTTTTTCTATCTCCTTTGCCCGGGCCTCATTGACCCAGGCGAAACATATTCCTTTGTGCTCGTATATCCACTCTGGATACTTGATGACCGTGCAAAAAATATTCTTATTGCGAGCGCAGCCGGCACACATTTCGGGTACTGGTGTTTCTTTAGCCATCTATCTTCACCCCCATATAACCTTTTTTAGCCAACTTCTCCTCGTGCTCCCACAAGAACCGGTCCAATGGGACCTTCCACTCAGCCAGGACCATGTTTATCAGCGTGGCGCAGGTCTGCATGGTATCCAGCGCCTCTTTGATGGTACGCACCGGGTCATTCATTGCAACAGCCTCGGCTACTTCGCCGTACTCCTCGCCTATTTTCTTGACCTGGCTGGGAATAGTCCAGTCAGGCTGTATTTCTATGTCGGGAAGATTTATTTTCATGCTATTTCCCTCCCTCAACCAAAACCTTGCCGGTGCCTATCGCATAGTTGCGTTCCATGGTCGCCCCGATGCTGTCCCGCCAATTTTCCTGCAGATAGACCGCATCGCAAGCGTCAATCATTGCAAAACATATTTTCATGTATTCGTGGTGCTCAAAACCATCCGGCAGGACTGCTGGGTTCATGGTGGTATGACCTTGCGCTCTTAAGTGCCTCTCGGCTTCGGCAAACTGCTCCTTATAATCTGGATTGCCGGTGATCTTGCCGGCTATGTAGATTTTCACTTGATCCTCCCCCTTCCAACTCTCCGGTAATTCCGGATAGTTCGCATCTTTTACAGACTGCGTCTTAGTTGCTCTAAAAGGATAATGGCTTGTCCAACAGCCCAATTAACCACGGTTTCAGCCTCATCGTCAGTTATGCCTTTATGCCTAGCATGCTTGTAGCTAGGGACAACGGTTTCGATCAACTCTAATCCCTCTATCACTTTTTTAATGTCAGACATGCCCTAATGCCTCCCCTCTGCGTTTAATTCTTGGACTGCGCACTACTGAATTTGAAATAAATTCATTTCCAACCCGCCCATCCTGCGCCGGATGATTTCGCAATACTCTGGGTTTATTTCTATACCAATGCTGTTTATCCCTAACTGCTCTGCTACCCACAAAGTAGTACCCGCACCCGCAAATGGGTCTAATACCGTACAAGATGTGGTTTCTTCTATTCCACATGAGCAGATCGGTTGCCATTTGTCGGTTGCCCTTGTCGTTGGCGCCCATCCGGTATTATCTGTTTTAGTTGGGCAATTATTGGGTACATGAGCTGGTTCACGTTTATTAATGTGCCCGGTTTTCTCAATCACCCGAATCCACGGGCTACCGCATTTCGGACAACAACCCTTTTCGCTTGTCCCTGCCTTAATACAAGTTTCCGGTATCTCAGGTGGGAATGTTGCAAAATGCGCTTCACTAAATGGTTTCGTTGTTATATTCCAGACGGTGCGCTTGTTGCGCTTGCTTGAAAATTCCCTTATCCCTTTAGTGGCAATCTGTTGTGGTTTACCATCTGGCATAATTAACCCGTCACGACCACTAAAAGTATATTTATAGCGGGCTGCGCTTCCTTGCGGATCAACTGAATTTTCCTTTATCGCTTCCGCATCATAGAAATACCTCTCGCTTTTACTCAGGAGAAATATATACTCATGCGCTTTGGTCGGTCTGTCTGTTACGCTTTCAGGCATCGGATTTCCTTTGGCCCATATAATGTCTGACCTCAGCCACCAACCATCAGCTCTAAGTGCAAAAGCTAACATCCATGGTATCCCTACTAAGTCCTTTGGCTTTAAACCATCAATTTTATTATTTAAAGCTACCACTTGCCCTGTTCTACCCTCTTTATACTTAGGGTCTCTATATCCACCCTTGTTCCCAGTTCCGCAATAGGTGTCCCCTATGTTTAACCACAAAGTACCATCGTCTCTGAGTACTCTTTTTACTTCTCTGAATACATGGACTAGCTTGTCTACATACTCCTCTGGTGTTTCCTCTTGACCTATTTGATCTTCTACTCCATAATCTCGTAAAGCCCAATAAGGTGGAGAAGTAACGCAACAATGAACTGATTCTGACTCGAGCTGTTTAAGTTTCTCAAGGGCATTGCCCTGGTATATTTGCCATGTCAAAATATTCCCTCCCCTCTAATGCGCATCATTAACAGACTGCGTCCTAAGCAGTTCCAGCATCCCCTATCTCCCGGAACACTGCCACCAGCAGCTTGGCCAGTCTATTTTCTTGGCTTGTCCTACTGCCTGCGGGCAAGGCTGACGCTAGTAGCTCCATTTTCTTCTCCAGCGCAGCTACTTTCTTGCGTTCCAGGTCCAGGTCTTCACGCAGCTCAGCAATCAGGTCTCGCAAGTCCACCGGTACATAGGGTATTGGTTCATCATCTCCCGGGCCAAAACCGTCATTTTTCGGTGGTAGTGTTACTTCTTTTGTCTCCTCTGGTGTTATACTGGTTTCAGCAGGCTCCACTGCTTCCTGTACCGGCTCCTGGTTCGCGGCCGCCGCCGGTTCGGGGCTCGGAGCCTGCCTTTCTGCTTTCCGTCTTTCCCGATCAATCTTACAGCGCAGGGCAGGTGCATCTATTCCTAGTTTCTCTGCCACTTTCGCGGTACTTAGCCCCTGGGCCAAAAGTTCTTGAGCCTGTGGCCATAATGCCTTCCAGTAATATCTAGCCATTTTCGCCTTATCCTCCTTTTTCTTCTGGAATCCCTTCTCCCAATCAGTTTTTGATCGATGCCACCCCTCCGGGAAGGCCTCCATGGTACCGATCAGCACCTCCTTACCGTCCACCAACTTGTACCGGTAGACCGTGTTATCAACGAACCCCTCCGGCGGCTCCGGGTCGGGCGGCGGCGCGTGCTCCTTATGATTGTCTGCTCCGGGTTCCAGGCAGACTACGTGAAAACCAGGCTTCATGACGTCACCTCCTCGATCTTGATATAGATCCCGGGTATCTTAGCCCAAAACTTCTCTGTAATCTCACTGGCCACCAGCGCGTCATCAGTCCAATATCCCAGGTCGGTCATCACGTCCTTGAGTAATTTCTGTAGGTTATCAGTGTCAGGCTTAGTAGTTTTGTACTCACCGTCCTGGTGCTTGCCGGTAATCGGGAAACACCATTTAGTAACCAGCCTGACTCCACAGGTATACTTTTCCTTTGGCACGTACCGCGCCAGGTGCGCTGTTAATTTTGATCGTACTGCTTTGAGTTCTGTTGGATCATAAAAAACAGGCTTACCGCTTCGTCATGTGACTTGATGTTCCTGGGCTGTAACAGTAGGTGGTATCGTCGGCATGAAAAATTCAGTCCGCATTATAATCAACTCCCTGCCAAGTACCTCGTTCAGGATTATAGACAATAAGTTTTTCCCGCCTTTTATCGTGACCATTAACTAAATCAACAAGATAATTTAAAACTCCTGGTTGTTCGATAAGCCACTGAACAACTTCGCTTTTCTTAATATCAAACGGTTCACCTTTAAAACTGTGTCTTAGTTCTGGCATCTTTCTCACGCATTCCAGATTAGAACTAGTTTTAACCCAAGCCTTATTACCAGATGAATTTAACTCCCCTTTACCCATTTTTACCTCCTGTAAAATTTGCCCATATTTGCCTATCGATTTTAAATCAAACCTTTAGTCACGGATCAGGGGAAGGAGTCGTCGTGCTTGCTTACGCACGACTACTTTCCCCCGTGACCTGCGGAAGCAGGGAAAGAAATTTCCATACCCTTTAGGGTATGTTTTTTTCTTCCCGATTTTCCCTCGGAAGAAAATAACGCAAAACAAGTTTTTTTCTTCCCAATTTTCCCGATTTTGTTCCAGTTATTTACAGTAGGGAAAATAACATAAATCATGTTTTTTTCTTCCCGATTTCTGAACAGGGAAAAAGGGAAATTAACGTTATTTTCCCGATTTTCTCTCAGGGAAAAAAGGGAAATTTTATGTTTTTTTCTGTATTACTTTTCCGTTTTCAATATCAAATCCTCCATGTTCTTCTATCCTGTTTCTTACAGTCTTTTCAGTTACGCCCATGTATTCAGCCATGTTTTTTAAGGTAACTTCCCCGTCAAAAGTGCATCCTTCGAAGGCATTTTCTAGTGCAATCTTCCTGTCCTTTGCCTTTTTCTCTTTCGGTTTCCGCTTTTCCATGGCCCGCTGCCAGGGCGCCTTATCTCCCTCAGCCTCCTGGTCTTTTAGCAATCCGGCAGTATCCACCTGATGAGTCGGGTACGCAAACCAAAGATCAATCGGCTTAAACTTCGGAAATTCTCTTAAGGTGCCGTCGATCCGCCATGCTGACCGCTGCTGAATCCACTGCCTGGCCGCGTAAACGTCCTTAAGCATTTCCTGGTACCTATCCTGGCCTAGCAGCTTATCACAAACCGAGAGCATCTGTTTTTCACTACATCTATCGTCCTGGCTGACTTCCTCAGTCCAGTCCTTGACGTGCTTCTCCAGCCATGCCTCACAGACCGCACAGACCGCCTTATTCTCCTCTTGTTTGAGCAGGTCGGCAGTCAGGTCCAGCTCGATCAAGTCAAGTAATACGTCCGGATCCCGGGCAAACACTCCAGAGCCACTGGCCCTATCCATGGATCTCTTTTGCCCTTGCTGGCCTTTTGAGTGATGGTGGCAGTAGACCACAGCTGCCCCCAGGTCGTGACATATCAGGTCAAACTGATTACAAAAGTGGGCCATCTGATCAGCTGAGTTTTCGTCACCGGTGATGACTTTGTATATGGGATCTATAATGATGGCGATATAATTCTTCTTAGCGGCCCGCCTGATTAACTTGGGGGCCAGGCGATCCATGGGGACGGATTTCCCTCTGAGGTTCCATATATCGATGTTGGACAGGTTGTCCGGGAACCACCCCAGGGCATTATAGACGTCCTTAAAACGATGCAAGCAGCTGGCCCGGTCAAGCTCCAGATTGACATACATAACCTTGCCCTGGGCACAGGCCCATCCCAGCCATTCTTTTCCCTCAGCGATGGCACAGCAGAGCTCGATGAGTGCAAATGACTTACCGGCTTTGGATGGCCCTGCCAGCAGCATTTTGTGGCCTTGTCTAAGCACTCCCTCAATAAGTGGTGGTGCCAGGTCGGGCAGGTTGTCCCAAGCGTCAGCCATGCTTTCCGGTTCCGGCAGGTCGTCATTAACTGCCTCTATCCAGTCCTGCCAGTCTTTCCACGACTCTTTGCCTATATTGGTGTCCACCAGGAACTGTTTCTTTCCGTTACGCATCACCCCGGGCATCCGGCTTAAACGTGACGGGTTCCGGTTCTGGCTGTCTACCTTGAGGCCGTTCTTTTTGCAGACGTTATAGAGATAATCAACTCGCTTGCGGTATTCTTCATAGTTTCCGGCCTCGATCTTCACGATGGCATGGAGGCTCTTCTTACCGCTATGCACCAGGCAGGCCACCGGCAGCTCAAGTTCCCTGATGATGGCGTGTTGTTGATCTATGGCCATATCGTCCGATTCTACCAGCGCATACCGGTAGTCAGTCACGTTCTCATTCTTCACGCCCTGACCATCCAGAGGATTAAACCGTATCCAGGCCCCCACCTCGGGCTTGTAATCGCCTAATACTGACCCTATGTCGCCCTTACAGTTATTCAGCTGCTGGATCAGCTCGCCAGCCGTCCGGTCCCAGCAACCTTTAGTTGGTAGATATCGACCGTCCTTCTCCCAGCTTTCCGTGACATAGCCGACATTCTCGGATGCTTCAAATAGTGTTTCAAGGTACTTAACTAGGTGTTCAACTGGGTTCCAGATATCGGGTTCTATTACTTCCTGGCCCTCCACCCAGTTCTTATCTACCACCACCAGGTCGTCCTTGCCCCCAATGATGGCATCCCACTCTAGCTCATGCCCTGGGCCGGAGTCTCTACGTTCCGGCACCCAGCCCTGGTCCTTCGCCAATGCCACCAGGGTACCAGCAGTCACCGGGTTAGAGGAGCCTTTAAAGCTCCCCCACTTCCGGAAACATTCCCCTGGGTGGTACCGGCCGGCGTCACGCTTAGACCAGTTATCCCAGTCAGCTGCTGTGTATCCCGCGTCTTTAAGTGCCATTCCCACGTTTACCCAGTCCTGGTAGTCCAGCCGGGAGGGGTCTATATGTTCGAGTAGTTCAAGTTCTGTCATCAAGCGGCCCTCCTATCTCCCCACAAACTCTGTAAACTCGATTTCTACAGGCTTATATTCAGCTGGATTTATATCCCTCGGCACTCTCCAGCCATTGCCGGCAATCCGATCTATCAGTTTTTTAGCTGTGTCAAACTGCCAGGTCCCCACGTGCTGGAACCCACGCGACTCCAGGAACCTGATCTGTTTCGGCGTCGTAAGGCCCTCCATCCGTCTCATAGCAAGCCGATCAAGCAGTTTACTCGCCTTCCCTGCACTCTCTATCTGGTCGGGGAATATACCTAGCTTCTCCAGGGTCTTAATTTGCTTGTCAGATGGCGGTCCCATTTCCCAGCCAAAGGCGGGCACGTATCCGGCCAGGTCCTCAGCCTGGATTGACATTTCAAACTGCAGCGGGTCTACTAACTTGCGCTTGCGGTGCCGCATTTCCTGGAGCTGTTTGGCCAGGGCTTCCTCTCTGGCTTGTACTGCATCACTGGCAGCCTGTACCTCAGCTTCCTCAATGTCTATTAGCTGACCATCTTCCATGTTTTTGGTCATGATCTCAGCCACTTCCGGAGACTCACAAATCAGGTGGGCAGGGTGGCACAGCTCGTGACGCTCAGTGTGCCAGAGAAAATCTAGTAACAGCAGGTGGTCTTTGCCATCATATAGACGAGTTCCCCGACCCACCATCTGACAATAAAGGCTCCTAATCTTGGTCGGTCTCAGGACTACGATGCAGTCCACACTGGGGCAGTCCCAGCCCTCGGTCAATAACATGGAGTTACAAAGCACGTCATACCGGCCAGCATCAAAATCAGCCAACACTTGAGCCCGATCCCCGCTCTCCCCGTTGACCTCGGCAGCCCTAAAACCTTTAGACTCCAGGATATCCCGGAACTTCTGTGATGTTTTTATAAGCGGTAGGAATACTACTGTTTTCCTATCCATACAATACTTAGCCATTTCGTCAGCTATCTGGTACAGGTACGGGTCCAGGGCAGTCCCCAGGTCGCTACTCTTAAAGTCCCCGGCCTGCATCCCCACCCCGGCCAGGTCTAGTTTGAGAGGTATGGTCTGGGCTTTAATTTTACATAGGTACCCGTCCCGGATGGCCTTCGGCAAGGTGTACTCATACGCCAGGGATTCAAAATACTGTCCCAGGTTGCGCATATCGCCCCGGTCGGGCGTGGCGGTTACTCCTAGCACCTTGGCCTGGTCAAAATGGCTTAAAACTCGCTGGTAGCTGTCAGCTAGACAGTGATGGGCTTCATCCACGATGATCGTGCTAAAATAATCAGGGCTGAACTGAGCCAGCCGCTTCTCCCGCATGAGAGTCTGGACTGATCCGATCACTACCCTAAACCAGCTATTGAGACAGCTTTCCTCGGCCTTCTCGACTGCACAGCCCAGCCCGGTAGCCTGGGCCATCTTGTCAGCGGCTTGGTCAAGCAGTTCGCCCCGGTGAGCGAGTATCAAAACCCGCTCACCATCCTTGACGCAATCCTCAGTCAGCTTACTAAAGACGATGGTCTTACCCGTGCCGGTGGGCAACACCAGCAGGGTTTTTTTATTACCCTTGCCCCATTCGGCCTGAATGGCTTCCTTGGCCTTGATCTGATATGGTCTAAGTTCCATAGGCTAAAACGTCCCCGGCGTGAACATGGCTTGCTGGGCGTCTGGTTCATAAAACTTCTTGATCTCGTTGAAAGTCATTTCCTTGCCTTCGTCGTTCTTCCACTTACGGATCCCGACCTTGCAGCGGCCCTTGGAACCAGGAACAGCGGGCCAGTTCATCTTAAATGGCTCGCCTTTTTTCCGGAGGCCGATAGCAGTGAAAAAGGCACAAACCATTCCTTCAGTCTTACTGTGTAAGAAAAGGTTGTGCTTGATAATAGTGGTGCCTTCTTTACCTTCCACCTTTACATGGACTATCGCCTTGTGGCATGGAGGTAGTTTTTCAGACCCATTATGGCGGCCCCGTTCAAAATCGATAATTTCAAAATCATAATCACCTTCGGGAAGGATTACAAAATCCGGGCTATCATGCTCGATAGTATCCTCCCATCCTAATGCCCGACCATCATCATTAGGGTTGTATTCCGTTCCTAAATCGCTCCACTGATCTGCCATGTTATAAATCCTCCTTTTTATTAAAATGGAATTTCGCTGTCATATCGGAACCCTTTAATAATCTTAAAAACTTGCTCCCAGGCCCCAACCAAAACACCGTCAATGAATCTCGGGTCATAATTTTGTATAGGTGTATCAGCTGGATAATATCCCCGGCTGGCTACTGCCTGTTGGATCTCGGCAACCGTCACATTATTGGCCTTCATTAAGTCGGCCAGGTTTTTAGGCACATTGGCCATTTCGTCTACTACGGGCACATCCCATGGCGCCGGATCTTCGGTCGAGTCTATAAACTGGATCTCCTGCACTGGTGCCGGCTCGGTCTGCTGTTGTGCCGGTTGTGGCTTTGTAGTTCCTCGGGTAATGATCAGCGGCCCGATCTCGTCATAGTCCAGCGGTATCTCCGACAGTAAATCATGCCGGTTCTTGGCGTCCCAGCAGGGGTGATGGGTAGTATAGATCACCCGTTTACCGCCTCGGGCCTTATTAGTGCCTTTGTCGACTCCCTGACCGTCCACGTTCACTACATAAGTCTTATAGTTCGCAAACAACACCATATCGGCCCATTCCTTGACCATAGGGGCAGTCTTTTTCTGTAACTTCAATTCCCAGCGGTCGTAAGCTCCTAGTTCGTCCGGCTGCTCAAACTTCCTCATCTGGGCATGGGCTACCAGGACAATGTTGATTCCCAGCTCGATCAAGTCCTCCAGCAGGTTCAGCAACCGGCCAAACTCCTCAGCCAGGTAGACGTATCCCTTGCCGTACCCAAAGTCCTCGATGCCCTTCTTCTGAGCCTTGGCGCATATATCGGCCATGCAAAGCTGCTCGGCCCAGTCCACGGTATCGATTATGAGAGTGTCACACGCCGTAGGATTAGCCTTAAAATATTTGACTTGTTCAACCAGCATTGTCCAGCTGGTAGGCTTAGGCAGCCGGGCCACATCCATATGCTTAGTGCTGCCCTCAGTATCGATAAAAACCGCATTAGGAAACTTAGCTGCAAAGGATGATTTACCAATGCCCTCCGGGCCATAGATAACTATTTTTTGAGCTCCTACAATTACGCCTCTGCTTATCTGCACCTAGAATTCACCTGCCTTCCATGACGGGGCTTCTTCAGCTGGCTTATCCGCACCCACTACATAACCATCTTCAATAATGATTTCGCACTCTGGTCCGGTGCTGACTCGGGTAGCGATCGCTTGGAGTCCTTCTTGCTCAAGCCATGTTCCAAACTCCGTCAGAGTGTCCAGGTCCATCTGTTCTAACTTATCCATGAGGACGAACCCGCACTTCGGGTTGAGCTTCCTGACGATAGCTACGGCAACCTTTAGCTGATCACTGCCGCTCATGTTGTCCCATTTAAAACCGTTATAGGTTAGCTCTCCATCTATAACAGAGAGACCCGGCAGGGGCAGGTCGGCACCATTGAGTAGGTCAATTTTAGCCTGTCTGACTTCATTCAGTTTAGTGGTCAAAGCGTTGTACTGATTGACATATTCCTGAGCGTCCATTTCGGCCTTATCCTTGTCCATGTTGGCCCGGACTTTGCGATTGATTTCCTCGATGTTGGCAATGTTGGCTTCAAGCTCAGCAGTGGATTCATCGTGGAGTTGTTCAACTGTTTTTCGTGCTATGGCTATGTCGGCATCCAGCTGATCACGCTGTGCCTTTAAGGAAATTAACCGCTTTTCCAAATCAGCAATTTGTTTTTGCACTTCGTTGTAATTGAATTCAAGGGTACGCAGGTTTTCGCGTTTTCGCTGGTTCTCGCCGTTGCGGGCTAGAATGTCCTGCTGTTGTTTGATCAGGTCAGATGCAGATATAAGTTCTTTGGGTGCATCAGGGTAATAAGGCTGCTCAGCTGCAAACTTCTTTTTTTGGTCAGCTATTTGACCAATAGCATGCCGCTGATTGTAGATGTCCTTTTCCTGTTGTTCCAACTCGAATAGCTTGTCCCCCACACCGATAATCTGCAACAATGTCTGAGCCTTTTCCTTGTTGCTGGCTTGCATAAATTTGGGCAGATCCAGCGCCAGCTGTTCTACAAACTCATTTAGTAACTGCTGGCCGCCCTTCTGACCATTAGGGTCAATAACCTTAAGGTCGCTGTTCTTTCCCTTACGCTCGACCACCAGTCCGTTACTCATAACGATATGCAGGTTAGGCGGGATCGCAGATCCCTCCCGTTGCGGTTCTGACGGTCGGTATCGCTCGCCGCCCAGGGCCCAGCAGATAGCATCTAGCACACTGGTTTTGCCCTGGTTGTTCTTTCCGCCCACTATAGTCAGCCCATTGGCCGTAGGTTCGATCTTAACGGCCTTTACGCGCTTTACATTTTCGATTTCCAGTTTGTTGATTTTGATGCTCATAGGTCCTCCTTTACTGGTCGTAATTCACTCATCTTCAAAGTTTTACATGCCATCTCCGCCAGCGGCCGGGGCCGTCCCCGGTATGTCGCCCCAATGGGGAACGTCACCCGGGCCCATCCATCGGTGTAGATCTCTAATATCTCTCCTAAGGAGTACCCGCCCCCAGTGCGGGGTACCATCACTTTGTCGCCTGGCTTCATGGGTTGCCCTCCTCTCCTTCGTTTAATCCTTGGAATGTGCAGTTAGAGATATTTGTAATGTTTATAAATTTGCTTCACATTTCGCTACATCACTTTGAAGCTTCACTACTTGTAAGGCGAGTGGCTGTAGCTCATGCTCTAGCCTGTGCCAACGGTTCCCAATAAAACGCACATACTCTGAAAACGTGACCTCCTCGCCGTTAATTGTGCGACGGTCGCTTGTCTGCCAGACTCTATGCGGTCTGCTCAGTCCAAGATTAGTAGCTCTTACACAGACGGCAGTATAATCACGGTATTCTTTGCCTGTGCGTTCATGGATTATTTTTCTGATTTCCTCGTAGGTTTTCCCGATATTTTCAGATATAATTTCATCGACTTGTTCTAAAAAAGCGGCATGGTTCCGTTTAATGCCGAAGCGTACGCAATGATCTTGAATTTGCTTTACCGTAAAATCTGTTCCAAAGCGATTATTAAATATAACTGTCGCTTGTTTGTACGAAAATTTAAGTAATATTTCTTTAATAGCAGTATTCATTTCATCCGTCCACGGTCTAAACCCAGTTACAATCTTTAGCTTTCTGTTAGCATGGGTTTTTATAGCTGAATAAGATAGTTTTGTTCTGAAACGCTCATTAAACTTGCGAACACAGTCACTGACATCGGTATAATTCTGCCGTATAAACTCGTTTTGTTCTTCTGTGTACTTATGACCGTTAGCCATTAAATCAGTTCCTCAATTCTTGATTTCAACTCGGGCCGTGTTGCTTTCATTTTGTCAAACCGTATAATTATATCTGCGTTATTGATAACCTGCTTAGCCAATAATGCTACGGTCTGCGACCTCTTTATAGTATTCGCATCTGCGCCAGATTGACGAACCTTGTTTATTTCCTCTCCAAGAATGCTTTGCAATTCAGTTAGTTTCATTTTCATTCTCCTTCCTTTTTTTGGGATACTGGGCATTTAATTATTTTGGAAACACATATCGCTCCTTTGCATTATCAACACACTGCGCCGCTACTCAATCACCCTCACTTCCACCTGTCTCCTCCCAAATTCCCAACATTCTGATTCAGTGGGAAAATACAGATCGATTATGTTCCCCTTGACCAGACCGCCGGTGTCCTCGGCTACCGCCTCGCCATATCCTTCAACATAAAGCCGGCTGCCCAGTGGAATTGTTTTCGGGTCTACCGCCACCGTGCCGACTGCGGGCCAAGTGCCTGATGCAGTCCGCTGTCCTGTCCATGTATAGGCCGTAGCTTCCATCATCATGACCCGCTCGGCGCCCCGGGAGACTTCCTCATCTATAAGTCGTGCCGCCTCGCGCTCCGCCTCCAGCTGCTCTATCTCCTCAGCAGTCAATCCGTCGTATGCGCCGGGTACCGGCTCGTAGGGGTCAACGGATATACCGTCGCATACCAGCGCTAGACCCAAAAGCAGGGCCACAATAAAGATTAGTACCCGCATAGCCACCTCGCCAGATTGTAGATTAGTACCAGCGCCCCTACTGCAATAGCTGCTGCTGTGATAGCCTGTCCTACCAGATCTACTTTTCGGTTGAGTTTCTGCATTTCACGGACTTCGGGAGTGGTCACATCTATGTAGGTTTTAGGCTCGTTCTGTTCGATCCGCCGGGTTCTGGCTGCTGGGTTCGCCGGCTGAACCCTGGAATAATAGCTATTTACCCCTGATGCTCGTCTGACCATGCTTGTCCTTCCTTTCCGGTTCCGCCCAGGCTACCAATCGGCCCGGGCTGATGTCGTCGTCCCAACGGTACCCATATCCGCGGCGTTTCCGGGCTCGAGACCGCATCTGCTGCTTCCAGGCGCGGTGGCGTTTCTTGGTTCTGCCCATCTGATCAAGCCCCCTAATCCACGGCATTCAGCAGCATCGCCTTGAATATCGATATCCCTTGCGCTACTTGCCGGAGAACTGGCTCGTTAATAGGATCTTCTGCCGCGGTAGCCAACAGCGCCTTATCTAACTGATCAAAAGCGGCCCCTATGTTGTCCCAGGGATCGATCGGAGTGTCTGCGGGATGGTACTGAGGGTGCGCCTCTTTAGCAGCCTTGACTTTGGGGATGGTGACCCCCAGCCGGCTGCGAGCAGCATGGATGTCTTTGATGTCGCAATTGAATATCTTGGCTAGTTCGGCATTGGTCTTTTCTTTGAAGCAGAGTCTGCACAGTTTTTCTTCCTGTTCTTTAGTCCATTTCATGGGCTTTCTCTCCTCTCTGGTGGGGCGTTGCGGTGCCCCGGTAGACGTGATATACTGTAGGTACAATCATTTCTTAGTCCGCTTTTTGCGGGCTTTTTTTTACCTACCCTCAATGGCGTCACCTCCTCCCAGCAGTCGATCTTCCTTCAGCAACTTTCCAACCATCCATCTGACTAGAACTTGCATATCCACTTTTACGCCTCCTCACTATTGTGATTTTTCCAGGCAAAAAAAAGACGTTCCATTGTCAATTCCTCAGGGTCCTCCCCCAGCTTGATAAAAAACGCCCTGATTTTCAGCATATCGCTCATGCTAAAATCTACTTCATTATTAAGTTTTTTCCCGTAAGTGATATATGTAGTTCCTGTTACTTTTCCCATGTCTAGCTGGGTTTTCCCGTATTTCGCCATTAGCGCCCGTAATTCGGGGAATGTCGGTGCAGCTTGTCCTGTATTTCTCAAAATTTTCCCTCCTTTCAACAATCACTATAGTGAGTTTATCACAATTGTGATTTTGCCGTCAATATTTGTTTTAATATTTTGCTAATAAATTTTATCACTATAGTGTAAAATGAAATCGAAAAGGGGCTGATAACAATGACAGAGAACTTGAAGCTATTTGCTACCCGCCTAAAAAACTTGAGAATTGAAAAAGGATACACGCAGGAAAAACTAGCAGCATTAATTGACTGCCCGCCCAGCTTGATCTCTTATTATGAAACAATGCAAAGAGAACCAGGGTTCAGTAATATTTTGGCCCTGTGCGAAGTGTTTGGGGCTACCAATCTTATCCCGAATTTAATTACTTCTATATACCGCCGGGCAGCGCCCCGGTTATTTTTTTGATTCTTTTCATTTTTGGTATTGCCTTTTATTATGTTTAGGTATATACTTATATTAAAGAAAGGGGTTGACGCTAAATGACAACTAAGGAAAAATGGGAGTTAAGAGCAAAGAGATTGGAACTAAGCATGGAGGCAATCTGCATCACAGCAGACCCAGACTATGAGGCCAAAGCAGCCGCGATCGATGCGGAGATAGCCAGGATTACGGAGATTTTAGAAGGAGGTAGATAGGGATGAAGAAGGAAGTAGGCCGCCCGGCCATGTCAGCTGATGAAAAGAGAAAGCCCCGCAGTGTCAAAATGTCAGATGCTGAGTGGGAGGAGATACAAAAGCGGGCCGCAAAGTTAGGGATTACAGCAAGTGAATATATCCGGCTTAGAACATTAGTAGCCGGGGACTAAGCCCCGGCTAACTCTTATTTCCCGACAGCCCACTCTTCTCCGAATTGATCCTTGAATGCCCGGAGAGCCGCCTCGATCAATCCCTGGATCTCATCAGAAGTAATATTTATACCTCGGTCTATAGCCTGAGTAGCTAACCACCTGGCTGCCTCTTGGTACTTTTCTTCGCCTTTCAAGTCACGATAAGCCTGTTCTACGAACTGCACAGCTAAGACGGACAATTCCTGCTTGGTCTCTAGTTCCTGCTTGATTCTCTGCAAGCGTTCTGCCCCGATTTTTCTCCGCAACCATTCAGCCAACATGACAGCCAAAACAGGCAGTAAAATAGAAAGTATATCATAGGCTAGGGTCACGATTCTATCATCCATAGCCAGTCCTCCCTCCCTATTTCGTTATAATGACCGTCTTAGTCTTCTCATCCCAACCTACTTTATAACCAAGAGCTTCGGCTAAGGCGCGAACTGGCGCATAACTGCGGTTGTCTTTGAGTATATAGCCGGTTAATACCTGCCCGTTTACCTTGATTTTGGCTTCTGTCGCCATCTCGTCATCCTCCAATCTCTCCCGTAATTCTTCCCAGGGGAAGTTCTTCCCAGGACACGCGGTAGCCATCACATCCTTATGTCCGATCACCTGTAATTTGCCGTACTTAGGTTCTAGGTATTGGGTTATCAGCCATACCAGGCTATCCAGCTGGGCTTCTGTGGGTTTGTCATACTCAAAATTCCCGGTCAGGACTACCCCGATGCTGTCACCATTCCCAGCCGGCCCACTGTGAGAGCCTATTGCCCCCTCTGGCCTGCCTCTCTCGATCGCCCCTCCAGCCCGGATTACAAAATGGTACCCTATACCAGACCACTTCTGACCTAGGTGCCAACCATGTATCGTACTGGCCGGGACATCAGGGCTGGCTGAATGATGTATGATGACACGCTTAGTACTCTTGCGCCTAGTCAGTGAGCCGTTAAATCGGAAGTTAGTTTCTACTATCTGCATTGGTTTCACCTCCCCAGCAACGCCAAAATAAAATCGGTCCCCGCATATCCCAGGGCAATGATAGCAACAAGCAATACGCTGCTGATTTCCGCCCCTAGGAGAGCAATAGCAACTATGGTTCCTACCGCACAGCTCACCATTAAGCTGATAGCCACCTGTAACCAAGTCGGCTCCCCGACGGTAAGTAAATGCAGCACTCCGCCAACCATGCCCAGGAAGGCCCCCAGCAGTATGAATATCATGGCTTCCACTGGCCTTCACCGCCTCCCTGGGTTATCTTTGTTTTTGTAATACCCGACAAAGCCCACAGCTCAACTGTGGTAAACCCAAACCAGCACCCAATAAGGGTAGATGGTTCACTGCCCGTCCTTAAGAATAGATATAAAACAGCCCCGGTAAAAGCCACATTCAGCGCAATTACCAGGGCCACGATCCACTTGGAATATCTCACATCCTCACCTCATCGTGATCGACAGGATGAAAGAGATTATCCCGATGCCGCCGACTACATAACCCCACATATCTTTACTACCCTTCCCTTGCCCGCTGATCTCCGCCAGCATCTGCTCACATGAGTTGATCCTTCTGCGGAGGCCATTATACTCGCGGATGAGCCGGGTCGTCTCCGCCAGCTCGATCTTAAGTTCCTGTATCATCTCAAACAGCGCCTTGTTGGAGTACCACTCCTTCTCTTTCCTTTCCTGCTCTGTCATCCCGTCACGTCCTTCCCCAATAAAAATAGCTGCCCTATTCGAGCGGCTGCTCTGATTCATCCGGCAAACTAGCTAGTTCTGTTTCCAGTTCTGTTTTTCTCGTCTCCAACATGTCCCGCCTGTCCATGTGCCTCGTCTTTTGTGCTACCAACCCGGTAATATTCCTGTCGCTATTCTCAATCTGCCGGGTTAAAATCTCAATCTGCCCATCCAGTTTCTTAATTTCCTGCTCCAAAAACTCCCTATCCATCAATCCAACACCTCCATAAATCTAATCAAAGCGTAGTCCTTCCGAGTAGCCGACAATGACCAAGTAAACTCTGCACCCGTCGAGGTGCCACCTTTACGCTCTTTGATAATAAAATAACCATCACCAATTTCTGATACATATAAGTCAACATCAGCGTAAGGCGTAAGCTGAATATACCACCTACTATCCGGCGTATGCGGTTCAATGCACTCCATGAAGATAGGGTCAATATCAATTCTGCATTCACCGTTTACCAGCGTACCCATACCTTCGTCGATGTATCGCACCTCGGGTGATTCCCTAGCGGAAATGCCTAATTTGCCGTATATGGTATCTTCAATGCAATTCTTCACGCCACCAGTAACATTAATGCCATACATACAATCAACACCGGTTTGCCCGACAATAAAAATTTTTCCGCTAACGTTCGTAAGCGCTAAATCCCTGTCGTTGGCTCCGCCAAGACGCCCACAATCTAAACCTTCCGCATTAAAAATATCTATTAGTCCATGTTCTGCGGTTGTGTCTATTCTTAGGAGTTGCTTCCCGTCCTTCACTACTTGTAAGATGCTCGGGGGTATCAGTTGTATATAGGTAGTCGCATCCTCTGCGCCGGAACGAATAATTGATGAATATATTTCCCCATCAATAATCTTAATGCCGTACTTCCTAATCTGGTCTTTAATCCAACTACCGACTAGCACCCTCAAAGCATCACTAGAGTCATAGACTTTCAGCCCATCCGTCTCTGCCCTCATATACCCCGGCCACTGCTTCATGTCCTCGCTCGTGTAGAACGGCACTCCCGTCTTATGCCAAGCCGTGCGAATATTGACATCTCTGTATACCTTATCAATTCTGAGTTCGTCTACAAGTGTATTAATGGCATTAGCCCCGTTGCGGTCGGTTCCGATAAAGACATAGCTACCTAGGCTTGCGGGTAACCCCGGATTCTCAATGTAGCAGGCTTCGGTGTCGTTCACTACTAGAGATAATCGCTCGGGCTTCCAAGCCAGCGATATACTGTCCCAAGCGGTTAGGGTTGACTTGTTGGGGCCGTAGGCGGTAGTTGCTTGCTTCTCCCAAATCGTAAACGTCAGACTATGCAGTTTCGGGGTTACGCTTGTATCAGTCGTGCTAAGCGTTTCCTTTATTTTCAGCCTTGCGTTGCTTAAATCGGTTGCCGAGGTTATCCCCGGAATACTATTTCCGCTTGTCGCTTCCTGATATGCCCCGTAGGTACTGCCTCCGTCTGTGCTAAGTGCAGTTTCGACCTTAACGGCGGTTCCTGTCGGCGTAGTTTTTGACCATTCAATTTTAGTACCGCCAGTAGGATTTGCACCGGACAGGTCAACGATTTTTTCACGAGTTCCGAGGTTGTTGTATGGAGTATTTACCCACGTTGCGCCGTTAATAGTTCCATTGTTACCATTTGCCGTGCTGTCATAAGCTGTAGTTCCCGTACCTTCGTTAAACTTCCAATAACCGACCAATCCTGTTTCATTACCTACAAGTTCCTTGTTCATATTGTCTTGGATTTGTTGCTGAGTTCGTGCTACATTCCAGATGCGAACATCATCGATGATGCCGTCAAAGTAACCCTTATTTCGATTATCTTTTCCTATAAATGTTTTTCCTGTTACCAATAGGCGTGGCGCATCCGTAAGAGTGCCTGATGCTACAGTGCTACCATTTTTATATACGGCGTATTTATTATTAGAAGTATCAAAAACAGATGCAAGATGTATTTTTGTGTTTTTTTCTATTTCGCAAATATCGGCAACCCAAAAATTTTTACTTGCGGTGCTTATGCCAGCGGTTAGTTTACCGCTAACTCCTACTCGTAACGCATACTGATTCGAGCCTGCCCCCAAATTATTGGAAATAATCACACGTTCTTTGCTGTAATCATTTATTTTTATCTTAGTTTCAATAGTCATTTGACTTGTAGTATTTAGATTGCTACCACAATCCACATAATCATCTACCCCATCAAAACTAAGAGCTTTACCCATCGTCTGCTTAAGCTCCAAATCCCCCGCACTCGTAGCCACTACATCGGTTAGAGTGCCAGACTGAAAATCGGCTTGAGAAGTCTCAGTATAGCTTCTCGACACCTTATCTGAATCAGTAATATACAATTTTCCATCATTAGCTATTCCTGCTTTTATGCCTTGTGAATTATCGGACTTCGGTAAATCCACCAACACCGAACCATTACCCGATTCTGCAAGGTTTTTAGCTCTAAAATTAATTGTGCTCTGATTCGGAGACAGCCCCGTTGTTGGGGCTTTGAGTACGCCGAGACGAGTTGAATATATTTGCCATTCCGAAAGTTCATAATAAGCACCTGACACAACCGCACTAACAGTCATGCGAACATATCGTCCTTTTATCGCTGTAAAAGCGTGCTCTACCCAAGTGCTATAAGTGGCATTTCCTGTTTTCGCGATAACTACAACTTCTTCGCCTGCAAATGCTCCTGTTTTCGAAATAGCAATAGTATAATCTTTGGGTAAATTTGCTGTGTTTCTATTGTTTATCCATCTAACTTTGTTGATACTGAACACGCCACCTAAGTCTATTTGATGCCATTGCGGGAATGCTGCCCCACTTGCACTAGCAAAAGCCGTACCTGCTCCGAAAACAATACTACCGTCTACCAAGTTATCAGGGCTGTAGGCAGAGCTATACATACTTGATGCTGACATACCGCTTTCTTTGCCTGTTGACACATCACCGTCAAAAGGAGTGGTCACTTCAACCGCTTGCCCAAAACAACCCGCATCAAAATTAGCATCCCCTATAGCCGCCACGCCCTTGTGACTGTTCAAGCTCCCATCAAAGTGCCAAAGGCCCAAGCAGTCAGAGTCTACGCCCATAGTTGCGGAGGCTGAAGGGTCAATCAACGTAGGGTCGTAGCCGGGGGCGAAGGTGGTTTCGGGGCCAATCTGCACCAGCCCAGCGTCAATTATTCCTGCCGTGATAAGGTCAGCAGTAAAACCAGAGCCATCTCCAAAGGTGCGCCAGTTCCATCCACCGTTACCATCTTTTTGATTAGCTATAGCAAACATGCCCCCGCCAAGCTTCATAGCCTTCGTGGCCTGGTCATAGGTCGGGGCATCTAGAACCAGGATGCCGTCCTCTGCCGTTTGAAAGACATAGCTTTGGACGTTTTCTATCTCGTTCTGAAGGACTGATATTTTCCCGTCCAACCACTTGGTATTGAAAGGCCGGTTCGCCATGTCGTTGACTCGCCGGGCGGTATTGATAGTGGCCTCAACGATAGTCGGGGCAAAGCTCCCCAGAACTACTTTAGTATTCGCTGGGTCTAGGATATCACGCTCAATCTCAATCACCCGCGCTGACACAACCAACTCAGGTTCAAACTCCCGGTCAATGACCCGCACCAAGTCGCCCAGCCTGACCTTCTCGTGCTCGTACCCGGTGAGTTCCTCCAGGCTGACTACATCAAGGCGGTATGTCGCCCGAGGGACTTTGCGCCGGGCCAGTTCGTCCCTGGTCTTTTGCAGCAACACCGCCGGGTCGGTTTCTTCCTCATCCACAAACACACCAAATCTATGACGGCCCCCAGGTCGTCCCCACTGGGCCAGGGCATCACTGTCTCCGATCCACTCCTGGCCGGCCGGCTTATCTGCTGCTATTACATCCGCGAATGTCAGTCTGCGGCCGTAAGCGCCGGACTCTGTTTCCACTCCTTTCCCTCTGCCATAGAGAGCAGTCACGACCCCGGAGGAATCAACCTCGCGCTCAATGTTCAATATATCCTTGGAGTAGGCAAACTGCTTTCCGGTATCGGTACCGCGCATGGCTAGCAGGTCTACATACCGAGTGATTACTCCACCATTTATTACACAGCGCCAGTTAAGCTCGCCCTGCCACGCTTCAGCCACTTTCTGGACTGCTTCCAAAGCAGGTATGTAATAGGCTGAGGTGCTGGATGCGCCCAGGTCGTCAACGGTACCTACCTGCCAACGAGTATTTTCCAACATTCCAGCAAGGGCTGCAGTGGCCCCAGCGGATGGCCGCTTATCGGTCACGATATCATCCAGCAACTCGTAGAAAATATGCTCACAGTAAGCCGTTCTGGTCAGGCCGTCCCCGTGAACGTCCACAATCCGTTTGATCTCAAATACCTGCCAGTAGCTGTCTAAATCACGGAAGGCTACAAGGTTACCCTCGACCACATACTCGCTACCGGCTGGGACGGTGAACTCAAAGATGTTCTCGCCATTCAAAACCTCATAGTGGACAGCATTAAAAAAACTTCCCTTCGGCAGCGTTGTTATCAGTGTTTCCGTATTGTCAAAGATGTATAGCATTACAACCACCTCGGCGTATATTTCACACTAGCAGTACATTTGCCGGTCGGGGTGATGCTTAAAGTGCTTTCCCCCACCGGCAGATCAAAGAACCGGCTATTCTGCCAATCTAATTTATCCATGGCCCTTGTTCCGTTTATTAGTATCGCACCGGTACCAGTATCGATCTTGAGGATGTCGTTAACCTCAAAATCATGCACCACCCTGATGTATTCGGTACCCAGGGTGACTTTGAATTCACTGGCAATATCCGCGAATGTCGCCTCAATTATCGGTAGGGCTGAAAATGTCCCTGCGTTGGTCACGGTCGCGGAATCACTGATAAAGCTGGCAGTAACCTGCTCACCGTAGGCCAGCGGCTCACATATAAAGGATAGGCCGAATTGCCCCATCCTCCCAATATGGTCGAAGTCCACCGCTGATGCTAGTTTGGCTTTATATGTCTTTCCCGTTTCATCGTCGAAGCTAAGGCTGGCTCTATCTGTGGTGTTTAGCCAGGCGGCTATGTCCCTTGCCTTTGTTCGTATGTCAGCCAGGCTTGAACCAACAAAGGCGCAATCTAGCTCTATGCGCCGATCTGCCAACTCGCGGGGAAACAGAATGCTTCCGTTCCTGCCCGGGACTTGCACATAGCGGTCGTTGGGTTCGGGGAGGAGTTGGCGATTTTTTGACCGCATGACTATGCCGTGTACTGAACAGTGCGTGCCGTTGAATGTGAATCCGTTAGCTATCTCAATCCCCTCCCTCTAGCGTTAGTCTGTTGCAGGTTATAAAGTTCCCTGGCTACCAGTTTAATGTCTTGGTCGTTTCTGACGTACATATTCTGCACGGTTATCCCGCCAGCCATTGCTACTTGATTGCCACCCATAGCTTCTCGGAGGGAGTCTACTATCATCCCAGGTAACTTATCTAAGGGAATTACTGCCTCTGGTACGTCTCCTATACCAGCTATCGTGGGCTGCTTAAATATGCCGCCTGTCTTGTACCAGTTGATGTCGAAGTCGGGATACGGGATTCTGATGTCCCCGACTGATTTATATTTAGTAGATACCGATATGTGTGGCAACTTAGGCTTTGGTATCGTAATTTTCAGATTAGCAAAGGCATTTCTGATTGCATCGATGACGCCTAATACCGTCTGTTTTGCGGATTCTATTGGTCTAGTAATAGCAGTCTTGATATTTTCCCAAACCTCGCTGGTTCTTGCCTTAATAGAGTCCCAGTTCTCGGCTATTTTCCTACCCAGCAACACGGCCCATCCTGCAGGGCCTACGGCTATCAATAGGATTTCGTCTCCCCATTTTTTGAAGAAATCTTTGATGTTGTTCCAGGTATTGACCAGCCACGTTTTCACGTCCTCAAAAATGCGCTTCACATTATCCGAAAATTCCTTGAGCAACGCTTTTGACTTCTCCCCGTTCTCCTTCCACTGGTTGTATATCCATACGATCGCCGCTCCCAATGCCGCTATGCCAGCTATTACCGCCACAACCGGCAAGGATATTGCTCCTATGGCTATAGACAATGTGCCAAGAAGTATCAACAATGGGCCGATAGCGGCGGCAAGTCCCGCAATCACAACTATGGCCTTTTTCGTCTCCGGGCTTAGGTCGCCGAATTTCTTCACAAGGTCGTTCAGGTTGGCCAATAGTGGAGTTATTACCGGCAGCAGAACCTCACCTATGTCTGTACTTAAGTTCTTAATCTCTGTTGCAAAGGATCTCATGCCCCCGGACGCGCCTTCGGCTTCTCTAGCGGCCTGGCCTTGGGCTGCTCCCGTCTGCTCCATAATGAGCGCAAGAGTAGCCGCCTGCTTGGTGGCTAGATCCATTTGACCCGTTCCGTCATACAATCCCATTTCAAGGGCTTTCGTTTTAATCATGGCATCGTTGACAGCCATACCATAGTTGTCGAGCATGGAGTTATTGCCTTTGAGCGCTCCAGTCAAAGCTCGGACCGCATCGGCTGTAGTGCCGCCATACATAGCCGTAAGGTCTCCAGCCAGCTTAATTAGGGTTTGCGCTTGTTTAGCGGCTTCTTCTTCGGTCAGGCCGCCGATGTTGACCAGCATTGACCCCATCATGTTGGCGTATTCAAGGGCCTCGCCTTCAGCAATCCCATAGTAGCTGTCAAGTCCATCTGCCCATTTCTTCACGCTGTCGGATGCCTGGGCAAATATCTGGTCGGTGGCCCCCATAGCATCCTGCAAGTCAGCCGCCATCTTGAAAGAGGCCGCCCCTACTGCTACAATCGGTGCAGTAACCGACATAGATAAGGTCTTTCCCATGTCAGTCATTTTGGCCCCGACGTTTTTAAGGCTAGTTTGTGCCTTGTCGAGTTTGTCCTTCCATGTATCTGTAGCCTTTGCGGTTTCGTTTAGCTGTCTCTCAAAGCCCTTCAATTCCTGCTCGGCTTTGGCTACCTCGCGCTGAAAGGCCCGGTATTGTTCCTCGCTTATTTCGCCCTTGGCAAACTGTTCGTTGACCTGTTGCTGGGCAGTCTTGAGGCGGTCGAGTTTTTCCTTGGAGTTTTGCACGGCCTCGGCAAGGAGTTTCTGCTTCTGGGCCAAGAGTTCGGTGTTGCCGGGATCCATCTTGAGCAGGCGTTCGACCTGCCTGAGTTCAGATTGGAGGCTCCTAGACTTCTTATTTACATCTTCAAGTGCCTTGTTAAGTGGGGCAGTATTGCCCGCTATTTCAATGGTTATGCCCTTGATTTTTGCCACTTTCTCACCACCTGTCGAAGTCGGCCTGTGTGGCCTGTCTTACTTCGGTCTCTTCATCGTTGCCGGTATATATCTGCACAAATTTGAGTAAATCTCGTACCCGAAATAGGTTCATTTCCTCAAATGTTAGTCCGGTTTTCTTGCCCATTGCCAGTAGTTCCAAGTCCATTCTGTCTGGCTCGGTATCGCTTGGCTCTCCGTTACTTTCGGCCTCCACGAAAAAACCCGTCGGTGGCCTCCTCGATCACCGTGGTCATTATGTCAGCATCGGCAAAATCAAAGGAGTCCATGCCCGATAACCACGCCTCAAAGCTGGGGAACCCTTTGGTATCGTCAGCCTTGGCCATCGCCCAGATCAGCTGCAGGAATTTCAGCGCATCGAACTGGCTCGGATCGTTAGCCATATTCTGCATTGATATAAGATCACCGATCAGGTCGGAGTTAAATTCCTGCTTATAAAATAAGAGGGCCAGGGGAGTAGCCCTGACCCTTATAGTCTTGTCACCTATTTGTATCTCACGCATTTAATCACCTAGTCCTTTACGGTCAATGTGTAGGTTACTGCGTTGCCCTTAGTAAATTCGACCACTATCGGATAGTCTCCATTCGCCAGAGCTAGACCAGAAACATAAGCGCTGGCGATAGTTGCTTTAAGTGCAGCGATGGTTAAGCTTACGCCTGGTACCGGCAAGCCGTTAAGCAGAACATTCTTAATAGCAGTGGTTCCGCTGCTGGTTGTGGTCACCTCAACATCGGCTAGAGAGCCCTTACTGAAATCAGCCGGATCAGCGCCCTTGGTATTGACAACTGCATTCTCGAGGTAAACAGCAGTGAAGAAGTTAGTGTAAGCGCTGCCAGTGCTGTACGGCAGGCTGGCCTTGACATGGTATGTGTCCGTCGCCGGGGACGCAACAATATTCAGCGTCTCGGTCTGTGGCTCTATGTTCTTGGTTTTCGTGCTACCAGCAACATCGGGACGGGCGGCATTCACTTTGTATAAAACGTGCCGGGTGGCTTTAACGTCGCCGTTAAATTCAAATAACAAGGCAAAGTTCTTCGGTGTTGCGCTGGAGTTCTCAATATAGGCACCGTTGGCATCCAGTT
>Ga0209613_1000885_pt1 | contig 29850 bp, 26 predicted proteins | sample BioC13SIPDNA_2_FD_185747 | JGI IMG/M metagenome (GOLD analysis project Ga0209613, IMG submission 185747) | Anaerobic biogas reactor microbial communites from Washington, USA - Biogas_R2_A C13 SIP DNA (SPAdes) (version 2) | ecosystem: Engineered > Bioreactor > Anaerobic > Unclassified | place...
AAGGCAAAATAAAGATGCCCTCCATGTCGCTGCGCACCTCCTTTGGCCTTTCGCTGAAAAACCTGTTCACCAAGAAAAGCCGCACGCTGCTGACCAGTTTTGCCGGCTCCATCGGCATCATCGGCATCGCGCTGATTTACGCGGTGTCCAACGGCATGACAGCCTATATTGACGCCGTTCAGGAGGACACGCTGTCCTCCTACCCGCTGACGCTGGAAGCCCAGCACATGGACATGGGCTCCCTGATGCAGAATTTTCTGGACAAGGCTCAGTCGGTCACGCAGCATGAGCAGGACGGCGTGTACCAAAAATCCATGATCTATGAAATGATCAACGCGCTCAGCGCCAATCAGAAAAAGGAAAACGACCTGAAAAAGTTCAAACAGCACCTGGAAATGGCGCGCGCGGACGAGCACAGCGACAGCCCGCTCAAAACGGCGGTCAGCGGCGTGCAGTACACCTACGACACCGAGCTGTTGGTATATACCAAAAACATCGATGGCACAATCCTCCGGTCCAACCCGCAGGAATTGATGCAGGACATCCTGGGTGAATACATGCAGGCCGATGTGTCAGCCATGATGGAGTTCCGGGACAGTTTCATGATGGGCAATAGCGCGATAACGGACAACATGACCGCGCTGTGGCGCGAAATGCTGCCCGGCGCGGACGGTCAGCCGATCAGCCCGCTGTTTGAGAAGCAATATGACCTGCTCTATGGCGCCTGGCCCACCCAATACAATGAAATCATGCTGATTGTAGATAAGGACGGGGAGCTGTCCGACCTGACGCTGTACGCGCTGGGGCTGATCCCCAGGGAGAACATCGACGCCCTGATGCGCGCGGCGCTTCTCCGGGAGCCGTTTGCCTACAAGGCCCGCGGATGGCCCTACAGGGACATCTGCGCGCTGGATTTCAGGGTGATCCTCAACGCGGACTGCTATGTGCAGGACGCCGCCACGGGCCTGTATACCGACCTGCGCGCCACCGACGCCGGGCTGAAGTACCTCTTCGATCAGGGGCTGAAGCTGAAAGTATCCGGCATCCTGAAGCCTTCCGACGACGCCGTCGCCACGATGCTGCACGGCGGCCTCGCCTACACCAGCCTGCTGACCGAGTACCTAGTGGGCAAGGGCAATGCCTCCCCCGTGGTGCAGCGTCAGCTGCAAACGCCGGAGACCGACATCCTGACCGGCTTGCCCTTCAAGGGCAGTGGCGTCCTGAGCGACGAAGCCAAGGCCCGGGCCCTGCGCGACCATCTGGCCGGCCTGGATGATGCCGGCAAGGCCCAGGCCTACCTGACCATCCAGAGCATCCCCCCTGAGGACCTCATCGCGGGCAGTGTGCGGCAGCAGCTGGCCGCCATGGCCCGGCCCGACATGGAAAACCTGATGGCCCAGGCGCTCTCCGCCCGGATGGGCATGGACAGGACGGCCGTCGCGGATTATCTGGCGGCGCGCGGCGATGACGAGCTGACCGACATGTTCGCGCAGCTGATGACACAGCAGGCGCAGGCGCAGTACGCCCAGCGCGCCGCCGCGCGCCTGTCCGGCATGAGCGCGTGGCAGCTGGCCATGGCGCTGGACGCCGACGCCGCCAACTACACCGACGCGCAGTGCCTTGCCTATTATGACCATGTGCTGACCTTCTCGGATTCCACGCTTGAGAAGAACTTAAAAAAGCTGGGGTATATTGACCTGTCCGCCCCGGCTACCATCAACCTCTACGCCGCCACCTTCGCCGACAAGGACCGCATGGAGCAGGCCATCGCCGACTACAACCGGGATGTGGACGACCTGGAGGAGATCACCTATACCGACTATGTGGGGCTGATGATGCGCTCGGTGACCACCATCATCAGCGCCATCACCTGGGTGCTGATCGCCTTCGTGGCCATCTCCCTGGTCGTATCCTCCATCATGATCGGCGTCATCACGCTCATCTCGGTGCAGGAGCGCACCCGGGAGATCGGCATCCTGCGCGCGGTGGGCGCCTCCAAGCGCAATGTGTCCAGCATGTTCACCGCCGAAACCGTGCTCATCGGCCTGGCCGCCGGCGCGCTGGGCGTGGGCGTCACCTGGCTGCTATGCATCCCCATCAACGCGCTGCTGCACCGGCTGACCGGCATCGCCAACCTGAGGGCCATCCTGGATGCACGCGTGGCGCTGATCCTGGTGGGCATCAGCACGCTGCTCACGCTGGTCGCCGGCGTGATCCCCTCGCGCAGCGCGGCAAGAAAGGACCCCGTCCTCGCGCTGCGGGCGGAGTGATTCTACAATCGTCGCGGAATTGCGCGGTATGGGCCAGGCAGCCGCCGGGGGAAGGATGTTTGGGGCAGGTTCAGGCGTGTTTTTGTCGCACGAAGAGCATGCGGCGTTTGGGATGCAAACAAGCTTTACATCAGCATTAGCTGAAAATCTCAGGATCCGAAAGAAAAACCAAAAAAATCCCGCTTACTATGGAAATTTGCAAAAAAATGCTGTATGGTATATGAGGTCAATATATCGAAACAAAAAGGGGGAACCATCATGGAACTGGGCATTGCGGCCGTCTATGTGATTGCGTTGCTGACCGCCATCATCGCATTCGTCTACGCGGTCTACCTGGCTGTATGGGTCAAGCAGCAGAAGAACGAGAACAAGACCATTGAGCGCATCGCGGGCCTGATCCGCGCCGGCGCCGATACTTTCATGCGTAAGGAGTACACCATCCTGGCCGTCTTCGCGGGCGTGCTGGCGGTGCTGATCTTCCTCTTTCTGCCGCAGCCGGTCTGGAAGAACGAGGGTGGGGTTACGGCAAACCTGACCATGGCCCTGTCCTACATCGCCGGCACCATCTTTTCAGCCATCGCCGGCAAGATCGGCATCATGGTGGCCGCCCTGGCCAACGCGCGCTGCGCGGAAGCCGCGACCGAGGGCATCAAGCCTTCCTTCCTCATCGGCTTCCGCGGCGGCGCGGTGATGGGCCTGATGGTGGTGGGCTCCTGCCTGCTGGGCGTGCTGGGCGTGCTGCTGCTGACCGGCGACTCCTCCATGCTGCTGGGCTTCTCCTTTGGCGCCAGCTCCCTTGCCCTGTTCGCCAAGGCGGGCGGCGGCATATTCACCAAGACCGCGGACGTTTCCGCCGACCTGGCCGGCAAGGTGGAGCTGGGCATCCCCGAGGATGATCCCCGCAACCCCGCCGTCATCGCCGACAATGTGGGCGACAACGTGGGCGACGTGGCCGGCATGGGCGCCGACCTGTTTGACTCCAACATCGCTTCCATGACCGCAGCCCTGGTCATCGCTGCCGCCCTGGACGGCGGTAACGTGATGGGAACACACGGCATGATGGTCATGATTTACGCGGCCCTGGGCCTGCTGTCCTCCATCATCGGCATTTACACCGCCAAGATCGGCGAGCATGGCAGCCCCACCCGCGCGCTGAACAACTCCACCTACGTCACCACCGGCATCTTCCTGGTGCTGACCGGGCTGGCCACCCTGATCTTCAAGGGCTTCCGCTGGGAGATCTGGGGCGCCTCGGCTGTCGGCCTGCTGGTGGGCGTCATCATCGGCCTGGCCACCAACTACTTCACGGACGACAGCGCGCCCATTGTCAAAAGGGTAGCCCACGCGTCCAAGACCGGGCCGGCCTTCACCATCCTCTCCGGCGTATCCTACGGCTTCATGTCCGTGCTGCCGGCGATGGTGGGCATCGCGGTGTCCGCCCTGGTCGCCTACAAGCTGGGCGCCATGCTGGCGCCGACTCCGGCGGAAACCGTGCAATATGCCATGTACGGCATCTCCATGGCGGCGGTCGGCATGCTGTCCATCGTGGGCATGATCATCTCCAACGACGCCTATGGCCCCATCGTGGACAACGCCCGCGGCCTGGCGGAGATGGGCGGCCTGGGCGAGGAGACCATCCGCGTCGCGGACGAGCTGGACTCCGCCGGCAACACCGTCAAGGCGGTCACCAAGGGCTTTGCTATCGGCGCTGCCGGCCTGACGGTCATCTCCCTGCTGGGCGCCTTCATGAGCGAGGTCAACACCCTCATCGGAGAGCTCAACAAAACCCTGGCCGCAGCCGGCGAAAAGCTGATGGAATACGTCAATGCCTTCGACATCCTCAACCCCACCGTCTTCTTCGGCATCATGGTGGGCGCCGCCATCCCGGCCGTCTTCTCCGCCATGCTGATCCTGGGCGTGGACAAGAACGCCCAGCGCATGATCGCCGAGATCCACCGCCAGTTCAAGGAGATCCCCGGCCTGGCTGACGGCAGGGAAGGCGTGGAGCCCGAGTACAACAAGTGCATCGACATCGCCACCACCGGCGCGCTCAAGGAGCTGATCCCGGCCGGCCTGTTCGCCATCATCGCCACCCTGGTGGTGGGCGTCATCGGCGGCGTGGACGCCATTGGCGGCTTCCTGCTGGGCAACATCATCTCAGGCCTCCTGCTGGCTCTGTTCATGTCCAATGCCGGCGGCCTGTGGGACAACGCCAAGAAATACATCGAGTCCGGCAACGAGGGCGGCAAGTACTCCGACGCCCACAAGGCGGCCGTCATCGGCGATACCGTGGGCGACCCCTTCAAGGACACCGCCGGCCCCTCCATCAACACGCAGATCACCGTCTGCTCGCTGGTGGCCTCGCTGGTCGCCGGACTCTTCCTCAACTTCCACATCTTCTGATCAATCAGGACCTTGCCGCGCCCGGGGTGTCGCGCCCCGGGCCTTTCTTTGCCTTGACGCAAGGCCTATGCCCTGTTAGCATAAGCCTGCTTTTGAAACGACAGATGATGAGGTTCCGTGATGAGAGTGCCCGGTGGATCGCTGCAAATCCTGTTCTTTTTCCTTGTGATGACCGGATTGCTGTGCGTTCGGCTGCGGGCCCGGGCCGCTGCGCGCGTGCAGGACCTTGAATACGCGTATATCAAGCCGAACAGGTACTACGCCGTCTTCGGCACGGAATCCTGTTTTCAGGTGATGGTGCCCGATTACGCCGGCCTGGAGTTTGAGTTCGCCCTCCTGCATGGGCCGATGTTCTCCACCACCGGCTACAAAACAGTCATGGCCTCGCAGAAGCGTTCCGCCGGCAGCAGCTTTTCCTATACGCCGCGGGACAAAGGCTGGTACAAGCTGGTGGCGACCATCCATGACCCCTATTCAGGGTCTCTGACCATCCAGACAGGCCCTTTTCACTGCAGCAATCAGGCTGCCGGCGCAGAGCTGCTTTCGACCAGGATCAGCAGCATCATGGCGCTGATGCACAGGGAAGGCTGTAAAAGCGCCTACGAGAAGGCGCTTTTTATCCATGACTGGCTGATCCACAATGCCGACTACGACGAATCTCTGAAAGTCTATGATCCCTATACCCTGCTGTTCAGCGGTGTCGGCGTCTGTCAAAGCTATGCCCTGGCCTACCAGATGCTGCTCCACGAGGCGGGGGTGGAATGCCTGTATGTGGTAGGCTATGCCGGGGGTGATAAACACGCGTTCAACCTGGTCAACTTTGACGGCGCCTGGGCCTGGGTGGACGTCACTTGGGATGACCCGAAAGGCGGCGGAAGCGAGAACCATGACCATTTCGGCCTGAACGATATCCTGATGCGCAGAACCCATGACTGGTCGCAGAACCTGTTTTGCAAGCCTCCCGCCGCCACCAGCCTGTCCTATCATTACCATATGCGCAAAGGCGCCGTGCCCTATTTCAGCCGCGAAGACCTGGCGAAAATGCTTGACAGGGAGCTGCGCAGAAAGAACGCCGGCATTTATTTCACCTATCTTGGAAAGGAAAAGGAGCTTCACCAAGGCGGGGAAATCAAACAATGGCTTGACAAAAACTGCGTCAGCTACGATGTGGAAAAATGGGTTCTTACCGGCCTCACCACGTATTCCGGCACCCTGCAGGTCAGCTATCTTGATCTGAGCGCCCACCATGAATACAAGGATGAGGGGGAGCTGGCACGGATTTTGGCAAGGGAAACTGCTGCCAGGGCAAACCCCATCAGGGTCCGTTATGCGGGCGGGGACAGGCGGCACGACATCAGCGCAAGCCTTCACGCCCTGCTGAAACAGCACTGCGCGAAATGGGGGGTGGCCAATTGCAACATCAGCTTCTACCCCCGCCATGCCACGCTCAGGGTGGATTACAGGAGCAAACCGTAAAGCGGCAGCGGTCTGTGCCTGAGGTGCAACCTTCCTGGCGTTCAGACAGCACCGGGATTTTATCCTTGTCACCGGCCCATATAAACCGTATAATTGTAAAAAGAAATTTACAAAGGAGGAACATGACCCATGAGGAAGACCCTGTCCTTGATCCTGGCGGCGGCCCTTGCGCTGTCCCTGACCGGCGCGGCTCTCGCGCAGGGAAAGGATTATTCCAATGTCACCATCCGCATCTACTCCAACTCCAACTCCACCGAGCGCGTCACCTGGCTGAAGAACGAAGCCAGGGCCGCCGGATTCAACATTTCCCTGGACGACACCACCGTCATCTCCGGCGACGTCACGGCCATCCAGGCAGCCAATGAGAACAAGGACGGCGATATCCTCTTCGGCCTGAACGAGACCCGCTGGGGCCAGGTGGTGGGCGGCGTGTACGAAAACCTCAAGCTGATGGACTGGACGCCCGCCTGGGCGGACGAGGTGGGCGAATACGCCTATCCCGGCAAGGCCTACGGCCTGGTCATCCAGAACATCCTGATGCTCTACCGCACGGACGAACTGGGCACCAAGGGCCAGGCGCTCAAGTTCACCCACTGGGCGGACCTGGTCGACAGCGGCTACACCTGGTACCGCCAGGGCAAGGTGGGCGGCACCACCAACTCCAACATCAACAACTCCCTGCTGTATCCCTTTGTGGACCCGGCCTCCCCGGCGGGCGGCATCAGCCTGGACGGCTGGAAGACGCTGTGGAAGTACTGCGAGAACGGCGTCTTCACCGGCGACTCCTACGGCTTTGACGCGCTCAACCGCGGCGATGTGCAGGTGAGCACCTTCTATTCCTCCTCCCTGTACGGCAAGATCGACAGCGCGGCGGACGGCTCCGCCACCCCGCTCAAGGGCACCATGGAGCCGGAAAACTGGGCGCTGGTGGACATTGAGGACGGCACCTACTACATCGCCGAATACCTGGGCATCCTGGACAGGGAGGGCCGCAGCGCGGAGGAGACCGAGGCCGTCGCCGCCTTTGCCGAGTGGTTCGGCTCCGCGGAGGTGCAGGCCCTCTGGGGCGAGGAGTTTGACTCCTATCCCTGCAACGAGGAAGCCGTCAAGATGCTCTATCCCGACGGCAAGCCCGGCATTTACACGCTGAAGAACTTTGCCCTGGCCCCCATTGAGGGCACGGACATGAACTACGCCGAGTATGTGGCCGCGCATTCCGCGGAGTGGACCAACATCATGACCAATCTGGGCTTTTACTGGGCGGATGCGGCCGCGGCCGTCGCCGAGCCGGACTGGGCCAGCCTTGATTGGGCCACCCTGACCCAAAAACAGTAATCCCCCATCTTGATACAGTTCCCAACCGCTTGGCGGGCCCCTGCGGCCCGCCAAGCCGCTATCAGGAGGCCCACATGATCCGTCTGGAAAACATCACCGTCCGCTTTGACCGGTTCACCGCCCTGGACGATATCAGTGTCCAGGTGAACGAAGGGGAGTTTTTTACCTTTCTGGGCCCCTCCGGCTGCGGCAAGACCACCACGCTGCGCGTCATCGCGGGCTTTATCCAGCCGGCTGCCGGGCGCGTCATGGTGCGCGGCCGGGACATTACAGGCGTGCCCATTGAGGAGCGCAACATCGGCATCGTCTTTCAATCCTACGCGCTGTTTCCCACCATGACCGTGCGCGACAACATCGCCTTCGGCCTGAAGATCAAAAAGCTGCCGGCGGCGCAGATCAGGGACAGGGTGGCGGACATCGCCTCCAAGGTGGACCTGTCCTCCGACCAGTTGGGCAAGGCGGTCAGCCAGCTGTCCGGCGGGCAGCAGCAGCGCGTGGCCATCGCCCGCGCGCTGGTGACCGAACCCGCCATCATCTGCATGGACGAGCCCCTGTCCAACCTTGACGCCAAGCTGCGCGTCCAGCTGCGCAACGAGCTGAAACACATGCAGCAGAAGTTCGGCATCACCACCATCTATGTCACCCATGACCAGGAGGAGGCGCTGACGCTGTCCGATCGCATCGCGGTGTTCAACAAGGGCGTCATTGAGCAGATCGGCACGCCCAACGAGGTCTACAACCATTCCAAAACGCAGTTTGTCTGCAACTTCATCGGCGACATCAACCGCCTGGCGGAGGAGACCTGCGCCTTGATGCAGCTGGACCCGGCGAAGGCGCACTATATCCGCCTGGAGCGCGTGCCGGTCAACCCGCAGCCCGACGCGCGCATGGCCCTGCTGCGCGGCACCATCAAAAGCCGCGAATACTACGGGATGTATATCAAGTACACTGTCCAGACCCCGCAGCAGGCCGTCCGCTCCATCGTGCGCAATGACGGTATCAGCATCTATGAGCCCGGCCAGGAGGTCAGCCTGGGCCTCAACCCGCTCAACGTTATGAGCTATCCTTTGGATGAGGAGGAAGCGCCATGAGGACAGGCACGCGCTGGCTCAAGCCGGCCAACATCTTCCGGCTGTTCGGCTTTGGCCTGTTCATCTACCTGTTCCTGGGCTTCATGGTGCTGCCCAACTGGAACACGCTGACGCAGATCTTCAATACCACCGTCAAAACGGTGGACCCGGCCACCGGGCTGGAGACCGTCCGGCGGGACCCCTGGGCGGTCATCCGCTTCTTTTTCGCCGGCAACATGGGCAAGTACGTGTTCAACTCGCTCAAGCTGGGGGTCTTCCTGGTCGTCACCGTCAACATCGTGGGCATTTCCATCGTGCTGCTGACCGAGTATTTTGACATCAGGGGCGCCAGGATCCTGCGCCTGGGTTATATGACCACCCTGATCTACAGCGGCGTTGCGCTGGTGACCGGCTATCTGTTTTTGTATGACAACAACGGCATCCTGACCACCGCCCTGGTCAATGCCTACCCGGGCATGGACAAAAACTGGTTCTCCGGCTTCAACGCCGTCATGTTCACCATGACCTTCGCCTGTACCAGCAACCACATGCTGTTTTTGCGCAACGCCATCCGCAGCATCGACTACAACACGGTCGAGGCCGCGCGCAACCTGGGCGCGCGCCCCATGAAGGTGCTGTGGAAGGTGGTCTTCCCCACGCTGATCCCCACGCTGTTCTCCCTCACCGTCATGACCTTCATCACCGGCCTTTGCGCGATGAGCGCGCCCACGCTGCTGGGCTATGACTCCATCAACCCGGAGATCGTCCGCCTGGCAGGCTCCTCAATCGCCGACGAGGCCTTTCCCCAGGCGCGCGCCGCCCTGCTGTCCATCATCCTGGCCCTGTTCACCATCATCCTGCTGACCGTGCTGTCCGCCTACGAGCGCAGGGGGCACTACCTGTCGGTCTCCAAGACCAAGGCCAGGCTGGTCAAGCAGAAGATCCATAACCCGGTTGCCAATGCCCTGGCGCATGTGTACGCCTATGCGCTGTTCATCATCTACATGACCCCGGTGGTGATGATCATCATCTTCTCCTTCCAGACTTACAGCGCCATCCGCATGAAGACGCTGGACCTGGGCAACTGGACCCTGCTGAACTATTTTGGCCAGGCCGATTATTCCTACCTGACTTCCCGGGGCACCTACCGCGTGCGCGAGGGCGCGGTGAGCGGCGTCTTTTCCAATGCCGACACCCTGGGGGGCATCCGCACCAGCTTCATCCTCTCGGCCATCGCAGCGGCCGCCGCCTGCGTCATCGTGGTGGTGGCGGTCAACTACATCTTCAAGCGCAAAAAGACCGGCGCGCTGGTGGAGTACGCGCTGCTGTTTCCCTGGCTCTTGCCCACCATCCTCATTTGCTATTCCTACCGCACCTACTTCAACAGCAGCGATGTCTGGTATGTGGGCAATGCCAACCTGTACTACATGCACAACGTGCGCTTGCTGATCATCATCGCCTACACCGTCACCAAGCTGCCCTTTTCGCTGCGCATGATCAAGGCGGCCTATTACGCCATTGACGACGAGCTGGAGGACGCCGCGCGCAACCTGGGCGCGGGCGGGCTGACCACCATGCTCAGGGTCAAGCTGCCCATCATCCTGCCCAGCGTGCTTGCCGTCTTCGCGCTCAACTTCAACGCGCTGTTCACCGAGTATGACATGTCGGCCACCTTTGCCTCCTCCTATGGCACGACCTATGCCATGGTCATGCAGTCCATGACGCGCGAGGAGGGCCTGTACGGCTTCAATGTCAACGCCTCCGGCCGCAGGGCCGCCTCCACCGTCTTCATTATGCTGCTGTCCGGCTTGGTGCTCTACCTGGTCTACGGCGTGGGCGCGCGCGACCTGGGCGAGCGCCTGGCCCTCCGCGAGAAACGCCGCGCGCGCCGGGCAAAATGGGCCGCCCGCCTGCTCCCGCGCAAAAAAGCGGCCGGGGGCAGCAGATGACCCGCGAGGCCTTTCTCAGCTTCTGCGCCGGCCTGGAGGGCGCCCTGCTGGACCGCCCCTTCCGGGACGACCCGGACACCGTCGTGGCGCGGCATGAGCGCAACAGAAGATGGTTCGCCATCCTGATGCGCGCGGCGGGCAGGGAGTTTGTCAACCTCAGGTGCCGTCCAGCCGAAGGCAGCCTGCTGCGCGGCATGTTCGGCAGCATCCGGCCGGCCTACCACATGAACAAGGAACACTGGATCTCCGTGGACCTGCAGGGCGACGTGCCCCGGGAGGTCATCCACAGGCTGGTCACAGACAGCCACCGGCTGACCGCGCCGCGGCTGCGCGGGAGGAGGCCCGACCGGCCGACAGACGGATAGTATAAGCTCAATCCAAGTTGTTGATTGCACTGTATGCCGGCAAGGGACTAGGCGTTCTCCTGTTAAAAAGACATCAGAACAAAAGCACCGGCCCAAAGGACAAACAAAACCAAGCTAACAAAAAACCGCCGTACCCTTCCGGGCGCGGCGGCGGAGAAAAACCGGCGCGTCAGCGATGCTCCCGGCGCAGCGCCTCGCGGACGATCCGGGTCAGTTTGGTCTTGTTGCCGTAGTTGAGGCTGCCCCAGCGGTAGATCTTGATGCTCAGGTAGGCGAAGAAGGCGACAAAGGCCAGCATCAGCACGCCCGCGGCAACGACCTCTACCCAGGGCACGGTAACCAGGCCGAAGCGGATGGGCATGACCATGATGGAGGTGAAGGGGATGATGCTGCCGACCACCACCACGGCGCTGTTGGGCATCTGCGCGGCAAAGGTCGCCAGAAGATAGCCGGCGATGAACAGGAACTGCACAAGGCCCGTGGCGCTGGCCAGGTCCTCCATCTTGGAGACGGTGGAGCCCAGCGCGGCATAGAGGAAGAGATAGAGAATAAAGCCAAAGAAGGAGAAGAAAGCATAGCTCCACATGTAGCCGGGGGTAATGGTACCCGAGATCATCATCAGCACCTCCGGCGGATAGGTGCTTTTGTTGAACTGTATGCCCAGATAGCTCACCAGGATCACCAGGCCGAACTGGATCAGCGCCGCCAGGCCGGAGGCGGCCACCTTGCCGATGATCAGCTTGGTGGGGCGGGTGGAGGTGATCAGGATCTCCATGGTGCGGCTGTCCTTCTCCCGCGCGATCACGCTGGAGACGCTGCTGCCGTACATCAGCACAATAAAGTATACCAGCAGCAACAGGAGGAAGGTGATCGCGTAGTTGCTCGTGCTGTCCTGGCCCAGGATGGTGGTGGTGCCCTGGGCGCGCGCGGCCTCAATGGCCGCGTAATCCTCGCCGCTGAGGCCGTGCTCAAGCAGCATGCGCTCTTTTTTCATCGCGGTAAGGATGTCGCCCATGATCTGGTCGCGCTGTTCCGTCATTGAGCGGTCCTGATAAACGGCCTCATAGGACAGGTCGTCCGCCACGACAAAGCCCACCTCGATGTCCTTGTCAGCCAGGGCCTTTTCCAGGGCGGCGCGGTCCGCGTAGCCGGGCGCCTCACTGCCCAGGACCGCAAGGAGCGCCAGCCGCGTCTGCTCATCCTCCGGCAGCAGGTAGCCGGCCTTCTCAAAGCCGCTGATGCCGCCATCGGCCTGCTGGCCGCCCGGCTCCCCGCTGTCAAACAGGCTGATGATGCGCGGCAGGCTGGTGACGACCGCCATGATCAGCATGGTAACCACCATGGTCACGATGGCCGCGCGCTTGAGCAGCTGGATCTTGAACTCATATTGAAAAACCGTCAGAAAGTCCCTCATGCCGTTTCACCCACCTTTTCAATAAAGATGTCTGTCAGGCTGGGCTCATACAGCCCGAAGCGGCGGACGGTCACCTGCTGCCCGGCCAGCCATTCCAGCAGCCGGTCCTGAAGCGCCTGGCCCTGGGTGTCCAGGATCAGGCCCTCGCCATCCCTGCTGTTTGTGACCAGCAGCCCGGGAAAAGCGCTTTGCAGCGCCCTGGTCAGCTCATCCTGCCCCTCGTCCTGCACCAGGGAGAGGTAGAGCTTGTCGCGGCCCTCCTCGCGCTTGATGCGGTCCAGGCTGCCGCTGAGGACGATGTCGCCCTCATGGATCAGGGTGACGTCATCGCAGACCTCCTCGACATAACCCATCTGGTGGGAGGAGAAGATGACCAGCTTGCCCTGGCGCACAAAGTCCGCGATGGTATCCTTGAACACCTGGGCGTTGACCGGGTCCAGCCCCGAAAAAGGCTCGTCCAGGATCAGGATGTCCGGCTCGTTGAGGAAGGACTGGGCGATCTGGATTTTCTGCTGGTTGCCCTTGGAGAGGGTTTCCAGGTTCTTGTTCTTGAACTCGCCCAGCTCAAAATAGTCAATCCAGTAGTTGGCGCTGCGCAGGGCGTCGGCCTTGGAAGCTCCGCGCAGGCGCGCGAAATAGGCCAGCTGGGGCAGCACCTTGTTCTTCTGGTACATGCCGCGCTCCTCGGGCAGGTAGCCGATGCGCATCTTCCAGGGCTCAAAGGGCTGGCCATCCAGAAAAAAATCACCGCTGTCCTGGCGGAAGACATCCATCAGGCAGCGGATGGTGGTGGACTTGCCGGCGCCGTTGCGCCCCAGGAAGCCCATGGCACGCCCGGAAGTAACGCTGAAGGAGATGCCGTGCAGGATCTCCTTGTCCCCGAAGCTCTTTTTAACGTTCACAACGTCCAGTCTCATCTTGTTCCCTTTCTTTTCAGGTGATCAGACAGCGGTTTCAGTATAGCACATCGGCCGGGCCGATCATGGCGCTTTACAGCAAGTTTACCGGGAATTTGCGAGGATTTTAACATTGTTCCGCGTCCGGCGGCGCCGGATGGGCGTCCCGGGACGGGCTGCCGCGCTGGGCAATCAGGATGGCCGAGAACATCAGCGCGCTGCCGATGATCTCCCGCAGCGTGGGCACCTGACCCAGCACGATCACGCCGGTGATGACCGCGAAGACCGCCTCCAGGCTCATCAGCAGGCTGGCGATGGCCGGCGGCGTGGTGCGCTGAGCCAGGATCTGCAGGGTATAGGCCACGCCGGAGGACAGCACCCCGGCATACAGCAGCGGCCCGGCTGCGCGCAAAATAGCGTCCGCGCGCGGCTGCTCAAACAGGAACATCGCGCCCAGGGACAGCAGCCCGCACACCAGGAACTGCATGGCGCACAGCTTGACGCCGTTGACCTTCTGAACGAAATGGTCCACCAGCATGATCTGCAGGGCGAAGAAAAAAGCGCACAGGATCAGCAGAAAATCGCCCCGGGCGATCGTGAAGCGCTCGGTGACGCTGAGCAGGTAGAGCCCCGCGGCGGCGATCAGCACAGCCACCCACAGGGCGACCCCGGGCTTGTGGCCCAGAAAAAGGCCATAGATGGGCACGATCAGGATATACAGCGCGGTCAGAAAGCCGGCCTTGCCCGCGGTGGTGGTGACCAGGCCGAACTGCTGCAGGTTGATGGCTACAAACAGGGCCAGCCCGCACAGCAGGCCGCCCCGGAGCAGGTGGCGGTTTTCCCGCGGCATTGGCTGCCGCCCGGCCTTTTTGTCCCGCCGCCCGAACAGCGCGATGACCGGCAGCAGCGCCAGGGAGCCCATCAGGGAGCGCAGGGCCTGGAAGGTGAAGGGCTGGATGTGATCCATCCCCATGCTTTGCGCCACAAAGGCGCTGCCCCAGATCACGGCGGCCAGCAGCAGCATCAGGCTGCCGGTGTGTTGTTTCAGGCGCATGCGCATCCCCTCCTCGCGGACAATGATGCCATTTTATCCGTGCGCGCCGCTTGGGTCAAATAAATCGCGGAAATTTTCCCGCAAAATACGGGCGCCGCGTTTGCTCGCGCGCGTTTGAACTTGTCTGCCGGGCGAGTCAGCGGGTATAATGATGCCGTAGCAGACTGGCCCCGGGCGGGGCCCAAGGAGGGAAATTTGCTGGAACTGCGCAATGTCACCTGGTCCTTGCCTGGCGGCGAGGTCATTATTGACGATCTGACCCTGAGCATCCCGGAGGGCCGCCTGTCGGTGGTCACCGGGCCGAACGGCGGCGGCAAAACCACCCTGGCCAAGCTGATCGCCGGGCTGGTCAAGCCCACCTCAGGGCAGATCCTGCTGGGCGGCCGGGACATCACGGAGCTGGACGTCACCCAGCGCGCCCGTCTGGGCATCAGCTATGGTTTTCAGACGCCGGTGCGCTTCAAGGGCCTGACCGTCCAGGGCCTGCTGGAGACGGCGGCCGGTCGCGCGCTGAGCTTTGAGGAGATGTGCGAGCTGACCGGCAAGGTGGGCCTGTGCACCATGGATTATATCGACCGGGATGTGGACGCCAGCCTGTCCGGCGGCGAGATCAAGCGCGTGGAGATCGCCAGCGTCCTGGCGCGGGGCACGCAGGTCTCCATCTTTGATGAGCCAGAGGCCGGCATTGACCTGTGGTCCTTCAACGGCCTGGTGGACGTGTTCAGCGCGCTCAAGCAGCGCGGAACGACCATGGTGATCATCTCGCACCAGCAGCGGCTGCTGGATATCGCCGATGAGATCATCGTGATCTCCTCCGGCCAGCTGCGCGTCCAGGGCGCGCGCGACCGGGTCATGCCCGGCCTGCTGGCCGGCGAGATCGCAGGCCATTGCCCGGCGGGCAGGAAGGTGGGCGCATGAATTCCGTACCGCTCAACCCCATCTCGGAGAAGCTGCTGCGCACCGTCGCCGGCTACACCGGCCAATTCAAGGGCGCTTACAACATCCGCCAGGATTCCGGCTGCGCCGGGCGCCGCAGCACCGACGCCGTCAGGATCGTCCCGCTGCCCCAGGGCAAGCCGGGCATTGAGATCCATGTGGCCCCGGGCGCGCGGGATGAAACGGTGTATATCCCCGCCACGGTCACCCGCGGCGACGTGCATGACCTGACCTACAACGATTTTTATATCGGCGAGGGCGCCCGGGTCACCATCATGGCCGGCTGCGGCGTGCATACCGATGACGCGGGCGAAGCCCGCCACAACGGCGTTCACCGCTTTTTTGTGGGCAGAGGCGCCCAGGTACGCTACGAGGAAAAACACATCGGGGAAGGAGCAGGGCAGGGCAAGCGGCGCATTGACCCGGTCAGCGAGATCTACCTGGAGGAAGACACCCACATGACCATGGACACCGTGCAGCTTTCAGGCGTGGACGCGACCGACCGCGTCACCACGGCCACCCTCAGGTCGCGCGCCGTGCTGGTGGTGCGCGAGCGCCTGATGACCGCCGCGGACCAGGTGGCCAGGACCCGCTTTGACGTGGTGCTGGAGGGCACGGACGCCGGATGCGACCTGGTCAGCCGCTCGGTGGCGCGCGGCCGGTCACGCCAGGAGTTTTACAGCCGCATCGTGGGCCGGGAGCGCTGCCACGGGCACAGCGCCTGCGACGCCATCATCGCCGATGAGGCCGTGGTCACCGCGGCGCCGCAGCTGGACGCCCTCAGCCCGGAGGCGGCCCTGATCCACGAGGCCGCCATCGGCAAGATCGCCGGCGAGCAGATCCTCAAGCTGCGCACCCTGGGCCTGACCGAGGAGGAGGCCGAGGCCAAGATCGTGGAGGGCTTCCTTAAATAAACTGAAAGAATACCACAGGGCCCGGTGCGGTTTGCCCCGGGCCCTGCGATTTGTGTTTTTTATACTGATGCAAAGCTTGTTTGCATCCAAAGCGGCGAGGGATTTTGTTGGCCTGCAAGGAAGGAAACCGAAGGCGTAGCCTGAGCTACGTTGAGGTCGACTGACACGGCAGGGCGACAAAAAACCCGGCGCGACGATGCAATAAAGATTGGAATCAGTATTCCCAGTAATAATGTTTCGCTGGAAAAATACCTGCCGGATCGCTAATTGCTTGGCCCGACATATTCCGCATCGCCAAAGGCCAGGATCATATAGAAGACCGGCGCCAGCAGCAGCAGGCCCCAGCCAAAGCCGGTTCCCTTTCCAAAGGAACGGGCCAGCTTGAACGAATGCATGATGACGATCACGAAGTTCACAAACGGAATCATGGCCAGCAGGAACATCTATCCGTTGCCCCAGACGATCTTAAACAACACATAGGCGTTGTAAAGAGGCACAAGGCATGCCCAGCCGGGTTCACCGGCCTTTTTGAAGAGTACCCAGTTGGCGGCAACCGCCAACACCGCAACAGCTAAAGCCAGAATGACCATTTGTCTGCTCCCCCTGTACATTTGATCTCTATGTGCTGCGCACACTGGGCAAAGGATACCATTTTTATCAGAAAATTCAAGCCATTTATTGAGTTTTGATTGTTTCTTTGTCAGATTCCAGTATAAAAATGCCCGTGAACAGACAGCCTGCGGCGCTTTTCCGGGCCCCGCCATCCCCACAGCAGCTCGGATGCCATCCCGCGATGCCTTGACATCACCCGGGCTTGCTTTCATACTTGCTGTGGCTCACACCGGGCACAAACGCCAAGGAATCGATATGGGCGCGATGCGCGCAGCCCGCAGCCATGCCCGCGCCGGGCGCGCCCGCATCCTGTCACAGGCCCCTTCCTGTCCCGGGCAGTAATTGAATGGAGGCAACAACAATGGACAAAGCCCACACCTTGGCCTTCTTATGCGACAGCCTGCGTGCACTGGCGCAAACCCCTTCCCCGACCGGCATGACCCACCTGGCGGAAGCGCTGCTGATGGACAAGCTCAGGCAGCTGGGCTTCTCCCCCTGGCAAAGCCACAAGGGCGCGGTGTTCTGCCAGCTCAACCAGGTCAGGGAGGGCGCGGGCATTCTGCTGTCCGCACATATTGATACCCTGGGGCTGATGGTGCGCGCGATCAAGCCCAACGGCCGGCTGCGCATAACCCAGCTGGGCGGCTATCCCCTGCAGTACGCCGAGCAGGAGAATGTCACCGTCTTTACGCATGCAGGGCGCGAGATCCCGGGCACGCTGCGGATGAACCAGCCTGCTGTGCACGCCAACAAGGATCTGAGCACACTGGAACGCAGCGATGAGAACATGGAGGTTGTGCTGGACATGCGCACAGGCTCCAAAGCGGAGACCGAAGCCCTGGGCATACGCGCGGGTGATTTTATCGCGCTGGATCCGCAGTTTGTGCAAAGCGGGGAGGGCTTTATCAAAAGCCGTCACATGGACGACAAAGCCTCCGCCGCGGTGCTGCTGACCCTGGCGCGGGCTTTCTCGCGCGCAGAGGCCGCCTGCGAGCGGCCTGTATATGTGCTGTTTACCAATTATGAAGAGGTCGGCCACGGCGCAGCCGCGGGGCATCCCGCCGGCATCCGCGACATGATCGCAGTGGACATGGGTGTGGTCGGGACCGATGAATTTCGCGTCAGCATCTGCGCCAAGGACTCCGGCGGGCCCTACAATCGCGAATTGACCGGCGCGCTGGCGGACACCGCGGCGCGCCTGGACCTTGTCTACGCAGTGGACATCTACCCCTATTACGGCTCGGACACAAGCGCGGCCCTGCACGCAGGCTGTGATTACCGTCACGCGCTGATCGGACCCGGGGTCGCGGCCAGCCACGGCTATGAGCGCGTGCACGAGGACGGCCTGTGGAACACCCTGATGCTGCTGCGAGGCTACCTGGCGCAGCCAGTCTGATACGAATACAGATGTAAAGCTTTTTGCATCAGCATGAATATTACACAAAGCTCATATCAATCAGGTGACATGAGCTTTGCTGATGATACCCTTATTAAACCATATCAGCCCGTCATCGCGGTCACCAGGCGCGCCGCGGGTTCCAGCCAGTCGCCCTGCAGGTCCTCCACCCTGCCCCGGTCGCAGGCCCGCGCGATGGCGGGGTCCACCGGGATGCGGCCCAGCAGGGGCAGGCCCTGCGCCTGCGCGGCGGCCTCAACCCTGCTCTCGCCAAAGATATTATATCGCTTGCCGTTGTCCGGGCAGAGGAAATAGGCGTAGTTCTCCACGATCCCCAGGATGGGCACATCCATCATCTGCGCCATCTTGACCGCCTTGCCCACGACCATGCCCACCAGCTCCTGGGGCGAAGTCACCACGATGATGCCGTCCAGGGGCAGGGACTGGAACACGGTCAGCGGGACATCGCCGGTGCCCGGGGGCAGGTCGATGAACATCACATCCACATCCTGCCAGAGCACCTCGCTGTAAAACTGCTTGACCGCGCCGGCCAGGATGGGCCCGCGCCACAGGACAGGGTCCGTATCATTTTCCAGCAGCATGTTGATGGACATGATCTGGATGCCCAGGGCGCTCAGCCGCGGCAGGATATGCTGCCCGTCCCCCAGCGCCTTGCCGGTGATGCCGAAGGCGTGCGCAATGGAGGGACCGGTGATGTCGGCGTCCAGGACCGCGCAGCGCAGCCCGGCCCTGGCGGCGCTGACCGCCAGCAGGCTGGTCACCAGGGACTTGCCCACGCCGCCCTTGCCGCTGACCACGCCGATCACGCGCTTGACGCTGCTGTCCGGATGCAGGTGCGCCCTGAGGTCCCGGGGCTGTTGGCGCTCAGCGCAGTCCTGGCTGCAGCCGGCGCAGTTGTTGTCGCAGTTTTCACTCATGAACCACATCGTCTCCTTTGATTGAAATGCCCATTAAAACCCCAGCTCCTCGCCGATCAGCAGCACCTTGACGCGCCCGGGCACGACGCTGAAGCGGGTGACCACAAACTGGCAGCAGATGGTCTTCCCCGACAGGCAGTCGCTGCACTTGCCGCTGACAGTGCAGGGCGTGTTCAGGCCCAGGCGCAGCGCGTTGGGCGGCGCCGCGTGGTTGCGCGCGCGGGCCAGGCCGCTGTCCAGGTCGGGGGCCAGCTTGTTCATCCCGGCAAAGACCAGCACCTGCTCCGGCCCGTGGCACAGGTAGGCCACGCGGCTGCCCTGGCCGTCGATGTTGATCAGCAGCCCGTCCAGCGTGATGGCGTTGGCGCTCATCAGGAAGGTGCCGCAGGTGAACAGCGCCTGCTTCATCTTGCGCGTCTCCTCGGGCGTCTTGGCCGTGGCGCGGTCCAGCAGCGTATAGGGCCGCGCGCCGAGCTCCTCAAACATGCCCAGCTGCGCCAGGGTCTGGGAGCCGCCCCAGCCCACGGTGGAACCCTCCGGGATCAATTCCAGCGCCTTTTTGACAGCGGCCGCGCGGTCCTTGCAGTAATAGCCCTCCATCTGGCGCTTGTTCAGGTTCTTGATGACAGTGTTCGCTGCCAGTTCAAAGTATTTCTGCTTCGGGGTCATGTCAAGCCTCCTTCAAGGTTGTTTCGCTCCGGCCATCCATTGGCAGGCTTCCCCGCAACGGGTTTACTCGCCGGTTTTCAGAACGGTCAGGGTCAGCGGCGCCAGCTCCAGCCGGCCCAGCAGCCGGTCGTTGCTTTCATCAGGGTACAGCGCCACATCCACCGGCTCCGGGATCGCCTCTGCGCCCGCCGTCTGCCCGTCCACCAGCACCTGGGTGCGGGACAGGTCAAAGGCATGGCCCGACAGGTCGATCACGCGCGGCTGGCTGTCCGCGTTGACCGCCACCAGGTAGGTGTCCCCGCTGTCCCTGGACGCCGTATAAAACGCCAGCGCCAGGTCCACCGCGCCCTGGTCCGGGAGGACGACGCGCTGCACCAGCTCCTCAATGTCCGCCATGTCGGCATGGCGGAAAGCATCGGTGGATCTGCGCAGCGCGATGAGCCCGCGGGTGTACTCCAGCGTGTGGCGGTGCGCGGGGCTGTTCTGGGCCTTGTCCCAGTCAAAGGCGTTGACGGCGTCTGAGGAATCATAGGAATCGTGGATAAAATAGGAATACTCAAAGGGCTTGCCCTGGGCGTCCGCCATGTAGGTGGACTTGGCCGGGGGAGCGTCCACCCTGCCGATGTAGTCCGGATGGCGGAACTGCTTGGTGCGGCCATACTCCTGGCCGGAATGCAGGAAGATGACGCCCTGGTGGGTCAGCAGCAGCCCGTTGCCCAGCCGCACCCGGCGCAGGATCTCCTCCGCGTGGTCCCTGGGGTCCTTCTTAATGGACATCGCGATCACGTCAAACAGCGTCAGGTTGTCATGGGCCGCGATGTACTGGACGATGTCGCCCGGGTCATCCGCCTTCACGTTGCCCGGCTGCGCCCTGACGTTGTCAAACAGGACGCTCAGGGGGCGCTTGCCGCCGGTCAGGAAGCGCGCCTGGCCCTCGGAGCCGAAGCCGGACTTGAGCTCATTGCGCACCTCGTCCGAAAAGACGGCCACGGCGTCGGTCTGGCGCAGGGCGTCCTGGTCGGCCGGGGTGACGCCGGACACGCCGTAATCCCCGTTGAAGGTGCGCCAGCCCTCGCCGATCCAGAGCGTGTCCGGGTTGAGGGCGGACACCTGCTCATAGGCCTGCCGGATGGTGTCCAGGTCCAGGTTGCCCATCATGTCAAAGCGGAAGCCGTCCACCTTGTAGGTGTCGGTCAGGTACACCAGGGAATCGATGATCAGCCGCCGGGTCATCAGGTGGGTGGAGCCCACCTGGCCCCCGCCGAAGCTGCCCTTGGGGCGGCCGGCCTTGTCCATGAAATAATAGTAATTGGGCTGGATGTCCTCCAGCAGCTCGATCCTGGCGGTATGGTTGTACACCACGTCCAGGATGACGCCCATGCCGCGCGCGTGGATAGCGTCCACCAGCCGCTTGAATTCGGCCACGCGGGTTTCCGGGTTGACCGGGTCGGTGGCGTACATGCCCGTCAGGGCGAAGTAGGACTGCGGGTCATAGCCCCAGTTGTAGTTCTGGTTTTCCGAGGCGTATTCCGGGGAGCGCGCGCGGTCCAGCTCGTTGACATGGTAGTAGTTGAGCACCGGCAGCAGCTGGACGTGGGTCACGCCCAGGTCCTTCAAGTAATCCAGCTTCTCGATAAAGGCAAGGAAGGTGCCGTAGGGCGCCTGAAGCGTCCCTTCCAGCGCGGGGCTCGCGGTAAAGTCGCGCACATGCGCCTCGTAGATGATTGCGTCCTCCCGCTTGGCGTAGCCGGGGATGTCGGCAAATTCAAGCGCGGGGCCGATGGCGTCCGGATCGATCAGCGCGGCCTTGCCCACGCCGCCCCCCGCGCTGTCCCAGGCGGCCATGGAGCGGGCATAGGGGTCCAGCGCCAGGCGGCTGTCCTCCCCGCGGGTGACGCGGAAATGGTAGAACACGCCCCTGAGGTCCTCCAGGCCGGTGTTGACCTTGTCAAGGGTCAATTCCCAGACATGGCCGGCGTTCATTTCAAGCGGGATGCCCTGCGCGATGACCCTGGTCTGGTCCTCCGCCGCGTAGAGCACGGCCTCCACCCGCTGCGCGGTGGGCGCCCACAGCCGCAGGACCGCGGTGCCGTCCGCCTTGAGCGTGGCGCCCAGGGGCGCCTGCGTCGCGTACAGCGCGTCGATCTCCTGCCAGCCGGTCACCGCCGGCTGATCCCCGGCCGCCTGCTGCCGGCCGGGCACGGTATGGATGGTGTCGTCATCCTCGTTCATGTAGACCACGCGGGTCTTGCCGTCCAGCGTGAAGACATAGTCCTGGGTCTGCTCGCCGCTGGCGCGGTTGACAAAGAGGAAGCCCACCTCCTTGGCCTGGTCCTTCAGCTCAATGTCCACATAAGCGCCCAGCGGGCCGTCCTGCGGCCTCATCTCTGTCGCCCCGACAGGCCAGGCGCCTGTTTTCTCCGAAGCGGTGACCACATCGCCCCAAAACCACACGCCCATGTCGGTATAGTCGCCGCTCGCGCGCAGGAAGCGCACGCGCAGATGATTGTCGGGAATCTGACGCTGGTCCTCATAGAAAACCTCCAGTTGGTTGTTGATCCAGACCTCCCGCACCTGCGGGCCGGGCAGGTCGATCAGCAGGTCCTCCGGGGTCAGCTTGGTGCCCTGGCCGTCGATCACCAGGGTGCCCACCTGGGCCGCGCCCTCCAGCAGCGCGATGTCGATAAAGGCGCCGTCCGGGCTGATGTTCTCGGGCGGGAAGACGGTGCGCCCGCCCGGCCAGGGCCCGGTCTTCTCCGAGGGCGTCACCACATCGCCCCAGAACCAGATGCCCAGGCCTTCATAGGCGTTGTCGTCGTTCTGGTAATGCACGCGCAGCAGCGGCGCGGGCGCCTCCTGCGCCGGTACGGGCAGGGACAGCAAGAGCAGCAAGAGCAGCGCCATCACGGCGGACAAAATCCGTTTGTGCTTCATCGGGCACCTCCTGTTGACATTATCGGGGATCATACCTTTTAAGGGAATTATACCATTTCCGGGCAGAATAACAAATCATGCTGATGTAAAGTTTCAAGGACATCTGTGGGCACGGCGGGACAAACGGGTATAATGCCGTCAGGTTTTGAATCTTCGCGCGTGTTCGCGCGGCGAAATATCAATATCTGCACAGGGAGGAGACATTTTGGCAAACATACTGAAGCCGGCGGAGCTGCGCGCGGCGGCCCCCGTGATCCGCCGGGCAGCGCAGGCCCTGGATGAGGCGGCAAAAAGCGCCAATGCCGCAGCCAATGCCCTGGTATCCCGGCCGGAGGGGCAGGCCGGGCAGGCCTTTATGGACGAGAAAAACAAAATCGACACCCTGAGCGCCCGCATGGCTGAGGCGGCCCGGGATTTCGCGGACCAACTCGAGAGGGCTGCGGACATCTTCGATTCTGCCGACGGCCCGGTCACCCGGGAACCCAAAAAGGAATGAGCATCCTGCAAGACACCGCAGAAACCCGATCAGGAGGAGATCTGTCATGTCAAAATACATGAGGGAATCGATGTCACAAATGCAGAACACAATATACAGCTTTCATGTGGAAATGAGCAAGCTGGACACGGCCTGCGCCGATCTGCTCAACGCAGTGTATTCTCTCAAGTCCGGCTTTCAATTGCCGTTTTTCCAGGCTTATTATGACAAACTTGCCGAACTGCACGAAGTTTTCCAGCAGAGCAGAAAAAAGATGGACGATTTCGCGGACCGGCTTAATACCAATCTTCAGCTTTACCTGCAGGCCGAACATTATGGTGCCCAGGCGCCGGACAACAGCCCGGACACCGGGCCTGGCGGCCCGGCCTGAGCGCGCAGCGCGATCAGTTTTTGATCGCCTGTTTCCCGCCCCCGCGGCGCCGCCCCCTCGCCATCCGGGCGCGCCTCTGGTATGATAAGGCGCGATCAAGAGACGGCGGTGAAAGAAATGGACGACAGACGGCTGAACAAATACCTGGCTGACAGCGGCTACTGCTCAAGGCGGCAGGCTGACCGGCTGATCGCAGCCGGGGAGGTCACCATCAACGGGCGCGTGGCCGCCCTGGGCGAGCGCGTGCCCCCGGACGCGCGGGTCATGGTGGGCGGTCAGCTCATTGAGGCCGAGGGCGACAAGGTCTACCTGGCCGCCTACAAGCCGGTGGGCATCGTCTCCACCGCCGACCCGCGCGAGAAAAACAACATCGTCGACTTCTTCGGCTACCCCTCCCGCATCTACCCGGTAGGCCGGCTGGACAAGGACTCCGAAGGCCTGATCCTCATGACCTCCGACGGGGACATCGTCAACCGCATCCTGCGCGCCCAGGGCAGGCATGAGAAGGAATACGAGGTCACGGTCAACAAGCAGGTCACGCCCGAGTTCCTGGAGCGCATGTCCGCCGGCGTGCCCGTGTTGGGGCAGGTCACCCTGCCCGCCACCCTGCGCAAGACCGGCACGCATTCCTTCAACATCATCCTGGTGCAGGGCCTCAACCGCCAGATCCGCCGCATGTGCGAACACCTGGGCTTTGAGGTGACGCGGCTCAAGCGCGTGCGCATCATGCACATCCGGCTGGGCCGCATGCGCCCTGGCGAGATGCGTATGCTGGGCGAAAAGGAGCTGCGCGCCCTGATGCGCGCGCTGGAGGGGACCGGCCCGGGCGGGAAGGGGCAGCGCTGAAGCATCTGGGGGAAGCGCCATGAATTATCTGGAAGATTTTTACAAGGCATACGATGAGGACGGACGGCTCCTCTCCCGGCACGGTCAAGTGGAGTACCTGACCACGGTCAAATATATCCGCGAATGCCTTGCCGGGATCCCTGAACCAACGATTGTAGAGATCGGCGCAGGGACAGGGCGCTACAGCGTGACGCTGGCCAAAGAAGGCTGCCGGGTAACGGCTGTGGAGCTGATCGCCCACAACCTGGACATCCTCAAATCCAAGCTGGACGGGTCGGAGCCGCTTTTGGCCCTGCAGGGCAATGCCCTGAACCTGTCCTTTCTGCCGGATGCCGCCTATGACCTGACCATGCTGCTGGGGCCGATGTACCACCTGTACACGCGGGAGGACAAGCTGCAGGCCCTGGCTGAGGCGGTGCGGGTGACAAAGCAGGGCGGCCACATCCTGGTCGCCTACTGCATGAATGAGCCGACCGTCATTCAGTATGTCTTTGGCATGAACCATCTGCGCGAGGTGATGGACCTCAACATGCTCACGCCGGACTGGCACTGCATCAGCCAGCCCAAGGACCTGTTCGAGATGGTGAGGACGGAGGAGATCGCTTCATTGGACGCGGAGTTCCCCGTAGAACGGCTCAAGCTGGTCGCGACCGATGGCGCGACCCATTACATGCGGGAATATATTGACGCCATGGATGACAATACTTTTGCCAAGTGGATTGAGTATCATTTGACGATCTGTGAGCGGCAGGATTTAATCGGAGCCTCCCACCATACCCTGGATATCCTGCGAAAGATCTGACAGGCTCCGGGCGCGCGAGGGGATTGATGGCAAGCATCCTTATTTTCGACTGAAAACTATACAGTTCAAAATGAAAATACAAATCATTGATGACACGGGCTTTCATTCGTGATATATTTGCCTTGTAAGAAACCTGCCTTCGAATGTATGAAAACATGCCGCGAACCTCTCTGTTTATGCTGTTGCCCCAGGCGCGTGTTCCTGAATTTTCTTCCCCGGCTTTCAACGATGCGGACATCATTTTCCCATTGAATCAACCTGCCAACCGACACCAAGACTGAGAACAGAATAACCCGGGACCTTCTTCCGTCCTCTAACTCCCTTCCCTTGCACCCCGGGATCACGCCCCGCACCATTTTTCCAGGCAAGATCATAAGGAGGTGATCTTTATGGCCCATATCCTGAAAAAACAAGGGGCCGCGCTGTGCGCGCTGGCCCTCCTGCTCGCCGTTCTCCTGCCCGTCCCGGTCCTGGCCGACCCTTATCCCAGCGACTCCAAAGCCGTGCCTGTGGACGCCACCACCGTCCTGATCAGCTGGAAACCCAATTCCCATGCGGAGGGCTACGCGATTCACCGCAACAACGCGGGCATCATCGCGGAGCTCTCCCCGGATGAGATCCAGTACCTGGACACCGGGCTCACGCCCAAGACGCCATACTTCTACCTCGTCGGTTCCCTGGTGGACGGGCAGCATTACTGGGATGTGCATGGCGACACCTTTGTGATGCCGATCGACCCGGTAGAGGACCTGACCGTCGTTTCCTGGAGCGTGATGCATTTCCCCTCGCACCGCCAGCTGCTGGCGATCCGCCTGGTCTGGACCGGCGTGGAAAACATCTCCAGGTACAATGTGTGTTTCAAGATCGGAGGCAGCGGGGAGTATCAGTCCACCCCGGTTGAGCTGGTCAATGAAGCCTCTATCCTCTTTCAGGTGCCCGATCAGGACACGCGCTACTGGTTCAAGGTATGCGCCACCGACTCCTACTATTCCCCTGAGGCTGGTGAAACCATCTGGTTTGACGGCCCCTTCAGCCCGGCTGCCTGCATCGATGTGCCGGCAGACGGCGAACGGTCCTGGATCCTGCCGGCAGACGGCTTGCCGTCCTGGATGGCGACGCTGGCTCCGTGGGTGCTCGACCATGCGCTTGACCCGCTTCACCTTGCCAGATCGACACAAAAGCCCATCCTGCCCGTTCAGACAAAACATATCATTCCGATTCCTGTGATCACCCCAGCTCCCGTCAGAATCCCCCTGCAGCCCGTTCCGACCTTACAGCCCCTCCCTACCAGGCCCGCTCCCTGAATGAGTACCAAAAAAAGGAGGCTACTGCCATGTTCCGGAAAATCATCAGACCGATCGCTCTTCTGTCTGCGCTGACCATCACGCTTGCGCTGTGCTTTCCCGCCGGCGCGCAGAACAACCCGGGCGTCATCGACGCGGACGCCGAACCCGTAAGCGCCACGTCCGTCCGCGTCTTCTGGGAGGATGACCCCCTGGCGGAAGGCTACCGCGTCCACCGCACCGACGCCGGCGTCATCGCGGAGGTGGCGGAAGACGTCAACGAATACCTGGATACCGGGCTGACCCCCGGAGTCCCCTATTATTACGGGGTCATCTCTCTGGTAGGCGGGAAGGAGTACTGGATGAACACCCCGGACTTCGGGGCGATGCCGCTGGACGCGCCGGGGGAGGTCACGATACTCGCCATGCGCAAGGTGTCCGGCGGCAACCATACCCGCCTGGAAATCGATCTGACCTGGACGCCGGTCAGCCTGTACACCAAATATGAGGTCTATGCCCGCGCCGGGGTCAACAATGTATACAACTTCATGCAGTACGAGGACAGCAATGCCGCTACGGTTTCCTTTCCCATGCCGGACGAGACGAGGACCTACTGGTTCAAGGTGCGGATCCTCTATGAGGGGTTCTATGTCCAGGAATATGACTATTATATGAGCCGCAACGGTCCGTTCAGCCCGGAGGCGTCCGCTACCTGGTATGAGCTGTCGGCCTGGAAGCCCATTTTTGACCTGCTCTGGCGCGTCCACGTGTGGCCCTGGGAGGACCCCTGCCACGCGGAGTACCTCAAACGAATCCTGGAAATCTACGCAGACCCCGGGCTGTGGCCCGGTGAGGTCGCGCCGGAACCCGGGACGCTCGCCGGCCTGGCAGGAAAGCTTGCCAGGGGAGAAGCGCTGACGGAGGCCGAGCAGGCAGTCGCCGGGGCCATCCACCCTCACGGGCTCGCGCTGCTGACAGGGGCCTACCTCGCCCCGCCGGATGAGGAAGAAGCCCGGACCCTGGCTTCCAGGCTGGGCAGCCTGGCCGGCCTGATGGGCGGCGGCCTTCCCGACAGCCTGACGGGCAGAGCCCTGGAAGCGTACCGGAAAGAACTGTCCGAGGCCGGCGCGCTGGTCGCTTTGAAGCTGGAGACCGGGACGGATACCGGCTCCTCCCCGCCGCGCCTCCGGTTCATCCTGTCCGGTCAGGTGTTCACGCCGCCCACGCCGACGCCCTCGCCACTTAAGGAGCTGCAGACGCAAGCCCCTGTTCAACTCATGCCGCTGCAACCCGTTTTGACACTCGCTCCCGTGCAGCTGCCCCCAAAGCCGAATCCCTGACACAGCAGCCGGGTGTCCCGGAATAGTTTGACGCCCGCTTTTTGAGTATCCGCAATGCCGCTCCGGGCGGGGCGATACCACCCTTTCGCCCCCGCCGGCCTTTGCGATTCGAGGCGGCAGGGCGGTCAAAGGCCCGGCGCGATGATGCAACAGAAACAGAAATCAGCGTTCAATCTCTATCCAATATCTTCTTGTGGTCACAATACCCCTTTCCAAACGGTTGGTCACCCTGTCCTCGAGCACACCGCCGTTGTGTTCGATGACCTTGATCGAGGCGATATTGTCATCATCACAGGTGATGAGCACCCTGCGCAGACCCAGCACGCTTTTGCAATACTGCAAAGCCATCCGGAGCATCTTCGTGCCGTATCCTTTTCCGCGTTCGGACCAGCGGACTTTATATCCGATGTTTCCCCCAAACCGGAGTAGGGCGGGCGTCAGCTCATGCCGTATGCCGATCTCTCCGATAAACTTGCCTTGATCGATCAGCCAAAGCATGGTGGCCTTCACATAGCCCGGCTTCAGATCAATGCCGTGCTCATACCGATATGATTTTTCAATGATCGTATCCGGATCGCCAAAGGCCTGTACCGCGTCAGACTTGTGTATGAGATCTTCCTCAACCGCCTCAGCATAGCTGCTGAGGTATTTTTCATCAGGCTTGACCAATTCCATGAGTTTTTCCTCCTCAAGCTGAGCTTTATCGCCGTATCAAAATGCCCTTCATGAACTCTGTCTCATTGTGTGTCTCGTACACGATGGCCTTTTCTTCCTCCGTGCATCCGATCAGCAGTTTGATTTCCGTATCTTTTTTCATCAGATCCACAATGCACATAATGGCGTCGATCCCCTGTTCGCCGCTTCCCAGCCATAGGTCGATCCCGCCGCCGTCCATCGACGAGGTATCCTTCAAATATCCATAATCGACCCGGTAAATGAACCCGGGATGCCTAGGATGCGCTGATCCCTTCGGTCTGTCGATCACAATCTCCGTCCCGGCCACCAGCTGATCCAGCGCGTCCCAAAACTCGTCATTATTTTGCATCATGCCATTTCCTCATAAATTCCTTCAACGCTTTGCCCGTGCAGCATTTGCCCGACATCAAGTTGTTCGGCTTCCGGAACGGCAAACTGAATGTATGCGTACAGACTCATCGGACAATCATGTGTTTGCACATACCGGTTTTCCCGCATTCCGGACAGGTCAGTCTGCGTTTTGTGAACGTATGATAGCCTTTCACATAGTCCTTCATCTCAGGAATAAAGAGATGTCCGCAATTCGGACATTTGAAATATCCCGCATTCACATCCAACGTGACGGCCGTGCCAACGCCTGCCACTGCCGTAAGGGCGGCGAATATAATAAGCAGGATCCTTACTGCCACAGGCATTTCGATATATGCTGCGATCACCACGAGTGAGCATACCGCAATGATTGTGATAACTCCGCATACAACCGATTGAAACATTCTTTTTTTGTTCTCTTTGTTTTCCTTTACCAAATCCATGATCGTATCCTCCGCTTTCTGTTTGTAGTCGGAGTCAGCCACTTTTTCACCGGATAGAAGTTCATTCACACTGATTTCCAAAGCTTCACAAAGCGGAATCATCAGAGATACGTCCGGCAATCCCGCTCCGCGTTCCCACTTGCTGATGGTTTTATCACTGATTCCGAGAATGTCCGCAAGCTGAAGCTGTGTAAGATTCTTCTCTTTTCTTAACGTTGAAATGAATTTTCCGGTTTTTATTTGATCCATGGCCAATTCCTCCTTTCGAGGATAAGAATACGGATCATCTGTCTGAATTAACACTTACGCACCGTAGAGTTGCGCCGTACAGGAAGCCTGCGTACCGTAGAGTCGATGAAACATAAGGTCTTTTCAAACGATCTGCTTCCGTATTCCCAGCCTGATCTTATTATCCAGTTCCCACAGGGCCGTCCTGTTGCTGTCATATTTCAGCCGTTTCATCGCGCCCTCGTAATCCAGCCATTCAAATTCCGAATGCTCACGCGTCAGCCTGACGGCGCCGTCCTCCGGCATCACGGCGAAGGCGTATTCCGGAATCACCAGCGCCTGGTAT
>Ga0209613_1000903_pt1 | contig 29541 bp, 28 predicted proteins | sample BioC13SIPDNA_2_FD_185747 | JGI IMG/M metagenome (GOLD analysis project Ga0209613, IMG submission 185747) | Anaerobic biogas reactor microbial communites from Washington, USA - Biogas_R2_A C13 SIP DNA (SPAdes) (version 2) | ecosystem: Engineered > Bioreactor > Anaerobic > Unclassified | place...
TTCCTGCCTTTATCTCATAATTGGAAAAAATCCAGCTGTTGAAGCCTTGTTGATTGACGGAATACTTCCGGTGGATAGAAATCCTGGTATCCAGATTTGAAGAGTTCTCATACTGATCTTTTACTGCTTCTTTACTGGCAATATCGTTCACCACGGTATCTCTCTTCGAATTTTGATTCACTGTTTTATCTTCTTTCCGCAAAAAGGGCAATAGCTGCCGTCTGTTTTCAATGATTTGCCGCAATCAGGGCATCTGTATGTTGCAAGCCTGACCATGATACAGATAAACACAATAACGATACAGGCTAAACAAATGGAAGCTTCAATGAGGATATTATAATTGTCGCTTAGCAATTTGAGTCCGATAAGCGCATATAAAATCATCAGAACAAGCATTGCGATGATTAAAACCCATGTCTTGATTCTTTTGAGCATCCTCATCCTCCGGCTTCTCGTAGAAAATGCGGATTGTTTTTGCTGTTCCCGTTAATCAGACCCCCGCCTTGCTTTCGCAGTAGATACAGCGGTACTCGTCCTTTTCGCGGTCGGTCAGGCGGAAGACATGGGGAAGCTCCTGCTCGGTGCTGGTGATGCAGCGCGGGTTCTTGCAGCGGATGATGTTGGTGATGGTCAGGGGAAGCTCGGGGTGGTACTTGCGCACGCGGACGCCGTCCTTGATGATGTTGATGGTGATGCTGGGGTCGATATAGCCCAGGGCGTTCAAATCGACGTTCAGCTCGGAATCGATCTTGATGATGTCCTTTTTGCCCATCTTGCTGCTGGCCGCGTTCTTGATGATGGCCACGGCGCAGTCCAGGGCGCCCAGGTCAAGGAAATCATAGATTTTCATCGCCTGCCCGGCGCGGATGTGGTCGATGACAATGCCGTTGTTGATGGAATCAATGTTCATGCCTGCACCTCCAGCAGCATCAGGATCAGCGCCATGCGGATATACTTTCCGTAGCGCACCTGGCGGAAATAGGCCGCCCGCGGGTCCTGGTCCACGGCGACGGAGATCTCGTTCACCCGGGGCAGGGGATGCATTATGGTCAGGTCGGGTTTCGCGTTTTCCAGCTTCTCAGGCGTGAGGATATAGGAATCCCGCAGGCGGATGTAGTCATCCTCGTTAAAGAAGCGCTCGCGTTGCACGCGCGTCATGTAAAGGATGTCCAGTTCGGGCATGACCGAGCGCAGGTCGGTGGTCTGGCTGTAGGGCACCTGGCCCTGCTTGAGCGGAATCTTGACGTAGCTGGGCACCTTGAGCTCCTCCGGGGACACCAGCACAAAGCGCACGCCGGGGTAGCGGCACATGGCGCTGATCAGCGAATGCACCGTGCGGCCGAACTTGAGGTCGCCGCACAGCCCCACGGTCAGGTGGTCAAGGCGGCCCTTCTCCTGCATGATGGTCAGCAGGTCGGTCAGCGTCTGGGTGGGGTGGTTGTGCCCGCCGTCGCCCGCGTTGATGACCGGGACGCTTGCGTGGAAGGAGGCCACGGTGGGCGCGCCCTCCTTGGGGTGGCGCATGGCGATGATGTCCGCGTAGCAGCTGACCGTGCGAATGGTGTCGGCGACGGACTCCCCCTTGGCGACCGAGCTGGAGGCCGCCTCCGACACCGCCAGCACCTGGCCGCCCAGCTCGTGCATCGCGGCTTCAAAGGAGAGGCGCGTCCGGGTGGAGGGCTCAAAAAACAGCGTGGCAAGCTTTTTGTAGCGGCACAGGTCGCGGTATTTGTCCGGGTGTTCAATGATGTCGCGCGCCGTGTCCATCAGGCGGGCGATTTCCTCCAGCGACAGGTCGGTGATGCTGATGATGTGCCTCATGCTGTGCCCTTTCTTTATATAGACTGGTGAATCCATGACTGGTCCGCCGGATCGTCACGGAAGGCGATCAGCCGCGCGGTGTCCGCGCCCCTGATGAAGCCCTGCTGCGCGGCCACGCGCACGATGGTGTCAAAATCACACAGGCTAATGTTGCGTACCCCGGCGGTCGCCAGGCGGTCCAGCCCGGCCTTCATGCCATAGGTGAAAATGCTGACGATGCCCAGCACCGCGGCGCCGGCCTCGCGCAGGGCTTCCACCACCTCGATGACGCTGCCGGCGGTGGAAATCAAATCCTCAACCACCACCGCCTTCCAGCCCTTTTCCAGCCGGCCTTCCACGCGGTTTTGCCGGCCATGGTCCTTGTGGCCTGAGCGCACATAGCCCATGGGCAGGCCCAGCAGGTGGGCCGCGATGGCGGCATGGGGGATGCCCGCGGTAGAGGTGCCCATCAGGCAGTCGGCCTGCGGGTATTCCTGGCGCACCGTGTCCGCGATGGCGGTTTCGATCAGGGTGCGCAGCCCGGGCGCGGACAGGGTCAGGCGGTTGTCGCAGTAGATGGGGCTTTTGATGCCGCTGGCCCAGGTGAAGGGCTCGTCCGGGCGCAGGAAGACCGCGCCGATGTCCAGCAGCCCCCTGGCAACCTGCTCATTGATGGGTAAACTCATGCATGCACCTCCTGTAGGCGTATACGGGATCTTCCGCTTTGGTGATGGGCCGGCCCACCACGATGTAGTCCGCGCCAAGCTCGCGCGCCATGGCCGGCGTGGTCACGCGCTGCTGGTCGCCTGCTGCGCCCTGCGCAAAACGCACCCCGGGCGTCACGGTGAGGAAATCGGCGCCGACCTGCTCATGCACGCGGCCGGCTTCCAGGGGCGAGCAGACCACGCCGTCCAGCCCGGCCAGCCTGGCGTTTTGCGCATAGTGCAGCACTGTTTGCTCCAGCGGCCTGTCCACCCAGATTTCCTCCCGGAGCGCCTGCTGGTCAAGCGAGGTCAGGATGGTGACCGCGATCAGCCTGGGCGCGCTGCCCGGTGCATCGCGCAGCGCTTCGGCCGCGGCGCGCATCATCGCCAACCCGCCGCCCGCGTGCAGGTTCATCATGTCCACACCCAGGCCGCGCAGGGAGCGCACGGCGCCGGAAACGGTGTTGGGGATGTCGTGCAGCTTCAGGTCCAGAAAGATCCTGTGCCCGCGGTCCCTGACCGCGCGGACGATGTCGGGGCCTTCTGCGTAAAACAGCTCCATGCCGATTTTGACATAGGGCTTCTCATCCCTGAACAGGTCCAGGAAGGCCAGGGTTTGGTCCCGGCCCGGAAAGTCTAGGGCAATGATCAGGTCCTTTGCCATCAGTGTGCACCTCCTGTGATGTCGCGCAGGTTTTTGATGTTGTAGCGTGCCATGACCCGGGGCAGGTCGCGCAGGATGTCCGGGCAGGCGTATGGATTGACCAGGTTGGCGCTGCCCACCTGCACTGCGGTGGCGCCGCAGAGCATCATCTCGATGACGTCCTCGGCCGACTGGATGCCGCCCATGCCGATGATGGGGATCCTGACCGCCCGATACACCTGCCAGACCATGCGCAGCGCAACGGGGAAGATGGCAGGGCCGGACAGGCCGCCGGTTACAAAGGGCAGGAGCGGTTTTTTGGTTTTCAGGTTCAGCCGCAGGCCCAGCAGGGTGTTGATCAGGCTGAGCCCGTCGGCGCCCTCATCCTCGCAGGCCCTGGCAATCTGCGCGATGTCGCCCACGTTGGGCGACAGCTTGATGATCACGGGCTTTTTGCATACCCGGCGCACCGCGCGGGTGACCGCCGCCGCGGCGCCGGGGTCGCTGCCGAACGCCATGCCGCCGCCATGCACATTGGGGCAGGAGATGTTGACCTCCAGCCAGCCCACCTGCTCCTGCGCGTCCAGCAATTGGCAGATCTCCACATATTCCGCGATGGAGAAGCCGCTGACATTGGCCATGACCGGTTTGCCGAACACGCGGGCAAGCGCGGGCAGCTCCTCGGAGATGACCTTGTGCACCCCCGGGTTTTGAAGGCCCACGGCATTGAGCATGCCGCCGGGGCACTCGGCGATGCGCGGGGCGGGGTTGCCCTCCCGGGGTTCCAGCGTGGTGCCCTTGAAGGAAAAGCTGCCCAGCTGGTTCAGGTCATACAGCGACGCGTATTCCTGGCCAAAGCCGAAGGTGCCGCTGGCCGCGATGAGCGGGTTTGTCAGCTCGATGCCGCACAGCGTGACGCTCAGGTCTACCATCCCAGCACCTCCCTGGAAAAGACCGGCCCTTCCTTGCAGACCCTTTGGGGGCCCTGCCGGGTGATGACCGTGCAGCCCATGCAGGCGCCAAAGCCGCAGCCCATGCGCTCCTCCAGGCTGACCTCGCCGGGGATACCGGCCTGCGCGCACAGGGCCTTGAGCATGGCGGTGGGGCCGCAGGCGTGGAAGAAATCGGCCTGCGTGAAATCACAGGCATCCAGCGCCGTGCCCCGCAAGCCTGCGCTGCCGTCCATCGTGGCCACGCTGACCTGCGCGCCCAGCGCGCGGAACTCCTCCGCGAGAAAGATCTCGTCCGCGCCGCCAAAGCCCAGGGCCACCTGCACCAGCCTGCCCTGGCCGGCGAGCTCCCGGCACAGCCGGTACAGCGGGGGAATGCCCGCGCCGCCGCCCAGCAGCAGGGGGCGCCGCGCGCCGGTGTCCAGGCTGAAGCCGTTGCCCAGGCCGCACAGGACGTCCAGCCGGGCGCCCGGCTGCAGGCAGGTCATGTGCTCGGTGCCCCGGCCCAGCACCTTGTAGATGATGCTGGCCTGGCCCGGTGCCCAGTCGAACACGGAGAAGGGCCGCCTAAGGTAATAAACGTCCAGGCTGAGGTTTAAAAACTGCCCGGGCTTTATAAAGGCCTCGCTGTCGCCTGAAAAACGCATCCTCCAGGTGTCCCTGGCGATGCGCGTGTTGTCCTGTATGGTCCAGACGGTTTGTTTCACGCTTGCTCCTCCGGCGCCTGGAGGGCCTCATCCACCCAGGCGGTTTGTCCCTCACACACGCTCATCAGGCATTTGCCATAGACCAAGCTGCCCTCAAAGGGGGTGGCACGGCCTTTGGACAGGAAGTCCGCCGGGCGGACGGTATCGCTGACCCCCAGGTCAAACAGGGTCCAGTCATGGGCTGCCCGGATACCAAAGCGCGCGTTGGGCCGGTTCACCATGGCGTCCAGCAGGCGCTTCAGGCTGATCAGGCCTGTCCTGACCAGCCCGGTATACAGCGCAGCGAAGGCGGTCTCCAACCCTACCACGCCGTTTAAGCTGTGGCGCAGGCCGCCCGCCTTCTCTTCCGGGCTGTGGGGCGCGTGGTCGGTGGCGATCATGTCGATGGTGCCGTCCTGCAAGCCCGTGATCAGCGCTTCACGGTCCGCCGCGGAGCGGAGGGGCGGGTTCATCTTGAAACGGCCCTGGTCCGTCAATTGGCTGTCATCCAGCAGCAAATAATGCGGCGCGGTCTCGCAGGTGACGTCCGCGCCCTGCGCCTTGGCCCGGCGGATCAGGGCCACGCTCTCCCTGGTGGAAACATGGCAGACGTGATAGGGGCAGCCTGTTCGCCGCGCCAGGATTAAATCCCGTTCCACCTGGCGCCACTCACTCTCTGAGGGGATGCCCTGGTGCCCGTGGGCCCGGGCCCACCCGCCGTCATGAACCCAGCCGCCCCGGGTCAGGCTGTCGTCCTCGCAGTGGGCGGCGATGATCCTGTTTAGCCGCGCGCACCGGTTCATGGCTTCCTCCATCAGCGCGCCGTCCTGAACGCCCCGGCCGTCATCGCTGAAGCCGGCCACGAAGGGCGCCATGCTGTCAAGGTCGGCCAGCGCACGCCCTTCTTGCCCCCGGGTGATGGCGCCCAGCGGCAGGACGCGCACCACGGCTTGCCGGCGGATTATTTCTATTTGTGCTTGCAGGTTGTCCGGGCTGTCGGGCACCGGGTTCAGGTTGGGCATGGTGAGCACCGTGGTAAAACCCCCGCGCGCCGCGGCCCGGGTCCCGGTAAAGATGGTTTCCTTATAGGAAAAACCGGGCTCCCGCAGATGCACATGGACATCGGTGAAGCCCGGAAATAGATGAAGGTCATGGCCGGAGACGGGGATCAGTGAGGGGTGCTGCCCGGCTGCCGCCTCAAATACCGGTCGGCCGTTTATAAAAACAAGATCCCTGCGCCTTTCCCCGTCCGGGGTATGAATGTTCACATTTTTGAACAAATAGCGCATCGAACAACTCCCCGCAGCCTTGTGCGTCAAGCGGGTCAATTCGCTTGAGCCATTGTATTCTATCAGACGAAATCAATTGATGTCAAGGGTTATGGCGGTGCTTTGCGTTTAGGGCTTTTGTCTGATTTGTCCCTTGAGCAAGAGAGGCACTCTATAAAACACGAATGAATTTCAAAAAATAACAATTTTAGTTTGCAGTTTCCTGTTCTCCGTGAATGACCAGGGCTTGGCCCTGTTTGAGCGTAACTGCCCGGGCGCTGCTGTCCGGGAAAAATAGGGTGGTGGTCAGGTCCTGCCCGGCCTTCAGCTCGCAACGCGTCAGCCGTCCTTCCTTCCAGGCCAGGCTGACGCACAGCCCGCCCCAGGCGCGCAGCCCCTGCACGCTGCCCTCGCGCCAGCTGGCGGGCAGCGCCGGCAGCAGAAGGATGCCATCCCGGCGGTTTTGCAGCAGCATCTCACATACGCCGGCGCACAGGCCGAAGTTGCCGTCAATCTGGAAGGGCGGGTGTGCGCCGAACAGGTTGTCATAGCTGCCGCCGCCCGAAGGGCCGGCGCCAGGCGCAGAGGGCGTCCGCCGCAGCTGCTTGTTGATCAGCTCCAGCGCCTGCTCGCCGTCCTTCAGGCGCGCCCACAGACAGATTTTCCAGCCAAGGCTCCAGCCGGTGCCCTCATTGGTGCGCGCCAGCAGGGACTGCCTGCACGCCTTTGCCAGTTCCGGCGTGTCCTCCGGCGTGACCAGGTGGCCGGGATACAGCGCGTACAGGTGGGAGACGTGCCTGTGCGCGGGCTCCTCCTCCTCAAGCTCCCTGTCCCACTCCAGCAGCCGGCCATCCCGGCCGACCGCGAGCTGCCTTAATTTGGGAAGCGTGGCTTCCACCTGCTCAGTGAAGGCATCCTGGATGTCCAGGACCTTCGCCATGTCCAGGCAATCGGTGAACAGGCTCCGCACCAGGGCCGAGGTCATCGCGGTGGCGGCGCTGAGCGCCAGCGTTTGCCCGCCTTTCACATAGCTGTTTTCCGGGGAGGTGTCCGGACAGAAGGCCAGACAGCCCGAGGCGTCCTGCGTGAGCGTGTCCAGGTAAAACCGCACGGCCTCCCGGCAAAGCGGCCAGGCGGTGCCTGCCAGAAAGTCCCTGTCCCGGGTATAGCGCCAGTGCTCCGCCACATGGGCGCACAGCCAAGCGCCCGCGTGCGGCCAGTAGCCCCACGCCACCCTGCCCTGACCGCCGCCGCCCACCGGCAGCGTATGCCGCCACAGATCGCTGTTGTGGTGACAGACAAAGCCGTCAGCGTCATAATATGTCCGCGCGGTCGCGCGCCCGGCCTGGCTGATGTCCCCGAGCATCTCAAACAGCGGCTGCTGAAGCGCCGCCAGGTTGCAGGGCAGGGCCGGCCAGTAGTTCATTTGCAGGTTGATGTTGGTGGTGTAGTTGCTGCTCCAGGGCGGGCGGGTGGACTCGTTCCAGATGCCCTGCAGGTTGGCCGGCTGGCTGCCCGGGCGTGAGCAGGCGATGAGCAGGTAGCGCCCATAATCAAACAGCAGGTTGATCAGCCCCGGGTCTTCCCCGGGCGAATGCTGGTAGCGCGCCAGGCGCACCTGGGTGGGCAGCCAGTCCAGTGACGGGCCGCCCAGGCGCAGCTGCATGCTGCCAAACCATTTGGCGTGCTCCGCCTGATGCCGCTCAAACAGCGTGTCCAGCCGGCCCAGCGCATCGACCAGATCCTGACGGACAAGCCGCAGATAGGGCACGCCGGCGGCCTGCGGCGCTTTGTCCCAGCCGGCGAAATTGCTGCGGCAGGTCAATAGCAGCGTAGCCTGGCTCGCGCTGCGCACCTGCAGGCGCTGCTCCGCGCTGGTGACATGGCCATCGCTCACTGCCTTGAGCAGCGCGCAAAATCGGATGCCGGTGCGCTCGGGATCCGCCGACCAGCTCAGCGACTGGGGATGATTGACATAATTGGGCCAGGATTCTGACGGGCACAGCCCGCTGAGCATCAGCCCTTCCCGGATGGGCGCGGTTTGCCCCCGCAGCGGGCTGTCAAGCCTTGCGGTAAAGCTCAGCGCGCCCGGGCGGTCCGCGCGCAGCCTGATGACCAGCACCTGATCGGGCGCTGAGATAAAGGCCTCGCGCGTATAGGTGACATCGCCGACCTGATAGGAGACGCTTGACAGCGCACGGTTCAGGCACAATTCCCTGCGGTAGCTGCCGGCCTGGGCCTGATGATCAAAATCCAGCAGCAGGTTGCCCAGCGGCATATAGGCCTGGGTGTAATCGCTGAGGAATTCCTCCTCCAGCAGCCTCTCGGCTTTTTTGATCTCTCCCTGTGTGACCAGTGTCCGCGCCTGCTTCCAGGCCTGCGCCGCGCCGGGGCGGAGCCTTTGCCCCGGAGTGCCTGACCAGAGCGTATCCTCATTCAGGGCCAGGCGCTCCTGCGCGACACCGCCAAAGACCATCGCGCCCAGGCGGCCGTTGCCCAGCGGCAGGGCCTGCGTCCAGTATTGGGCTGCATCCTGATACCATAGGGACTGTGACATGGCGCATCCTCCTGTCAACCCGGCTGTGTGTTTCATTTGTAGCGTAACAAGGCCGGCCGGTCCCGTCAAGGAGAGGCACAAAACCCTGCGCAGGGTCTTGTGCTTGGCGCGTGGAATGGGTATGCTGTAGTCAGCTGCGATATAAAGTGGCCTTTACCGGGTTCCGTTAGATAGCGGGGTTAGCTGTGACTGAGGGCGCGTCCCGCAGGCAGGCTGCAAGCCGAATCAAAGAAAAAGAGAGAGGGTTTCATCATGATTGCATTGGGAAGTGACCATGCGGGGCTGCCGCTGAAGCTGGAGATCATCAAGCTGCTTGAGGAGCGCGGCCTGGCGTACAAGGATTATGGCACCACCAGCCCGGAGCGGGTGGATTACCCGGTTTACGGCCGCCTGGCCGCGGAGGCGGTAGCCAGGGGCGAGTGTGAGCGCGGGCTGATTTTTTGCGGCACCGGGGTGGGCATCTCCCTGTCGGCCAACAAGGTGCCCGGCATCCGCTGTGTGGTGTGCTCGGACTGCTACACCGCGGTGCTCTCGCGCCAGCACAACGACGCCAACATGCTCGCCCTGGGCGCGCGCGTGGTGGGCGTTGACCTGGCGCGCATGATCGTCAATATGTGGCTGGACGCCGGCTTTGAAGGAGGCCGGCACGCGCAGCGCGTCGGGATGATCAGCCGGATTGAGCGGGATTACCTCAAGGAGCCCGGCGGGCCACAGGACCCGGCTGCTGAACAGCCGGGGAGACAGCGGTGAAAATCTTTAAGCCCCTTGAGGTGCGCAGCACGCAGCTCAATAATACCTTGAGTTTGTATATAAGGAGCGGTCTATGGCTTTCATCCAACTGAACTATCCTTCCGGTGCGCTGCAACAGAACACCGATGTCAGCATCATCCTGCCCGATCCGCCCGGGGGTGCGCACGTTTCCCCGGGCCAGGCTTACCAGACGCTCTACCTTCTGCACGGCACCTATGGCGACCACAGCGATTGGTGGCGCAAGACGGCGCTGGAGCGCTACGCCCAGGAAGCCTGCCTGGCTGTGGTCATGCCCTCGTGCGGCAATGCCTTTTACCAGGACATGGTGCATGGGCCCAAGTACAAGACTTTCCTGTTGGAGGAATTGCCCGCCTACCTGCGCTCGATCCTGCCGCTGAGCCCGCGCCGCGAGGATACCTTCATCGCCGGGCTGTCCATGGGCGGCTATGGCGCGATGCATCTGGCGCTGTCCAAGCCCGGGCAATACGCGGCGGCGGCTTCGCTGTCCGGGGTGATGTCCTTTTCCCGCCTGGCGCGCCAGCCGCAGGCGGACCAGCCCTGGCCGATCCAGGCCATCGTCGGGTCCATCAGCCCGGCCGCCATCGACAGAAGCCAGCGCAACGTCGTTGTTCAGGCGCGCAGTCTCAAAAACAGGGGCATCCCCCTGCCGGCCCTGTTTCTGTCCGTAGGTACGGAGGACTTTACCCTGAAGGACAACCGCGACGGCGTGGGCAGGCTGCGCAGGCTGGGCGTGAAAGTGACCTATGAGGAGCACCCCGGCGCGCATACTTGGGCCTACTGGGATACCCATATCCAGAGGGTGCTGGCCTGGCTGCCGCTGCGCGGAGACCTGGTGGAGATATAAAATGCCGGCCCATTGGCGGCATTTGCCGCAAAACCGCCATCAATGCCTGTGCCGGGGCATCAAAGGGAATGAATTCCTTGAAAACCGCGCCGGCTGGTGATATACTATGGTTACTGAGGAACAGGGTTTCTACAGCAATTAAATGAGGAGGAGTTATTCATGAGGAAATTTCTGGCGGTTTTGCTGATGATGGCGCTGGCGCTGCCCCTGGTCTCCCTGGCGGGGGAGACATATGAACTCGCGCTGGTCACCGATATCGGCACCATCAACGACAAGAGCTTCAACCAGGGCACCTGGGAGGGCTTGGTCGCCTTTGCCTAGGCCAACAACAAGACCTACAACTACTATCAGCCCACAGGCCAATCCACCGACATCTATCTGGAGGGCATCTCTAAAAACCTCATGCAATATTCGCCCAAATATGATATAATATACCTATGAAACAGATAAATTTTTTTGCCGAAGATAATCGCCTTGACAGGCTCAGTAAAATGGGTGACCCACTTGAAAAAGTGGCAGGTGCGGTGGATTTTGAAATATTCCGCCCCACGCTTGACACAGCAATTCCAAGAGAAAAGGGCGATAAGGGAGGTCGTCCACCAATGGATAATATGCTGATGTTCAAGATAATGCTATTACAAGAGTGGTATCATATTGCTGATGATATGACCGAATATTTGATAAACGACCGTCTGAGTTTTCAGCGATTTTTGGGGTTGTCGCTGGGCGATAAAGTTCCTGACGCCAAGACGATATGGCTTTATCGTGAAATGCTTAAAAACAGCGGAAAATCAAAGGAATTGTTTGATATGTTTGCCGCATTAATGGAACAAGTCGGGGTGATTACACGCGAGGGTAGCATCGTTGACGCAAGTTTTGTTGATGTGCCGAAACAACGCAACAACCGTGATGAAAACAAGAAAATCAAAGAGGGCGATGGCGAGGAACTTTGGCAGGACAATGAAAACAAACGCTGTCAAAAGGACATTGATGCACGCTGGACAGAGAAAAACGGCGAGAAGCATTTTGGATATAAAGACCATGTTAAAGTTGATAGCGACAGTAAGATGATTGTGGATTTTTCGGTTACAGATGCCGCCGTTCACGATAGCCAAGCGATAGTTGATTTGATTGACGATAAGGACAATGTGTTAAATGCTGACAGTGCCTACACTGGCAAGGAACTGCACGATAAAATCAGAGAGAAAAATCCCGATATAATTTTAAATATCCACGAAAAGGGATACCGCAACAAACCGTTAAGCGAGGAACAAAAGGCTTCAAATAAGGAAAAATCAAAGGTTAGAGCAAGGGTAGAACATGTTTTTGGACATATGACAAATTCGATGGGTGGCATGACCACTAGAGTCATTGGGATAGACCGCACAACCTGCGTGATTACCCTTAAAAATCTTGCCTACAATCTTAGCAGATGGGCTTATTTGGTTGGTGTAAAAAAAGCTGCGGTATCCATATAGGGATAAGTCTGCCCATTTATAGAAAATGGGCGGTAAATCGTGGTGTGCATGGCTGTTTAAGACAGATATTTTGATGATTCTACGATAAATTCATACATTTTTTTGCAAAATCCCCTTGATTATTCGGGGGGGTATGATATGCTAAAGGAAATTTGACGTTTTTAGAGGTGCCCTGGACTTTATTGAGCAGGCGGTCAACGCCGGCGCCAAGGTCATCGTGACTCCCGGCTTCCTGTTTGAGGAACCCATCTTTATCGCCCAGGACATGTATCCGGATGTGCACTTCGTGCTGATTGACGGCAATCCCCACAGCGCGGATTATTCTGAATTCCGTACCGAGAAGAATGCCGTTGGTATCGTGTTTGCCGAGGAGCAGGCGGGCTTCCTGGCCGGCTATGCTGCCGTCAAGGATGGTTATACCAAGCTTGGCTTCATGGGCGGCATGGCTGTCCCGGCTGTGATCCGCTTCGGCTACGGCTTCGTCCAGGGCGCGGAACTGGCCGCGCTGGAGATGGGCATCGAAGGCCTTGTGATGAACTATCACTACACCGGCGGCTTTGCTGCCACCCCTGAGGCACAGGCCCTGGCCGCCGCCTGGTACGCGGATGGCATCGAGGTGATCTTTGCCTGCGGCGGCCCGGTGGGTAACTCCGTCATGGCGGCTGCCGAGGCGGCCGGCGGCAAGGTCATCGGCGTGGACGTGGACCAAAGCGGCGAGAGCCCGACTGTCATCACCTCCGCCGTCAAGGGCCTGGCACCCGCGGTCGAGCAGACCCTGGCTGCCTACTACGCCGGCGAGTTCCCCGGCGGTGAAGCCCAGGTCAAGGATGCTGCCCTGGATGGCGTGGGCCTGCCCATGGCGAGCAGCAAGTTCACCACCTTCACCCAGGAGGACTATGACAAGATTTATGCCCAACTGGTCGCCGGCGAGATCGCCCTGCTAAAGGATACCGATGTCGCCTCTGTTGTCGAGATTCCCGTGGCCCGTGTCACGGTGACGGAGATCAAATAAGAAAGACCGGCCGGCTGCCGCCAAAGGCAGCCGGTTTTTTTTACACCCTGAAGAAAAATGGAAGTGTCATGAGCGATTATATCATTGAGATGCTTGGCATCACCAAGGATTTTCCCGGGATCCGCGCCAATGACGACATCAGCCTGCGCCTGCGCCGCGGCGAGATCCACGCCCTGCTGGGCGAGAACGGCGCGGGCAAAAGCACCCTGATGAGCATTCTGTTCGGCCTGTATCAGGCGGAGGAAGGCGTCATCAAAAAGGACGGCCGGCCGGTCACCATTCGCGACCCCAACGAGGCCAACGCCCTGGGCATCGGCATGGTGCACCAGCATTTCAAGCTGGTGCATAACTTCACGGTGCTGGAGAACATCGTCCTGGGGGTGGAGAGCAGCCGCCATGGCGTGCTGCGCATGGACGAGGCGCGCAGCAGGGTGATGGAACTGTCGCGGCGGTATGGCCTGCTGATCGATCCGGACGCCCTGATTGAGCAGATCACCGTGGGCATGCAGCAGCGGGTGGAGATCCTCAAGATGCTCTACCGGGAAAATGAGATCCTGATCTTTGACGAGCCCACGGCCGTGCTGACCCCGCAGGAGATCGAGGAGCTTATGCGCATCATGCGCGGCCTGGCCAGCGAGGGCAAGAGCATCCTGTTTATCACCCACAAGCTGGCGGAGATCATGGCGGTGGCCGACCGCTGCACCGTGCTGCGCAAGGGACGCTCCATCGCCACAGTGGATGTGCGTGATTCCAGCCCCGAGGAACTGGCTGAGATGATGGTGGGCCGCAAGATCAGCTTTACCATTGACAAGCAGCCGGCCCGGCCGGGAGAGGCCGTGCTGAGCGTGGAAAACCTCAGCGTCCAGGGCCGTGGCGACAAGAAGGCGGTGGACGGGGTCTCCTTTGAGGTGCGTGCCGGGGAGATCGTCTGCATCGCCGGCATTGACGGCAATGGCCAAAGCGAATTGGTGTACGCGCTGACGGGGCTGATGCCTTCCCAGGGACGCATTGCGCTCAAGGGCAGGCAAATTGATCAATTGCCCATCAGAAGGCGCAATGATCAGGGCATGGCGCACATCCCTGAGGATCGCCACAAGTACGGTCTGATCCTGGATTACGACCTGCAGCAAAACCTGTCGCTCAAGCGTTACCTGAGCCAGGAGATGCAGCGCCGCGGCTTCATCCGCTTTGACCGGGTGCGCTCCTACGCGCAGGGCCTGATTGAGCGCTTTGACATCCGCTCCGGCCAGGGGCCGGACACACTGATGCGCAGCATGTCCGGCGGCAACCAGCAAAAGACCATTGTCGCGCGGGAGATCGACGTTGACCCTGAGGTGCTCATTGCCGTGCAGCCCACCCGCGGGCTGGACGTGGGCGCCATGATTTATATCCATGAGCAGCTGGTGCGCGTGCGCGATGAGGGCAAGGCCATTTTGCTCATTTCCCTTGAGCTGGATGAGGTGTTCCAGCTTGCGGACCGCATCCTGGTCATCTACGAGGGCAAGCTTGTGGCAGAGCTGGACGCTGCCCGAACCACCCAGCAGGAACTGGGGCTGTACATGGCCGGCAGCAGGAAACAGGAGGCAAGCCATGCATAAGATCCGAAAAGCCCTCTCCAGCATGTCAGCCTCCCTGCTGGCCATTGCGGCTGGCCTGCTGGCAGGTTTTATCATCCTGCTCATCTCCAATCCCGCCAATGCCCTGCGCGGCCTCGCGACCATTCTGCTGGGCGGCTGGAACAACGGCATGAAAGGCGTGGGGCAGGTTCTCTATTACGCGACGCCCCTGATCATGACCGGCCTCTCGGTGGGCTTTGCCTTCAAAACCGGCATGTTCAACATCGGCGCTGCCGGGCAGCTGATGGTGGGCGGCCTGGCGGCGGTGTACGTGGGCGCTACCTGGACTTTCCTGCCCGGGGCCGCGCATTGGATTGTGGCGCTGCTGGCGGGGATGCTGGCCGGCATGGCCTGGGGCATGGTGGTGGGCTTGTTCAAGGCGCTGCTGAACGTGCATGAGGTCATCACCTCCATCATGCTCAACTACATCGGCATGTATGGCATCAACTACCTGATCAAAAACTCCCACCTGTTTGACCCGCTCAAAAACCAAACCGTCAACGTGGCCGCCAGCGCAGTCATCCCCAAGGCTGGCCTGGACCAGGTGTTTTATATCCTCAAGGGCAAGTACCAGGACGCTTCCGCGGTCAACGCCGGCATCCTGATCGCCATCGGCCTGGCCATTGTCATCTATATCCTGCTCAACAAGACCACCTTCGGCTTTGAGCTCAAGGCCTGCGGCTACAACCGCCATGCCAGCCGCTACGCGGGCATCTCGGAAAGCCGCGCCATCATCACTTCCATGGCCATCGCGGGCGGCCTGGCTGGGATCGCCGGCGCCCTGATGTACCTGGCCCCGGCGTCCGGCATGCACATCCATGTCGCCGAGGTGCTGGCTGAGCAGGGCTTCAACGGCATCGCCGTGGCCCTGCTGGGCATGTCCAATCCCCTTGGGATCATCTTTACCGGGCTGTTTATCGCGCATATCACCGTGGGCGGAAGCTATCTGCAATCTCTCAGGTACATGAAGGAGATTATCGAGGTCATCATCGGGCTGATCATCTACTTCAGCGCCTTTTCCCTGCTGGTGCGCGATGTCATCGCGCGCGCCGGCAAACGCCGCGCCAGAAAGACCCGCCTGGCAGCGCGCGAAGGCCAGGACGATCTATCCATCCAAGAGGAGGTGGACGGCTGATGGACGCTGTATATTTCCTGGTGCAGCAGATGATGTTCTTCTCGATCCCCCTGCTGATCGTGGCGCTCGGCGGGATGTTCTCAGAGCGCTCCGGCGTGGTCAATATCGCGCTGGAGGGCATCATGGTGGCAGGAGCCTTTACCTCCATCCTGATGATCAACGCGCTTCAGGCCGGGATGAGCGGCCAGGGGCTGCTGCTGCTGGCCATTCTGGTAGCCATCGTGACGGGCGCGCTCTTTTCCCTCCTGCACGCCTACGCGGCCATCTCGCTGCGCTCGGACCAGACCATCTCCGGCACGGCGCTGAACATGATCGCCCCGGCCAGCGCGATCTACCTGGCGCGCATGATCCAGCCCAACGGGGTGCAGCAGATCGAGTTCACCAACACCTTCCGCATCGCCAAAGTGCCCTTGCTGGGCGACATCCCGGTGCTGGGCCCGCTGCTGTTCCAAAACGCCTATATCACGACCTATATCGGCATCGTCATCTTTGCCGCTTCGGCCTTTGTGCTGTACAAGACGCGCTTTGGCCTGCGGCTGCGCGCCTGCGGCGAGCATCCCCAGGCCGCGGACAGCGTGGGGATCAATGTCTATAAAATGCGCTACGCGGGCGTGATGATCTCCGGCGCCCTGGCAGGCCTGGGCGGGCTGGTGTATGTCATCCCCACCTCCACCAACTTCAACGCCACAGTCTCCGGCTATGGCTTCCTGGCGCTGGCTGTGCTGATCTTCGGGCAGTGGAAGCCGCTGCGCATCCTGATGGCCGCCTTCTTCTTTGGTTTGATGAAAACCATCGCCTCGGCCTACTCGGGCATCCCCCTCCTGCAGAACCTGGGCATCCCCTCAGATATCTACAAGATGGTGCCCTTTATCGCCACGCTCATCGCGCTGGCCTTTACCAGCAAGAAATCCCAGGCGCCCCGCGCCAGCGGCGTGCCCTATGACAAGGGCCTGCGCTGAACCATCCTGGTGATTCAGGGAACCGCCGGGTTTTTATCCAGGGTGTTCAGGAGGAAATATGCAGCGAGAAGGCATTTGCGCCCTGGGCAACATGATTGTCGACCTGCTTTTCGAGGTGGAGCGCTACCCGGGCCTGGGCGAGCTGAGCGCCATCCGCGGCGCGCGCGGCATGTCCGCGGGCGGGCTTGCCTGTAACATTCCCCTGAGCCTGGCGCGCCTGGACGGCAGCCTGCCTATCCAGGCCTGCGGTGTTCTTGGGGATGACGCGGAGGGGGACTATCTGCGCGCGCAGTTCAGCCAGTTCGAAAACATTGACACCAGCCGGATTTTGCCAGGCGCCCAGACCGACTACACTTTGGTCATCAATGATGCGCAGACCAGGGAACGCACCTTTTTTACCTACTGCGGATCAAGCGGCCTGCTGGACGCGGACAGCCTGGACCTTTCCGCCTTGCCCGCCCGCATCCTGCACGCGGGTTATATCCTCTTGCTGGAAGGCCTGGACCGTGCGGATGAGGAGTATGGGACGCGAATGGCAAGGCTGCTGTGCCGGGCGCAACGGCTGGGCATGAAGACTTCAGTGGATGTGGTCAGCGAAACGGGTGACCGCTTCACCCGCCTGGTGCCCCCGGCGCTGCGGTATACCGATTACTGCATCATCAACGAGCTGGAAGCCCAGCAGGTGGTTGGCGTTCCCCTGCGGGAGCCTGACGGCCGCCTGCGCGCGGAAAACATGCGGGAAGCCCTGGGGCGCCTCAAGGCCCTGGGCGTGGGCGCCTGGGCCGTTGTTCATTGTCCCGCGGGAGCCTATGGCCTGGATGAGCGCGGCGAATACACCGCCCTGCCCAGCCTGAGGCTGAGCGCGGACGAGATCAAAAGCACCACCGGCGCAGGTGACGCCTTTTGCGCCGGCACGCTGTACGGCGCGCACGAGGGCTGGCGCCTGGCGGATGCCCTGCGCCTGGGAACGGCGGCAGCCGCCCTGTCCCTGGGCGGGCATGACACGTATTCAAACATTCTGCCTGTTGCGGAAAGCCTGCGTTTCTACAAGGAGAAGGGCGGCTGCTGAGCCGCCGACCGTCCTGAATTTATCAGACAGCTGTTTCTTTAAGAAGCTGTCCGGCCCCCGGCCCGCACCCTGAGACTGACATGCCCTCAGGCAAAGCCGATATGTTCTGGTTCATCAAGCCGTTCTGGCTTTTTTGCATATTGTTGATAAACGCAGCCTTTGTTGTCTGCGGTCAGACGCAGTGCGCGCATGGCGTTGAGGATGGCCAGGACGGCTACGCCCACATCGGCGAAGACCGCCATCCACAGGCTGGACAGCCCCAGGGCGGAAAGCCCCAGCACCAGCGCTTTGACAGTGATGGCGAACACCGCGTTTTGCGTGGCGATGCGCACGGTGCGCCTGGCGATGCGCAGCGCGCCGGCCATCTGGCAGGGATCGTCATTCATGATGACGATGTCCGCTGCTTCAATCGCGGCGTCAGAGCCCAGGGCGCCCATCGCGATGCCCACATCCGCCCGCGCCAGGACCGGCGCGTCATTGACGCCATCCCCGACAAAGGCCAGGCTGCCTTTTCTGCCCGGCAGCGCCAGCAGCTCCTCTACCCGCGTGACCTTGTCCTGAGGCAGCAAGCCTGCGTGAACGGCATCAATCCCCAGCTCATCCGCGACCTTCTGCCCAGCCTGCTCGCTGTCGCCGGTCAGCATCACCAGGCGGGAAACGCCCTGTGAGCGCAGGCGTTCCAGCGCCATGGCCGCGCAGGGCTTGGTGAGGTCCCGGAACCTCAAGTGCCCGGCGTAGCGCCCGTCAATGCTGACATGGCTGACAGTGCCCTCCTCTGCCGTATGAGGTGTCTGAATACCGTGGCTTTTCAGCAAGGCTGCGCTTCCTACCAGCACCTGCCTGCCATCCACCGCCGCGCTGACGCCGCCGCCTGCCGTTTCATTGACCGATTTCACACGCTCCGGATCAATGGCGCGCTGGTACGCGTCCACGATCGCCCTGGCGATGGGGTGAAGGGAATGCTGCTCCGCCAGGGCGGCGGCTTCCAGCAGTTCCTTGTCCGACAGACCCTGCGGGTGGATGCTGCAGAGCGTGAAGCGGCCCTGGGTCAGCGTGCCGGTTTTGTCAAACACGAAGGTTTGAGCCCGGGCCAGGGTTTCCAGGTGGTTGGAGCCCTTCATCAGAATACCAGCGCGCGAGGCGCCCCCGATGCCGCCAAAAAAGGAAAGCGGGATCGAGATCACCAGCGCGCAGGGGCAGGATACCACCAAAAAGTTCAAGGCGCGGTAGACCCAGTCCTGAAGCGCCGCGCCGGGAAGGATCAGCGGCGGCAGAAAGGCCACCAGCAGCGCCAGGATGACCACCACCGGGGTATAGACCGCGGAAAATCGCGTGATGAAGGCTTCACGCCTGGATTTTTTGTCGCTGGCGTTTTCCACCATCTCCAGGATTTTGCTGACTGTGGACTGGTCATAGGGCTTGGTCACCCACAGTGTGAGCGTCCCGGTCAGGCTGATGCAGCCGCTGAGGGCTTCTTCCCCGGGCGCTGCCGCGCGGGGGAGGGCTTCCCCGGTCAAGGCGGCGGTATCCAATTGGCTTTCGCCTTCCACGATGATGCCATCCAGAGGTATCTTTTCGCCGGAGCGCACCAGAATGAGCGCGCCCACCCCGACTCCGGCGGGATCCACGGCCTTGCTGTGCCCATCCTCCGTGAGCAGGTTGGCGCTGTCCGGCCGCAGGTTCATGGCCTGCGCGATTGCGCGGCGCGACTTGTCCACCGCGTAGTCCTGAAACATCTCCCCGGTCTGGTAAAAGGCTATCACCGCCACGGCCTCGGCGTACTCGCCAATGATGATGGCGCCCACTGTAGCCAGCGACATCAGGAAGCTTTCGCCAAAGACCTGCCCGCGAAGGACGCCCCGCACGGCGCCCCAGAGCACATCGTAGCCGGCAATCAGGTAGGCTGCCAGCAGGAGCGCTGCGCGGACCGCTGTTCCCGGGATCAGCAGCCCGATCAGCAGCAGTGCCAGGGCCAGGGGCAGGCGGATGCTTCGTTTGCTCATTGTCGCGGATTTCTTTTGGTCAGATTGTGAGAATTTAGCGCGCGGGCAGCACCAGCAGGGCGTCCGGCTCAAGGGATTTGATGATATCGCCGGCCTGGCGGACCAAATCGTCTATTTGGGTACCGCTGGTCCGCAAGGTCAGTTTTTGTGTTATAAAATTCACACGCGCGTCAAGCACACCGGGCAGGGCTTTGATTTTGTGCTCCATTTTGGCCGCGCAGGCGGCGCAGCCCAGGTTGCGGATCTTGAAGGTCTGTGTCATGCTGCCTCCTCTTACTTGAAAGCTTGTTCAACTGATCGGATTATAATTGAACGAACGCTCAAGTGTCAAGTGGAAAATCTATCAATGCAAAATATTATATCTTGAAGATATGTTGTCAAAAATTCACAGTATTCATGGCATTAAAAAAACCGGTCTGCCTTATATGCATCCCGGCTTTGCAAAATATACCAATAATTCATTGCCGATCAGTCTGACGCGATGCGGCAGTCTTCCATCGCGTGTTCCACGCAGCCTTTGAGCATCAGGTGGACATGGTCATCCGCCAGGCTGTAAAAGACATTCTTGCCGTCGCGGCGGCTTTTGACCAGATTGCTTTTTCTCAGCCGGGCCAACTGGTGGCTGACGGCGGATATGCTCATGCCCAGGAGGTTGGACAGGTCGCACACGCACAGCTCATGCTTGTCCAGCGCGTAGAGGATGCGAAAACGCGTGCCGTCGCCCATGACCTTGAAAAAGTTGGCGGCATCGGTAAATATATCTTCGCTGAGCATCTGGCCGCGCACCAGGCGCACAGCCTGCTCATGGACGACAGTGCCCTCGCAGGCATAACGCTGACCCATTGAGCCCCCTCCTTTATGAGTTCATCCTATCACGCGCCGGCAGGGCGGTCAACCGAGGGCTGTGCTCTCACACTGATATGGGCTTCGTCAAAGCTTTGGCCCGGGCGGGCCGGTGACGCCTCTCCTTACCGCAGCCGGGCGCACTGCGCCCGGCTGCAATTGTTCCATCAACGCTTACCTTATTCTTTCTTCCGGCCGCGCTCCCGGATGCTCCGGCTCCAGTCCGCGCTGATGGGGCGGCTGGCGCGCATGTCGCTGGCGACCCTGGAGACGGATTCAAAGTTCATGCCAACGCCCTGGGAATCGTTGATGAAGGTTTCCGCGCGGCTTCTGTCAATGCCATAGCTCCCGGCGACTGTGATCGCGTCCATGTTGGCGCCCAGGAAAATAAATTCCCAGCCCATTTTCCGGCGCTGTCCGACCAGCTCCGCGATCTGTCCGCGCGTGAAGCGGTGGCTGGCGTTTTCCATGCCGTCGGTGATGATGACAAACAACACCTTGTCCGGGCGGTGGGGAAGGTCACAGGCCTTCATGACGCTGTCGACCTTCATGATGCTGCGGCCAATGGCGTCCAGCAGGGCGGTGGAGCCGCGCACATAATAGTCCTCGTCTGTCATGGGCCTGACCGCGTTCAAATCCAGACGGTCATGCAACAGGAAGTATTCATTGTCAAACAGGACGGTGGTCAGCCGGGCCTGGCCGGTTTGGGCTTGCTGGGTTTTGAGCATGGCGTTGAAGCCGCCGATGGTGTCTGTCTCCAGCCCGCTCATGGAGCCGCTGCGGTCAAGAATGAAGACCAATTCTGTGATGTTCGTGTTCATAGGGCATCCTCCAATCCTTGTGATGATGTGAGGATACCTCGGTTTGCCCGGGCGATGGTCGCCTGCCGGGCGACAAATCAGCCGCCCTGGTGCAGCCTGCCGCTGCCCAGGAGCTGCTGGTCAAACTCAAACAGGGCGGCATTGATCTCATCAATGTCAAAAATGCCGCGGTCAATAAAATACCCGACGATGATATCACCTGCCTGCGCGGGGGAAAGGGCGTAGCCGGCCTTGGCCAGCAGGCTTTGGGTTTCTTCCCGGTCAAGCTTCAGCGCGATCGCCAGCGCCAGCGCCGTTTGCTTGGAAGGGGTATAGGCGGGGTTGCTGCGAATCTTTGAGAAATGTTTGCGGTCCAGGTTGGCGCGCTTGTAGGTCGCGACGTCTGTCATGCCCTTCAGGTCAATCAGGCGCAGCAGGGTGGCGGAAAAGCCTTCGTCCACCCGGGCAATCAGCTCTTCCAGCTGAAGCTGGGACGCCTGAGCCGCTTCGGTTGACATAGGCATTGCTTTGAGTGCTTCAGCCTGCTCCCTGCTGAAGGGCGCTTGTTTTTCCCGGGGACGCTTCTTTTTAAATATCCCGGCCCTGGACGGCCTGGGTGATGGCGGGCTTCGATCAAGCTGCGCGTGCCGACCGCGCATGTACTCCAGCCGCGAACTCAGCCTGTCCGCGTCTTCATCTGCCGCCTGCGCGATCAAGCGCCTGATTTCACTTCGCACCTGTTCATCGATGCGCAGGTCGTCCTTGTGGAACAACACCAGGGTGACATCCAGCTCCTCCTCTTCCTGGCTGTCCAGGAAGGAGCGGATGCTGTCTTTGGCAACGCGCAGCGCCTCCTCGCGCGGGTATCTGTAAACCCCAGAGGAAATCAAAGGAAAGGCGATGGATGAAAGCTTCAGCGCCTGCGCCAATTTCAGCGAATTGGTATAGGCGGCGCGCAGAATGTCCTCTTCGCCCTGCCTGCCGTCCCGGTAGATCGGGCCAACGGCATGGATGAGATACCGGGCGGACAGGTCAAAGGCCGGCGTTGCGACAGCCTGCCCGGGCGCGCAGTAGGCAATGGCGTCGCAGGCTTCCTGCATACGCTGCGGTCCGGCGGCCTCGAACAGCGCGCCGCAGACGCCGCCGCCCCGCTGAAGCCTGCTGTTGGCGGCGTTGACCAGGGCATCTGCCCGGAAGGCTGCCAGGTCGCCCCGGATGATGGTGAAAGGCATCTTGTGCTCCTTGTGGTCTGGCGTCGGGCGCTTATGATGTGATCAGCGCTTCTTCCCAGGCTGCCTGTGAGAAGCCTACGAGCACGCCCCCGTCATGCACCAGGATGGGGCGGCGTACCAGCATGCCGTCCAGGGACAGCAGCGCGATTTGCTCATCTTCTGACATGCTGGGCAGTTTGGCGCTCAGCCCCAGTTCGCGGTACAGTGCGCCGCTGGTGTTGAAAAAACGCCTGAGCGGCAGCCCGCTGGCCTTGTGCCAGGCGCGCAGCTCCGCCGCGCTTGGCTTATTGAGGCGGATATCGCGCTCAGTATAGGCAAGGCCGGCCGTGTCAAGAAAAGCCCGCGCCTTTTTGCAGGTGGTGCAGGTGGGATGGCACAAAAACAGCTTGTCAAGTTTTTGCATGTCATCAGCTCTCCGTTCATTGTTCGTGTCCGGCCCGATTATATCAAAGCGACAGCATCAGGACAATGGCGGGCCAACGGGCGTTTTGGCTTGACGCGGCAGGCGAAGCGCGCCTACAATAAAGCAGGCGAAAAACAGATGACTGGAGGGCGTCCGATGCGTGTGCCCGGTTGGCGCTTGTGTTGTGGCATGGCGGCCCTGATGCTCGTTGTTCTGTTGTTTTTTCCAGCGTCTGCAGCCGGCGAATCGGCGGGCGGATGCGTCCATACCTTTGGGGAGTGGGCCTATGTCCATGCGTCCACCTGCTCTGTGCCGGGCACCATGGCGCGCGCCTGCACGCAAAGCGGCTGCAGCTTCGTGGAGTACCGCGAAGCGCCGCTTGCGCCGCATTCCTATGGCCTGGCAGCGGTGATTGATGCACCCTCCTGCAGTCAACCCGGGATGAGCCTGCGTACCTGCGGCATGTGTGGCCATGAGCTGTATGAAGAGATCCCGGCACAGCCCCATGATTATGGCACATGGTCCGTGGTGCCGTGCGATACCGGCGGCTTGAGCATCCGTGCCTGCCGGAATTGCGGGGCGGTGGATGCCCGTCAGGTGCCGCCCGGACAGCATGACTATGAGGAGCGGGTGACAAGCCCGGCGAGCTGCACAGCGCCGGGCAGCATGCAGGCGGTTTGCAGGGTTTGCGGCGATGTTGACATCCGGTCCATTCCCATCCTGCCCCATGAGATGGGATTGCCCGTGGTAGTGATTGCGCCGGGCTGCGGGGCGCCCGGGCGGGCCCGCAGCGAATGTCGCGCGTGTGGTTTTCAGGTCGAGGAAGAGCTTGAAGCGCTCGAACACGTCTGGGGGGCGCCGCGGCTGGAAGTTGCCACCTCCTGTGTGGTGGACGGGTTTTGGGTGCGAACGTGTGAAATCTGCGCCCAGCAGGAGCGGCTGGCTTTGAAGCAGCATGAATTTGGCGAATGGGCTCAGGTGGAGGCGCCAAGCTGCACCAGGGAGGGCCTTGCCAGGCGGGTCTGCAGCGCCTGCCACGCGACAGAAGAAATGGTCCTGAAGATGACAGCCCATCAGTATGAGGAAACCCGGGTGGAGCCTTTGTGTGAGGCGACGGGCAGCCATGTGCTGACCTGCAGGCTGTGCGGGGATACGCGCAGGCAGGTTTTGCCTGCGCCGGGGCATGACTTTGGCGCCTGGACGATGAGCGTATCTCCAGACTGTGCCAGGGAAGGCCTGGAAACAAGCGTCTGCGCGCGCTGCGGTATTGTGATAAAACGCGCTATCCCGTGCCTGCCTCATCAGGCCGGCGCCTGGGAAACGCTGCGCCCGGCAACTTGCCTGACGCCGGGGCTTGAAACGGCGACTTGTCTTGTATGCGGGCAGACTCTCCTTCGCGAGACCGCCCTTGCCGCCCATCGCTTTGGCGACTGGATTGAACCGCGCCGCGCGGACTGTTCGCTGGCGGGCATCCGCTACCGTGTGTGCGCCTGGTGCGCCCGGCGGGAGGAACAGGCTGTGGCGCCGCGCAAGCACGCCTATGACAAATGGGTGATTGTTGCCGCCTCCACCTGTACCGCGCAAGGCATGCGGGAACGGCAGTGCCGCCATTGCGACTTTGTCCAGACCGAAGCCCTGCCTTTGCGCAAGCACATCGCGGGCCGGTGGGCCGTGGCGGTCCCGGCTGAGTTGTTTACCCCGGGCTTGCAGGAAAAAGCTTGCAAAACCTGTGGCCTGGTGATGGACACACGCCCCTATTATCCGGGTGACAGGGCTTTTGCGGTCAGCTTCTGCGCGCTGGGCCCGCGCCTGCGCGATGTGTGGCCGCAGGAAATCTCGCCCTGGTACCGGTTTATGCTGCTGGATCTGAGCCGGGACGGGCAGACCGTATTGCCGCTGGTCGCGGCGGACTCCCATCAGGTGGGGGAGGTGACGGCTGTGGTTGCGGATGGCCGCTTCAGCGTAAGCTACAGCCTGTTTGGCAAGCGCTCGCGGGTGTGGAAGGAGCGCCTGCATATGCTTGTGCCCGGTCAGGCAGTGACCGCCGGGTTTGCCGAAGCCAGCCGCCAGGGCCTCAAGCTGTCCACAGCGGATAACATTGTCTTCCATTCTGCCCGCGGCGAGGCCGCCGTCCTGTTGCTCTTGCGCCTGGAAGGGGTGTTTGACCGTGATGACCCGGCCAACCGCCGCATCAACTGGCAGGCGGCCAATCCGGAATACAGGCGGGTCATTGCCGACATGGACGCGCAAGCCAGGCTGTTGTTCGGCATATCAAACAACCCCGGGACAGCGGAATAACAGTGCATTCACTGTCCGGGGAAAGGCTGTATCAGGCGAAGGGGTTAATCCCTGTAGGCGATCAGCTCGATCTCGACTGAAGCGTTTTTGGGCAGGGCCTTGACCGCTATGGTGGAGCGGGCGGGCTTGCTGACAAAATATCTGGCATAGACCTCGTTGAAGGCTGCGAAGTCGCCCATGTCGGTCAGGAAGCAGGTGGTCTTGATGACCTTGCCAAAGCCTGATCCGGCGGCTTCCAGAACGGCGCCCAGGTTTTTGATGACCTGCTCGGTCTGCTCAACGATGCCGCCTCCCGCCAACTGCCCGCTTTGGGGCACGATGGGGGTCTGGCCGGACAGGAAGACCAGCTTGTCTATGGCCATTGCGGCGCTGTAGGGGCCGATCGCTGCGGGCGCCTTGTCGGCTACAATCACTTGCATTTTCTGATTCATCTTTCACACTCGCTTTCCATGTGATTAATTGACCTGAGTTGAATGAGCTGCCTGTGGCGCCATGCCCCAGGCAAACCGCACTGTGGTACCCTTGCCCGGCGCGCTGTCAAGCGCAATGCCGATATCGTGGCGCAGGGCAATCTGCCTGGCGATGGCCAAACCCAGACCGCTGCCGCCCTTGCCGGCCGTGGCTGGCGATTGACGGAAACGCTCAAACAGATGGGGCAGATCCTCCGGAGCGATGCCCGGCCCTTCATCGGTGATGCTAAGTCCGACTGTGTCCATTATAGCATAAATGGTGCTGTTCTCGGGTGAGAATTTTACGGCATTGTCCAGTACAATCAGCAGCATCTGGCGCATCCTGGCGTAATCCCCTGAATAAGGGACAGCCTGCGCGGGCAAACGCTCCGTGATGGTGATGTTTTTTTCCTGCGCCAGCTGCCTGGCGCTGCGCAGGGCGTCCTTGAACACCTCATCCAGCGCGATGTCCGTGCGCTCGATGGGGAAATCAGTATTCTGCAGGCGCGTCAGCTCCAGCAGGTCGTTTACCAGGCGCTGCAAGCCCTGCGTTTCGCTGAGCATTTGTTCATGGTAGGCGCGCACCATGCCTGGTTCGCTGACCACGCCGTCGCGCAGTGCTTCCAGTGAGCCGCGCAGCACGGTGACCGGCGTGCGCAGCTCATGGGAGACCTTGGCCAGGAAATCCCGGCGCTGCTGTTCCGCTTGCTCGCTGGCAGCCTGTGCCTCCTGCAGGCGCAGGCTGAGGCAGTCAATGGATTGCGCCAGCTGGCCGAACTCATCCCGGCGGGAAATCCCGGTCCTGGCGGAATAATCGCCCTGCGCCAGCTGGCCTGCCACGGTCTTCATGCGTCGGATCGGCCGGGTGAAATTCAGCGACAGCGCCATGGCCAGCAGCGCGGACAGCGCCATTGCGCCCGCGCCCGCATACAGCAGCAGCCTTTGCCCCTGGGCTGTTGCCTCATCCATGCCGGCAATCGCATCGTGGATCAACAGCGCGCCCGCCACGCGGCTGCCCTGGGTGATGGGCACGCCCAGGGTCAGCGCGGGATAACCCATCATCTCGCTAAAGCCGTATGAAAAGGGCTTTCCGCCCTCAAAGACCTCGCGCACCAGGCGTTCGGCGTCCGGAGGCAGGCTGTCGTAGCTGAGCCTGCTGCCCATCATCCGTCCGGCGGAGAGAACCTCCAAATGCTCATCCAATACCCAGACATTGTCAAAGGATTGCGTGACCAGGTGCACCGCCGCGCCATAGCCGCTGCCGCCGGGACCGCCCATGCCCCTCCCGCCTGGGGAAGCGCTGTTCATCTGACTGCTGAGGGTATCAGCCAGCGCGCTGGCCCGGGCCAGCATTTCGGCTTTTTTGTTGTTCAGCACCGCAGTGGTGAACAGGCCGCGAAACACCACGGCAATGACCAGCGCGAACAGCAGCAGCGCCGCGGCAAAAAAAGCCATCAGCCGCAGGGCGATGCTACGCTTCATCATCTTGCACTTCCAGTTTGTAGCCTACTCCCCAGATGGTTTTGATGTCAAAACCCTGAGGCGAGAAGGCCTCCAGCTTGGCCCGCAGGCGCTTGATGTGGGAATCCACCGTGCGGCTGTCGCCAAAATAATCATAGCCCCACAGGCTCTCCAGCAGGTTTTCCCGGGTGAAGGCGCGGCCCGGGTGTGCAGCCAGAAGGTGTAAAATCTCCACTTCCTTCTTGGTCAGCATCACATCCTGTCCGTCCACCTGCACAGCGTAATTGTCCGGCTCCACGCGCAGGTTGCCAATGACAAGGGCCTTGCCGCCGGCGGACGGCGCCGCGCGGCGCAACACCGCGCGCAGCCTGGCCATCAGCTCGCCCGGGGAAAAGGGCTTGACGATGTAATCATCCGCGCCGATGTCCAGGCCCATGATCCGCTCAAAGTCCTCGCCCCGCGCCGTCACCATGATCACAGGCACAGCGGATTGCCTGCGGATTTCCCGGCAGACCGCGAAGCCATCCATCCGGGGCATCATCACATCCAGCAGCACCGCGTCAGGCTGAACGCTGGCAAACAAGTCCAGCGCCTCCTGCCCATCGCGCGCCACATACGGCGTGTGCCCTTCGCTTTTGAGGTATTCCTCCAGAATGGAGGCGATTTGCTGGTTGTCATCCGCTATGAGTACCTTGGCCATAGCTTCCTCCTCTTAATCGTGCGGCCCTGTGGGCCGTGATGGAAGGATATCCGGAAATGATGGCAAAACTATGTCTTTTCGCGTAAAAAAGCGGGATGTTCGCATTCAGGTCAGGTCAACTGATCCAGCGCGTACCTGCCCGTGGTTGCCGGGCGCGGGGACAGCCAGCGGCCGGAGGTAAAGTCAGGAATCGCCACAGGCGCGCCGCCCTGGGCGATGGACTGCTCGGACAGGGCTGTGATGCTCATCCAGGCCGCGGTATCATACACGTCAATCGGGAAAGGGGCGTCCTGCTGCAGCGCTTCGATGAAAGCGCGCAGCACCAGGTAGTCCATGCCGCCATGGCCGCCGCGCTCGCCAAACTCCAGGTAGTCCTTCCACAGCGGATGCTCATACTCCGCCATGTAGGGCGCGTCGCTTTCCCACACATGGGTCCAGTAGCCCGGCCTGGCGGGTGTCCGGCCCTCGATATAGATGGAGCGGTTGTCCTCCATCCAGATGCCCCGGGTGCCCTGCACCCGCCCGCCGCGGGAATAAGGCCTGGGCAAGGTACAGTCATGGGTGAGCAAAATGGTCTCCCCGCCCGCGCAGGCAATGATGGTGGTGACCACATCCCCCGTGTTGACGCGGCGCTGCTGCAGGCCCGGGCTGTCCGTCCGGTGCTCCTTCAGCCAGGCGTTCAGTCCCGCTGCCTTGGAGGCCACGGATACCAGGGACACCATGCGGTTGCCGCGGTTGATGCCCAGCAGCTTGGCGATGGGGCCCAGCGCGTGGGTGGGGTAGAGCTCGCCGTTGCGGTTGAGGAAATGCCGCTGGCGGTAGTGGCGCTGGATATCGCCCCGGCCGATTTCCTCGCGCAGGTCATGCTCGTACGCGCCCCGGCAGTGTACCAGCTCTCCGAACACCTCCTGACGCACCATGTTCTGGATGGCCAGCTCCTCCCGCCCATAGCAGCAGTTTTCCAGCATCATCACCGGCACGCCGGAGCGCCCGCTGTGCTCCACCAATTGCCAGCATTCCTGAAGCGAGCTGGCGCCCCCCACCTCCAGGGCGGGCACGATGGAGCGGCGCATGGCTTCAATGGCCAGGGGGATGTGCGTTTCCCAGGAAGTCATGATGACAACGGCTTCCATTCCGTCCACAAGGTCCATCATCTTTTCCGCGTCTGTGAAACCTGTGGCGTCCGCGCTGTGGGTGCCGGCCAGGGCGCTCAGGGCGCGCTGGACGCGGTCCTCATACACATCACAGACAGCTAAAATGCGTACATCCGGCATCTCGGCCAGCAGCCTGAGCTGCGGATGCCCCCTGTTACCCAGGCCGATGATGCCCAGGGAGATTGTTCTGCCGGGGACGGTAAATGGGGTCATGGTTTGTCCCTCCCGATTTGCTTCACCGTTTGCCTGGTATGGTAGCACATACTGGCCTGGAATGACAGTATAGACGATGCCTTTACACGGCGTCTGCCAGTCGCATCGATAAGTCAAGCGGAGGAATCTATCGGTCTCCAGACAGAGCATGCCGTTGACAGATCGGGCAATCACTGATATTTTGTTCAGCGAATCAACGCAGATAAAATCGGATTGATCAGGGAGGGCAAAAATGGATAAGCGCACACGGGTATTCAACGCAATGGACAAAAAGCGGGTGGATCATGTGCCGGTCGGTTTCTGGCACCATTTTGCCGGAGAGCAGGCTATTGGAGAGGGCTGCGTGAAAGCCCACATGGATCATGTGAGGGATTGCGACCTGGATATGCTGAAAATCATGTGCGATGGCTATTTCCAGTATCCTGTTACAGAGGACATTAAAAAAGCTTCTGACTGGAACAAGCTTAAACCCATAGGAAAGGATCATCCCTTT
>Ga0209613_1000920_pt1 | contig 29234 bp, 10 predicted proteins | sample BioC13SIPDNA_2_FD_185747 | JGI IMG/M metagenome (GOLD analysis project Ga0209613, IMG submission 185747) | Anaerobic biogas reactor microbial communites from Washington, USA - Biogas_R2_A C13 SIP DNA (SPAdes) (version 2) | ecosystem: Engineered > Bioreactor > Anaerobic > Unclassified | place...
TAGTGGTGGCCGTTGCAGCGCAAGCGGTAGCCGTGTGGACAGAGCGGGATACCGTCGGCGTCGTAGCTGCGTTGTAAGCACGCCGCGGCATCCTCGTCCAGCGCGTGGTGGCGGATATCGATACTGCGCAAGGCGTGGAGGTCCTGGTAGACGTAGCGTAGGATGTCGTCGTAGCCTTCCCCGGCATCGCCGAGGACTTCACCGATCTGCAGTTGCGGATAGCGGGCGCGCAGGTCGGCGAAGCCGGGGAGCGTCTGCAGATGGTCGTTGCGGTTGGCCGTGACGAAGGGTCCGCTGAGGGGCCACAGGGTGAAGAGACGGTCATCCACCACGTTGAAGGCCTTGCTCTTGTAGCCGAAGTAGTGTTTGCCTTTGGGACTGCGATGGGGGGCGGTGGCCTCATCACCGTCCGCGCGAGGCTGATTACTGCCGGCGTAGTAGACGTAGGTGGCTTCGGGGTCGCGGGCGGTCGCATAGCGGCAGTGGTCACGACAGGCCTCGCTGGTGCAGTCGCAGCCGGTGTGACCGGCAGCTTGCGCCGCACAGGTGCGTGTGGCGGCGGGCTTGAAGCAGTCGGCATTCTGGTGGTGGCAGCGCATGCGCGAACGGGCGTATACGAGTTGGCTGTCAAGGGCGAGACTGACGCCGCGCTCTGCGGATTCGCCAGGGAAGGTGCTGTGGTTGGGGATGAGTTGGTAGGCGAGAAGGGCCGTGACCAGGCTCTGTTCGCATTGGCGCAAGACTTCCCCCGGCGTGGCCTGGGCCACATCGCGGAAGGTGGCTTCGCTGGGGATATCGTCCAGTTGGATTCCCAAGCGCCGACAATAGCCTTGCCCGCGTTCCGCGGAGCGCAATTCCTGGGCCAATTGCGGCCAACCCCACTGCTTGGCACGCGCCAAGAGGATGCCCAGGCCGATGCTGAGGGGATCGAAGGGCGGCGGCCCCAGGTGGCTGCGCAAGCGTTGGGCGAAGAGGGGCCGCCAGGCGCTGAAGTCGAAGAGCCGCAGGATGAGATCGAAGTCGTCCAAGCCCGCCCAATCCTGCGCGGTCAGCGTGGCCTCGGGGGGCAACCACTGGTAGTAAGAGCGACAGCGCCGTCCCGGCCACGCGGGCACGTCCGGCAGCGGCGCCAGACGCAGGGGGAGATGCGCGCGCAGCGTCTCCCACTGGAAGACTTCTACGAAGTGCGGGACGTACACGCGCCGTTCTGCGGCGGGCAGCACGCGCAGGGTCTCCCATTGTGCGCGCGGCAGGCTTTCCAATGCCGCAAACGGACTCGCGGGGACCTCCAAGGGGGTGTAGGGCGCACTCGCTGGAATCCACGCGCCAGCAGACTGGCGATGCGTGCTCATCGCCGGCGCCGCCGTTGCCAGGTACGATTGTGGCGTAAAGCCTGCAGATAGGCCGCGCGCCTGTCCGGTGCGTACAGCGCGTACAGGTCAGCGCTCAGTCCCGGATGCCGCAAGATGACCAAGGCCTGCACATGCAACTGACGGATGCGTTCGTTGCTCACGCCCCAGGCGCGCCCTAACGCCACCTGCGTACACGGCTTTTGCCCGTCCAGCCCATACAGCGCGCGCACCACGGCCTGCAAGCGGGTGGGCAACTGCGCTACTGCCGCCTGCAAGGCGCTCCGCACCGCGAGGAGTTGGCTCAGTGGGGTCCCGGACTCCGGCGCCGCCATGACCGGCTCGGCCAAGTTTGACGCCCGCCGCCCCGCGTGCACCGCCGCCCACAGCGCGCGCTCCACCGCTACGCCCGCGTAAGTCGTGAACTGCACCCCACGCTGGGGGTCGAAGTGCAACGCGGCCCGCCACAGGGCCAGCCGCCCCGCTTGCACCAACTCCGCGTAAGGTACACCCGCGTGGGCCACCTGCCGTAAGAGGGTGTGGATCAAGCCACTGTGGGCGCGCACCAGCGCGTCCTGACACGCCCGGCAGCCGCTTTGCGCGCAGGCGAAGTCCCCGCCTTTACTGGGGTCATTTTCGGTTATACTACACATACGACACCTCCTGTGCTGAGTGATTGGAATCAACTCTACTCTACAGGAGGTGTCGTTTTTGGGGTTGCGCTAACCCGCGCGCTTGGGTTGGTTTTTATCCTCTGGACTTACTGTGGAATCCCGCAAATTGGTTTTCGGAAATGTGCATATAAGTTTGGCAGCGCAGTAGAGGGGGGGTAGAGGACGTGCGTAGCGAAAGGGCTAACTTCGTGAGCCGCCGCAAGTATGTCGGCGGCCGCAGGGGGTGCTGATGCCGGGCTACTTTCTCAATCTCAATGACTGCCAAATTATAGAGGGTGGCGAGCCGGGTGTCCATGCGCGAGGGAATATCCTGCATCACGACGACCGGGATAAACTCAAAACGGGGCGATGAATATCCTTGCGGAGCAGAAAAGGCGAGATGATGACTCGCTTTGGCCTGTTGCCGAACGACTCAACAGAACGGTGTCATAGATCGAAAGGATTTCCCGGCAATGATTATCCTGGCCCTGGACGTTTCGTCTACGCACATTGGCTACTGTATCAGCGAGGACGCCGACTATGTCGTGAGCGGTGTTTTTGTTCCGAAGGTTAAGGCCGACGAACGGGTAGCGCAGATCGTGAAGTGGGCGCTCGACAAGATCAGGCGTTATGAGCCTGACGTCGTCGTGATCGAGGAACCTGCCGCGAATAACTCCCACCGAAACGCCCGGACAGACTGATCGGCTGTTATCACGGGTCTGCGGGGCAATCGAAGCGGTGGTAATCTGCTCCGGCTGCAGGTTTGGCCGCGTCTGGCTGTCCCAGGTCAAGGCAACTGGGTTTAGCAAGGACTCCCCTCGCTTTGCCGAGGGTGGTCAGTAGCACCCCTGACGAGTTCTGAACAAAACCCCATACTCCTTCCGCACCAACTTGCACTATGTCACCTGGCGACCTGCAACTTTCGCTTGCATAATCCTCTCTTTTCTCTTATACTGAAAACGTATCAAAAAACAGCCCCGCAGCTCTATCAGCTCGGGGCGTCGACCACCGGCGACATCAGCGCCGAAGTGGACCCTAGCCGCCTGTCGGAGAGATTTAGAACCCCGGTTTTTAGGCCGAAAAACGCTCACTTTTGCGGGAAAAACACCTTGACAGACGATCAAAAACCGGGTTTCTGGAGCGCGAGTCGTTCTCTCCGACAGACTGCTAGTATAGCACACTCCTGCCCTCGTGTGTCAAACGCCAAGGGGCGGGGTATTTAGCATCGTCGATCAATGTAATTACATGTTAGGCGCAGGAGGCCAAAGATGCCCCAACTCACATCATTCATCCAAAAGCTCTCGTTGCTGCTCGTATTGTCGTTGTTATCGTCTCTGCTGCCGGGGACGACAACTCTTATCGGCCCCGGCCAAACGGCGGCGACGAATTTAGCGAGTTTCACTTCACCCCTTCCTACACCGCCGCCGCAACCCCAGGCGGCGACCTTCACCAGCCCGCTGCCCACGCCCGCGCCCGCACCGACGCTCGGCCTGACCGTCCGGACCGATCCGGTAGGGGTCGCACCGGGCGAAGTGGTCACCCTCACTGTGACGCTGGATAATCCCACCGAGATGGCGCTGACCGGCGTGGCCGTTCAGGCTACCCTGCCGGACTCACTGCGTCGCATCCCCGGCCAGCGCAGTTGGGCCTACGAGGCGCGGGAGAAACGATTGCGCGCCGAGGCGGGGACGCTGGGCGTCGGAACGGGCGTCACCCTGACGCTGACCTTGCGCGCCGCCGGGCCAGTGGACACTCTCCTACCGCTCACCCTCGAGGCCACAAGCAGCGACCTGCGGGCGGCGGCGACGGCCGAGGTGTGGGTGGTGCAGCCGGGACGGGCGTGGGTGTCGCCGGAGGTAGGGGGACTACTGGTCTCCCCCGACCGCCGCACTTGGGTACGCTTCCCGGCAGGAGCAGTGGACGGTCCGACGGAGGTGACCTTCGAGGCAGGGGGCGACCTGCCGGCCTTCTTGCCCTACGGCCTGGGGCACGCCTTCGCGGTGCGCGGCCTGGGGCGTGTGGCCGCGCCCATCCGGGTCGGGGTGCGGCTGGAAAGGGGCGAGCTGCCCGCCGAGGTGGTCTCGCGCTCCCTGGCGGCGCTGTTCCGCTACGATGAGCACACAGGGCGCTGGCAAGCGTTGGATACCCGGCGCAGCGCAGAGGAGGAGACATTGATCCTTTCCGCCGTGACCGAGGAGACAGGCGTCTTGGCCGTGGCGCTTGCCACCCAATCCGCGACCGGCAACTACGAGCAGCCCTGGCAGCCGACGGTGCGCGCCTTTCAGGTCGACCTATTCACGGGTGCGGCGATGTGGGCAATCCCCATCGAGACGCCGAGCGGGCGCAACGGGCAATCCCCCGCCCTGACCCTGCGTTACCACAGCGGGGTGGTGGACGAACTGCGCGGGGCGCAGAACCCGCAGGCCGCATGGGCCGGGCTGGGGTGGAACCTGGACGTGGGGTATATCGCGCGCAAGATCGACCTCGATCCCAACTACGTGCCGCGATGCACCGACGAGTACCACCTGGTCTTGAACGGGGTGAGCAGCAAGTTGATCGCCATCGGGAACAACGAGTATCGCACCGAGGACGAGCGCTACTGGCGGGTGCAGCGGCTGACGACGAACACCAATCGGGGCGGCGACTATTGGCTGGTGACGACCACCGATGGGACGCAATATCGCTTTGGCTACCAGGACGAGACGGCGGGAGGCGATAGCCGGGAGTCGGCCTGGTGGATGGTGACGACGAGGTGCGACGGCGGCCCGCAGTTTCGGTACACCAACTGGCGCTGGAACGTGGATCAGATCGCCGACACCTATGGCAATGTCGTGCGGGTGGACTATCGGCGGGAGACGAACGACTATGTCTTTCTGTGGCAGGGGCACGCGCACATCTACTCCACCGGGCGCTGGTGCAATGGGGCCTCCGAGTGCTGGTGTCAGGTCTACGGGCAGACCTTCTACTGCCACGACTACATGGCCGGGCAGGCGCAGCCGAGCGGGTACGTGCGGGGCGGCAGTCTGGAGCAAATCACCTACAGTTGGCCGAACGCCACGCACAAGGTCATCTTCCAGGTTGCAGGGCGGTCGGACTATCCGGCGGCGTTCGACAGCGGCCAACAGACGCAGTTGGTGCAGACGTTCTGGAGCAAGCAGCGCTTGCAAGCGGTGGAGGTGCGCAGCGCTGGGCAGGGGCAGGTGGTGCGGCGGTACGAGTTGAGCGCGGGGTACGACGAGGACGGGCGACTGCGTTTGCAGGGGGTGCAAGAAGTGGCCGCCGATGGAACGCGCTTGCCGCAGATGACCTTCGGCTACCTGCGCTTACCGGGCTACAGCAGCAACTGTGCGCCGGGGCAAAGCGAAGGGGGCTGGAAGCCGTGGCTGAACTCGGTCTCTACCGGTTACGGCGGGAGCATCGGTTTCAACTATACCGCGCCGGTGGGCTTGCCGTGGTTTCAGAATGGGCAGATAATGGGTCCGAACGAGGGAGGCAAGTGCTGGTATCGCTACCGGGTGCGCGAGGCGACGGCAAACCCCGGCGTGGGGGCGGCGATGCGCACGGTGTACGAGTATCGCACCGCCGGAGACAACAACCCGCACAACGGCTCGTGGCAGGGGACGGAGTTTCGCGGCCACCCGCGAGTGCGCGTCTTGCAGCGAGACGAGAGCGGCGCGGCGGCGGCCTATAGCGACCACTGGTTCCACCAGGGGCTGGGGCAGGCGACGGCGACGGGCGTCTGTGGCGGGGACGTGGCCGACGCCAACGGTCTGCAGGGCCGCGAGTACAAACAGGCGCAGTACGATGCGGCGGGGAACGCCCTGGCAATGCAGACCACTCGCTGGCAGATCACCGACTTGGGCGGCGGGCGGTGTTTGGTCGCACCAGTCGCTGCGTGCGCGTATCCCAACAATGGCAGCGGCCCGTACAGCCGCAGCGATTATGTGTATGATGGCTACGGCAACGTCACCCGTGTCGCGCAGTATGGCGACGCCACCCGCGCGGGAGACGAGCAGACCGTCGAGCGGCAGTACGTCTACAACACGGCGCGCTGGGTCGTGGACGCCGTCTCGACCGAGAGCCTGTTAGCCGGCGACGGGACGCTGCAAAAACAGACGCGCACTGCCTACGACGGGCAGGCGTGGGGCGCGCCCCCCATCACCGGCAGTGTGACCGCTGCCACCGCCGGGCTGGAGGGCTGGGACTGGGGCACTACGACCACCGCTTATGACGCCTGGGGCAACCCGACGGTGGTGGCCGACGCGCTGGGGCGGACGACACGCACCGAGTACGACCTGACCTACCGGCAGTATCCGCTGGCCGTCACCAACGCACTGACACAGACGACGCGGATGCAGTGGGACCTGCAGCTGAGCGCGCCAGCGGTCATCACCGACGCCAACGGCGCCGCCACGCGGCTGGGCTACGACCCCTTCGGGCGCTTGACGGGCATGACCTACCCCGGCGAGAGCGTCCCGGTGGTCAAGTACGCCTATCCTATGGGCAACGCCGTGACCGCCCCGTGGGTCATCACCACCGAGACGCGTACGGATCCTTACCACGCCACGCCCACGTATCAACGCGCCTGGACGTTCTACGACGGGCTGGGGCGCGCCGTCCAGACGCAAATGCAGGCCGAGAACGGGCAAGTGGTGGCGCAGGACACGGCCTACGACGCGCTGGGGCAGCCAGTGACGGTGACGCTGCCCTACACGGCCACGGCGACCGGCGGGGCGTACATCACCCCGAACTGGAACCGTCCCAGGACTGTTACGCGCTACGATGCGCTGGGGCGGGTGACGCAGGTAACCACACCAGATGGGAGTCTCACCCGCAAAGCCTACCGGGATTGGCGCGAGTTGGTCCTCGACGCCGAGGGCTATCAGACGGAGTACGAGCGGGACGGCCTGGGGCGGCTGGTGGCGGTGCGGGAATACGCCGGCACATACGGCACGCCCACCTGGGATGCGCCCAACCCGGCCGAGACCCGCTACTGGTACGACGCGGTGGGGAATCTGGTCGCCGTGCGGGACAATCTGGGCAACGTCACGCGGATGTACTACGACCCGCTGGGGCGCAAAACCGCGATGGACGATCCCTCGATGGGTCACTGGGAGTACCGCTACGATGCGGCGGGGAACCTGGTGAAGCAGCGGGACGGCCGGGGGCAGGCCATCTGCTTCACCTACGACCGGCTGAACCGGCTGCTGGGCAAGACCACCCACGCGAACATCTCCAACCTGGACGGGTTGACCTGTCCGGGCGGGCCGTATGTGGTCTCGTACACCTACGACCAGGGAACCAACGGCATCGGGCGGCGCACGACGATGACCGACGCCGCCGGCAGCACGGCCTGGGCCTACGATGCGCGCGGGCGGGTGGTGCAGGAAACGCGCTCTCTCGGCGGCGTGGGGACATTCACCACCGGTTGGGGCTACGACGCGGCGGGGCGGGTCGTGCGGCAGGTCTACCCGGATGGCGAGGTGGTGACGACGGCCTATAACCTGCGCGGGCTGCCGACGGCGGCCGCCGGGCAGAGTCCGTACCTCACCGGCGCGACCTACAATGCGTCGGGGCAGCCCCAGCAGCAGACCTGGGGCAACGGCCGGGTCACCACCTACGCCTACCACCCGCAGAACCTGCGCCTGACGCAACTGGCGGTCAGCGGCAACCTGCTCGACCTGAGCTACGGCTACGACCGGGTGGGCAACGTCACCGCCATCACCGACACGGTGAACAGCGCCCAGGTGCAGACCTTCGGCTACGATGCCCGCGACCGGCTGGTATGGGCGCGCACCAACGCTGCCGGCAACGGGCAATACAACGAGGTGTATGGCTACGACCGGATGGGGAACATCGTCACGCGCACCATCGGTGTCCAGCCGGTGACCTACACCTACGGCTGTCCGCCGGCGAGGCCTGGAGCGAGCCTGCCGCCGACGCTCACGCAGCGGGTCTACTTCCCGCTGGTGATGAAGGGCTATGGGCCAGAAAGCCCCCCGCCGGCAGCGTGCGTCGCGCCCTTTGCCGTCATTAGCACCACCGCCGACTTCCGCGCGGTGTATGACCCCACCGGGAATATGACCTTGCGGGTGGAGGTAAGCGGCGCGCAGCGGGTCACCTACACGCAGGAGTTCAATGCCGAGAACCGCCTCGCCGTCGTCACCAACACCGTCACCGGCCAAGTGACGCGGTTCATCTACGACGGCGACGGGAACCGCGGCCTGCGGATAGACGGGAGCGGGGCGACGGTCTATGTGGGCGGATACTTTGAGAAGAACGTCACCACCGGCATAGCGACGAGTTACTACTACGCTGCCGGGCAGCGGATTGCGCTGCGGGTGGGGAGCACGGTCACCTACCTGCACGGCGACCACTTGGGCAGCGCGACTCTGGCAACGGACATTGGCGGCAATCGCAGCGGCGAACTGCGCTACACCCCGTATGGCGTCACACGCTACGAGTGGGGCAGCATCCCCACCGCGCGCCGCTACACCGACCAGAGGTGGGAAGGCTTTGGGTTGTATGACTATGGCGCGAGAATGTACTCGCCCGGCCTGGGGCGCTGGGCCAGCGCCGACGCGATGGTCCCTGACCCTTTGAATCCCCAGAGCCTCAACCGCTATTCGTACGTCTACAACCGGCCTATGGTCTACATCGACCGGGACGGGCATATTCCGTGGCCGATAGTAGGGGTGGTGATTGGGGGAATTGTCGTTGGCGGCGTCATCGGCGTAGCCATTGTGCCGAATATTCTACCCTCAGACCCGCCGATGATGATCACGAGTCGAGTAGCTGACCCCATCACTTCGAGCGATCTGACCGGATGGTTGCGCAATCAAATGGTGACAAACGCTCAATCGGACGTCGTGCAGGCTATCCAGGAGAACTGGGCCAGCGGCAACCTGCTGAAGAAGGATGCGGCGATGCAGGCCTGGACAGCCCTCGTGGGTACTGGCGCGACGTGGGACTTTAAGGTCGATATCGGAGAGACTGAATGGTTTAAGAGTGGAGTGCGTGATGTAACATTAGGCAACCGCACGCTCAACTATGATGCCGTGGCAAACATTCACTTTGGTTTCGTGGGGCGCGCGGCGGGCTTCAACGCCGACCTCCTGGTGGCTGCCGCTGGCATCGCCCAGGCGCAGCGAGCGCTGCAAACTCGCGTCCCGGACGACTGGGGCGTATGCGATATGACTTACTACTGCGACCATCCCTTTGCCACCTGGACGATACGGTTCGGCAGTTACCTGTACGAGTTGTATTACAATCGGCTGAACGAACTAAATGATGCAGCTTTTGCTAGAGTCTTGGAGGAGTACATCAAGACTTACGGGACGCCTCCCGCTCCTCCTTCCGGCGCGGTGGCGCCTTGAGCAGAGCAGAGAGGTAAACCATGCACACAGAGTGTCGTGAACGAAGGAGTTGGAAAGTTGTGTTAATACTATTGACAGCGATAGTGGTGCTGCCCCTGATTGCCTGTGGGTGCTGGCTCTGGGAGCCACGCGCCCCTGAGCGATCTTTCACGCCGGAGGACCTGCTGATTGACAAAAGCATTGTTCCGCCAGGATGGGAACTCACCGATCCTTCTTTTCCCACTGGAGACACTTTGGTCACAACTGAGAGTGCTACGATAGGCGTCAAGGCCACTGACGACGAGAGCTCAATAAAATATGGTGGACACGATGTCTATCGTCATCAGAGCACGGGGAGTGCTCGTCGCAGATTTGATGAGGTGTATTTGGCAACAGCCAGGTCTCTAGATTCAGTGAGTGAGTGGATGTATCAGAGTCCAGTTGCTGAACGATCGCACTTCGGCTGCCACAATATGGCAGGGAACGTGGGAGTGTATTGTGAGTGGGGTGCTCAATACGAGGAATACATTGTGGTTTTCGGAGCGCGGCTTCCTCCTGGTGAAGTATCCTTGGCGAACATAGAGCAAATAGAAGAAATCGTGCGGGCGATTGATGCGCGGATGGCGGAGTACCTGGACAAGCCGCTTGAAAGTGGGGATTGAGCTTCTTCAAACTTGTCTGCGCCCAACAAGGCTTGGTGCGACCTGTTCGCCTGAAACTGGCTGAATAAGCCGGGGGAAAGTCGACAAAGTCGGCGAGATAACCCCGACGCACTCTCGGCGTTATCCAGCGGCACTTTGACAACAGCGTCAATTTACACCGACAATGGCTCTTCCGTGAATTCAGTGAAGCCGTGCACGCCGCTCTCTCAAATGGCCTGTTTTCGATGCCGGGGTACTTATTTCGGTGAACTTGTTATCATAAGTTGACAGACTTTCCCATTACTCCCATACTGTCCCTGGAACAAAAAATAGCCCCGCAATGCGTGAGCACCCGGGGCTTCGACCACCGGCGATTGCCGCGCCGTGGTATGCACACCATACCATCCCCGCCCCCGCGCGTCAAATTCCCTTATCCTCGTTTCACGATATTTTTCAACTCCGTATCCGCCGGCGGCACAATCCCCGAAATGTCCACGAACTGCACCGGGAAAATCTCCATTTCACTTTCCTGGTTCAACGTCTTGCGCGTGCGGCGCACATAGCCGACCCCGGTGGGCATATTGAGCACGCTCAACGTCCACTTGGAATAGTCGTCAAGACTCGTCTTGCCCGGCAAGCGCCCGGCCTTCGACACTGCGATTTCGGCGTCCTTCACCGTGCTGACCTTCTGGATGATGGCAATGCTACTGGAAGTCACGACGCCCGACGGCAACGGCTCCCAATGCTGTGCCGATATTTACGGGTACAGGCCCAGCTTATACGTGTGGATGAAGTCTTGCGAGAGAACACATGGAAGCTGGCCTTGTCAGGATGCACATAAGGTTTAGTGATACAGTAAAGGAGTGTGGCGAAAGTTACTTTGACTGTCGACAAAACGTATCTATACTTGGATTGAGTCAGGACGACGGGCAAAGGCGAAGGTCTTGACAACGACTCTGAGCACAACTGCATTCTATGGAGCACCAACAATGAGCGAGAATACCCTCGATACTTCAGTGATCCGGGTTCTCATTGCCGACGACTATCCTGTGACACGCCATGGAATACGGACGATACTGGAACAAGCGCCCGATATCGAGGTGGTCGGCGAAGCAACTGATGGCACAGAGGCAATGGCGTTGGTGGAACAATTGTGCCCGGACGTGGTGTTGTTGGATGTCGAAATGCCTGGCCCTCGCGCCTGGGAAGTGGAAGCCTGGATACGTCACAATTACCCCGACATTATCGGCCTGGTGCTTTCGGCGCACAATCGTGACGAGTACCTAGCCGAGATGATGGAGGCCGGCGCGGTGGGCTACCTCGACAAACAAATCCCCTCCCCGCAACTCGTACAAGCGATCCGCCGCGCTGCACGCGGAGAGTACCTGTTCGAAGTCGAGCAATTCCGCCGTGCGCAATGTTGGCGTACCGAAGTCCGGGCGCGGTGGGAACGTCTGTCGCCTCGTGAGCAGGAAGTGTTGCAAGCCCTGGCGCAAGAGGCCAGCACGCGCGAAATCGCGCAACGCCTGAACATCAAACCCAACACTGTCGATACGCACGTTCGGCGTCTCATTCACAAGCTCCAGGTCGCTAACCGCGCAGAGGCCATTGCCTGGGCGTGGAAAAATGGCGTAGTGGAGAAAAAACCCTGAGATAGAACGGCATTGTCGACAGAAAAGCGCGAGGGGAGCCTCGCGCTTTTCGCTTGTAGGGACACAGTAACAAACAGGACTAAAGTACTACTCGTTTTCAGTACAAGGGCATACTCAATTTACGGTATTGCATTGGCGATAAACTACGGCTAAAATAGTAGAGGTTGTTATTCGCCGGCAAGGTGTATCAGCATAGGGAGCACAAGCCGGCGCGTACAATCGAAGGTCGCTCTCCGCAAATCTGCCCGAATAGTGCGTTGGTACTGCGTCAAATAATGTGGCTTTCCGGAAAAGTACGTACATCGATATGTCCGACATTGTTCCAGGAGGTACAAATGAAGGCCACACGCCACTCCCGTATCTGGTTGAATCTGCTGCTGCTTGTCTCGCTGATGCTGACCTTGATGCCCGTTGAGGCATTGCGCGCATCCGTCTCGGAAGCACAGCCTGTTCCCTTGCGACTGCCCTTGCTGATGAAGACGTGGGCAACGCCGCAAACCCCCACGCAAGACCCGCCTCCGGGTTGGCTGGACAGGATTACCAAAGACGTGGCGCGTGCGGAGTACGAGGTGACCTGGCAAGACAGGACCCCGCTAGCCGACGCACGAGCCGCTTACCAGGCCACCAATCGCGCCCAGAATCTGCGCGCCTACTTCACACAGGATAGCCTGCACCTCGTCCCGCGCACGGCGACAGATCCAATGTGGATGCTGAACCTTACTGTGACCGGCTCTGGTTCCACCGATGTAATGCAGCAGGTAGCAGGAGCGAAACTGGAAGCCGCCGGGAATGGCGTGCAGTACGACCGGGGCGACTTGGTCGAGTGGTACGTCAACAACAACAGTGGGCTGGAGCAAGGCTTCACGCTGTTTCGCGGCCCGTCCGGTGACGGCGCCCAACTGGTGGTCATCGACATGGTCTACACTGGCGATCTGCAAGCGCGCCTGGTCGAAGAGGGGGCGGCGGTCGAGTTCACGGCAGCGGGGGTGCGCGTCCTGCGGTATGGCGCGGTACACGCTTATGACGCCACAGGTGCCGCGCTACCGGCTCACCTGGAACTGGAGGATACGCACATCCGCCTGATCGTTGACGCGGCGGACGCCGTATATCCACTGACGATCGATCCGCTCTTCACCACGCCGGACTGGGCGGTAGAAGGGCCACAGACCGATGCTGGCTTTGGTACTTCCGTTAGCACCATGGGGGACGTCAATGGTGACGGCTACAGCGATGTCGTGATTGGCGCACCGGACTTCGACGGCGGTGAGACTGACGAGGGCAAGGTCTTCGTCTACTACGGTTCTGCCGGTGGCTTGAGTACTACGGCCGGCTGGACGGCGGAGGGGAACCAGGCCGGCGCGCACCTGGGGGCCGGCGTCAGCCTGGCGGGGGACGTGAACGGCGATGGGTATGGTGATCTTGTGGTGAGTGCGCCGGACTACGATGATGCCCAAGCCGACGTGGGCGCGGTCTATGTCTATCTTGGTTCCAGCAACGGGTTGAGCGCTACTCCGGATTGGACGGCGGTTGGCGACCAGGCGAGCGCGCGCTTTGGCGGTGCCGTGCGTTTGGCCGGCGATGTTAATGGAGACGGTTATAGCGATATCGTGATTGGCGCGCCGGACTACGATGCGGGTAGCGCGGATACGGGCAAGGCTTTCGTCTATCAAGGCTCCGCCAGCGGGCTGGGCGGCACGCCGGACTGGACGGCGGCAGGCGACCAAACCGCGGCCTACTTCGGTGCGGCGGTAGCGGGCGCCGGAGACGTGAACAGCGACGGTTACGCCGACGTGATCGTGGGTGCCCCATACTACGACAATGGTGAAACCGATGAGGGCCGTGTCTTTGTATATCACGGCTCGAGTGCGGGGTTGAGCGCCAGCGCCAACTGGACCGCTGAGGGCAATCAGGCCGGCGCGTCCTTTGGCACGGCAGTGTCGCCTGCCGGGGACGTGAATGGGGACGGCTACGCAGACATCATCGTCGGGGCGCCGGCCTATGACAACGGGCAAACCGACGAAGGCCGCGCTTTCGTCTACCACGGCTCTGCCACAGGGCTAGGAGCCAGCGCAGCCTGGACGGCGGAGAGTGATCAAGCGGAGGCCCACCTGGGAGCCGCGGTCGGTACGGTGGGTGATCTGACCGGGGATGGCTACGCGGACGTGGTGGTGGGCATCCCCGAATATGACGGTGGACAAACCGATGAGGGCCGGCTCTACGTTTACGCCGGAAGTGCGTCGGGTTTGAGCAGTGCGTGCGTTTGGGCACTGGAAAGCGACCAGACCGGTGCCCGGTTGGGTGCAGCGGTAAGCGCGGCCGGGGACGTAGATGGCGATGGTTGGAGTGACGTTATCGCCGGCGCACCGGACTACGATGGCACACAGAACAACGTAGGCCGCGCCTACGTCGTCCGGGGGAGCACATTGGACGTAGCCGGAAGCCCCGGCTGGACCCTGGAAGCGAACCAGGCTTCCGCGCACCTGGGCTATTTCGTGGCGACGGCGGGTGATATTGACGGCGATGGCTATGCCGATGTCGTCGTGGGTGCGCCGGACTATGATAACGGGCAGAGCAACGAAGGCCGGGCCTACGTCTTCCTGGGCGCGGCTAGCGGGCTGAACACCACACCCCACCAGGTCCTGGAGATCAACCAGGCCAACGCGCACTTCGGCGTATCGGTCGGCACGGCCGGGGATGTGAATGGCGATGGGTACAGTGATCTCATCGTCGGTGCCGATGGCTACGACAATGGGCAGACCGACGAAGGGGCTGCCTTCGTCTACTATGGCAGCGCCGGCGGGCTGAATTCTACACCGGCCTGGCAAGTGGAGAGCAACCAGGCCAGCGCTGAGTTCGGCTACTGGGTAAGCACCGCCGGTGACGTGAACGGCGACGGCTACGCCGACGTCATTGTGGGGGCTTATACCTACGACAACGGGGAAACCGACGAGGGTGCGGCCTTTGTCTATCACGGGAGCGCCGGGGGCCTGAGCAGCACACCCGACTGGATGGCAGAGAGCAACCAGGCTAATGCCCAGTATGGTGTGGCGGTGAACAGTGCCGGCGATGTCAACGGGGATGGCTACAGTGACGTGTTGGTCGGCGCTTACTGGTACGACGGTACATACACCAATGAAGGCCGGGCGGAACTCTTCCTGGGCAGTGCCAATGGATTGAATAGCACACCGGCCTGGAGCGTTGTAGGCGGGCAAGCGAACGCCTATCTGGGCGATACTGTAGCCAGTGCCGGCGACGTGAACGGTGATGGCTATGCCGACGTTGTAGTGGGCGCCTATGGCTACGACAATGGGCAGACGAACGAGGGGCGCGCTTACGTCTACTACGGCTCCGCCAGTGGCTTGGGCGCGACGCCGGATTGGGTGAATGAGAGTAACGCGACCAGTGCGAATTACGGCACGGCGGTGGGGACAGCAGGGGACGTGAACGGCGATGGCTACGCCGACGTCATCATCGGGGCCAAATTCGAGAGCCACGGGCAACTGAGCGAGGGACGGGCTTACCTCTACCTGGGTGGGCCGACGGGGTTGGCGACCACGGCGAGCTGGACGGCGGAGTCCAACCAGGCCCTGGCCAGCTTCGGCGGTTCGGCGGGGACGGCGGGGGACGTGAACGGCGATGGCTATGCCGACGTCATTGTGGGTGCCGGATGGTACGAAAGCAGTTGGCTGCAACTGGACGAGGGCTACGCCGCCCTCTACTACGGCAACGGCGGCAACGGCGGGCTAGGGGCGCGCTCACGGCAGCGCCGATTGGACGATACGGCACCCATTGCGCCCGGCGGACAGTCGGACGGAGCGGGCGTGCAGATAGCATTGACGGGGCGAACACCGCTGGGGCGGGCCGCGGCCCGTTTGCAGTGGCAGATAGCGCCGCTGGGTACACCCTTCACGGCGACGACCGGGGTGGTCGTAGGGACCACTCCAGGGTGGACGGCACTGTGGTCGACGGGGACGGAAATAACGCAGAGCGTGACGGGGTTGGTCTCCGGCACCGACTATCATTGGCGGGTGCGGTGGCTGTACGCGCCGGACAACGTGCTGGGCCAGCCGGCCGGGCGCTGGCTGCACGTGCCGTGGAACGGCTGGCTGGAGACCGACTTCCGCACGGCGACGGTTGCCGAGACCCCGATCAGCGATCTGGCAGCGGTCAACGACGGCCCCACGACGCTGGGACAGGCCACAACCCTCACGGCGACGGTGAGCGCGGGCAGTAACATCAACTACACCTGGGCCTTTGGTGACGGCGACACCAGCGCCGGGGCAAGCGTCACCCATACCTATCCCGGCGTGGGCCTCTACACGGCGGTGGTGACAGCCTCCAACAGCGCAAACACCGTCACCGCGACGACGACGGTCACCGTCAGCGATGTGGCGATCACGGGCCTGACGGCAGTGAACGACAGCCCCACGACGCTGGGCCAGGCTACAACCCTCACGGCGACGGTAAGCGCGGGCAGCAACGTCGTCTACACCTGGGATTTCGGCGACAGTGAGATGGGCAGTGGTGCCGGGGTGACACACACTTATACGACGGCGGACACGCACATCGCGGTGGTTACGGCCACCAACAGCACTAACAGTGTGACGACGACAACAACCGTGACGGTCATCCCTGGCGGTGATACTGCCATCACGGGCCTGGCAGCGGCGAACGACAGTCCCACGACGCTGGGACAGGCCACGACACTCACAGCGACGGTGAGTGCGGGGAGCAATGTGAGTTACACCTGGGCGTTTGGAGACGGAAGCACCGGCAGCGGAGCCGTGGTGGCGCACACTTATCCGGTGGCAGAAAACTACACTGCCGTGGTCACGGCGACGAACAGCGCGAACACCGTGACGGCGACGACCGGCGTCACCATCTTGCCCCCCACGTATATGCCTCAGGCGGCCTTCACCGCTCTCCCGGTGGCCGGATATGCGCCGTTGACCGTGCAATTCAGCAATTACTCAGTGCACGCTACAGCCTACGGATGGGACTTCGGTGACGGGTTCACCAGTACGGCGCTATCGCCGACGCACGTCTACACGACTGCCGGCATCTACACCCCGACTTTGGCGGTCACCGGCACCGGTGGCACCGACAGCCTCGTGCGCCCGGCTTACATCACCGTCTTGACGCTCAATGCCACACCCCAGATCACCATCGTCAGTCCAGTGGAAGGCGCCGTCATCGGGGCCGGTGTGGTACAGGTCACCGGCATTGTGTCCGACGACGCACCACCGGAGGGCGGCAATGTCGTCACCGGGGTATGGGTCAACGACGTGGCGGCGACGTTGGATGGCGACGCTTTTACCGCGACGCTAACCTTGAGCAGTGGCACCCATATTCTTTACGCTGTGGCCGAGGACGCGCAAGGGGCTTATGGCACAGATACCAGCGTCGTGCGCGTTGACGGGGAAGGCCCAATGGTCACTATCCACGCGCCGCGTAATGGGCAGGCCGTTTACACGCTGGCCCCTACGGTCAACATCAGTTACACCGATTTCTACACCGAAGTGAATATGAATACCTTGTCCGTCACATTGCGGGACACGAACGCGGTGGTCACCGACGTGACGGCGGTATTCACCGCCGGGGCGAGCGGCGCGAGCGGTAGTTTGAGTGCTTTGGCCACCGAAACGAGTTATACCCTGACTGCCAGTATCTCCGACACTCTGGGCAACACGGGAGCGGCAGCGATTACATTCTACGTACCCCAGGACGCGGCGACGCTCACGCCTCCGGCAACGCCGGAAGCCCCCGGTTGGGTGAGCGGCCGGGTGTACGATGCCCGCACGTGCGACGTGTACCTGACCACCTGTGAGGGCTTGCCGGGCGTACACGTGACGGTGCAGTCCATCGATCATACCACACGGGAGACGACAGATAACGTGACCGGCACGGTGGTCACAGGGCCGGACGGCTTCTACGCTTTCCCCATTGTCGCTTCCGGCACGTATGCGCTGCGCTTTACGAAAGCGGGCTACACCTACAGCCAGCGCGAGGTCACGGTGATCCGAGAGCGCAGCACCGCCGTCAATGCCGTGTATCTGACTGGCCTGGATACGGCGACGACCTACCTCAGTTACCCTATCACGCAGACCCAGGTCCATAACAGTGCGGATGGCAAGCTGCGGCTGGAATTCCCACCCGGTGCGTTGGCGTCCGGGCAAACGGTGACGGTGACGGCGACCAACTTCGAGCACGTCGAATTCCTGCCCAGCGGCGAGCTGCCGCCGGGCACGTGGGAGACGTATGCCTTCAACCTGGGCGGAGATTCCGAAGTGCAATTCACCCGGCCCATCACGGTAATGATCGCGAACGCGCGCGGTTTTGCACCAGGGACGATGATCCCGCTGGGATACTGGAATCAGACTACCTTGCAGTGGGAACACGTAGGGGTGGGCGTGGTCGATGCTGGCGGCGCTTGGGTGGTGATGCAGGTGGAGCACTTCTCCAATTTCGACGTTAATCTCCCCGTCTCTCCACCTGGATTTGAAGGAGGCATAGAGAGTGACAGCGAGAACGACGGGGAGTGTTGTACCGGGGAAGACGGCAGCTTCATCGGCTTGAAGTCCGGCCAGGTTCGTGAGTGGATCGAGTTGCCCGGCGTCAACGTCCTGGGAGAGATGATGGCCCCCACGTTGGCTTACAACACCGCGTATGCCTATCCTTCGGCAGTGATCGATACGCGCCTGGACCTGAGCTTCGACCCGGCCGTGACGACCGGCGGGGAGTACGTCCAGTTCGAGTTGTACATCGAAGGCGAGAAAACGGAGAACTTCACCTTTGCGGCCGACGCGAACACCAGCGGCGAGGTGGGGCGTTACCGCTTGCTGTGGGATGGCCGCGACGCACAAGGCCAGTTGGTGTCTCCGGGAGTGTATGCTTATGCCGTGAGGATGAGCGTGCCTTATGAGGGTGAATACTATTGGTCGCAGACCGGGACGTTTGGCGGCCCACCCGATCTCAGCCGTCCCACCGGCGTGACGGTCACGGCGACGCAGAACTATTGGGACGTGGGCACGGTGGAACTCAACCCGCAGACAGACAGCGCGCTGGGCAGTGGGTGGGTGCTGGAAGACGTGCAGCGCCTGTACGTCGATGATGCCGATCAAATCGTGATCGCCGACGGCAGCGAATTGACGGAATACACACTTGAACGTCCCGCGAATGAGGTAGTAATCCCGCAATACGATGTGTCGCCACCGCCGGTGACCGGACCGGCGGCAGCGATTGCGCTATTGCCTCCTCCGGCGACCTTCACCGCCGTGAGCGGCACGTTGGCCGTCGATACGACGTGGACGTCGAGCAACAGTCCTTACGTTCTCAACGGCGGCAACGTGGTTGTGACCGATGGTGTGACGCTGACCATTGAACCCGGCGTCACCGTTATGCTGGGAGAACAAACCAGCCTGTTGGTTTACGGCGGTCTGTATGCTATGGGATGGGTTACAGCGCCGATCACGTTTACTGCCTATAGCGCAGATGGGATCGCCGGGAGCGTCATCAGCGACGGGTACTGGGGCTACGTGCAGATCGGCGGCGGTGCTGACACGGAGGACAGCGACGGATCGCTCTTACGCCACGTCGTGCTGGAGGCGGGAGGGGTGGATTTCAATCCCAGTCTGTACATTACACAGAGCGCGCCGGCCCTGGAGAACCTGATCGTGCGCGGCAGCGGCGGGGATGGCATTGCCATCGCGGATAGTCCCGGCGCGACGTTGATAACCGTCACGATGGAATCCAACGCCGGAGATGGTGTGCAGATCACCGGTGGGCAAGGCGATCACACCCTCAGCAACGTGACCGCCCGGTACAACCAGGGCTATGGCATCTTCGCGCAGGATGTGGGCGTTACGCTGACGGTGCAGAATAGCCTGATCGCCGTCAGCGGCGTCGCCGCGCGCCTGCCGCTGACGGCGATCTCCCAAGATAACGTCTGGCAAGACAACCAACGCAATCACATCGAGTGGCAAGGGGGGACGCTCAATGTGTCCCGCACCTGGGATGATGCCATTGATGCCTACGTTGTCGTGGAGGACGACATTGTGGTTGACGCTGCTGCTATGTTAACCCTTGCGCCGGGAACCACGGTGCTGTTTGATGGTTATCTGTGGCTAAATGTGAAAGGGAATCTACAAGCGGAGGGTACAGCCGCTGCGCCGATTTATTTTGGCAGCCTCCATCCGGAAGAGTTTGAGGATGATGCTTTATGGGAAGGGATAACTCTCGGCGATTATACTGTCCCCGGCGACTGCGATGGCTCGCGCTTGCGTTATGCTACTATTGCCCACGCAAACGGTGGAGTATATGTGAATAGTTGCGCCCCAACGTTGGAGTATCTCACTTTGTTCAAGAACAACACCGGTATCGAACTCTACAACGCAGATGGTACTACTATTGCGCATAGTAACTTCGTGGAACACATCTATTCTTGGGGCGGTATCTATTTTGGTTGGGCAACGAACGCCGGCAGTCAGAATGTGACCATCCGTGACAGCAACTTTTTAGGTATGAATGAGGATTACAATTCCATAGCCATAGAAAACAGCAGCAGTTGTGATGGCTTGGTGATCCATAACTCTAACTTTATTCATCAGTGGGGGCTTCATATTGATTGCCAGGCGACTATATCTGGGAACTATTGGGGTTCTCCCAGTGGCCCTAACGTGAACTGGAGTGGGCAGCCCGGTGACGGGGCGATTATCGATATCGACACAGATGTGACAACTTACGAACCCTGGCTGACGTCACCGGCGATCAACGACGCAGCGATGGGAAACGTCATTGTCAACCGCACGGCGACCGATCACACCACCCTGACCTACGACGAGAGTTCCGGGACCTACACACGCTTTTATCCCGACGGCAGAATCGTGCACTTCGACGCCCAGGGCTATCACGACTACACTTTGTTGCCCGGCGGCCGCAAGACGGTCTACAGCTACACCGTCGATGGCGCGTTGTCTGCGATGGGTATTATCACCCCCGGCGGGAGTACGCCGGTCTGGACCTGGGACTTCACCTACCAGGACGGCAAACTCAGCCGCATCACCGATCCTGCCGGGCGCGCGACCGGCTTCACCGTCGATGAACACAACCACCTCACGCAGGTCACTTTTCCCGATGCCAGCACGCGCCAGTTCTACTATAACGAACGTGGTCTGCTGACCCAACAGGTCGATCCTGCCGGGCAGGTCAGTGAGTACGTCTATGACGGCTACGGCCGTTTGACCGCACATACTACGCCACCTACCACGGTCTACGATCCGGCGACCGGGCAGACGACGATGGAACAGGGCGTGCGCGCCTTCGCGCCGAGTGATGTTGCGCAGCTCATTAACGGGACACCCGCCAGCAGCCCTGCCAATCCGGCGTCCGCCGTGCCGACTTCCACGCTGCTCGTGGACAGCGTGACCTACGCCGATGGCAGCACGCGCAGCGGGCACACCAACGCCTGGGGCCAGTGGACCGACCAGACCGACGCCTTGGGCCGCACCACCGTCTACACCCGCGACGTGAGCAATAACCTCACGGGTTTGGTTCAGCCGGAAGGCGATTGCATTGTCGCCACTTATGACGACGCCGGACGCCCCACCTACGCCGCGCGGATGGGCGCGGAACAATGTGCCCTGTCGCCGGAACAGCGCGATCCGGCGCAGCTACAGAGCACGACCTTTACCTACGAAGCGCGTTACGGGCAGGTCAAGACCCAAACGGATGCGCTCAGCCAAACGACGGTTTATACCTACGATTACGAACTCGACCTGGGCGACGCCGGGAAGTTGGTGCAGATCGCCTACCCGCAAGTCCAGGATGAAGCAGGCGTGTGGCACACGCCGGTCGTGAGCTACACTTACAATGCATTGGGCCTGTTGGCCGAAGAGACCGCGCGCGATAGTACGGTGACGCGCTACACCTACACACAAGGCACACCGGACGAATTGCACGGCGGGGCGAATGCCGTCTTTGCTGCCGGGGTGATCACCCCGGTACCGGGCTTGCGCGCCCAGGTTGTGCGTATCAGTGGGGACACTGTTGTGACCACCACCTACACCGGTTTCGACGCCCAGGGCCACGCTCTGACCACGATTGCCCCTGATAGCAGCGCGACGCACTCGCTGTACGACGTGATGGGCCGGGTGATCAGTACCACCAGCGCTGTAGGGGTGACGGCCCTCAGAACGTATGACACCGCCGGGCGATTGGTCACAACCACCGTTCAACGCCCCGATGATCCCATTACCGTCGTCACCGAGTATGTGTACGATGCCGAGGGCCGCCAGATTGCCACGCGCACTACTGCCGGAGCGCACGTCGTCGAAAACCGCACCTACTACGACGCCAACGGTCGCCGTGTGGCCGAAGAGGACGCCTTGGGCCGCGTGACGCGCACCATCTATGACGCCGCCGGGCAGTTGCTCTACACCGTGGACCCACTGGGCCAGCCCTCCGGCACGACGGCCTACGACCTGAACGGGCGGCAAACGTGGATCACGGACACCGCCGGAAGCGTGACGTACAACGAATACGACGCCTACGGTCAACTGGCGCGCAGCGTGCAGAACTGGGAAGACGGCGTCTTCGATCCTGCCGCCCCGGACCGCGATCTGGAGACCCGTTACCAATACGATCAAATGGGCCGCGCGCTCATCGTCACCGACACGGTGGGCAGTATGACGCGCACCTGGTACGACGACGCCGGGCGCACCCTGGGTAGCATCGCCCACTGGGACGGCGCGACTACCCTCGCGGAGTGCGCTACACTTCCCGCGACCCGCGCCGCCAACCTCTGCACGCAGTATGCCTACGACGCGGTGGGGCGCACCATTATCGTCACCGATACCGTCGGTACAATGGCGCGCACCTTCTACGACGTCGCCGGGCGCGTGACCGCGCGCGTGGAAAACTGGAATCCCGCGACGCTACAATCGCCCGACCAGTGCGTGCTCTCCGCCGCCAACATCGGCGTCGAAAACATCTGCACGCGCTACGGTTACGATCAGTTGGGCCGCCAGATCACCACGACTAACGCCCTGGGGCAGACGAGCTTGACCGTCTACGACGCCTACGGCCGTGCTTTCCTCAGCGTGGCAAACTGGAATGGCACACCGATTACCGGCGCGGACGATTGCGCCTTCCCGCCGGCGCAGCCCGACACCAACCTCTGCACAGTGACCGAGTACGACTACGACCGCCGCAGTGCTACGCTAAACGCCCTGGGAAACCGCACCGAGTTCGGCTACGACGCCCTGGGCCGCGTGGTGACCACGACGCGCTACCTGGGCCTGCTCCCCGTGACCACCGTCATCCACTACAACCTGCTGGGGCAGCGCGTGGGCCAGACCGACGCACGCGGGAACACGGCCACCTTCATCTATGATGCCCTGGGCCGCCAGATCGAGACCGTCACGCCGGAGGGCCTCATCACGCGCCAATACTACGACGTTGCGGGGCGGGTGGAAAAGGTGCAGGATGCAGGAGGCAAGATTACGGCATACGAGTATGATGCGCTGGGGCGGCGAATCGCGGTGAGCGATCCGTTGAGCCAGACCACGCGCTTTGCTTACGACGCGCTGGGCGCTCAGACGGCGATCACCGACGCCAACGGCATCGTCACCGCCTACGCGTACGACGCGCTCAACCGGCTGAGTGCGGTGACGGAGAATCAGCGAATGGGCGAATCAGCGAATTACGAGACGAACGTCGTGACGCAGTATGCCTATGATGTTCTCGGCAACCGCACCGTCATCACCAACGCGCGCGCCTACACGCAGTCCTTCACCACCTACGACATCTTGGGCCGCCCTGTTATCGTCGAAGACGCGCTGGGGAACCGCACCTACACCGCTTACGATGCCCTGGGCCGCCGCACGGTCGTCACCGATGCCGATGGCCTGGTCACACACTACCTCTACGACGGCCTCAATCGCCTGCTCGAAATCCAGTACCCCGACGCTACCGTAGAATATGCGTATGATGCATTAGGCCGCCGCACCGCGATGACCGACACCGCCGGCGTAACCACCTACCAATACGACGACCTGGGCCGCGTGATTCGCGTCACCGACCCGTTCACCGGCGTCGTCGAGTACGGCTACGACCTGGCCGGCAATCGCACCGCCCTCACCGTCACCCACAACGCCCAACCCACAACCACGCACTACGCCTTCGACGCCGACAACCGCCTCATCCAGGTCACCGACTGGGCCACCGGCACAACCACCTACGCCTACGACCCCGCCGGGCGTCTGAGCACTGTCACGCTGCCCAACGGGGTCGTCACCGCCCACGGTTACGACGCCATCGGTCGCCTGACCAGCTTGACGCACACCAAAGACGGTATGGTGCTCTCCAGTTACCACTACGTGCTGGACGACGTGGGTAACCGCACGTGCGTCACAGAGACCGTCAACGGCGTCACGCGGGTGATTGCCTACACTTACGATGGCCTCTATCGACTCACTGAGGCAGATTACTCCACCGGGGAGAACTATACCTATGTGTATGATGCTGTCGGTAATCGTGAGGTAATGACGAATGCGACGGGCATTTACACCTACACCTACGACGCTGCGAACCGCCTGACAAGTATCGAGCATCCCGCTTTGAGCTTCCAGACCTATAGTTGGGATGATCGCGGCAATTTGATCCACGATGGCGTGTATACCTACACTTACAACGCCGCCGGACGAATGGTGCAGGCGCAGAACCTCACCGCCACGCTGGTGTACACCTACAACGCGGATGGTCTGCGCGTCGCGCGTTCCCAATCCGTTGCCTCCGTTCAATCCGTTGACACCTTCACCTGGGAATGGGCCACGGGCGTGCCGGAACTGTTGAGCGACGGCGAGTCTCTGTACCTTATCGGCTACGATACGTTGGGTTGGGACGACGGTAACGACTGGACATTTGTGCTGCCCGACGCGCTGGGTTCCGTGCGCCAGGAGACCGACGCCGCTGGCGCGGTGACGGCGGTGCGGGAGTGGTCGCCGTATGGAGAAGAGCTTGGCGGGGCGCAGAATGGCTTGGGGTATACTGGGGAGTGGTTCGATGCGAATGTGGGGTTGACGTATCTTCGGGCCAGGTGGTATGACGTGGAAACAGGACGGTTTACGCAGCGCGATCCGGTGGCGACCAGCACGTTCTATCGCTATGCCAGCAATAATCCCATCAACTGGGTGGATCCCACCGGTTACTTCTCAGAAGATCTCATTCAACGCAGTGTCTACCCAGCCAGTATTGCTGAGCTAGCGGCTTCTTTTAGTCCTGATCCGGCTCTTGAATGGGGGCAATTGGCTGTGCCTTATGATTCACCAGATGCAATTTACTATTATGATTCACTGGTGCGACCAGAATTCTCCGGATTACTGTGGCTGCTTAAGCACGCGGGACACGGCGACCGGCTACGAAGTGGGCGGTTGGTCCGCAAAGGCTGGAATCTGGAAATCGAATGGACGCCAGAATGGACATTGGCAAAGCCGGATGGTTGCGCCAGTAGCAACGAATTGTTTCTGACGCGCGAGCGGGGCTGGCTGGGCAACTTGATTTTTGGACCACACACCAAACTCTTGCGCGACTACGTGAACGATCTGGCTTCCCAAAACAGCATCCTGGGTGGTTACGTGTTCCACGAACTGCGCGGAACTTGGGGAAACGATAAAGTCATTGATGGTTACTCGCCTGTGCCAGACCTGTTGACCGTGGATATCGGACTGTCGGCGCCAGTCGGGGATGTGGGGGGAATGGCTAGTATCTCAGTGGATCGTTATGGCACCAAATACGAATCGGGGGGCGGTTCTTATGGCCTGGGGCTTCCCGTCAATGCGGATGTTGGCGCGGTGTACGTGGGGGATCATTATCTTTCGCTGGTAGATGTGATGCATAGGAAAGAATCCAAAGCCTCACCGGAGCAAATCTCAGCCTTCTGGAGAGGCTGGAGTACTGGGGCATCAGTCCAGATGTTCCGGGGTGGAGGTTGGTTGTTAGCTGATAACGGAACAGCCGGAACTATATTCACCAGTGGTGTATTGAGCATTGGGGTGGGAGGATCAAGAGGATTCACTGAGTATAAACAAGAATTGTTTACCAGCGGTTGGGACACGCTAAATGAAGGTTTTCGCGCTATTTCTTGGGAAGATGCGCTGCTTGAGCCTGCGTACCCTGACGCTGGAGAATAAGGGGAGATAGAATGCAAAAAACATTTGTGGCTCGCCAGTGGCTGTTTTGGGGACTCGGATGTATAGTTGTATGTTATTGCGCCAATTTGTTATTATCCTGTACACGCGAAGTTGTGAGGAGATATCAAATTGGCGTAATTCCCACACCCACACCGCATTATCAACCTATGTCAGGAAGTGCATACGTAGTCTCAAATACGGACTTACTGGCAGGCCCTGACCTGAAAACCTGGGCACAGGATTGGGGAGGCAAGGGGAGCCAGGTGGAAATTCTGGAGGCACAATGGTATTATATCCACACATCGCATGGTGAAAGAGCATGTTATATATACCGCATACGCTTGCCTTCCGGTGATGAAAGTAAATGGCTTGAGCAAGATGAACTTACACAAATCCCCGGCAGCCCCTTGCCCCGCGACCAGGTATGTTACCCAGAAGGATATCCCGATCATTCTCCTTTGTTGGGAATCGGGTGGGATTGGACCAATGTAGGTCCTAACCGCAGAGAAACGCCGGGATGGGGGTATGTCAATGTCGGGGAAGGGCAAGGCGCAACCGTGTTTTTTGCAGCAAATCCGATGGTATCAACCAGCATTCGTAATCCTCTTGTGCGTCACGGCCTGCAATTGGAGATTTGGGAAGCGCATTGGTATTCCCAAGGCAATAATGGCTGTTATATGTATCAGATCCGCGACCCGGAATCGGGAGTGGAAGGCTGGCTGCCCGAGGATGTGCTCAGTCCGGATTTGAGTCAGTCTTCACCGAAACATTGTCTTTTATTCGCCGGCCGCGAGTGGATAGTCAAACCGCTACAACCCTGAAGGAGCATGCAGGCGCCTATCGGCGCAAGGTTGCCCCTGATAGATGCGGCATTGTTTCATCTGACGGCTCTGTTCTGTGCGTGGCACGATCCTGCTGGTGTGTTCTGGATGTCATCGCCAACCGTCTGCTCCGCGTCACCGACTGGGCCACCGGCACAACCACCTACGCCTACGACCCCGCCGGGCGTCTGAGCACTGTCATGCTGCCCAACGGCGTGCAGACCACGCATACCTACGATGCCGCCGGGCGCCTGACCGGCTTGACGCACACCAAAGATGGTATGGTGCTTTCCAGTTACCACTACGTGCTGGACGACGTGGGCAATCGCACGCACGTCACGGAGACCGGCAGCGGCGTCACGCGGGTGATTACCTACACTTACAGATGTAATAACCTGTCAAGAGGGAAAAGCTGTGCTATGATAAAGACGCAAGGCGGGCAGGGGCAAAGCGCGTGAAAACGGCCGCGGACACAAGGCTACTTTGTCCGGGGAGCAATCATCGTGGGCCGTCCCTTTCAGATGCCTGCCGCGAAAAAGCGTGACTGAAATCAAGAAAGAGGAACCGGGCCGGAGATCAAGTCAAGTTTTGGGAACGCCAATATCAGCCGGAAGCAAACGAATGGTTTTGGAACCCCAGTGAACGGTGGGCAGGTCAGCGCCGCAGCCCAATTGTGTCAAAAGCTGATGTGTGCGCGCGGCGGCGGTCAGCCCGTCGGGGCGATTGGCGCTGCGGAGGGCGACCACAAAGCCAAAGAGTTTGCGGGCCAGGCGTTCAGGTTCGGCAAAGCGATCGACACATTGCTCGGACAAGACGTGCCAGACGCTGACCAGCAGTTTGCGGGCGATGGCGACGATGGCTTTGTTGTAGCCCAGGCGGGGTTCGAGGCGGGCGAGTTCGGCGCGCCAATGGGGATGGGTGCTGGCGGCGCTGTGGGCGGCTTCGACGAGGGCGCAGCGCAGGTCACGGCGTCCGTCTTTGGTGAGGCGTCCGCGGCGGGTGGTTTGCCCACTGTCGTGGACGCGGGCGCCCAGGCCGGCGTAGCCGACGAGGTGCTTGGCGCTGGGGAAGCGGGAGATGTCGCCGATGGCGGCCAGCAGGGTCATGGCGGTGAGGAGGCCCACGCCGGGCAACTGCACCAGGAAGGGCACGCGCTCATCCTGGGCGGCGAGGGCTTTGAGCAGCGTTTCGATGTGCGCGCACTGGGTCTGGGCGCAGTCGAGGGTGGTCAAATCGCAGTGAATGCGCACCTGCTCGGTCGGGGTGAGGTCGAGGTGGAGCCACCAATCGCGCTGGGCGGCGCTGAAGGGATCGCCGTCTGGTGGGGCGAGGTGGTAGCGGTGCAGGACGGCGTGCAGGCGGTTTTTGGCCTGGGTGGCCAGCTTGACCATCTTGGCGCGTTGGGCGATGAGGGCGCGCAGCTCGCGCACTTCTTGCGGCGGAACCCAGATGCCGTTGAGCAGGCCGGCAGTGTGCAGTTCGGCCAGGCGCGCGGCGGCAATCTTGTCGTTCATCACCGGCATACTGGTGATGAGTTTGACGTGCGGGGGATGCACCACCGTCACTGAATGCACGTGGGGTAGCAGTTCGTCGTAGAGCTGGTAGGTGTTGCCGGTCATCTCCAGCACCACCGCGTCCTGGGGTGTCAGCGTTTTGTTGATCCAGGTCTCCAGGCGGGACAACTCGACGCGCTGCGGGCCAAACACGGGTTGGCGGTCGGGCGTTACCCCGACGGCGACCAGGTAGTGCTTATGCACATCCAGTCCAATAAAGCGCTGCGGCATTGGCAAATTCTCGGTCATCGGTCTCTCCTTGGCTCAGTGGGGCAGGGCCACCTGCCCTGCGGAGGCCGGGCACGTTCAGTTTGCGGGACGATACTTCACACACAGATACGGGCTGTGACCTGTGCAGACCAGGTCCTCCCAGTCGAGTGGAAGCGAGCGGGCGGTCAAACAGGACGGCGGACTGGCCGGAGGCGAGTCATCTCGCGCGGCTTTCCATAGGTGTAACGACCGGTCCTCACGTAGCGTCCCCGGAGCCTACGTTCCCGCTGCTCAACAGAGGTAAGTGTGCTCCAGAACGTGCCCGGCGCAAGGCCGCGGCGTCCCGCGCACCTTGACAGTTACATACTAACACGATGGCCTCTACCGGCTCACTGAGGCAGATTACTCCACCGGGGAGAACTATGCCTATGTGTATGATGCTGTCGGTAATCGTGAGGTAATGACGAATGCAACGGGCATTTACACCTATACCTACGACGCTGCGAACCGCCTGACAAGTATCGAGCATCCAGCTTCGAGTTTCCAGAACTACACCTGGGATGATCGCGGGAACCTCACCTACGATGGTGTGTATACCTACACATACAACGCTGCCGGGCGGATGGTGCAGGCGGAAAGCGTTACCGTGACGCTGGTGTATACTTACAATGCCGATGGGTTGCGTGTTGCGCAGAATGTTGATGGCACAGTAACGAGTTTTAGCTGGGACTGGGCCACAGGCGTGCCGGAGCTGTTGAGCGACGGCGAGTCTCTGTACCTCATCGGCTACGATACCCTCGGCTGGCAGAACGGC